>MAAC01005953.1_pt1 | contig 54496 bp, 44 predicted proteins | sample 1115981 | NCBI WGS metagenome assembly MAAC01 (sample SAMN04961126, study PRJNA320927) | seawater metagenome | isolation source: sample BD02T64 sea water enriched with oil for 64 days | place: USA:Gulf of Mexico | collected 2013-07-27 | reverse complement strand
TTTGAAAGAAAGAGGCATCCTAAAGAATAACGCTCCTCATTTATTTGAGAATCGAAAGTTTATTATTCCAAATTACCGGTGGTGGGGAGGGGCTTTTTATACCATAGGTTTAAAGGTGTATGATAAAATGTCGGGCGATTTAGGCCTAGGGCCCTCCAAACATATTTCCAAAGAAGAAGTGATGCAGTTAATTCCGAATCTGAAGGAAGAGGATCTTTATGGTGGAGTGGTGTATCATGATGGCCAATTTGACGATGCCCGATTAGCCATTAACCTTGCACAAACGGTTGAAAATTGTGGGGGTGTAGTGGTTAACTACATGGAGGTTTCTAACCTTATTAAAGATCAGGAAGGAATAATTACTGGAGTTAAAGTAACCGATAAGGAAACGGAAATAGTGCATTCCCTTAAATGTAATTCGGTAGTGAATGCAACGGGAGTATTTGTAGATGGAATTTTACAAATGGATGAGAAGGAGCACCAAAACATTGTAGCTCCTAGTCAGGGTGTTCATTTAGTTTTGGATAAGGATTTCTTACCGGATGATTATGCCATTATGATCCCAACTACCAGTGATGGACGGGTGTTATTTGCGGTGCCGTGGTATGAAAAGGTAATTCTAGGGACCACAGATACTCCGGTAGACGAACCAAATGAAGAACCTTTAGCTTTAGAGGAAGAAATAAATTTCATTCTAGAAACGGCCAAAAAGTATTTAGTAAAAGCGCCACATCGAAAGGATGTGTTAAGTGTTTTTGCTGGTTTACGTCCCTTAGCAGCAATTCCTCAAAAAAACAAAAGCAAAAAACAGGAAACCAAGGAAATTTCCAGAAGCCATAAAATATTTGTTTCGTTATCCGGTTTAATCACCGTGATTGGAGGGAAATGGACGACATACCGACAAATGGGGGAGGATGTGGTTAATCAAGTAGTCTCCTTAAGGGATAATCCTGTTGCGCCAAGTTCGACCGCGAATTTGGCAGTTCATGGATTTGCAAGCGAAATGGATTTTGATACGCATTGGCACGTGTATGGGTCTGATTTAGAAAAGATTCAGGCTTTAAATAGTGATAATTCTAATTGGGCAGATCCCATCCATTCCGATTTACCGTACACAAAAGCGGAGGTAATTTGGGCAGTACGAAATGAAATGGCCAGAAGTGTGGAAGATGTGTTAGCTCGAAGAACCCGAGCGTTATTCCTAAATGCTAGAGTGAGTGTAAGTATGGCGCCAATTGTGGCTGCCTTAATGGCGAAGGAATTAGGTAAAGATAAAAAATGGATCGATGCACAGCTAATAGATTACCAAGAAGTGGCTAAAGGATATATTCTGGATTAATTTCTTTTCATCGGTCATGAAGGTCGAGTCCGCCCCATAAAATTTAATATTGCCATTGATTATTCGGATAGAATTTTAACCTTTTATTAGTAGTCTAAGCCCAATCAATAGCCTACATTTGTGCGACTTTTAAAGGTGTTTGGAGAACACTCGTAAAGGTCTTACAATCAAATATAAACACGAGGTAATTCGTTAAGTATGAAAAGTATTTTCAAGCAAATTTGGGGGTTTTTAATTTCCATGGAATTCATGGCGTTTTTGCTTTTACTGTTCGCAGTATCCATTGGAACGGCAACGTTTATCGAAAATGATTTTGGCACACCTGCTTCTAAGGCAGTGGTTTACAATGCCAAATGGTTTGAGTTAATGATGTTCTTCTTGTTTATTAATTTGATTGCGAATATTTTCCGCTACAAAATGTATAAGAAATCGAAATGGTCTATTTTGATGTTCCATGTTTCGTTCATGTTTATGATTGTTGGTGGAGGGGTAACTCGTTATATAAGTGAAGAAGGAATCTTACATATCCGTGAAGGAAAAGCGAGCAATACCGTGGTAAGTGACAAAACGTATTTTACTTTTAAGGTAGACGACCGCGAAATGCAATACAGCTTTGAACAAGCGGTATTCTTAAATCCATTATACAACCCAGGATTCTCCAAATCCTTTTCTTTTAACGATACCGAAATTTCTGTGAAGTTTGTGGATTTCCTAGAAAATGCAGTAGATACGGTTGTTCCTGATCCCAATGGCGCTACATTTATTGAATTTGTGACCACCGATGGACAAGGACGAAAAACGAACTATTTAGAAGAAGGGACTACCAAAAATTTGGGAATGCTTCCAGTCGCTTTTGGTCCGGGAGAAGAGCCAGTCGGTTTACGAATTTTCCAAGTCGGAGATAGCGTTAAGTTTATTTCCCCTTTTGAGGTGAGTTACTTGAAAATGGCCGACCGTAGTCAAGGTGTTTTAAGTGCAGATACTATGCATGCCTTTGAGCCACGTAGATTGTATCAAGTAAATGGGGTTAGCATTGTATTTAAAGGGGTACACGAAAAAGTACGTAAAGATGTAACCACGCATCAAGCAGAAAATGCAGCTGCAGGTTCTGATATTATGGTGGTGGATTTAGCCATAAATGGCAAACATCAAATGGTACACTTAAAAGGCGGTAAAGGTTTGGTTTCTCCTCCAACCATTTTAAGTGAGAATGGATTAAATTACAAATTAGCCTACGGTTCGAAGTATATTTTCTTACCGTTTTATATGCAGTTAAGAGATTTTCAGTTAGAGCGTTATCCGGGTTCAAATAGTCCCGCTTCATTTGCATCTGAAGTAACGTTGATTGATGAGGAAAAAGGGATTAAAGAAGACCATAGGATTTTTATGAACAACGTATTGGACTACCGAGGATACCGTTTATTTCAATCTTCTTATGATCAGGATGAAGGCGGAACGGTTCTGTCCGTAAATCGTGATTTTTACGGTACTTGGTTATCTTACATTGGTTACATTATGTTGGGGATTGGAATGTTCTTTACCCTGTTTATTTATGAAAGTCGTTTCTCCAAACAAAAACGTACGTTGGATAAAATTAGAAAGAAAAAGGAAGCCTTAACCGGAATGCTAATCCTAGCATTGAGTTTTGGAGGTATGGTAGTGGCGCAAGAAGCACCCGTTCCAACGGTCATTCCAGTGGAACAATCAGAAAAATTCGGGAATCTTCAAATGCAAGATCATCAAGGTAGAATGAAACCAATCAATACCTTGTCGTCAGAGATTTTACGTAAAGTATCCCGTAAGATGTCTTTTAACGATTTAACTTCTGATCAAGTTTTATTGGGGATGTTGTACGAGCCACAAATTTGGCAAATGGTAGATATGATCAAGGTGTCTCACCCTGATTTGAAGAAAAAAATTGGAATGGATGAGTCTAAAAAATACACCTCCTTCATGCAATTTTTTAACACGGATTTTTCGTTCATTTTAGAAGACGACATTGCAGAGGCCAACCGTAAAAAACCGAGTGAAAGAGGGAAGTACGATAAAGATGTTTTAGCCGTAGATGAGCGTGTAAATATTTGTTATATGATTTACACGGGAGAATTGGTGAAAATTTACCCTTTACCCGGAGATCCGAATAACAAGTGGTATGCACCCCGTCAAGCGGCAAAAGTTTTCACGGGGGAAGACTCTTTATTTGTAAAGCATATCTTGAATATGTATTTTGATGGGTTGACCAAAGGAATAGAGTCGGGTGATTTTGACGCTGCTAATAAATCAATGGATGCGATTTCTACCTACCAGAAAAAAATAGGTGCGGAGGTTATTATTCCAGAGAAAAAAGTAGCAGCCGAAATTTTCTACAACAAGGCTCGAATTTTTAATAACCTTTTCTTTTATTATTTCACCGTTGGTTTGATCTTCCTGATCTTACTATTTGTACAACTTTTCAGTACCGGAGGGAAAATGAAAGGTATTGTCAATGTATTCTATTACCTCATAATTATCGGCTTTATGGTGCACACGGCTGGTTTGATTTTATTATGGTATGTCTCAGGTCATGCCCCATGGAGTAACGCGTACGAATCAATGGTATACATTGGATGGGCGACCATGTTATCCGGTTTCATCTTTGGAAGAAAATCAAAAATCACTTTAGCTACTACGGCATTATTGGCCTCATTTATTTTAATGGTGGCCCATTTAAATTGGTTAGATCCTGAAATTACGAATCTTGTACCCGTATTGAATTCGTATTGGTTAATGATTCACGTAGCTATTATTACAGCTAGTTACGGGTTCTTAGGTTTAGGTGCCTTATTAGGCTTCTTTAATTTGATCCTAATCATTACGGCTCCTCGTGGAAATAGAAACATTGAATTAACATTTAAAGAGTTGAGTACCATTAATGAAATGACCATTACCATTGGGTTATTTATGCTGGCTATCGGTACCTTCTTAGGAGGGGTTTGGGCCAATGAGTCTTGGGGTAGATATTGGGGCTGGGATGCGAAAGAAACTTGGGCATTAACTTCTGTATTAGTATACAGTGTGGTGGCTCACATTCGTTTCATTCCAGGGCTACGGGGTGGTTTTGCATACAACTTTGCAACTACCATTGCTTTTAGTTCAATTATTATGACGTATTTCGGGGTGAACTACTATTTAAGTGGATTACATTCGTATGCAGCTGGTGATCCGGTTCCTGTTCCTAACTTTGTGTATTATACCCTTGCGGTAGTAGCTATTGTATCGATTACCGCATATAAAAGATTTCCTTCTTTCAAAAACGAAAAACTGGATAAAGATGTCTACCAATAATTTTATTCAAACAGATAGTTACACTACGGATGTAAATCATCCAAGAAATATTTGGGATACTCTGAGTTTAGGGACTTCCCTTTATTTTGGGCCTAAATTTCTTTCCATGTTATGGGGGAGTAGAAGCTTGGCAATTCAAAACAAATTTGATACCCAGACTTGGGCTAAACGCTCTATGGATATCATGCATTTGATTGAAGATTGTGGCGCAAAGATGAATATTGAAGGTTTGGATAATATTGATAAATCGGATGGACCTGTGGTATTTATTTCCAACCATATGAGTATGTTGGAGAGTATGATTTTCCCTGGACTTATTGCTAGCCGTAGAGAGGTGACCTTTGTGGTTAAGAAAAGTTTGACCACACATTCTCTTTTTGGACCCACCATGCGTGCTAGAAAACCGATTGCCGTAGAGCGTAAGGATCCAATTACCGACTTTAAGATGGTCATGACCGAAGGAACGGAAGCGATCAATAATGGGACTTCAGTGGTTATTTTCCCACAAAGTCAGCGAATGGTTCAATTTGATCCGGAAAAGTTCAATACTTTGGGAATTAAACTGGCCAAGAAATCGAAAGCACAAATTATTCCTGTGGCCATTAAAACCGACTTTTGGGGCAACGGAACTTTAGCGAAAGATATCGGTACCTTGAAACGTAATATACCAGTACATATCAAGTTTGGTGAACCATTTAGTATTGAAGGACCGGGTAAAAAGGAACATCAACAGGTCATTGATTTTATTCAATCCAACTTGGCGATTTGGAGTAAAGACTAAGGTTTCGTTAATCTTCTCCACTCATCGATCAGTGCGAGTTTTATGCGCTATATTCGTGGGTATATGATTCGATTCTCCATTGTTTTTTCTATTGTTTTTCTTGTAATCATCACCGGGTGTGGTGAAATAAATTCGGACACCCAAAAGAAAGTTCTGGTCTCTGCTTTACCTTTAATTGATTCGCCTGATGCTAGGGAAATCCCAATTAAGAATACGATTATTTGGCATTGGGAAAATCGATTTGAAAAGCAAGAAGTCCATAAAATCAAACAATGGCTGAGCGTAATTGATGTCGCTATTATTGATACGTATGGGAAATACCCTTTCGATATGCATTTCTATATTCATCGAAGCAAATCAGGTAATGAACCCGTACCGTGGGCACACACCACTAGAGGAAAAGATCAGGGCGTTCATTTTCATGTCAATACTACTTATTCTATAACGGAATTTTTAACCGATTGGACGGCACAACATGAGATTAGTCATTTATCTATTCCGTTTGTGGGAAAAGAAAATACTTGGTTTTCGGAAGGATATGCGACTTATATGCAATGTCAGGTAATGCAAGTTCAAGGGGTATTGACCTCTGATGACGTTAAATACAAATACGCTACTAAATTGGCAAATTGTAAGCAGGCGTATCAAAGTGATTTGACCGTTCCACAAGCTGCGGATAGTTTGAAAAAGGCGTGGAATTATCCTGCTTTGTATTGGGGAGGGGCGAGTTTTTTCTGGAAGTTGAATGCCCAATACTCCTCTGAAATCCAAAAGACTTTGCCTCGAGTGATTGCGGAATATGTAAAGTGTTGTAGAATAGGGCATCGTTCGCCAGAGGAAATATGTGAGACGCTAGATCAAATTACAGAAACCAAAATAGCCAGTAAGTTGCTAAATGATTATAAAACAGAACCAGCTAGGTTGATGTTTGAAGAGTTTTAGTAGCGGTTTCAAGTAAACAAAAACGCCCGGTAGAAAGACTACCAGGCGTTTTGAAATTTTTTACATTTGAAATCTATGTGTCAATCTTCGCATACTTTGCGTGAGACTCAATAAATGCTCTACGTGGCGGAACTTCATCTCCCATTAACATACTGAACACACGATCGGCTTCGGCTCCTGAATCAATAGTGATTTGACGTAAAGTACGGTTTTCAGGGTTCATTGTAGTTGCCCAAAGTTGTTCCGCATTCATCTCACCTAGACCTTTATAACGTTGAATACCTACGCTCGTTTCGGTTCCTTTACCTTTCATTTCTTGAACCATCATGTCACGTTGGTCATCATTCCAAGCATAACGATGATCACTCCCTTTTTTTACTAAATAAAGGGGAGGAGTAGCAATGAATATGTTTCCGTTATCAATTAATTCCTTCATGTAACGGAAGAAGAAGGTCAGAATTAAGGTTTCGATATGACTACCATCCACATCCGCATCACACATAATAACCACCTTGTGGTAACGTAGTTTGGAAATATCTAAGGCCATGGAATCTTCTTCCGTGCCTACCTTTACTCCTAAAGCAGTGTAAATATTACGAATTTCTTCGTTTTCAAAAATCTTATAGGATAAAGCCTTCTCTACGTTTAATATCTTACCTCGAAGTGGCATGATCGCTTGGTTTTCACGATTACGACCTTGTTTAGCCGTACCACCTGCAGAATCTCCCTCTACTAAAAAGATTTCACTTAAGAATGGATCACGTGACGCACAATCGGCCAATTTACCGGGTAAACTATGACCTGACATAACGTTTTTACGTTGGACCATTTCACGGGCTTTACGAGCTGCGTTACGCGCCTGTGCCGCTAGAATCACCTTATGAACGATGGTTTTTGCATCCTTTGGATTTTCTTCCAAATAATTAGTCAACATTTCGGATACCGCTTGCGATACCGGAGCGTTCACCTCACGGTTACCTAATTTTGTTTTCGTCTGACCTTCAAATTGAGGTTCTTGAACCTTTACCGAAATTACAGCCGTTAATCCCTCACGGAAATCATCTCCTGCAATTTCAAATTTCAATTTAGTTAGTAACCCAGACTCTTCGGCATACTTTTTCAAAGTACTCGTTAACCCACGTCTAAAACCTTGTAAGTGTGTCCCACCCTCATGGGTATTAATGTTATTTACGTACGAGTGTAAATTCTCGGAGTAAGAAGTATTATAAACCAATGCCACTTCTACTGGAATTCCATTTTTCTCGCCATCCATGTAAATAATATCATCAATTAACTGCTCACGATTAGAATCTAAGTACGAAACGAATTCTTTTAATCCAACTTCACTTTTAAAGGTGCTTGTAATGAATTCATCATTTTCGTCTGTCTCGCGTCTATCGGTGATAGAAATAGTGATTCCTTTATTCAAATACGATAGCTCACGGATACGGTTTTCTAACGTTTCATAGTTGTAAATTCTTTCATCAAATATTTCACCATCTGGTCTAAAGGTTACCGTGGTACCAGAAATTTCAGATGTACCGATTTCTCTTACATCATAAAGAGGAACACCTTTGGAGTACTCTTGTTCAAATATTTTTCCTTCTCTGTGTACTTCCACTCTTAAAGCAATGGAAAGTGCATTCACACAAGAAACACCCACACCATGTAGTCCACCCGAAACCTTGTAAGTGTCTTTATCAAATTTACCACCTGCGTGAAGAACCGTCATAACTACCTCTAGAGCAGATCGTTTCTCCTTATCGTGGTAACCCGTAGGAATTCCACGACCGTTATCTACTACAGTAACAGAGTTATCCTCTTCAATATAAACTTGTATGGAATCACAATGACCAGCTAGCGCTTCATCAATGGAGTTATCTATCACCTCATAAACGAGATGATGTAAACCTCTAAAGCCCACATCACCAATGTACATGGCAGGCCTTTTCCTTACGGCTTCAAGTCCTTCGAGGACCTGAATATTATTCGCTGAATAATTTGTTTTGTCTTCTATATTTTCGTCACTCATAAGAGATATGATTTAGTCTAAATTTGAGCTCTTTTTTGGAGCCGAACACAAAGATAAAATTACTCGGTACATATGCTGTTTCTGGTATCGGTTTAATGACGCACTTTTCCACATTTTATTAACATTTTAAATAGATGGGAAAGCCGCTAAAAGACTGCTGATTCCGGATGAAAATCGCTAAAAACCATTGATATCAGTCAACGACAATTATAGGGATGAAAAAAGGGCAAATCCGATAGGAATTTGCCCTTTTTTTTTAAATGTAATTCTAGGGTTTATTTGGCCCAAAATGCAATGGTCACACCACCTAAAACATTAAAGCCTTGAACTTGGTAATTACCCCATATTTCGTAGTTCTGAGATAGTATATTGTTGGCATCTAAGAATGCTGAGACTTTTTTCGTGAAACGGTATTCAAGGCCAATATTTAAATCAACGATTGGGTCAATTTTTCGTCCATATATCTCAAATGCTAATTCCTCTTGGCTAGGGTCGCTCGTCTTTACATATTTGCTATTCATAAAGGTGATACTGGAACGGACTAAAATCTTGTCTTGCAGATTATAGTTGACCGTTAAATCGGTCGTTAAGTCGGGCAGGTTCCATGCTTTAATTTCCTGTTGAGTTTCGTACATATTGTAGTTTATTCGCCATAAAACATTCCATTTTGTAGCTCTTTGATAGCCCACTTGAGCCGAAACATACCCTACATTAACCGCATCGTAAATAGGTTGGTAAACGTTTTCATAATAAGGTTGGGTGAGATCCCCTTGAAACTGATCGCTGGTATATAAAACCATGTCTTTCATAGCCTTGTAACCAGCTGTGAAGTTATACGAAAGATTGGAACTCATTAATCCTCTTACCCCCAGATATGCGTCATAGGCAGTGCGTGTATTTCGTAATTCCGGATAGGAAACTAAAAATGGGTTGTCTAAACGAATGGAATTAATTGAATTTCGTTGAGCTCCACCAGTGACTCCTAAATAGGGTACAATTAGGTTACGGACCACATTGTATTTAAACTCGGCATTTGGGAAAAAGAAAAACCGGGTGGAATCGCCATTTTCTAAGGCCATTTTAAACCCGGCATTTAAATGCCATTTCTCGCCCTTGAATTCTATATCAATAGAGGGTTTGATCAATAAGTTGCTTACTGTAGTTACCGAATCCATAGTGGCGCTATTGTAATCAACGTCTATGTATAAATACGCCTTTTCTGTACCGTAAAATTTGGAAAATTGAGAGGTCAATAAATAGTTGTTTTCTTTAGCCTCATCCGGTTTAATGGACAAGTTGTGATATTTAAAATTCACTATATAATTCAATAAACTCGAATCGGTAATAAAGCTTTTTAATCCTATTTGACCTTGATACAGTTGATAGGTTTGTTGGAGTCCGGTAAACTCAATGCTTTCCTTTATTTCTGTGTTGAAGCCATATTTGTTGATTTGTGCACGATCAAAAATAAATCCGGCACTAATAGCATGGTGTTTTAACAACTTCTTAGCGTATAGATCCACGTTTTGTTTGGATAAATAACTATCGGGAGCGTTTTTAATACCGCCATTAGAGCCTAGGTGATGTACGTCAAGTCCCCATTGGAAATCACGTGATCTTAAGGAGTTAATATGTAGCTCTCCATAGTTATTTAAATAGCTTCCCATCCCCGCTTTAAGATAAGCGTGATAGAGGTTGTTTAAGGGTTCACCCTTAATTTTTACCGCATCAATGGTATCCGGAGTAAATTCATATTGTTGATCTTGTGGAATCAATTTGTAAGAGAAATCAGGCGTTGTTTTCTCTACCGAATTCAATACCGGTTGATGGTTTATTTTTTTAGCGTCTTTTATCACCGGTTCGTAAACACGAGTAATAATAACGGTTTCAATTTCTAGGGAATCTTTTTTAGTTGCATTTTGTGCATTCACGGATGATAGTAACCCGAAAACCCCTGCAGCTGCTGCGAAGAGTTGGATTTTTACTGGCTTATTCATTGTCTTCCGGGTTTTCTGGTGAAATATTTTCTTCCATATCTAATTCTTCTTCTTCTTCAAAAAGGGCATCCGTTATTGGGTCTGACTCACCATCGTCAAAGCCAATTTCTTCGACCTCCGATTCGGGAGGATTATTAAATCCACTGTTTTCTAATTCGACTAAATTGTCCAATTTGGTTTGGGCTGAATTTAGAATTTCTTTATCGCCACTGTAATTTCCTATGAGTGTTTCTAAGGTAATTCTAGCTTGAAAATAATCTTGTTGGACGACAAAAATATCCGATAGTAATAGGAAGCCTTTAGCTAACCACCTGGGGTAGGTAGGTGTATGCTGAGCCAGTAGGGTAATGGTAGATTCACTAGAATCTAACTTACCCGCATTGTATTGCATTTCTGCAATTCGGTACAAGGACTCGGCCGATTTTTCCTCTTGCGATTGTAAGACAACTTCTTGATAATAACGCATAGCTAAAGTAGAATCGTTTATTAGACGGTAGGCATTGGCCATTCTAAATTTAATCTCGCTTTCTCGTTTTACGTCATCTGTAGAATCATTAAGTAAATAGAGACCTTCTTCAATGACTACTTGATGAGAATCAATTTTGGTGGCACTTTTAAAAGACCACCAATACACATCAAACAATTCATCGGCATTTACGGTGATAGATTTAAGTTTATGGAAATAGGCTAAAGCAAAATGAAACTGTTCATGCTTGTAACTCAATTCTGCGGCTCGTTTTAATGACGGTTGGTAAAAGGTGGGGTCTTTTGTGATTACATTAAATGCATAATTGTTCAATGCATTTTCAAAATCGCCTTTTTTGTACTGCGATTCCGCTAAATAATAATGTGCTTTATTCGAAAAGATGGGATGCTCAAATTTCCCAAGGTATTTATCAAATAAGGGAATTGCTTTGTCGATTTTATTATCCATATAGAAATCCTCGGCAGATGCGTATGTTAATGAATCTAGGGAACCATTCGAAATATCCATAAAATCTAAGGTGGCGATGTACGCTTCGTAGGCATCAATTTCACCGGTCGATTTGTAAATGTTTTTAATAGTTTCGATGGAGCTTTTTGAATCTGCGTAATTAGGATACTCTATGACGACTTGTTTGAAAACGGCTAAACCTTCAGCGTATTGATTGTTGTTGTAATGAATAAGTCCCGTGTTTTCTAAGGATCTTTTTCTCCAAGGACTGTCCTGGTTTCCATTAATGATTCGGGAGAAAAAACCAAGAGCATGGTCGTATTCGTGGTTGTCAAAATGGTTTTTACCTAATCTAAATAAGGCTCCATCCACATAGGTGGAATTTGGGAAATCAACTAATAACTTTTGTAAACTGGCGTTTTGAACGGCTTCCTTCTTCATTAACCCTTGGGTTTCGGCATATTGAAAAAGTCCATAATCCGCATTTCTACCGCCTTCGGTATAGGCTTTTTTGTAATATTCTTCCGATAATAAATACCCCCCTGAAATAAAGTAACTATCTCCGGTTCGTAATAATGCATCATGTCTACGAGTAGGACTTGCGTCTTTATAGTTTAAGTATTTACGGAACCATTTGGCTGCATTAGCGTAATCCTTATTTTGGAAATAAGCATAACCTAAAGAGTAGTTCGCTATTTTGAATTCGGGTAACAAAAATGCTCGGGGTTCAAAAATGAAAATATTAAACTCTTCGATGGAAGCAGAATAATTTTTCAATCGGTAATAAGATTCGCCAATCCAATACGAACTTTGTGCATTTAGATCCTTGTTTTCGGCTTGTTCTTGCGATTCTTGAAAAGAAGCAATCGCACCCGGATAATCACTGTTTTGAAATTGCTCTACGGCCAAATTAAACTGTAGTTTTTGATATACTTCCTTTAATCGTGGATCCAAATTCTTCGTTTTTTCCAATGAAGCAATAGCCGCACGGTAGTTATTGGTCGATAAATAAATATTTACCAAGTTTTCGAAAGCTTCATTCTTTTTGATGGCATTTGGGTATTTCTCTAAATACGAAATGAAAGCATCAATAGCTTCTGTATACGGATCGTAAGAGATTTCATAGGATAGTTTTGCATAGTTTAATAACGACTCCTGAGCTATAATTGGACTGTAATCCATTTTTGAGGCTTTAAGGAATGCATTACGTGCGTAGGCTTTATTATCGGACTTTAAGTAGCAATTTGCCAAATTATAGATGGCCTTTTGCGATAGTTCATCATCCGTTGCACTGATACGTGAAAAATAGGTGATGGCATTTTCGTGTTCTTGGTTTTGCATTTGTGCATAAGCCAATTGAAAGTACTCTTCTCGTGTAGGTTGCTTGCCTTCTTTAATATAGAACTGAAGGTAAGGAATGGCATGGGTATATTCTTTTTGGTTGTAATACGCATCCCCAACTAATTTTGAAATCTCCGGTTTCCTTTTGGTTTTTTCACGGTCAAGAAGTGGCGTAGCATATTTAATTAACGTATCGTATTTTTCCTGCTTGTAGTAAATTTGAGTGAGGTAATAAGGGATAATTACGCCAAACTTTTTATCATTTTTAATTTTATCGAAACCTTGAATTGCCGATGAATAGTTACCCTCCAAGTAAGAAATGTGTGCGTAATAGTAGTTGGATGGAACATAGTAAGGCGAAGGCACATCAATCAACTCATGAAAAAATGGTGCGGCTTTATCTAACTTTTTCAACCGGAATAAAGAATATCCTAACCGAAAGTTGTATTCGTATAATTCAGAATTGCTTAATTCAAAGGCATCTGTTTTACCAAACCAGTAAACTACTTTTTCCCATTTTCTCTTTCGGTAATTGTATTTGCCTAATTGGAAATGAGCGCTTTTAACCTTGGGGCTTTCTGGGTAATCGGTTACGAATTCTCGCAATTGATATTCTGCATCTTTATGAAACAAGTTTAATGCACATAATGCTTTGTAGTAGGTGGCGTTGACATAAACTTCCGAGTTGGAATTACTTATTTCTTCGCGCGTTTTTTCAAAAGCACGAATCGCTGCACTGTATTTTTCTTTTTGATACAGTTCCATACCTTCATTGTACCATTTTAATTCAGAGGTGTATACGTACGTTTCTTGTGCAGTTACTAGAATGGAGGATCCCGTAAAAGTCAAAAATGATAGTGCAAAAATTATATTTTTCAAGTCGTCTGTTTTATGCCAGTATTAACCGGTAAAAGTACTTTCTATTGCCCGTGTACATTGGTTTTATTGGATGGAGTTATTAACGCAATAGTGTTGATGTAATGGCGGGCTTTTTTATGAAAATCGGAAGTGAAAAATGGGTGGAAAAGGGAAAGAATTTGTTAAATTTGTTGGAAACGTCACAATAACTATGTCAGATCACGTAATTGAACTTAAAGGGGCTAATGTTTATCAGAATAAATCCTTGATTTTGTCGGATGTAAATGTCCAAATTGATAAAGGACAATTTATTTATTTGGTAGGGCAAACCGGAAGTGGTAAAAGTTCATTATTGAAAACATTGTATGCTGATTTACCATTAACAGAAGGTTCTGGTAAGGTGGCTGGGTTTAAACTCAAAAACTTGAAAAGTTCTAAGGTTCCCTTTTTACGTAGGAAATTAGGTATCGTTTTTCAGGATTTTCAATTGTTACCAGATAGAAGTGTAAATGAAAATATGTTGTTTGTGATGAAAGCCACTGGTTGGACCAAAAAACAAGAAATGGAAGAGCGAGTTTCATTTTTGTTAGATAAAGTGGATTTGTCCGATAAGGGTGTTAAAATGCCTCACGAATTATCAGGTGGTGAGCAGCAGCGTGTGGCCATTGCTCGAGCTTTGATTAATAACCCAGATATTATTTTGGCCGATGAGCCTACTGGAAATTTAGATAGTGAAACAACCGATAAAATCATTCATCTTTTATCGGATATTAGCATGGGAGGAACGGCAATCCTGATGGCAACTCATGATAAGTCTATTATGGAAAAATATAAGTCGAAAACTATTCGTTGTCATGATGGGAAAGTAACCGTAGAATAATGATTTCAGTTTTAATTCCGGTATTTGGAGAATCTGTTGATGCCCAATTGGCTAGTTTGGCTAGTGAAGTGAAAAATTTAAATTTTCCGGTAGAAATTATTGTTTGTGATGATGCAAATCCAAATCCTAGGCCTCCAGCTTATACGGATTATAAGGGTATTGAATTCCGGTTTATTCAATTGGATAAAAACTTAGGGCGTTCCCGAATTCGAAATTTTTTAGGACAAGAAGCAAAGTACGAGCAACTTATTTTTATTGATGCGGAATGTCAACCCATCCAATCCAAATTTATTAGTACGTATCAAATTAAGTTTGATGAGAATATGGTATTGGTAGGGGGGCAATTATTTGCGGATGAAATGCCGTCTCGACAAGATCATACCTTACGATGGGTATATGGAACCAAAGTGGAAGCTAGAGAATTAAAGGAAAGAGTTAAATCTCCTTACCGTTCCTTTATGGCGAATAATTTTTCCATTTCTAAAAAATTATTGGAGAAATATCCCTTTGATGAAGAACATACTGGGTACGGACATGAGGATACGCTTTTTGGATTTCAACTACGTGAGAATGAAGTAGAGGTAGCGCATATTAAAAATCCTATTCGACATCGAGTTTCGGAGTCTAATATCGATTTTTTAGATAAAACAACGGAGGGTATTCATAACCTGGTTCGCTTATATAGAAATGGGAAATTAGATAATCATGTACGACTGATTAAAATGTATGAGTCGTTAAAGTTTACAGGGTTTGTGGGTTTAACCCGATCCATAATGTCTCGAAGGAGAGATCGATATTACCAAGATTTACAAAAAGGTATGGGTACGGTACGGAAATTTTCACTTTTTAAAATGAGTGAATTTATGATTGAAATGAGACGATTAGATGAACTAGAAAAAGGGGCTTAGGTATCCGTGTTTTCTTTCTTCCAATGGCGGTATGCTTTTAAATCCTTATTTACTAAAGTGAGCGCAAATGAAAATACCGTTACATCATCTACATACCCAATAATAGGAATATAGTCGGGTGCTAAATCTAAGGGGTTTAGAACATATAACAGTGCGAATACAATAGCTGTCATTGCATACCAAGGGATTTGGGTGTACTCTTTTTTCCAAAAGTCCTTAATTAAGGAAAGCATGGTTTTACCTTCTTCGAGATACTCTTCGAATTTTCCGTTTTGGAATTTTGACCAGATTTTGGAGGATTGTTTAACCACTTTTTCAACGTCTTCTTTCGTTATGTTTTTTGCGTTGTCTGAAACAAAATTTTCGTTAATTTTTTGAAACTTTTTTTTTCTGCGCTTAAAAATATTCATGGTAAGAAACGATTAATTGAAATAAGTAGTACCCATTTATACGCTAAAGGTATAGGAAAGTTGCAATTAATTCAATTCCGCTTCTACTTGAGTTATCCATTTAGTAAATAATTGTTTCTCTAGGGTAATCGCAAAATCCGCATATTCCTTCCAGTTTTCACTAAATGCGATGAGTTGTTTGGTCATCTCCTCCAAGTGGCCGATTTCTTCCATAATTATAGATTTTACCGTTACTTTACTATTTACCGATTTTAATGCAGATTGATATATTTCATATAAACTATCCGCTCTAACTTCAATCGCATAGGTAACTAAAAGGTAGGCTGCGTATCGTAACTCGTAACCGGTTAGTTGTAGTTTTTCTTGAATATAACGGCTCAAATGCGTATCCAATCGGTGTAGGTATTGATAACTTTGAACAGGTGCCAAAATATTTTTATACGTGTAATCTTCACAACCCGTATGCTTCAATTTAGATAGCTGTTTCTTCAAGTAATAGGCGTGACGTGCTTCTTCCGCTGCGTGTTTTAGAATAATTATATTTACTTGGGTAGGATGTTCTGAGGCAGATATTTTTTTTGCACCAGAGTTTTCCATCATCGATAAAGTGTTTAGCCATTTAGCGTGAATGCTATCGTCAGCTACAATTTTTTGGATTGTTAATTCTAAATTCATATCCTACTTATTAATGGCCAGTTCAATGGCTTTGCTAATTTGATTTAATTCTAGTTCTGTAATAATAAAAGGAGGCATGATATAAATGAGTTTGCCAAATGGACGAATCCAAACACCCAATTCCACGAAAAATTTCTGGATCTGAGCTACGTTCACATTTTCATGCATCTCAACTACGCCTATAGCGCCAAGTACACGAGTGTCTTTTACTTTAGGATGGTGTATTAAGGGAAGAATTTCATTTTGTAATTGCTGCTCAATTATTGCAATTCTCTTTTGCCAAGGAGATGCTATTAATAATTTTAAACTAGCCACCGCAGTGGCACAAGCCAATGGGTTTGCCATAAAAGTAGGGCCGTGCATAAATACTCCAGGTGTACTGGATGAAATGGTTTTGCTTACCTCGGTAGTGGCTAAAGTGGCAGCCAAACTCATGTATCCGCCTGTTAGTGCTTTTCCAACGCACATGATGTCTGGTTCAATTTGAGCATGTTCTACTGCAAACATCTTTCCTGTACGTCCAAATCCAGTCGCAATTTCATCGGCTATTAATAACACATTATGTTGGTTACATAATTCTCTAACCATTTTTAAATACTGAGGAGAATAAAAGCGCATCCCTCCAGCACCTTGAACTATTGGCTCAAGAATAAGACTTGCGATCCTATCACTTTTGGCCATTAATAGTTGTTTCAAGGAGTCTATGTCACCCGGACGTAACCCCTCTTCAAATTTGGAGTTAGGTGCTTCCGCAAAATAGGAAATTGGAAATGCACCTTTAAAAATATGGTGCATCCCATTTACGGGATCACATACAGACATGGCTTTAAAGGTATCGCCATGGTATCCATTTTTAATGGTCAAAACTTGGTTCTTGCTTGGAATACCCTTGGCGTGCCAATATTGTAAACTCATTTTAATAGCCACCTCTACCGATACGGAACCACTGTCGCAGAAAAAGACTTTCGTTAATGATGAGGGGGATAGCTCTACTAAAAGTTTAGCCAGTTCAATGGCAGGTTGGTGGGTAATTCCACCAAACATAACATGCGACATCTTGGCCAATTGATCTTGTACTGCTTGGTTTAATACCGGATGGTTGTATCCATGAATTGCTGTCCACCAGGACGACATTCCGTCAATCAGCTCTTTTCCATTCGCCATTTTTAAACGTACTCCCGAGGCCGATTCAATGGCGTAAACGGGGAGTGCATTTTCTATGGATGTGTACGGATGCCAGATATGCTCCGAATCAAAGGCGAGGCCCTTTTCCCAGTTAAATGTTGAGGAATCTTCCATGGGAATCTATCACTTGGGAATTAATATGCTGTTCAATTTTTGGAATGCTCCCTAAATCGGTACATCCAGTCATTTCTAAAATCACTTGTTTTGAATCCGGATTGACATCACCATTAAATAGTAAGCCTTCAATTTTAATTTTTCTTGATTTTAATATTTCAATACTGAGTAACGTATGATTGATACTTCCTAAATAAAAATTAATGACCAAAATCACCGGGAACGAAAGGTGTTGAATCAAATCTATATTGGTATCCTTATGATTTAAGGGTACTAATATACCCCCGGCCAATTCAATGATTAAATGATTATCAGTTCGGGGTACTGTAAAGTCCTTAATAGCTATATGTACACCATCTTTATCTGCGGCAGCATGTGGCGACATAGGTTCTGATAATTGGTAGGCTTCTGGGTGAAATTTGGTTTTAGTATTTGTTACCCAACGAGTCACCTTTAGAGTATCCGAATCGTGTAGATCCCCCGCTTGAACGGGCTTCCAATAGTCCGCTTTAAGTTTTTGAGTAACAATTGCACTCACCACAGTTTTGCCTACTTCGGTGCCAATACCCGCTATTATGAATTTTTTAGAGGTCATGGATATTCGAATTTATGGCAATGAATAATTGGTCTATTTCTTCGGTGGTGTTAAACGAATGCATGCAAAAACGAATACGTTCCTGACCGGAAGCTACGGTAGGACTTAAAATCGGAAAGACCTCAAATTGGAGTTGCTGTAGTTTTATGGCCAAATCGTGTACTCTTTTATTACCTGAAATTAGGAGGGACTGAATGGGACTATTACTAGAAATCCATCGAGAGTCACTCTTGATTTTAGCACGGAAATATGCAATATTTGAAAACAGATTTTTTCGTTCGTTTTCGGCATTTTTCATATGTAGATAGGCCTGTTTGATACACACAAGTTGGTAAGGAGGTAATCCAGTAGAATAAATAAAACTTCTTGAATAATTCACTAAATAATCCTTCAATTCGGATGATCCTAAAATTGCGGCACCATGTATTCCAAAGGCTTTCCCGTAGGTGATAATGCGTGCGAAAACCTGATTTTGCAACCCTAATTCGGATACTAGGCCAGCTCCACTTGGGCCGTAAATCCCTGCGGAATGAGCCTCGTCTACAATTAATTTTGCGTTAAACTTTTGGCACAATTCACTTATTGCTTTTAGGTCCGGAATGTCGCCATCCATGGAGTAGAGGGATTCTACCACTACGTAAATTGTACCCCTTCCTTTTTCAAGCTTTTTGCATAAATCATTTAGGTTATTATGCGAAAATTTGAAGCGATGTGCATGGCTTAATCGAGCTCCATCGATGAGAGATGCATGCACTAACTCATCTAAAATAAGCGTGTCATTTTTTGTTGCGATACAGGATAATAGTCCCAAATTGGCTTGGTATCCAGAGGGGTAGATAAGCGCATCTTCGGATGAATGATATTCCGAAATTTGACGCTCTAGCTGTGTATACAGTTCTGTGTTACCAGAAAGTAAACGAGAACCCGTTGCCCCATTCCTTTTGTCTCCTAACGAAACTTCATGAAATACGGCCTCTGTTAAGCTCGAAGATCGAGCAAAACCAAGGTAGTCATTGGAACAAAAGTCGGTCGACTTTATTTCATGTTTTAATGCACGAAATAACCCATCCGATTTTCGTTGACGTAATATGTTACGGATATCCGACACTAAATTTTAGTGGGCAGAAACCGCTGCTTGTTTTTCGTTTTTGAATGCTTCTCTGGGTGTTAAACCTAAAATGTCGAACATTTCCATATCCGACTTGACCGAAGGATTAGGAGTGGTTAACAATTTATCACCCGCAAAAATGGAATTTGCTCCAGCCATAAAACACATCGCTTGCTCGCTTATGGACATTTCTGTTCTCCCTGCAGATAAACGGACCACAGATTTTGGCATAATGATTCTCGCTGTCGCAATCATTCTAATCATATCGTCAAACGATACTCTGGGTTGATCTGCTAATGGGGTACCTTCTACAGGAACTAAAGCATTAATAGGCACCGACTCTGGGTGTTTTTCCATCGTAGCCAATACTTTCAACATATTGATGCGATCAATAGTGCTTTCTCCTAAACCAACAATTCCACCGGAACAAACAGTTAGGTTGGCTTTACGGGCATTTTCAATAGTTTTTAATCGGTCATCAAAGTTACGGGTGGAAATAATTTCACCGTAATGCTCCTCCGAAGTATCAATGTTATGGTTGTAAGCGTATAATCCAGCATCCGCTAATCTTTGTGCTTGGTTGGCATTTAACATTCCAAGGGTACAACAAACTTCCATTTCTAAATCGTTCACTTCTTTAACCATTTCTAATACACGGTCAAATTGCTTGTTGTCCTTTACTTCTCTCCAAGCGGCTCCCATACATAATCTAGAAGAACCCTCAGATTTTGCTTTTTTAGCCAAGTCAACTACCTCTTGAATGGGCATAAGGCCTTGAGACTTAACATCGGTGTGGTATCTCGCAGCTTGTGGACAATACGAACAATCTTCTGGACATCCACCAGTTTTTATAGAAACAAGACTACTAATCTGTACTTCAGAATAGTCCTTGTTTTGTCTATGGATGGTAGCTGCATCATATAATAAATCCAATAATGGTTTATTATATATCTCACTAATTTCTTCGGTGGTCCAATTGTTTCTAACCATGGTTTATGTTTTGAATTTGATGAGTACAAAGGTGGCTTAAATTCGACCGTGCGTATTTTCTCAATTAGTGATTTAAAGAATCCACAGCAAGTAGGGCAATGGACAGGACCTACTAGGGCAATTGATCATAATGGTTTTGTTCGTGGCAATCGCTATTACATGTCTAATTACGAACGTGGCTTAACTGTGTTAGATATTACCGACCCAAAAGCGCCAACTGAAATTGGCTTTTTTGATACTTTTACTCCAGCAAACAGTGCTAGCTTCAATGGCGCATGGGGGGCGTATCCATTTTTACCTTCGGGTAATATTTTAATTAGTGACATTAATAGTGGCTTGTATGTTTTAAAAGATAATACCTTAGCTTCAAGCCAAGGGAAAATTTCGTTCTCTCAAGCAAGCATACAAGCAACTAAAGGTGAAGCACTAGAGTTAAAAGTAGAACGTATTGATAGCATGAATTCTTCAACATCGGTTAGTGTTGCGTATGAAATTCTTGCAGGTAGCGCAACTGAAGAAGCAGATTACACTGTTAATGCAGGTGTTTTATCTTGGGAAAGCAATGATGTTGCACCCAAAAAAATAATCATTTCTGTTGCAGAAGATCAAACAGGTGAAGAGTTTGAAGAAAGCTTCTATGTGCGTTTATATAATCCGACAAATGGCGCAACGATTGCTCCTCCCAGCTACATCACCGTAACTATTGATGGTCAAATAGATCATGGTGCTGCTAGCTTTATTCAAAGTGAGATATTGCTAGCTGAAAATCAGCGGGAAATTTCGATAGAAGTTTCTCGTGATGGTAAAACCTCAGAAGAGTTATCAGTTAATTACACATTGAAAAGTGGTAGCGCCATTGTGGGTCAAGACGTTGAAGACACTTCAGGCACGTTAACTTGGCAAGATGGCGATGTTGCTAACAAGCAAATTAGCATTACTTTGATTGATGATGACCTTGAAGAGCCAGAAGAAAGCTTTATCTTAATGCTTGAAGCAAATGCAGGAAGTAACTTAGGGGCAAATCAAACAATAACGGTTAGTATTTCAGATGATGATATTAATACTGCACCAGTGGTTAATGTCACTGAGGACTTTCAAGTAAATACCGGACAAACGGTTGAGTTAACTTCTGCAGCAGTAGATGCAGAAAATGATGTACTAACTTACTTTTGGCTGCAAATTTCAGGAGAAACGGTAGCTTTGAATGATGCTGATAAATTATCAGCAAGTTTTGTTGCACCTTCAGAGGCAGAATCGTTGAGTTTCAGCTTAACTGCAACGGATACCAAAGGTGCTTCAGGAACTGATACTGTTATAGTCAGTGTTATTAAACCGCCCGAACCTGCTCCTGCGCCGGTAGAGCCAACTGCTAATAAATCAAGTGGAGGTAGCCAAGGGATATTAGTTATACTGCTTACGGGTATTTTTATTATCAGAAAAAGGATTAGAAAAAGTGTTTTTAATTAATTTTTCAAATATAGAGATAAAGCAAAGCGGGACAGTAACTACGGATAGAGGCTGTTTTGTTTATTAATACACCAACTGAGCTTTTTTTATCTGTTTTTTCATATTCAAGTGGTGACAACAAAATAAAAAATGCTTATACTGCTCGCGCTTAAGTAAGCTGTTTGCCTAAATTAGTTTATTTAAGTATATACACTTCTATGTATATGGCCCCTTAGCTCAGTTGGTTAGAGCGCCCGACTCATAATCGGTAGGTCCAGTGTTCAAGTCACTGAGGGGCCACCATCTCATTATCTAAAGACGTCCGCTGACGTCTTTTTTTATGCCTAAAACACACTTTTACTACCCCTCCTAGTAAGCGTTCACTAATTAAAATCTTTTCATCCTGTTTTTAGTCAAGTAATGATCACCTACCCTTATATTTCGCGTTAGAAAAATATTGTTGAAAACAATCTTAGCAAATATCCAGTCTGTTGCAGTTGGATCATAAGTCAGTAGTTGAGCAAGAAGAAACCTTGTCAGCTGACAAGAAACTCAAAGCGGTACAGTTAAAAACGATTACTTGTATGGAATGACGTTTGCTACTAAAAAGATATTACTTAAAGAGTACTTCCTATAAGTTTTACTTATAGTTATTGTTAGTTTACATTGCTGGAACTAAGAGTTCATTCAATGCAAAATACTCCTATCAACTAAAGGAGAAAACGAATGAACTCAACAAACACTATCAAAGCATCAGCCCCTGTAACTTATAAAACAGCATTAACAAATCGTTTTTTTTGCTCTATTGAAAAGCTTCTGACACATACATCAAATAAGCTAGGGTTATCTTTAGCCATCTATCAGAAGTAACTTAGCAAAATATACCATTACACATAAAAAAATGCTCAACCTTGAAAAAGGCTGAGCACGTATCTAATTAGATAAAGGGATTAACATGAAAACAGGCTTTATAATAATGACTATTCATGTTCTTGACTGTATTCATTCACTAACAATTTGTAATGGTCAGCTGATCACCTAGTTACCCACAATTTCTGTGGGTAACTAGGTTAACTCCAAACCAAGATGAAAGTTTTTCAAGTCAATACCTCTTTTGCTAAGTAGTAGAAACAAAAAAAAGCACCAAACTTAACGAGTGGTGCTTTCTGGTATTTTCAAATTCGCGAATCTCTTTCATCTTCAACTTAAGAAATTCAGCATCAAGTAAATGCTCAGGTGTGATTGCTTTTAATGGTGCGTGAGTGCGCTTTAATACTGTTTCGACTGCCCACTGTTGCCCCTCATTCAATACTATTTCAAGTTGCTCTAATGCTTTGCTTGCCATCGTATCAGTGAACTGCGAACGCTTATTTTTTGGATCCTACTGGGCGCCCATTGTTTTCAGGTTGATTTGTCGTTGAGAACCTAGCCATCGTTAAATTACCGTTTAAAAAATAATATTTACTGTTTGGTTATTATACTAAAAGCTTGTTATTTATACAGTGCTTGCTCCGTTTATTGTAAATTAATACGTCTTAAAAATTACCATAAGTTGGCATATTATGGTTTACAGGGGAGTTGATAAGTAAATAGTTTTTGGAGTGGTAACAAGTAATAGATTGAAATGATTATAAATAGACTAACAGTCAACTTCTAGTTATTCAGCTCAACAATATATTAGCCATTGAGTTGGGCGAAAATGTAATAAGTTCAATTAGTAATCAAAAAAAGTTCGTTTGATTATCCCTGTAATTGTGAATGGAATTGAATCTAGTATATTGATTATTTGTAATAATTTATTGATGTAGAACAATCTTTCTTTATTGATCAAAAGTACAATATACGCGTTGTATTTTTATTCAGTAGATGTGGTATGGAATGTTCCCACGTAGCCACTGGATCTTATCTTATATACCGCTTTAGTTTTGCAGCCCACAAGATTAGAGTTTTTTAAAAAGGGCATGGAGTAAACATGAAAAAATTATTATTAGCATCAGCCTTGTTATTATCAGTTGGTTCAGTTCAGGCAGATCAATCGCCTAAATGGGACAGTGTAGGTATCTCTTATCAAACAGTTGATATTGATGGAGATAAACTTTCTGGATTTGGTGTTTCAGGTAGTAAATTATTAGGAGAGGATTTTTTTGCAGTGGCCAGCTACTCTTACGCTGGGGATGAAATTGAGATATACAATTCAGATCTTGATCTTGACTTGTATAGCCTTTCAGCCGGATTCGGTTATCGCTATTCGTTAACACAAAATGCTGATATTTTTGGTATTGTTTCATATGAAAGTATGGAGGCAGAGGTATCATATGAAGATGAATCTGAAAGTGAGACTGAAAATGGTTACGGACTACAAATTGGTGTACGTACACTGATTACTGAGCAAATAGAGTTAGGGGCTTCAATACATTATATTGATATAGCTGATACAACAGAAACTGCGTTTTCAGCATCTGCCCTGTTTAACTTTACCGATCAATTCTCAGCTGGTGTTGGTTATAATACAGTTGATGATGTCGACACACTTTCAGTTTCAGCTGTATATTTTTTCTAATTGAGAGTTAACTTTAATTCATGATTACAAGGCTTTGATTTTCTGAACAAAGCCTTTTTTATTGGTTCCTAAATATTCGTAAATCAGTATTACAAGGTTCACTTTATTTTGCCTCAACACATCATTGCTCTATAGCAAAACAGCAATGCCAACACTAGATAAGAGCATATTTCTTCTTAATTAATCGCATTACCAACCAAGTTATTGCCAGACCCATGTGCTTTACAGATGAGCTTGTTTCTTTTCCAATTCTGATAAAGAATCATCATTATGTATCCCCATAATCTGTTTCATACTCTTACATTCAAGTAGTGAGTAAAGCATTAAGCACCATTATTTGGTGCTTTTTTATTGCCTGAAGAAAGTTTAACCCTATTCATATCAAGTTAATATATGCGGAAATTATAACTATCACAGTGCTAGCTAATAAATAATAATAGAGTTAGATAACACTATTCGGTGCTGTCCTTTGCCTGAACATAATCTTTAGCAAGTTCGATACTGCCAAAGTAGTGAAGTATCTTTTTGATAGCGGCATCGTGTGCTCGTTGTGAGTCAGGGTTACTGGTGCTTGATAGTTCTAACCAAGTTTTTACCAGTGAGACAGGTGGTTTCATGCTTCGCGCTCCTTGCTGAATCTATTTTAAGTGTAGTAGTTAATCAAAAACAAACACAATAATTTCGAGAAATAAGAAGATTATGAGCACCAACTTTTTTTGTTTTATCGTTATAACTAACCCTATACTCAAGTTTAACTAATTGATCGTCTAAGCCTCTAACGTTTTTATTTAATAACGCGTTAAGGTTTGTTCTCTAATCTTAATGCGTTATTGGTTTGATCGATATGAAAATCAAATAAACGTAAAAAGTTCATGCCTAACAGTCCATCATTGCTTTTATTCATATAAGGACTTACCGCAAATATTAAGTTTTTTACCCTATAGCCTGCCAGCTCAAACTCATCTACTTCATAAATGCTGCTAGAGACTTCGCCGCCTACAGTAATCAAAACGATATCTTTAATATACTTAACTTGAGTAGTCGACACTAATTCCTCGAAAACACTCTGGGATAATAATGAAATACTGGCTCCGGTATCGATTAACAAATTAACAGTAAATCTATTGTTAATAACGCCTTCTACAATGAAATGGTCTCCTTTACGAGTGAGAGGAACCATCATTGGGCGCTGTAAGGCGAGTTTAATGTTTTTATGTAAATGATTCGCTTTTACCTGGTAATTGGGGTCATCAAGTAAGGAATTTAAGCTCTCGAGAGCTATATGGTACTCACCTAGGTGAAATTGTGCTTGAGCCAATGCCCATTGCGCTTCAGCGTTGCTTGGCTCAATTACTAAAACCTCTGTTGTAAATTGAGCTAGTTCAAACCATAACGAAAGCTGGTATAACCTGTTGATTTCTTCGCGAACTAACTTTTGTGCGTAATCGATACTTTGCCGTTGTAAATCAAGGTCAAAGGTATGGTACTGAAGGCTGAACGCTTTGTTTACTGCCAATAGTACTTGTTGTTTAGCGAGCCTTAATTCGACAAAAAGAAATAAAAAATCTAAATCATCGGGTGAATAACCTAAAAAAGCATCGATTGAGTCTTCGATTAAACTATATTGTTTATTTTTCAGCAACTGTGTAGCGTCATTCAACCAATAGGTTTTTACCCTGTAAAGGCTCTTTTGGTCTTCTAAAGATCTTTCATACAGTAAATTGGCTGCTAAAAAGTAATTTTGGGAATCGATTGTTTTCTTAATTATATTTTCTAAACTTTCAAGTTGTTGACTTGATTGTGAGTTAGGATCACTTGTTGATAAGGAAGTTGATAAAGCAACATTTAACGATTTATTGTCCTTTATTTGATTTATCTCTGACGGGGCGGGCGCCACTTTAATTAAGCTATTAAAGGTTTCTTCAATGAAGACAGGTGCTTTTACTGGCAATAATAAGTAAATGTTTAAGCTCAGCGAAGCAATCAATATTGAGAGAAAAAGAAAACGCCACATAATAATAATCAAGGTTAGTTAATGATCTTAGTTTCGCTAAAATTTTAGTGAAAATCTATACCAAATGATTTTAAATCAAATTATTGAGTTATATGAATTACGATAAGTAAAATATCAAAGAGTATAAGGTTGTTAGCTGACCTTAGAAGGTCGATAGGTAAATTAAGTCTTAGGCGTAGGGAAACAACATAACAAAACAAGGATAATGTTGCCATTGGGCTAACAGGGTTGCGTATGTTGTTTTTTTGTAATTGAAAAGAAAGAGAGCAAAGTCGGTCGGTAAACTAACAAACTTTCGTCAAATTACTAGGGTATTGGTTTGATGTCACCGCTATAAGCAGAAACTTTTCGTTCACATTACGGATTGATTATATCGGATGGGGTGTTTATATTACTTATTCTCAGTGCTAATTTTCGGTCAGCCGTCAACTAATTTAAAGCGTAATTCACTTAAATTGACTCTGACCCTTTTATTTAGTCGCGTTAAGACGAATGTATCGACTTAACCCTAGGACTAGATGCGTCGAAATTTTGTCAAATCAAATTCGTGCCAATCAGTCAAATGCGTTCTTGGCGATACACGAAATCGATAGTGAAATTTAGTCCCGATGCCAAAAGTTGTTGCCCGAATATCAATGGCGCTTGTTTTTACCATCATATCACCATATCTTGCGTCGGGTACCATTGTTGCCAGTTCCTCAGAGGTATCTAAAATAGAGTGCGATGCAGATTTGGCACTCAGCATACGTTTAAATGTCTTTTTTATCGCTTTGGTGGTTTTCCAGATTGTAGAATAGCTAAAATGCGAAGCCGTAGGGCCTAGGATGTACCAATTGTCGACATCATCGCCACCTATACCTTTTAAATTTTCGAATGTATCTTCCATCTGTTGCTGATTTGTACCAGGTGTCACGTGAGTAGCGATTAACGCACTGCCTCTTACGCCTATAATAGCAAAGCACTGTATAATTGCGGGGCAAGTAACATCGAATGTTCCTACACCTACCTCTCCCTCAGCTAAAGACAGATTTGTTGACATTGGTAATAATTTAACATCACTCATTGTTATGTCCATTTTTTGTTATTTTAGATAAATGCCTCTTTGCCTCGGCAAAAAAACAACTAGTTGCTCTTCATGTTGTACTGGTACTCATATAAAGGATAAACCGTATGTCTGATCTGTGCAATAGGTGCTGATTTTTCTCAACTAGCTTCTACAGTGCGCACAAAGTTTGGTTAAACTCTGGGAAATCCAAAGAAAATTAAATTTTCTCTAAACTCCACACTCTTACTTAACAGTAATGTTTTTCTCTCTCCACCCAAAATCCCAATATTTCCGTGGTTCTTATAACCAGTAAGTCGCCAGTTCGACTCCGGCAGCCGGCACCATTCATAACGAAGCATCAGCAGAAATGTTTAGGCCTTTTTATTTGCTTCAAAATGCATTGAGATGGGCATTCTTGTATCACCATTGGCAATTTCGTTGTGGGATTCATTGTTGAGTTTATGCATTAGACCCACTGATTTATAAGTTTTGGGGCTGTTGCTTGACTTAGGTGCATTCTGAAAGCCTGCGAAACTGATATTATTCACATTATAAATGACTTACTTAGCTTTCACTGTATGACACCAACGTCACCATTAATAAGTAGCTGTGAGGGGGGATTGTAGATTACATGCAAGTGGATCCATAGGATTACAAGTCAGTTGCTAGGTGGTAGATATGTATTGCATATACTGTTCTATAGCGATGATTATGCAATGAGAAATAACAATTAGTACCGCTGAGTTTTAATCAATAACACTACTGAAATACGTGTTTAAAAGGCTTTAAACCTAATATTTTGATGATTAGGTATATAGTTTTAAGTAACATTCAACCATCTAATTATATTTTCATACTGAAACCAGTTTTAATTAACGCTTGTTAATATTATCTAAGAAACTCAACTGGTTGACAAGTGTCAGGTTGTTTTACAGTATTAATGTATATAGAAGCAAGTATCGCAGTAAAGCACTGAAATAATGTCCTTTTTTATCTTGGTATGATTTTTGTATTTATTTCATGACGATAAACAACTTACTATTTTAACAGTTACCTGCTAAAAACAATAGAAAGAGCTTTAAAATACATAAAATGGATGAAAAATGAAGTTTAAATTTATAAACGCCGTATTCATAGGGATGGTATTAGCCACTTCTAGCATTACTGCGAACGCAGGAATTATTGCATCAACAGACTTTGATGATTGTACGGTCTCTGGGTGTGAAGCTGCAGACTTGAATTGGATACTTGATGGTTTAAGTAATCCGGGGGATTTATCTGTTGTTGGGGGTTATAATTTATTTACAACACTAAGCGCTGATGGAAAATTCGCTGTAGATCAAAACCTTATAAATGATGGGTCATGGTCTGTTGATATTGCCTTAAACGTATTAGCGAATAATGATATTGCTCTATCAGAAATTACATTAGATGCGTTTACCACTAACAACCGGGGAGGATTTCAAACTGCTCCTAGAGACTTTGATATTAATGCAGAGTTTTTTGATTTTAATGGCGTATCATTATTTTCAGTTAGCTTAGAAAATGTAGGTGGGAATCATAGTGGAAATGCTAATGAAGTTAGCCTTATTTTGGATGGGCTAGGGCTTTTTGCAAACAATGATTATAATCTTCGATTAACAGTTAGTGCTGATAGTGGTTCTGGAGTCAATGGCGCAATAGACAACCTTAAAATATACGGTGAAACGACTCAAGTTCCAGAGCCATCTACATTTGCTATTTTTGCATTAGGAATGATTGGCTTAGCATCACGTCGATTTAAGAACAACGCCTAATTCAATCTCATTCTAAAAATTGACCACCGAGAAGCATCTTCCAATTCGGTAGATGCTTTTTTATTGCCTCCAACATTGCTCTGCTTCAATAAGTCAGTTTTTCAAATTATCACCACCATCAAACAAAAAAACACTCCACATTTTACGCCCAAAGCCGAAACACTCAGGGTTAACTTAACAATCTAATCCTCAATAGCCCCCACCTAAAGCCTCCTCTGCGGTTATCTCGGTATCTTATATGGATATCAACTAACCTAAAAAAAGCCCATTGCGGCAAAGTATCAACACCTGAGAACGAAACACTAACCTACAACATCGGCAACTGTGAAGATGAATATTACTTCCGAGTCACTGATAACGACAGCGGAGGTTTCTTCTCACATGAATGGATAAGTCTTAGCGAAATTACCCAATGTTTTCCTGCTGAAAGCAACTTCAACGCTACGGCTTTAACGCCTTTATTCAAATCTAAGAGTGCAAATAGCGCAGGGTTCCTTGCAGCAGCACTTAAAGCAGAATCACTTTTGCTACCCGTCAAAGAAACCAAGCGATTGCATACCTTGGGCGACATATCAGCGTTCAACAAAGTCATGTAAAAGTTAGTCAAAAGCAAGAGGTAAGTGATTACTAACATCAAATCGGTGGCACATTAGTCTCTGAGCTAATGGAAGTCGAAAGTGGCAAACTTCCTGTCCGTCCAGAGTGTACCAAAGTAGCTGATTATGCTGAATTACCTATTGCAACACGGTTAGTTGCTAAGCTTGATAGGTTGTCTAGATATTTACACTTTTTCACTAGCCTGAAAAAACGTGGCATCAAGTTCAAGCTATGATTGCCTCTCCAAATATTGTAAATCAAATTTTCATTATCTATGCTTAGTGATCCTGAGTGAAAAGTTTAAATAATCTTACCTACATAAGGAGAATTATAATGGCAACAAATAAAGAGTTTAATGATGTGGAAGAAGTACTTGATTTCTATAAGAAGTTGGGGTTTGATAAAAGGGCATATAGAGTTGGAGACTGTGGCATAGAGGGATTAATCCATTGTTATTGGGGCTTTGTTGAAACAAATTATGAAGAGCCTAATATATTAGTTTTTAAAAAATATGATTGCCATCCTTTAAATGAAAATAATCTAAGTCAGTGTGCTGATTACCAAACCCAAGAATCAGGAGTATTGAAGTGGTTGGAAAGAAAGGGATTAAAAGCATTACAACCTACTGATTTTGAAAGTCATAAAGGAACATATTACGGTAAAATTCCAAGTTGGGCTCTTGATATGGTAAATAGTTATGAAGTTCCTTTGAATAAATGAACCTGCTTTCCTCATAAAAATCATAGTGAAATTAATTAAGACCAGAATTTCTTGGTTTTCCCATGATATTTACAGAGCTCTAAAATATGCATTGTGGGACTGTGTAATGTATAGGTTGTCTATATAAAGGTAGGCTTAAACCGAAACAGGATAACTTTGTTGTATAAAGGAACAGCTCAATGAATCGTTTTGATGCATTTGAAAAACTATGTGCTCTGTTTGATTGCGATGTAGAAGATCTTTTAGAACGAAAGTTGATTAAAACGGAGATAGTTAAATTAAGGTAAAAACTTCAGGAATTCAGTTTTTACCTTTGAATTTGGGTTTATAATTTAATTACAAGCGTCTTTCAATGCTTTGCCTGCTTTAAACCCTGGCGCGTTTGAGGCAGCTATTTGAATTTCAGCACCCGTTTGCGGGTTGCGGCCTTTACGTGCAGCACGAGCTGATACTTTAAATGTACCAAAACCAACTAACGCAACTTCACCGCCATCAGCTAATTCAGCTGAAATAGCACCTATTAAACTATCTAATGCATTACCTGCAGAGGCTTTTGTGATATCTGCACCTTCAGCGATTTTATCTACTAATTGACCTTTGTTCATTATTATTTTTTCCTTATCAAGTTTTATTGTCCACCTGATAGTAAGAAATATGTTTATTGAGAGCAATAGCTGTTTAACAATATTTTGTTTCTGTGATGCTATGGGGCTCATTGCACTTTAGAATTTATGTACTTATAAGACTATTTAACAGAATTGTTCTATGATGTTAAACCAATACCCTTGAGTAATGTATGGGTTAAGAAGTCACCTGCTGCGTTAAAGTCGTCACTATCTAAGCTGGGTTTATCCAGCGCTAATTGGATCTGTGAAGAAAAATCAGCATAGGTTTGGGTTGACGCCCAAATAACAAAAAAGAGATGGTATGGGTCAATATTATCCATTTTTCCTTGCGCTATCCATTCTTTAACGAGTTTTACATCCTCTTCTAAAGCTGGCAGTAAATTATCTTTGAGGTATTGCTTAATATGAGGAGCACCATTAATTATTTCATTAGCAAATACTTTTGATCCGTTAGGCATGGTGCGTGAAATTTCTAACTTTCCACGAATATAGTTTGATAACATAGTCGCGGGATCTTCGCCTTGCTGACCAAGTAAATTCAGGCTATCTAACCACAGGTGGAAAATCTTTCTTAAAACCTCTTGGTAAAGCACTTCTTTAGAAGAGAAGTAGTAGAGCATATTTTGTTTGGATAAATCACATTGTTCAGCAATTTCTTCAATAGTGGCACCATTGAAGCCTTTATGAGCAAAAATATGTTCTGCCGCATCAAGGATTTTTTGTATAAGCGCTTCTCGAATCCGAGTTCTACGACGAGTTTTTTCTGTTGAGTTATCTTCTTGGGGCTGCCTGAACATATTAATTCACTTTAATATCAATAATAGAGTAGACAGATAAATGTTAATTGCACCGTCTTTAAACACAGTATATTTTTATTGTTGCGAAGATAAAAGAATAATTTTAACTATTGATGTTGCATTAGTAGTTAATATACCCAAACCACCTCAAGCTGCAGGATTCAGCTGGAATTAGAAACGTCTTTAGGCAAGGCATTGATTGAATAAAGTAGTTATTCAGGAGAATATGCTCCTGCATTCTCTAAGAAGCTACATCCATGTAGCGTCCTTGTCAAAATCGTATATACCAAGATAAGTTATATAAATTAACCCAAGTCTTTCCGAGTGACTTGGGTATATAAATATTCTACAGTCTTAGATTAGAGAAAGTTAAGAAGGAAATGAAAACTCAACTCCTTCGCGCAGAGCGGCTGATGGCCAGCGCTGAGTTATAGTTTTTCGCTTAGTATAAAAGCGCATTGCATCTGGCCCATAGGCATGTAGGTCACCAAACAATGAACGCTTCCATCCACCAAAGCTATGGTAAGAAACGGGCACTGGTAATGGTACATTAATTCCTACCATACCGACTTCGATGTGGTCTGAGAAGTATCGTGCCGCCTCACCATCACGGGTAAAAATACACGTACCATTGCCATATTCATGACTGTCAATTAACTTCATCGCCTCCTGCATAGTTTTTACTCTTATTACTTGCAGTACGGGGCCAAAGATTTCTTGCTGATAACTGGTCATTTCTGGCGTGACATTATCAATTAACGTACCGCTAACATAGAAGCCATTAGGGAAACCTGGAATCTGTGGTGAACGGCCATCAACAACAATAGTTGCACCTTGTTCTTCGGCACTATCAATAAAGCCGACGACTTTTTCTTGATGCTGCTTTGTAATGACGGGTCCAAAGTCATTGTTGGCATCAGAAAATGGGCCGACTTTAAGCTTGGTCATTGCCTTTTGCATTTTTTCTACTAAAGCATCTCCAGCCGTCTCGCCCACAGCAACAGCAACTGAAAGCGCCATACAACGTTCTCCTGACGAACCAAAAGCAGCACCAAGTAATTGATTAACAGCATTGTCCATATCTGCATCGGGCATAACTATTGCGTGATTTTTTGCACCACCTAAAGCTTGACATCGTTTACCGTTTTTATTGGCTTTTACATAAATAGCCTCGGCGATAGGTGTTGAACCGACAAAGCTAACAGCCTTAACCGAAGGGGATTCTAATAGGCAATCAACTGCCTCTTTATCGCCATTTACTACATTAAGCACTCCTGGTGGTAACCCTGCTTCATGTAATAGTTGTGCAATTAACATAACAGCGCTTGGGTTGCGCTCTGATGGTTTTAATACAAAGGTATTCCCACATACAATTGCCATAGGGTACATCCATAGAGGAACCATTGCAGGAAAATTAAAAGGCGTTATACCAGCAACAACACCCAATGGTTGAAACTCGCTCCATGAATCAATATTAGGACCAACATTACGTGAATGTTCGCCTTTTAATAGTTGTGGGGCGCCACAGGCATATTCTATATTTTCTATTCCACGTTGTAGTTCCCCCATCGCATCATGACTAATTTTCCCATGCTCTTGCCCTACTAATTGGCAAATTTCTTCGGCGTGGTCTTCTAATAATTGTTTAAACCGAAACATCACTCTCGCGCGTTTTGCTGGGGGTGTATTGCGCCAAGCAGGAAAAGCCGCTTGTGCAGAAGCTATCGCTTGTTCAACAGTGTCGTGGCTAGCCAACGCAACCTGTGTACTAATTTCACCCGTTGATGGGTTATATACGGGTTGTTGGCGTTTACTATCGGTGACTACTTCACCATTAATTAAATGTCCTACTATATTCACAAAACTCTCCTATACACCATGATTCACTCTTGGTGTTATTGATTGATTAAAAACTAACTTAGCTCTAAAATTGATTCGCCTACGGCATTTATTACATTGTCAATTTCATGGGGCTGGCTAATAAAAGGGAGCCCTAATTGAATTGTGTCTCCGCCATAGCGAACATAAAACCCTTTATCCCAGCATTTCATCGCGATTTGGTAAGGGCGTAGTGCAGGCTCACCAGGGGCTGATTCAATGGTTAATGCTCCGGCAAGGCCATAGTTACGAATGTCACTGATATATTGAGTGCCTTGTAATGAATGTAACTTATCTTCAAATATTGGACTCATTTCACGAACTCGAGTGACTAACTGGTCATTTTTTAGAATGTCTAATGAGGCCAGGGCAGCTGCACAAGCTACGGGGTGGCCCGAATAGGTATAACCATGAGGTAACTCCATCATATAGTCTGGACCCCCATTATCCATAAAGGCTTGATAGATATCGTCGTTAACAATTACAGCACCCATTGGCACTGCGCCGTTTGTCAGTTGCTTGGCAACATTTAAAATATCAGGAGTTACGCCAAACTCTTCTGCACCGGTATTAGATCCCATACGTCCGAAACCTGTGATTACCTCATCGAAAATAAGTAGTATTTCATGCTTGTCGCAAATTTCACGTAATCGTTTTAGGTAGCCAACGGGTGGTGGAATGACACCCGCCGAACCTGCTAGTGGTTCAACAATTACCGCTGCAATATTTGATGCGTCATGTAATGCTATTAGTTCAAGTAAATCATCGGCCCGGTGAGCACCAGTTTGTGGCATTCCCCGTGTAAAGATATTTTCAGCCAGCATAGTGTGTGGCAAGTGATCAGCATCTACTCCTTGACCATAGATAGTACGGTTTGCACCAATGCCGCCAACACTAAAGCCACCAAAGTTAACACCATGATAGCCTTTACTACGACCGATCAATTTCGTTTTAGTACCTTTACCTTTCTTGCGCCAATACGCTCGAGCCATCTTTAATGATGTGTCGGCGCTCTCAGAGCCAGAGCCAGTGAAAAATACGTGGTCAAGACCTGAAGGAGTGAGCTCTTTAATTCGATTAGCTAGCTCAAATGCACCGTGATGGCCATATTGAAATGCAGGAGCATAATCAAGTTTGTTGAGTTGCTTGTAAACAGCCTCTGCAATTTCTGGACGATTATGACCTGCTCCACAGGTCCACAAGCCTGAGAGACCATCAAATATTTTTCTACCATCTGCAGCCGTGTAATATGCACCCTTGGCGCTGGCAATCATTCTCGGGTTTTCTTTGAATTGACGATTAGCTGTATAGGGCATCCAATAAGCTTCTAGCTCTGCACGGCTTAGGCCTAACGAGGGACAATGTTCAGTAAATGACATAAGCATATTCTCCTTAAAATTATTGGCCAATATAGATTTTAGATAGTAAAGACCAATTTAATTGAACACTGAGTCTCCTACTTTTGACCAAATGGTTAAATTCATTTATGCTTGCTTTTAAGTTAGCAAATGCTTACCTAAGTCTACTGTCACAGTAACTGTGTTGTTTTAGAGTATTATTTGAATTTTATTGATGGAGGAAATAAGAATGAAAACAAAGTCTCCTGTTTTGGCAGGCCAATTGGCCGATGCCGATATTCGAACGTTACGTGTTTTTAAAACCGTGGTGGAGTGCGCTGGCTTCACATTAGCAGCAGTGGAGCTAAATGTTACGCGTTCGGCAGTGAGCTTAGCAATGGCAGACTTGGAGCAACGGTTATCGATTCGGCTTTGTGAACGTGGACGTGGTGGTTTTGCCATGACTACGCAAGGGCGGGAAGTTTATCGTCAAACTCAGAAATTATTAGCGGCACTAGATGAATTTCGTAGTGGTATCAATTTAATTCACTTTCATCTCAAAGGGGAGCTTAATATCGGCATAACCGATAGTTTGGTTACTATGCCACAGATGCGAATATCTAATGCACTCGCCCAACTGAATAAGTTAGGACCTGACGTTCAGATTAATATCCAAATGATTCCGCCTAAAGAAATTGAAAATGGAGTGCTTGACGGCCATTTACACACAGGAATTATTCCGGTATTAAAAACTATCGAAGGCCTTAAATATAATGCTTTGTATGACGAAAAGTCATTTTTATATTGCAGTAAAGACCATCATTTATTTGGTGTCAACGACAATAATATTTCGAATATCCGCTTAAAAGACTTCAATGCGGTTGTTCCTGCTTACGATCAAACTGAAGAGATTAGTGCCCTACATCAAAAACTTAATCCTTTAGCTACTTCGACTGATCGCGAAGGCGTCGCCTTTTTAATTTTAACAGGCCGATACCTAGGGTATTTGCCAGATCACTATGCTAAACGTTGGGTCAATGAAGGGAAGATGCGCGCGATATTGCCACAAACAATGACCTATCAAACCCATTTTGCCACCATTACCAAAAAAGGAATCGTCCCAAATCCTGTTCTAGAAAATTATCTCGAGCAACTTAAGGGCAGTCCTTGAAAATTATCCATGGGGATATAAAAAAAATATAAGAAAATATTTTCGCTATATTTCGGAACAATTTTTCCCTTCTCAAAGTCCTGCCAAGCCTAACTTTAGCCTATTTATTACTCACCCAAATATATGCTTAAATACTATTTGTACAAATGGTAAAAATTATACCAATTGGAAAAATAAAGCTTGCCAGATGATATTAGTCCGTCTAAGGTTTAATCAACGGATAACAGATGGATTACGATTTGTTTGTTTCTAGGTTGTTGTTTTAAGTGGTGTTTGTCGCTTTTTTTTAACATCAGCTGTGATTGTATTGATTTAAAGGAACACTGTTTTGTGAGGTGTTCCTGTTCTGCCAATACAAATAAGTTTGTGACTTTTTTAGTCTTGGTTCGATAGTTATTTTATACCAGTTGATGGTTTTAAGTATTTTTGGACAATTTGATTTAAGTACCTGTATTGAAAATTATTCTACAAATTATGTTTAGTGTATGAACTAATAAAATAGGTTATAAACTGGTTAGATAAGTTATCAAAAAAATAATAATAACGCCAAGCTCTTTGAGTTTTGGTGAAAATGAGGAAGGACAATGAATACAACAAGTGAGCAAAAGTCTCGTGCTATAAAAGTTGGTGAGTTTTATGAGTTAGATGCAGGTGCAGATGTTAAAAACAGTGCCCATTATAATGATGATATTGCCCCGACAAAAGTAAAAGATCGGAGTTGGAATACATGGAATGTTGCAGCCCTCTGGGTTGGCATGGCTATTTGTGTTCCAACCTATACATTAGGTGGAGTATTAACAGCTTACTTCGGGCTCAGTGTAAGTGAAGCCTTAATAACGATTTTAATTGCAAATATCGTGGTATTAGTTCCGCTGACACTGAATGCTTTTCCTGGTACTAAATATGGCATACCTTTTCCTGTGCTATTGCGTTCATCATTTGGCATTAGCGGCTCTAATATACCCTGTTTAATCAGGGCGTTAGTAGCTTGCGGTTGGTTTGGCATACAAACACTATTTGGTGGAATTGCTATTCATATTTTACTTTCTAGTATATCTGAAACTTGGGCAGGCTTAGGAGGTGTTGGTGAGGTGATTGGATTTTTCATCTTCTTAGTGATGAATTTGACAATCGTGATTAAAGGATCCGAGTCAATTAAGATCTTGGAAACGATGGCTGCTCCGCTTTTGCTTGCTGTAAGTATTGGCTTGCTGATGTGGGCTTTTCCTCAAATTTCCGTAACAGAGTTGTTAGCAACACCTGCTAACCGACCTGCTGATGCATCATTTATGCAGTACTTTTTTGGTGGCCTAACAGCGATGGTCGGATTTTGGGCAACATTGTCATTAAATATTCCTGATTTTAGTCGTTATGTAAAATCTCAAAAGTCACAAATTGTCGGACAGATTATTGGTTTACCAGCAACGATGTTCTTATTTGCTTCATTAGGGGTGGTACTAACCGCAGCATCGACCACTTTAGTCGGGGAAACAATCTCAGATCCGATTAATCTTATTGGTAAAATTGATAGTCCTATCTGGGTTGCAGTAGCAATGGTTATGATAATTATCGCCACTTTATCAACGAATACGGCAGCTAATATTGTGTCACCAACGAATGATTTTCAAAATGTAGCACCAAAGGTAATTAATCAAACGCGAGGAGTATTAATTACAGGTCTATTTGGCGTAGTACTGATGTCTTGGGAATTGATTAAAAAGCTGGGTTGGATTGAATCTGATGTCAGTGTTGAAGCAATGTATACCAACTGGTTGCTCGGCTATTCAAGTTTACTGGGTCCTATTGCAGGGATCATGGTCGTGGATTATTTTATCATAAAAAATCAACAACTTGATTTGACAGAATTATATAAAACAGACGGAGTATACGGCGGTTTTAATAGCGCGGGACTTATTGCTTTCGCTATACCTGTGGCGCTAACACTTATTGCATTATCTACTGGATTTTTGTCTTGGTTTTATCAATATGGTTGGTTCACAGGATCGGCTTTAGGTGGTTTGGTTTACTTTGTTATAGCATCTAAAAGCAAAGAAGTTGTCTATAAACAGCAGGTTGAACAGTCTTAATACATTTATAAAGAGTTAGAAGGATATTTTTATGTCAGTAATTATAAGCGGTGGCACTGTAGTCACTGCTGACACAACTTACAAAGCCGATGTTTACTGCCAAGATGGTAAAATTTTGGCTATAGGTGAAAATCTAGACGTGCCATTAGACGCTGAAAAAATCGATGCCACTGATAAATATATAATGCCCGGTGGTATCGACCCGCATACACATATGCAATTACCATTTATGGGAACGGTTGCTAGCGAAGATTTTTATAGTGGCACTGCGGCTGGTTTAGCTGGGGGTACAACAACTATTATAGATTTTGTGATTCCAGCTCCACAACAATCATTACTCGAAGCCTATGAACAGTGGCAAGGGTGGGCAGAAAAGTCGGCCGGTGATTACTCGTTCCATGTTGCAATTACATGGTGGGATGATTCAGTTTATGAGGATATGGGAACCTTAGTTCGCGAGCATGGTGTTAATAGCTTTAAGCACTTTATGGCTTATAAAAATGCGATAATGGCCGATGATGAAACGTTGGTAAAAAGCTTTCGTCGCTCGATGGATTTAGGTGCGATACCTACTGTGCATGCTGAAAACGGCGAGTTAGTTTTTCAATTGCAACAAGAGATATTAGAGCAAGGGATCACTGGTCCCGAAGGTCACCCTCTTTCTCGACCGCCTGCGGTTGAAGGTGAGGCAGCAAATAGAGCAATTAAAATTGCTGAAGTGATGGATGTTCCAATTTATATTGTCCACGTATCATGCAAAGACTCGATGGATGCCATTACTCGAGCGCGTAACGAAGGGCAACGCGTTTACGGTGAGGTTCTCGCAGGTCACCTCGTCGTCGATGATAGTGTTTATCGCAATGAAGATGCAGAGTTTGCTGCGGCCCATGTGATGAGCCCACCGTTTCGTTCGAAAGAACATCAGACAGCACTATGGCAAGGATTACAAAGTGGTAACTTGCAAACAACAGCTACTGATCATTGTTGTTTCTGTGCCGACCAGAAGGCTGCTGGAAAAGATGATTTCACCAAAATTCCTAATGGTACTGCCGGTATCGAAGATCGTTTAGCGGTTATTTGGGATAGCGGTGTGAATACCGGAAAATTAACCATTAATGAATTTGTGGCGACCACGTCAACCAATGCAGCTAAGATTTTCAATATCTACCCACAAAAAGGCTCCATATCTGTCGGTGCCGATGCAGACCTTGTGGTGTGGGATCCTAAAGGAACCCGTACTATTTCAGCCAAAACCCATCACCAAAAAATAGATTTTAATATCTTTGAAAGGCGTACTGTGACAGGAATCCCTACTCATACATTGAGCCGAGGAAAAATTGTATGGGCTAACGGTGTTTTAGATGCTGTTAGAGGTGCAGGACAATACGTCAAACGTCCCGCTTTTAATCCAATGTTTGACGCACTAAGACGACAAAGTGAAGTTAACAAACCCACTGCTGTAGATCGCGATTAACTAGTCGGTTTACACCCACCAATTTAGGTGCAAGGTCATATCGTCCTTGCACCTAGTATATAGGAACACTTTATCATGCTTTAAATGGTAGGGATTTATGTGCCTGAAAATTGTATTTGAGAGTGTTTAACACAACAACAATAATGAATAAGGATGAAAGAAAATACTATGAAATTAATCAAAGAATTCACATCAAGGGGATTACCGCTCGGTTTATTATGCGCGGGTGCTATGTCTATCAGTGCTACTGCAACAGCTGAAATGCAATGGAATGATTTTAGCTTAAGCTATTTATCTGGTAGTCAATATGAAGTTGGCGATAAAAGCCGACAGTTTTTAACTGTTGAACATGCAAGTGGACATAATTGGGGGGATACTTTCTTTTTTTACGATCGTTCAAAGTCTAAAGATGGCACGATAGAAGGGTATTCTGAGCTTTCCCCACGTTTAAGTCTTGGCTATGTCAGTGGTAGTGATTTGTCATTTGGTATCGTAAGTGATGTATTCATTGCTAGTACTTGGGAACAAGGGGCCTCGTTCGATAATTACTTATTAGGACTCGGGGTAAGTCTTAATGTTCCAGGGTTTAATTATTTTACAGCGAACGTTTATCAAGCCAACAATAGTGCTTGGGATAATGATCAAATGATGACAATAACCTGGGGTTATCCATTTAAGCTAGCAGGCGCTGATTTTTTGTATGATGGCTTTTTAGATTGGAGCAATAGCTCTGATAGTCAAGCATCTGAAATGAATTTCACTTCACAACTAAAGTACAATGTTGGCGGTGCATTAGGCACTAAGGCACCCGTTTATCTTGGACTAGAGTATGCTGTGTGGAATAACAAATTTGGTATTTCTGGTGTTGACGAACGTAGCGCATCATTCTTATTAAAATGGCACTTTTAGTCGCTAAATAACTTTGCGTTGTCTTCATCTGATGGCAACGTTTTCCTGTCTACTTTATCACCTCAATATTTACTAATATTAAGTTGTAACCGTTAGTTTTTTCCGTTTTCTCCCTCAATTAATTGGTTGTTAAATAAGCAGCTGATAATGTCTTTATTTTCATAACTACCTGTTACTTAGGTCTTTTTAAAATAAATTAAGTTTTTTTACTAATTGTCTTGACCATTTGGTAAATTTTAATCTAGTATAGATTTACCAATTGGTAAATTAAGTGTAGCTAAACAACACTTAGCTTATTTAAACAGCAATGCAAGAACAGAAACTTTATTTTAAAAGTGCAAGTGTTTCTGAGTTAGTACTGCAAATAATAAAAAAGAAGTGTTCATGACTAAACTTTCAGCAGAGCAAGCTTATCAACTTGAAAATGTACAAGGGGCTCACCTTGATGTGTTACGTAAAAAGGCTTGCGATATCAGAGATCATCATTGGGGTAAGGTCATGACTTACTCGCGCAAAGTATTTATTCCGTTAACGAATATGTGTAGAGATGAGTGTAAATATTGTACTTTTGTTCAACGCCCAGAGTCAGGCAATGCAAATATAATGACGCCAACACAAGTACTGACCATTGTTAAACAAGGTCAACAGATGGGTTGCAAAGAAGTACTGATAAGTCTTGGTGAAAAACCTGAGATACGCTACCGCGAAGCTCGTCAAATGCTCGCTAAGTTAGGCTTTTCTAGCATGGTTGATTATGTTGCTCATATTTGTGAACTTATCTTAAAAGAAACCAATTTGCTGCCTCATGTTAATGCTGGAACGATGGAATACGCAGAGTTTGAAAAACTTAAAGCGGTAAGTGCGAGCATGGGGATGATGCTAGAAACCGTTAGTGAGCGTCTTTTAGAAAGGGGACAAGCACATTTTTCCTGCCCTGATAAGGTGCCAGCAACTCGCATTGCAACAATTGTTAGTGCTGGTAAACATCAAGTGCCATATACCACAGGTATTCTTATTGGCATTGGTGAGACATGGAAAGAGCGTGTTGATAGCCTAGTAAAAATCAATGAATTACATCAGCAATATGGCCATATACAAGAAGTTATCGTGCAGAATTTTTGTGCGAAAGATGATACACAAATGGCTGATTTTATCGAGCCTAGTCTAGACGATATGCTGCGAATTTTAACTGTGGCTCGTCTTATTCTTGACCCTAGTATTAGTTTGCAAGCGCCACCAAACCTTCAACAACGATACAAAGATTATATCGCTTGTGGCATTAATGATTGGGGCGGGATTTCACCACTAACAAAAGATTTCATCAATCCTGAGCGCGCTTGGCCGCAAATAACGCGGTTGGCTCAGGCAACCAAAGAATGTGGTTATCAGTTGCAAGAACGCTTAACGGCTTATCCAGATTATTTGAGTCAAGCAGCATATTTTGAACCAGAGGTCTTACAGCGTCTCAAGCAACATTGCCGAGAAGATGGTTTAGCAGAGCAGCAGTTTATTGAACAGTCATGTTCAGCGTTTAAAACGACACAACAATTTGAATCAACGACGTTTTATCGCGTCGCACTGTAAAGGAAAGGTCATGCAAAATAATATCAGCATGTTAGCGAAACCATCAGAAAAGCTCACTCGTTTATTTAGCACTATTGAACCTGAAATAGCCCAAATTTTACAAGGGGTATTAATTAATCAAGAAGTTAGTGAGTTACAGGGATTACAACTATTCGGTACAGCAGGTGATGAACTTGAGGCTTTGATTGAAACCGCTGATTTATTGCGTGAGAGAACCGTCGGAAATCAAGGAAGCTTTGTTACAACTCGAAATATAAACTTTACTAACGTATGCAACATGGGGTGTAAATTTTGTGGCTTTGCAAAACGTAAAACAGAAGACGGTGCGGAGCTATTGTCTTTTGAACAAATAGCCGAACGTGCGCAGCAAGCTTGGGATAGCGGTGCAACAGAAGTGTGTATTCAAGGTGGGTTACATCCGGATATTAAAGGTGATCATTATCGCAACATTTTAAAAGCTATTAAGGCACAAGTGCCTGATATGCATATTCATGCCTTTTCCCCGTTTGAAATATGGTATGGCGCACTCAAAAGTAGAATGTCAACAAAGGCATTTATTCAGGACTTAATTGATCATGGCCTTGGTTCTATGCCAGGAACTGCGGCCGAAATTTTAGATGTCGATATCCGTAAACAGTTAACCAAAGACAAGCTTTCAACTGAGCAATGGATAGACATTATCACTACGGCTCATCAATTAGGATTACCGACTACTGCAACAATAATGTACGGTCACATTGATTCACCTAAACATTGGGTCGATCATATTGGTAAAATCCGTACTATTCAAAAGAAAACTGGTGGCTTTACAGAGTTTGTGCCACTAGGTTTTGTTCATTATGAATCACCGCTCTACACCAAAAACAATCACGTACGCCCGGGTCCAACACCCGATGAAAACATTAAAATGCATGCTATTTCACGTGTGATGCTTAATGGTTGGATCGATAATATTCAAGCATCATGGGTCAAGCTTGGCCCTGAATACGCTATTCAAATGTTACGTGCAGGTGTGAATGACTTAGGCGGCACATTAATGAACGAGAATATCACTCGTTCATCGGGAGGCATTTATGGGCAAGAAATGACCTCTTTGGAAATGATCGAAATGATTAGTCTTGCCGGACTAAAACCGGTGCGCCGCAATACCTTATATACAATTCTCGAGCAGTTTCCAATGTCAAATAACGTTAACAGCGTTATCACTAAAGTAGTGGAATTACCTCGCCATGAAAAACCGATAGAAATAGTTCAGTTGCCGAGCCATGAACAAGCTGTTGGAGCACAAATATGAGCAATGCAAATGATGGAAAAAAGGCAATAAACATCGTACTTCTGTGTGGCGGTGTTGGTGGTTCAAAAATGGCTGAGGGACTTTATCATAGTGCTTATAACAGTGAACTGAGTATTGTAGGTAATGTTGCGGATGATCAAGAATTTCATGGCCTTTGGGTTTCTCCCGACATTGATACGCTTACCTATACGCTTGCAGACATTATTGATAGTGAAAAAGGTTGGGGTTTATCTAACGAAACGGATCACACCCTAACAGCATTGAACCGATTAGGTTGTGATACGTGGATGTACCTAGGCGATCAAGACTTTGCTACTCATATATATCGTACCCAACAACGTACTTTGGGAGTTCGCCCATCTGAAATTGCGAGTACTATCGCGAGAAAGCTAGGGGTTAAAGCCAGAATTGTTTTACCCACAGATCAGGTCATTCAAAACCGTGTTCTAACAGCTAAAGGTTGGCAAGATTTTCAGAGTTATTTTGTGAAAAACGGTTGCCAAGAAGAAATTCTCGAAGTGGATTTAATTGGGATTGAACAAGCTCAAGCCACAGATGAGGTGCTTACTACTATTGCGGAAGCTGATTTCATTATTATTGCGCCAAGTAACCCTATTGTAAGTATTAGTCCTATTTTAGCAATACCAGGTATTGAGGAAGCTTTGCACAAAACATCTGCTCCTGTTATTGCCGTATCTCCCATTATTAATGGAAGAGCGATTCGAGGACCAGCCGATAAAATGATGAATGCAGCAGGATATAGCTCAGATGTAATCGGCGTAGCTCAATGTTACCAAGGAGTTATTGATGGCATTGTGATTGACAGCGCTGATCAGCATTTTGTGCCGCAGCTAAAGGAAAAAAAACTGCAGGTGATGGTAACAAATACGCTAATGAATAATCGCGAGAGTAAGATTGAATTGGCAAACGGCATTGTGGAACACATGACGCAAGTATTCGCATTAGCAAAGGTGGGTTAGATGAAAACGAATATTGTTATTCCAATGAAGGCACCTAACGTTTCAAAAACTCGGCTAATTCCCTGTTTTTCAAATGCCCAGCGCCAAAAACTGTCACTGAAAATGTTTGAATATACCTTACTATTTTTTAGCAAACACTTTCCTAATTACCATGTATTAGTTGTAACCAGTTCCTTACTTATTATGCGAATGGCTGAAAAACATGGTGCCACAGTACTTGTTGAGCGCTTACCTGGTTTGAATCAAGCAGCGACGAGTGGTGCAGTGTGGAGCCTTAATCATGGCTTTGACTCTCAGCTACTAATTCCAGCAGACATTGCACAGCTCGATGTTGAAGAAATGAAAACCTTGCTATCAACTACTCGCACAATACCGTCAGTGTTATTGGCCCCAGCAGAAGATCGCGGCACCAATGCGCTTTTAACTACTCCGCCTGATGCAATTGAGTTTAGTTATGGCATTGATTCTAGTGTGGCGCACGAACAAGCCGCAGCAGATCGAGAGATTGATTTTAAATCCTTAGCGCTACCATATTTAGCTTTGGATGTTGATACACCAAACGACGTAGAACAACTCGTTGCAACAGCTAATCCACTAATAAGGGAGTTAATACCACAATGGAGTTAAGCACAAATACACCAGTAAGCATTAGTACTATTCCAGGTATTCCTGAGGTAGAGAGCGGTGACGATTTAGCTCAAATTATCTTAGATAGTCTAGATCGAGCGCAAATACATCTTGAAGAAGGCGATATTTTAATTGTGGCGCAAAAAGTTGTTTCTAAAGCCGAAGGACGTTTAGTGGCATTAGATACAGTAACACCTTCGAAAGAGGCGTTGGCGTTAGCCCAACAAGTGAATAAAGATCCGCGAAAACTTGAAATTATATTACAAGAATCTAACCGTGTTGTACGAGCAGTGAGTCGTGGAGAAGACAAAGAAGGAATAGTTATTACTGAGCACAACTTGGGATTTGTGTGCGCAAATGCTGCTGTGGATGAATCTAACTGCGCTCAAGAAGATACGTTAATTTTGCTCCCTGTTGATCCTGATCTTAGTGCTAGAAAATTACGCGACCGTCTTAGTGCTGCTTTTGGTGTCAGGGTGGGAGTGGTGATCACTGATACGTTTGGCCGACCATGGCGTATGGGATTAGTGAATGTTGCGATAGGACTTGCAGGCGTGGCTGCAAAAGTAGACTTAGTTGGTGAAAAAGATGCCTTTGGGCGAGAACTATTAGTTACATCACCAGCGTTAGCTGATGAGCTTGCTGCGGCATCGGGCCTACTAATGACCAAAGATGGTATGAAACCCGCTATTTTATTTAAAGGTGTCGAATGGGTTGAACAACAAAGTAGTGCTCGCGATTTAGTAAGGCCACCACATGAAGATTTATTTAGATAAACATAATAGAAATTTTGAACATGGAATACAAAAAGAGGATTTAAGATGAAGATTGCAATTTTAGGTGGGACCGGACCTCAAGGAAGCGGACTTGCGCTGCGCTTTGCTATGGCGGGTATCGATGTAGTACTGGGCTCAAGAAATGCTAACCGTGCTCAAGAAATAGCTCAAGAACTGTCTAATAAATTAGAAGGTTGCCTTGGTACTATCAGTGGACTCAATAATGAAGATGCTGTTTCTGCAGCAGACGAAATGGTTATCTTGGCTGTGCCATACAGTGCGCATGATTCAACACTGTTGGGGATTAAAGAACAATTAAACAGAAAAATTTTGGTCGATATCGTGGTTCCTTTAGGACCAAAACCAACCATGGTTGATATGCCAAGTGAAGGATCTGCCACCGAAGCTGCGCAAGCAATACTGGGTGATGATATTCCAGTGGTTGGTGCGTTACATAATGTTTCTGCACATACACTCAATTCACTCGAAAACTCAATAAATTGCGACATTTTAGTTTGTGGCAATGATCTTGAAGCGAAGAAAAAAGTGATGACTTTGATCTCGAAACTCGATGTTGCTACCTATAACGCTGGACCAGCAGCAAATGCCCGTTGTATCGAAGCTATCACACCAATATTAATTCGCTTAAATATTTCTAAAGCGGTGTCATTTTCCCATGCAGGATTGAAAATTTGGGAACCGGGTACCTAACCTCACTCAATAACTACTAATATAATTAAAAAGGAAAAAAGTATGGATTTTGGAATTACATTTAAGGGCTTCGTTAGCCCAGAACGTGCACGTAGCCTAGTAAAACAAGCTGAAGAAGCAGGGTTTACTCATTGTTGGTTTTATGACTCTCATGTCTTATGGCGTGAATGTTACCCTGCTATCGCTATGTGTATGGAACACACCTCAAAAATGAGCTTTGGCCCATGTGTGACAACCCCTAATTCACGTGATTGGTCTGTAGCCGGTAGTCTGTTTGCGAGTTTAGCACTGCAGAGTAATAACCGTTTTCATGTTGGACTAGGCCGTGGCGATAGTGCCATGCGAGTAATGGGCAAGAAACCTGCTAACTTGGCACGCGTAGCCGAGTTCACAACTAAAGTTAAGGCGCTTGTTCGAGGTGATGAGATAGTTTATGGCGAAAGTCCAGAGCCAGTTAAATTACCATGGGCTACGGGTTATGAACTACCGGTTTATATCGGTGCGTATGGTCCTAAAGCGCTTAAAACTGCAGGAGAAGTTGGTGATGGTGTTGTTATACAAATTGCTGAACCATCTTTAGTTAAGTGGTTCGCTGACCAAGCAATCAAAGCAGGGGAAGAAGCGGGCCGAGATATGTCAAAATTTGAAATTATTGCCTCTGCTCCTGCCTATGTGGGTGAGATGGAACCTTGTGTTGAAGCAACTAAATGGTTCCCTGCAATGGTGGGTAATCATGTTGCTGATATCGTTGAAAAGTATGGTGCACATAGTGGTTTAGTGCCAGAAAGCTTAACCGAGTACATCGAGCAGCGTAAAGGTTACGATTATTCAAAACACGGCCAAAGTGACAACCCTTACCTTGATTTTATCAGTGAAGATATAGTTGAAAGTTTCTGTGTATTAGGAAATATGGATGATCATATTAGTAAGCTAAAAGATCTCGAAGAAGCAGGTACAACACAATTTAATATTTATCTTGATAGCGGCGATGAAGAAAATATCATAGAGCAATATGGTCAACATATTATTCCATTGTTTGGTCAAAAATAGCGATATATTGCTCGCTAAAATTGGCGGGCATTAGCTCTACTTTGGGAGTGTAAAGTAATGTTAAGTAAAAAAATTAATGGTGAGCGCTTGTGGGATAGCCTAATGGAAATGGCTAAGATAGGCGCAACCGATAAAGGTGGTGTATGCCGTTTGGCATTAACTGATTTAGACCGTGAAGCGCGTGATTTGTTTGTCAAATGGTGCAAGGAGGCTGGTTGTACTATCCGTATAGATAAAATGGGTAATATTTTTGCCCATCGTAAAGGAAAAGACGATAGCTTGCCTCCGGTTGTTATGGGTAGTCACATTGACTCACAACCAACGGGTGGGAAGTTTGATGGCATTTATGGTGTGTTGGCAGGACTTGAAGTAATTCGTAGTCTTAACGATCACAATATTGAAACACTTGCTCCAATAGAAGCAACCGCTTGGACCAATGAAGAAGGTTCTCGTTTTCCTCCTGCAATGGTGGCGTCAGGTGTTTTTGCCGGTGTTTTTGATCTTGATTATGGTTTATCTCGTGCTGATCTAGACGGTAAAACCATGGGAGAAGAACTTGAACGTATTGGTTATGCTGGCATAGAAGAAGTTGGTCAACGAGAATTTAAAGCTTTCTTCGAAGCGCATATTGAACAAGGTCCTATTCTTGAAAATGAAGAAAAAACTATTGGTGTAGTTACTGATGCTCAAGGTCAGCGTTGGTATGAAGTCAAACTCACAGGTCAAGAGTCACATGCTGGCCCAACGCCTATGCTGAGTCGCCGCGATGCGTTACTTGGTGCCGCCAAAATGGTTGATCAAGTTAATCGAATTGGCTTAGATTATTTACCTAGTGCTTGCGCTACTGTTGGTTTAATGCAAATACATCCCAACTCTCGTAATGTTATTCCTGGTGAAGTATTTTTTACTATTGATTTCCGTCATCCAAATGCGGATACGCTTTCAGCAATGGATCATGAATTGCGCGAAGTTTGTCAGAAAATAGCAAAAGATCTTGGTTTAGAAATGGAGTTTGAGCAAATTTGGTATTCTCCACCGGTACCATTTAATAAAAGCTGTGTTGACTCTGTTCGTAAGGCGGCTGAAAATTCAGGTTATTCTCATCGCGATATCATTAGCGGCGCAGGACATGACGCCTGTTATATCTCTCGTGTTGCACCTACCGCAATGGTGTTTGTACCTTGCGAAGATGGCATAAGTCACAATGAAGCAGAAAATGCAGATCCCGCCGATATAGCGGCTGGTTGTGATGTACTTTTCCAAGCTGTTGTTGACCAAGCCAACATGTCTTAAATTTAACTGCCGATAATTTCGGCTCTTAAATAGTTTCTAATAAAAATAGTAAAATTATTCCTTCGCTTGTGATTTGAGCGAAGGGCTCTTTCAGTGCGCCTTTAATCTGGTTATTTTTCAGAAAAGGCTAAATTAAAGGTGACAACATGATCATCGGAATAACAAAAGAAAGTCTACTTAATGAAACAAGAGTGGCATTAACACCAGCCAATGTTGGAGCATTATCAGCCCAAGGTATTTTAGTTCTAATAGAAGAGGGGGCAGGTGACAGCGCAGGATTCAATGACAGTAAATATATAGAGGCAGGCGCTAAAAGCTGTCATTCAAAGCAAGAAGTCATTGACCAAGCGAATATTCTAGTACAAGTGAACGCGGCCGAATTAGCACAAAGTAAGTTACTTAAAAGATCACAATGGCTTATTGGCATGATGGATCCGCTTGGCGAACCTCAACTTATTGCACAGCTTGCTGAACAAGGCGTTTGCGGAATAGCAATGGAGCTTATCCCTAGGATAAGTCGTGCACAGAATATGGATGTTTTATCTTCTATGGCAACCATTGCCGGTTATAAATCAGTGGTAATGGCAGCTAATTTATCATCGAGAATTTTTCCAATGATGATGACTGCAGCAGGTACATTAAATCCAACGCGTTTATTTGTCATGGGAGCTGGTGTAGCAGGACTTCAAGCAGCAGCAGCGGCCAAACGATTAGGCGCGGTTGTTGAGGCATATGACGTAAGGGCAGCGGCTCGAGATCAAATTTTGTCTGTCGGGGCGAAGCCGATAGAACTTGACTTGGAAACAGATAGTGCAGAAGGGCAAGGCGGTTATGCGAAAGAGCAAGGTGAAGACTTTATTGCTCGCCAGCGTGAGCTAATGAGCGACGTTATAGCTCAACAAGATATCGTCATAACCACTGCTGCTATTCCAGGCGCCAAATCACCCGTACTTATAACTAAAGAAATGGTGACGAAAATGAAGCCGGGTGCTGTGATTATTGATTTAGCATCAGAGCGTGGTGGCAATTGTGAGTTAACTCAACATGCTAAAACAATTCATTGTGAAGGTGTAACCATTGTGGGACCACAAAATATCACGGCAAGTGTAGCTCATCATGCCAGCCAGTTGTATGGCAAGAATATTGAGAATCTATTATCGCTAATGAGCGATGGTAAAGGTTCTCTTAGCTTAGATTTTAATGACGAAATTATTCAACAGATTGTCGTTTGTGATCAAGATCAAGTATGTCATTCAAGGATCAGAGAGCTATTGCAATTGCCTTCATTGACAACAGATGAGGAGGTTGCGTAATGGAACAATTTGTTTTGTTAATTTCACTCTTTGTCTTGGCTGTCTACCTCGGTATTGAGTTGATTACGAAAGTACCACCAACGTTACATACTCCGTTAATGTCGGGTTGTAACGCTATTTCAGGTATTACGGTTGTTGGAGCATTACTTGCGAGTGGCGCTCAGTCATCACCATTGGCCAGCATATTGGGCTTTATTGCTTTAGTGTTAGCAACAATTAATGTAGTTGGTGGCTTTTGGGTAACACATCGCATGTTAAGTATGTTTAAGAAAAGGGGATAATCATGTTAACTATATGGATAGATATAAGTTACTTAGTGGCAGCAGTACTGTTTGTTTCAGGCATTAAAGGTATGACCCGTCCAAAAACGGCCGTAAAAGGTAATATGCAATCGGCATTTGGCATGTTAATTGCCGTAATGGTGACCTTGTTTGATACAAATATTTTAAGCTTTGAAATTATTATTGCGGGCATGTTGATAGGTTCTGTGATTGGCTTGGTTTTGGCGCAAAAAATGCCAATGACCAGCATGCCACAAATGGTTGCTTTATTAAATGGTTTTGGCGGTGGAGCATCGTTGGCTATTGCTTTGACAAGCTACTTAGACATTATGGGTACTCAAGTAGATATGAATCCAATGCTTGTTGTATCTCAAGTGGCTATAGTCTTAACTCTACTCATTGGTGGGGTCACGCTTTCTGGTAGTGGTATTGCACTCGCAAAATTACAGGAATGGTTACCGGGTAAACCCCTCGGCTTTGCTGGAATGAAATACTTTAACCTTTTATTGGTTATTGTGGCCTTGGGTATGGGGTACAGCCTATTTAACGCTGATACCAACTTACTCTTTGTCGCTACTCTAGTTACGCTAGTACTCATACTGGGAGTGACATTAGTTTTACCCATTGGTGGTGCTGATATGCCAGTTGTCATTGCACTTCTTAACTCTTACTCTGGTATTGCAGCCGCAGCAGCAGGTTTTATTATGGGTAATACGGTGTTAATCGTATCGGGTGCATTGGTTGGCGCTTCGGGAATTATTCTGACTCAAATAATGTGTGTAGCGATGAATCGTTCGTTGGTAAATGTCCTCTTTGGCACTATGGCACCAGCAAGCACAGAAGTTATCGATAGTGATGAAGTCTATGCAGGAAAAGTCAAAACTTCATGCCCAGAGGAGGTTGCGATGATTCTTGATAGTGCTAATAGAGTGGTGATTGTCCCTGGTTTTGGCTTAGCAATGGCTCAGGCGCAACATGCAGTGCGTGAATTAGCAGATGCGTTGATCGCACAAAATATTGAGGTTGAGTATGCTATTCATCCGGTGGCTGGGCGTATGCCAGGGCACATGAACGTGCTGTTAGCTGAGGCTGAAGTAGATTATGAATTGATGAAAACCATGGACGAAGCAAACCAAAGTTTTGAACAGACAGATGTTGTGATCGTAATTGGCGCTAACGACGTAACTAACCCAATGGCGAGAGAAGATAAAGGAAGCCCAATTTACGGCATGCCTATTTTGAACGTCGATAAAGCAAAAACAGTTATCGTAGTTAAGCGTAGTTTAAGTCCTGGCTTTGCTGGGTTACCCAACCCATTATTTGCTAATGAAAATACCTTAATGTTATTTGGTGATGGTAAAAAAGCTATTCAAGAGTTAACGGGATCAGTTAAAGAAGCTGCTTAAGGTTATATGCAAACGCTATGTAGACTTTAATTTAAGTTCACTAGGTTGTGTGTTCTGTTAACTTGCCGAACATATCGATAACTATATGATGATCCTAATATGAAAAATAGTAAATTTATTAGGGTCATCTTTATCCAGCCCAATTAACGGGGCATTCTGTAAAATTGTGACGGATAAACTATTCTGCGGCAAAGAGAAAAATTATGATAATGAAATATAAAAGTAAGATGACAATATGGTTCTAGTAAAAACTAAAATCTCGCTTAAAATTGGCTCAAAAAGTCAAATTCCGGTAGAGATCGCTTCGTTTAGTCATTTGACTTCTGAAAAAGAACATATTGCTATCATTTTCAAAAAAGCAGATGAAATGCAGTCGTCTCCATTAGTTCGAATTCATTCCGAATGTTTAACTGGTGATGTGTTTCATTCTTCTAGGTGTGATTGCGGTGAGCAGCTTGATGAGGCTATAAATCTTATGGAAAAAGAAGGCGGAGTAATTCTTTATCTCCGTCAAGAAGGTCGAGGAATAGGGTTATATAACAAAATTGAAGCTTATAAACTGCAATCTCAAGGGATGAATACTTATCAAGCCAATATTGAATTAGGTTTTGAGGACGACCAAAGAGATTATAATGAAGCAAGTCAAATGCTCGACGCATTAAATATACGCGCCTTAAAATTATTTACTAATAATCCTTTGAAAGTAAGAGCGTTACGTGAATACGGAATCAAAGTTGAAAAGGTGATAAGGACGTCAACTCATACGAAAACCGATAACGCTCTTTATTTAAAAGCAAAAAGGGTAAATGCTAACCATGATTTGATTTTTAATTAAAGTTAGGGTGGTTATAGTTTTGTAATTTTCTCATATTATTTTATAAATAGATTGGCAGAGCTTTCCACTGCATGAATATAGACAACCACGTATTGAAAGTTAACTTAGACAAATAATTGAATTAAGGTAATTAAAATCAAATATCATTTACTCGTATTTATAGCTACATTGTTAGTTGCTGGTTCCTTTATCGTTTCTGAAAAGCTTTCCGGAATTACCAATCCCTTTTCTTTAACTTTACTACGGTTTGTCGGTGCATCAATATTGCTGCTTCCTTTTGTCATTTATAAAAGAAAGTGGCGATCTAAAATAATTTCAACTTTTCCAAGAGCGTTGATTATTAGTTTTTTTTATTCAGGATATTTTATTGGCCTTTTTGAATCACTAAATACAACATCATCGTTAAATACCAGTACATTATTTACATTAGTTCCGTTAATCACTGCACTGTTGTCAATTGTTGTCTTTGGAAATAAATTAAAAAGTATTGATATATCGGTTTATATTTTAGGGATGATAGGGACTATTTGGGTGATTTTTAAAGGTCAGCTGAATATACTATTTTCATTTTCTGTCAATGAAGGTGATTTAATATTTCTAATTGCTGTTGTATTTATGGGGCTCTATTCAATTGCAATGAAATATCTATACCGAAATGATGATATTATCGTATTGGTATTTTGCACTCTTGTTGGTGGCTCTTTCTGGATGATCACAGCGATGACTTTTATGGGGCAGCCACTTCAATGGGATTTGATTCAAGGTGATTCGATCTATTATATGATTTACTTAATTATAGGGGCTACTTTGGGTACAGCATATTTTTACCAAATAGCAACAGTTGCCCTCGGTCCAAGTCGAGTTAGTGCGTACATATATTTGAATCCTGCATTAGTAGCTGTGTTGCTGTTGTTTGTTGATGTGACTTCTATGAATAAATCCATATTACCGGGTATTGTTATATCCATAATTGCAACATTTGTTCTACAGTATCATCGCAAAAGTAGTATCAAAGTTCCATGATTTCGCATTTGAGTATACCTTCCTTCTTAGTCAATGCTTTTTAATTGAGGTGACAAAGTTACTTATTTGGTATCTAGCGAAGTATGGGAAGACCAAAAGGTGACCATATTTGATGATTATTGCACTTAATGTGTGAATTTCAACCGAACAAATTATTTCAATAAAATAATAGTTGACCCCATAAAAGAAATCTATACAATGCGCTCCAGTTCCAAGGGGTTCAGCCAAAAAGCTTAACCAACTGGACGTTTTGATAAGTTAACTACTCTCATTTATTGATATTAAGCTAACTTAACGTTTACTTTAGTTTAAGTAATGAGTTGTTCGAGAGTTTAAAAAAACTTTTAAATAATTTAACTTTTTATTAGAAAAAACGTTGACATCGAAACTGAGACGCGTAGAATGCGCATCTCGCTTCGGGCAAGGCCTGAAGCAACGAAGTAAAGCGAATGA
>MAAC01018430.1_pt1 | contig 54532 bp, 54 predicted proteins | sample 1115981 | NCBI WGS metagenome assembly MAAC01 (sample SAMN04961126, study PRJNA320927) | seawater metagenome | isolation source: sample BD02T64 sea water enriched with oil for 64 days | place: USA:Gulf of Mexico | collected 2013-07-27 | reverse complement strand
GTGATGAAGAATGTCACCGGCTATGATCTGGTCAAGCTGATGTCTGGGGCGCACGGCACCTTGGGAGTGCTGAGCGAAGTGTCGTTCAAGGTGCTGCCGATGCCCGAGGCCGTGGCGACCGTGGCTGTGGTGGATGTTGACTTGGATGTTGCGATCCAAGTGATGTCGGGCGCACTGGGCTCGCCTTTTGATGTGACTGGCGCGGCTTATGATCCGGCCGCGCGGCGTGCCTATGTTCGCATCGAAGGGTTTGCGGGTTCGGTTGAGTATCGGGCTGGCAGGCTGGTGGCGGATCTGGCGCTTCTTGGTGCCGCGCAGCAAGTCGATGACAGTGAAGGCCTGTGGCGCGGTATTCGTGATGTCAGCACATTTCATGGCAAAGCGGGCGATGTCTGGCGCATCTCGGTCAAGCCTTCAGATGCGGTGGCGCTGGCCAAACAGGTGCAGGCAGAGGCGCTTCAGTTTGATTGGGGCGGCGGGCTTGTTTGGGCGCTGATGCCATCGGGAACCGACTTGCGCTCACGTATGACGGTGCCGGGGCATGCGATGCTGATGCGGGGGGCGGCTGAGACGCGGGCGCAGTTGCGGCAGTTCCATCCGGAACCTGCACAGCTTGCGACGATCTCGGCTGGGTTGAGGGCTAAGTTTGATCCCCGTGGGATTCTGAATGCTGGGTTGATGGGATAATCAGATGCAAACAACCTTTACCAAAGACCAGCTGCGCGACCCAGCAATTGAACGCTCGAACGAGATCCTGCGGTCCTGTGTGCATTGCGGGTTTTGCACCGCGACTTGCCCGACCTATCAGGTGCTGGGGGATGAGCTGGATAGCCCGCGCGGGCGGATCTATCTGATCAAGGACATGCTGGAGAACAACCGCGTACCGGATGAGAAGACGGTGAAGCACATTGATCGCTGTCTGTCCTGTCTGGCCTGTATGACCACCTGCCCGTCGGGGGTGCATTACATGCATCTGGTGGATCATGCGCGCAGCTATATCGAGGCGAACTACAAGCGTCCCTTTACTGACCGGGCTTTGCGATGGGTCTTGGCGCAGATCCTGCCTTATCCGGGGCGGTTCCGGTTGGCGCTGCTGGGGGCCAAGATTGCCCGGCCGTTGCGCAACCTGATGCCCGATCCGCGGTTAAAAGCGATGCTGGAGATGGCACCAAAACACATCCCTCCGGTCAGTCGCAATGATGATCCGCAGAGTTTTGCCGCTGCCGCGCCGCAAAAGAAACGGGTGGCGCTGATGACGGGGTGTGCGCAGAAGGCGCTGAATACGGATATCAATGATGCCACCATCCGACTGCTGACGCGGTTGGGTTGCGAAGTGGTGGTGGCCAAAGGCGCGGGCTGTTGCGGGGCGCTGACGCATCACATGGGGCGCGAGGATGAGAGCCACGCGGCGGCGGCCAAAAACATCCAAGCCTGGGTGGCGGAAATGGACGGTGATGGCCTGGATGCGATTGTCATCAACACCAGCGGATGCGGCACCACGGTCAAGGATTATGGCCATATGTTCCGCAATGATGCGCTGGCGGCGGATGCGGCGCGGGTGTCCGAGCGGGCGATGGATATATCCGAACTGTTGATGCAATTGGACCTGCCGATGGGCGCGGACAAAGGGCTGACGGTTGCCTATCACGCGGCCTGTTCTTTGCAGCACGGTCAGCAGATCAAAATCCACCCCAAGACCCTGTTGAAACGGGCGGGGTTCAAGGTGGTGGAGCCTGCCGACAGCCATATGTGTTGTGGATCTGCCGGGACCTATAACCTGATGCAGCCCGAGATCTCGGGGCAGTTAAAGGCGCGTAAGATTAAGACGCTGGAGGCCAAGTCGCCGGATCTGATTGCGGCGGGCAACATTGGCTGCATGATGCAGATCGGCTCGGGGACTGAATTGCCGATACTGCACACAGTCGAGTTGTTGGACTGGGCGACCGGAGGGCCGCAGCCGGCTGCACTGACTGAGCCGGGTAAGCGTGCGCCTGAGATTCCTATGTTACGCTGATCACTTCGGAAATAAAATTCCTGCGGGGGGCTGCTCCGGCTGTGTCTTTGCCGTAATTTCGCCGCGAGGCGCCTTTAACCTGCGATTCACAGGCGCGGTGGAGGCGAGTTTTTGCGACAATTGATGATGGTATGTGTGATGGCGCTGGCGCCTTTGGCGGCAGCTGCGCAGGACAGTCGTCTGTTGCGGATGGACACCATTGACGCAGGCCGTCAGTGGCAGGCGGTGGGTCGGCTGGACGTCAATGGTGATGGGTTTTGCACTGGCGCGCTGATTGCGCCTGATCTGGTGCTGACAGCGGCGCATTGCCTGTTTGACAGCGACACCAAGGCACCGATCCGGCCTGATACCATCGAATTCCTGGCAGGCTGGCGCAATGGCCGTGCCTCGGCTTATCGCACGGTGCGCCGGGCTGTGGTGCATCCGGATTACATCTATGATGGTCAAGTTTCGACTGATCGGGTGCGCAACGATATCGCCTTGCTGCAATTGCAGCGCCCAATTCGCAACACCACCGTTACCCCGTTTGAAACAGACGAGCGGCCGCGCAAGGGCGCTCGTATCGGGGTGGTCTCATATGCGCATGATCGGTCGGAAGCACCGTCATTGCAGGATGTTTGTGCGGTGATGTCGCGCCAGCAAGGGGTGTTGGTGATGTCCTGCGACGTTGATTTCGGCTCGTCTGGGGCGCCGGTGTTTTCCTTTGAGGGCGACAGGCCACGGATTGTGTCGGTTGTGTCGGCCAAGGCCGAAGTTGACGGACAGCAGGTGTCGCTTGGGGCTGCTTTGGCCGAGGAGTTGGACCTGTTGCAGGCGCAGTTGACGGGCATTCCAACTGGTGGTCGTTTGCCGCCCGGGGTGGGCCGCGTGAAAGTGGGCGAAGAGCGCAATGATACGGGCGCCAAGTTTATCAGGAACTGATTTTGCGTTGGACCTGTGCGGTTCCAGTTCGCCGAGTTCTTGAAAGACCAAAACTATTGCATATCTGATGTCTACCGGATCGCCGCTGATGGGGTCCGGTGACAACATGCCTGTCCCAATGCGGGAAGGCGCACCCTATATCGCTCTGAATGAGGATTAATTATGCGTAGTTTTGATTTTGCCCCCCTGAACCGGGCTTCTATTGGTTTTGACCAGATTGCCGATCTGATGGATCGGGCGCTGAGCACGGATGTGGCGCAGCCCAGCTATCCCCCTTACAACATCGAGAAAACCGCTGCCGATGCTTATCGGATTACGATTGCCGTGGCGGGTTTTTCCGAGGACGAACTGAACGTTGAAGTGAAGGAAAACGGGCTGATTGTGACAGCAAAGAAGGTGCCGGAGGAAAATGAGCGGAGCTTCCTGCATCGTGGCATTGCCAACCGTGCGTTTGAGCGTCGTTTTACCCTCGCCGACCATGTGCGGGTCACTGGGGCCAGTCATGCGGACGGAATGTTGCATATTGATTTGCAACGCGAGGTGCCCGAGGCGCTGAAGCCGCGCCGGATTGAGATCTCGGCAAAGAGCGCTAAGTCTAAGATGGTAGAGGCAAAACCAGTCAACTAGATCGATCTTCTGCCAGAGATCGTGTAAGGACCGGGTCAACGTCTTTCCCTAGTTAACCCGGACTGGACCCCCTTGGTTGCCCACCAAGGGGGTTTCTCGTTGTTACGGGCGGTTGGCCTATTGGCTGAGACTGTCAGCCAGGCGCATCAGTTGCACCGCTTGCGCGCGATAGCCAAACGCATCCTCGCCTTTGGCTTCGTTGGCCAGATCAATCGCCTGGGTGTAGGACCAGTTGCCCAAGTAGGGGCTGTTTTGCAGAAGCTGGCCAAAGCCGGCAATGGCAGTGGCGAATTGCATATCTGGTGTTGCCTCGCCGCCGGGCAGGATCGGGGTTTCGATCAATGCGCTGGTGTGTTCACCCGGGCGTTTGTAGCGCAGCCGCAGGAAACCGTACTCTTCGCTGGTCGCGGCCACTTCCGCGGCTTGATAGCGCAGCGGCTCACTCAGCCGGGCTGGGCTGCCAACCGGGGTGATCTCGTAGATCGCGGTCACCGAGTGGCCAGCGCCGATTTCACCGGCATCGATGCGGTCGTTGTTGAAATCTTCGCGTTTGAGGGCGCGGGTTTCATAACCGATCAGCCGGTATTCAGCGATCTGGGCCGGGTTGAATTCGACCTGGATTTTGACGTCGTTGGCAATGGGGAACAGCGCACCGCTGAGCTGATCGACCAGAGTTTTCTGCGCCTCAGAGAGAGTGTCGATATAGGCCGCCTGACCATTACCGTTCTGCGCCAGCGCCTGCATAGTGGCGTCGTCGAGATTGCCACGGCCAAAGCCAAGCACCGACAGGTAAGTGCCTGTTTTGCGTTTTCTGGCGATGAAATCTATCAGTTCGTCCGGGTCATGGATGCCAACGTTGAAATCGCCGTCGGTGGCCAAAATGATGCGGCTGATATCACCGTCTTCACCCATGGATTCGGCGGTGGCATAGGCCTGTTGCAATCCGGCTTGCCCAGCGGTTGAGCCGCCTGCATCCAGTTTGTCCAGTGCGGCCAAAATGGTGGCGCGGTCGCTGGCCGGAGTGGGGTCGAGCACTTGTCCGGCGGAACCGGCATAGGTGACAATGGCGACTTTATCCTCGGGGCGTAGCTGGCCCAGCATCAACTGGAAACTTTGCTTGAGCAGCGGCAGTTTGTTGGGGGAATTCATGCTGCCCGAGGTGTCGATCAGGAAAACCAGATTTAGGGGCGGGCGTTCGTCCAGTGCGGGTTTCTGGCCCTGCAATGCGATATGCACCAACTGAGTGTCCGGATTCCATGGGGTGGCGATCACTGTTGCACGGGTGGAAAACGGTACGTCGGCCAAAGGCTCGGCATAGTCATAGGGGAAATAGTTCACCATTTCCTCGATCCGGACCTGTTCGGGTGTCGGCAGGCGGCCAGCGTTCAGGCTGGAGCGCAGGATCGCATATGAGGCGGTGTCGACGTCGATCGAAAATGTAGAAACCGGCTCGTCAGCGGTGATTTTCAGTGGATTAGGCTCTGCATCGGGGAAGGCTTCGGTGTCTGGTTCAATCCGCACCTGGCTGTCGTCGGCATAACCTGAGGGTGGAGGAGCGATTAAACTACGCCGTTCCATTTTTGCTGTGGCAGAGGGTTTGGCCATTACTGAGGCCGATGGAGCAACGAGACCAGCCACAGGTTGTTGGGATGGGCTTGGCGCGGCCATGTCGGCTAACTCGGCCATAACCGGGGCTTCCATTGGCGCCACATTGATTTCCTCGGCCTCGCCAACGGCCTGCAGTCGGGCGCGCCCGTCACCGCCGAGTGTGCCGGCGAGGCTGTCTACAACAGCGGGTTCTGGGGTTGCATCAGTCAGACCGTCTGGACCCTGCTGCAGCGCGGGCATGTAAACAAACAGCCCAATGGCGACCAAGGCGGTTGAGGCAGTCAGCGCCTGGCGGGTGGAAATGGCTTTGAACATGGAAAACACTCCTCTGAAGAGGCCCTTTTTCGGGCGATCAGAGGTGAAACGGGCCTGCGCCGAGCTTTCTTGGCGGCTGGTAAAGTTTTTTTCTGCCAGAGCGATATTTTCCGCCTTGCGCGCGGCATCGGGCGCCGGGGTGGCGGCGCGCATCGCGGCTTTCAGATCATCAAAGTCATCAAAGGGGTCGCTCATGATGCGTCCTCCTGTTGTTTTAGGGCGCGCAGATGTTTCTTGGCTTCCGAGACCCGCCAGCTGATGGTACCGGGTGACACGCCAAGGATTTCGGCGGCATCGGCATGGGTCACGTCGTCCAGTATCAGCGCCAGTGTATCACGCAGATCATCAGGCAGGGCGCGCATGGCGCGGGTCAGCCAGTCGAGTTGGTCGTTGGTGTCGGCGATGGCAGCCTGACGGTCGAGCTCCCAATCGCCCCAACCACTTGCCGCCTTAGCGTGGGTGACAGAACGGCGGCGGCGGTCGTGGGCGGCGTTGACCACTACGCGATACAGCCAAGTGGTGAAGCGGGCGCTGGCCTGGTAGTGCGCCATCTTGTCGGGCAGCGCGGCGCAGATGTCCTGGGTCAGATCCTCGGCCTCGGCGCGTTGCCCCGTCAGGCGAAAGGCCAGGCCAAAGACACGATCATAGTGGCGTGCCAGCAGGGCCGAAAAAGCTTCTGCATCGCCATGGGCCGCTGCCGCCGCCAAGTTCTGATCATCTACTGTCATACGCATTACATATCTTGTAACGCAGGCCGATTGCATTTTCTTGGGCTGCGGTGAAAAAAAGGGGACGCCTTTAGGCATCCCCAGAATGTCAGACTGACATGCAGATGTATTTCATCTCCAGATAGTCCTCGATGCCGTGGTGGCTGCCTTCGCGGCCCAGACCGGACTGTTTAACGCCACCAAATGGCGCCAGCTCGGTCGAGATGATGCCAGTATTGATGCCGACAATGCCGTATTCCAGCTCTTCAGCAACCTTATATACCCGGCTCAGGTCTTTGGCGTAGAAGTAGGAGGCCAGACCAAAGATAGTGTCGTTGGCCAGCGCGATGACCTCGTCCTCGTCTTCAAACTTGAACAGCGGCGCCAGCGGGCCAAAGGTTTCCTCGGTGCTGAACAACATGTCCTTAGTGGCGCCGGTGACGATTGTCGGTTGGAAGAAGGTACCGCCCAACTCGGACGGGTTGCCGCCCAGTACGACCTCGGCGCCTTTGGCAGTGGCGTCGGCGATGTGGGTCTGCACCTTGGTCACGGCCTTGGCGTTGATCAGTGGGCCAAACTGGATGTTGTCCTGCAGCCCGTCGCCGACATTCATTTTCTCAACGGCAGCTTTCAGCTTGGCAGCGAAGGCGTCGTAGACGCCGGCCTGAACATAGATCCGGTTGGCGCAGACGCAGGTCTGTCCGTTGTTGCGGAACTTGCACATGATCGCGCCTTCGACGGCGGCGTCCAGGTCTGCATCATCAAACACGATGAACGGTGCATTGCCGCCCAGCTCCATCGAGCATTTCATTACCGTGTCAGCCGCTTGACGCATCAGGATGCGGCCCACCTCAGTTGAGCCGGTGAAGGTCAGCTTGCGAACGGCGTTATTCTCGCAGAATTCCTTGCCAGTCTCAGAAGCATTTGATGTAGGGATCACGCTGAAAACACCAGCTGGAACGCCTGCGCGATCCGCCAGCACCGCAATGGCGGTGGCCGACAGTGGCGTCAGTTCCGCTGGACGAGCGACAAAGGCACACCCTGCCGCCAGTGCCGGGCCAGCCTTGCGGGTGATCATCGCATTGGGAAAGTTCCACGGAGTGATTGACGCAGCCACACCGATGGGCTGCTTGATCACTGTGATACGTTTGTCGCGTTGGTGGCCGGGGATGGTTTCGCCATAGATGCGTTTGGCTTCTTCTGCGAAGAACTCGATGAACGAGGCGCCATAGGCGATCTCGCCCCGAGCCTCGGCCAGCGGTTTGCCCATCTCGGCGGTCAGGATCACGGCCAGATCTTCCTGGTTCGCCATCATCAGATCGTACCATTTGCGGAGCACGCCTGCGCGCTCTTTGCCGGTCCACTTGGCCCAGTCTTTCTGCGCGACCTCTGCCTGCGCAATGGCGCCGGCAACCTGTGGACGCGAGACATCGGCGACATTGGCAATCACGTCGCCGCGGGCCGGGTTGGTGACCTCAAAAGTGCCATCACCCTCGACAAATTGCCCGCCAATATAGGCGCGGGTTTCCAGCAGGCTGGGGTCGTTCAGAAGCGATTTCAGATCGGTGGTTGAGTCGAGCATGAGGTCCTCCGGGAATTTCTCTCGCCGATGCAAAGCATTTGACGTTAGACTTGTCCAGTCGGACCGGTGAGTCCAGATTAGATGATTAACACATTAAGGAAATATCGATGACTCTTGACGACGCCTATGCCAACGGAGCCTACATCGACGGCGCAGAGACATATCCACCGCGCTGGGCCGCCGAGGCGCAGGATTTTCGCGACGCTTTGGGGGATCGCGCCAAGCTGGACCTGACTTATGGCCCAAGTGCGCGGAACACCTTTGATCTGTTCCTGCCCGAGGATGACGCCAAGGGACTGCTCATCTTTGTACATGGCGGCTATTGGCGGTTGTTTGACAAGAACAGCTGGTCACACTTGGCAGCCGGCGCCCTTGCGCAGGGGTGGGCGGTTGCAATGCCGGGCTATGACCTGTGCCCGGATGTGTCGATTGGTGATATCTCACAGCAGATTGCGGCGGCCGTCACTCGGATCGCCAAAGAGGTTGCTGGGCCGATTTCTTTGGTGGGTCATTCGGCTGGTGGCCATTTGGTGGCGCGGATGTTGGACAAGGATCTGCTTGCGCCCGAGGTGGGTGCGCGGCTGCGTAAAGTGATGCCCATTTCGCCGGTGTCGGATTTGCGGCCCTTGCTACAAACCTCGATGAACGAAGATTTCAAGATGGATGAGGCCGCAGCCGAGGCCGAAAGCCCGATCATGATGCAGGATCGGTATGAGGCTGAGGTCACGGTGTGGGTTGGGGCGAATGAGCGGCCCTCTTTCCTGGATCAGGCGCGGTGGCTGGCCGAGGCCTGGGATTGCGGCCATGTCATTGATCCCGCAAAGCATCATTTCGACGTCATTGATCCGCTGAGCGACGCTGACAGCGAAATGGTGGCGTTCCTGACAAAATAACACTTGCGCGGCGGAGCAATCCGCCGCAGTTTCCAGCCAAGGGCCAGGCGATGGCGTCGCCGTATGGATCTCATACTGCCCTGAATTCTTAAAACCGTCCTGAACGCCGGGACCTTTCTGTTACTAGGAAGGGTCGAACATGACTTCACGTCCTGAAATGTACCGTTTTCACAATGGTGAAAAAGCACCTCTGCAATTCGCCGAGGCTGAATATGCCGACCGCGTTGCGGGGTTGCGCAAAATCATGGTGGACAAAGGCGTTACCGCCGCTGTCTTCACCTCGATGCACAACATATCCTACTACTCGGGCTTCACTTACTGCGCCTTTGGCCGCCCCTATGGATTGGTAGTCACTGCAGATGAATGCGTGACGATTTCGGCTGGTATCGACGCGGGTCAGCCCTGGCGCCGGTGTTATGGCGACAACATCACCTACACCGATTGGCAGCGCGACAACTACTGGCGGGCGATTCTGTCCGTCGCGGGTCCAGATGCGGTTGTTGGCTACGAGAGCGATCACCTGTCGCTGATGCAGAACGCCAAGTTGGATGGATATCTGAATCCAAAATCCACAGTGGACCTGTACGAGGCCACAATGGTGCAGCGGATGGCGAAATCCGAAGCCGAGATCGAGATGATCCGGCAGGGCGCTGCAGTGGCTGACGTGGGTGGCTTTGCCATTCGCGATGCGATCCACGAGGGTGCGCGCGAGATTGACGTGGCGATGGCCGGTCGCGATGCGATGGAGCTGGAAATTGCCAAACGGTTCCCGGATGCGGAATACCGTGACAGCTGGGTCTGGTTCCAGTCGGGCATCAACACCGATGGTGCGCATAACCCTGTCACGGCCCGCAAATTGCAGCGCGGCGATATCCTGTCACTGAACACTTTTCCAATGATTTCCGGCTATTACACCGCGCTGGAACGGACCCTGTTTGTGGGTGAGGTTGACCCCGACAGCCTGAAGATCTGGGAGGCCAATGTGGCCGCGCATGAATACGGGATTTCACTGCTGAAACCCGGTGCCAGCTGTGCCGAGATCACCCATAAAATCAACGCCTTCTTTGAGGAACGCGACTTGCTGCAATACCGCACCTTTGGCTACGGTCACTCATTCGGGGTGTTGTCGCATTATTATGGTCGCGAGGCGGGGCTGGAACTGCGCGAAGACATCGATACGGTGCTGGAACCCGGCATGGTGATTTCGATGGAGCCGATGCTGACCATTGCCGACGGTCAGCCGGGAGCTGGTGGATACCGTGAGCACGACATTCTGGTGATCCACGAAGACGACAATGAAAACGTCACCAAGTATCCTTACGGGCCCGAGTTCAACGTGGTTGGCTGAGCTGGCCATCTGTGTAGGGTGCGTGCTTGCACGCACCAATCCTATCCAAGAAAGCCGCGCTTAGGGCGCGGCTTTTTTATTGTTACAATGCCTTGCCTTCCCTTTACGGGCCTTGTCTGCGAAGCTCCCGTTGAATTAACGATTTGGCTCGCTCAGGGGATGTAAAATTGATTTACATCCCTATCTAAAGGGCAAGGGATTACGTGGAAGGAAAAGGGATTATGTCGTTTTCGAATTTTGAGAGCATGGTTGAAGAGACCCAGAGCAAGGTGCAGGAGTCGCAGGCCAAGATTGCCAGCCTGACCTCGCGGATCGAGTCTGCGCGCGACAAAATCTCGGCGGGTGAAGATGCTGACATCGACATTGAAAACGCCACTCTCGACGATGTGCATGCCCACACGGAAGTGATGAATTCAAATATCGCCGAACTGATCATGGGTTTGGACGACGTGACCTCGGGCTTCTCGCAGGATTTTGACGAGATGCGAAACAAGACCGGCTGGGAAAGCTTTGTCGGTATCTTTGCCTCTGGCAAGTCGGATTCGATGCGTCAGGAACGCATGCGCACCGCCAGTATTGACGACAAGCTGCAGGATCTGATCGCCAAGTCCGATACCATCGTCAAGCTGCTGGAGGGCCAGTTGCAGGTGCTGGACGAGCAGAAAGACAAGGTACAGGTGAATCTGACCGAGACACTGGATGAACGGGAATTCACGGTTGGCGAATTGGAAACGGTGCGGGCCGATATTCTGGCGCTGGACCCGGATATTATCGCGCTGGAGGGCAAGATATCGGTCGAGCAGGACGCCGCCGCGCGCACCAAGCTGGAGACCGAGCTGGCCGATCTGAACGCCAAGTACAACGCCATGATACAGGAAGAGCAGGTCAAGCTGGCTAAAAGCCAAACCCTGGAGCGCTATATCGAGAAGGGTAAGACCTGGGTTGATAGTCTGCAGAACCAGGCGGCGACGCAGATGGTGCTGATCAACAAGCTGCAGACAGATACCCAGCAGCGGGTGGTGCTGTATGATGCGTTGACCAAATCGTTGAAGACGGCGCAGCAACAGGATGTCGCGCACAGGATCAACGAAATTGGGGTGAAAACCGACCAAGAGGCGCAAACCGCGATGGCGGCGATTGGCACCGCGACCAACCAGAAGATGGCCGACATGCTAGAGGCCCACGGTGACCACATGGTGTTTGCCCGCGACGTGCTGGAGAAGAAGGCCAAGGCTGATGAACGCTTTGCCCGCCGGTTTGCCAAGATCGTCGAGAAGCATGACAAGAACCTGTATGGGGGATAGCGGGCCAAACGCATGAAACCTAGACAATTGCTTATTGCGGTTGCGTTGTGTGTGTTTGGATTGGCAGTTCTCACAACGACAGTAATCGCAGGTGCGACTTACGCTTCAACCGGTAAAGTAGACCAGTGGCTGCTGACAGTTGCTGTCTATTCAACGGTTATTATGCCGCTGCTTGCCGCGGTAAGTTTCTGGTTGATCTGGTGCGTGGTGATGCCTGTGAACTTTTGGCTTCTTTGGAAATACGCTTGCCTCATAGAGGCAATTACTGGAATTCCGGTTGGGACCCGATTTGGGCATGAGCTGGCAACTGATAATTGGTTGAAGTACGCAGGACCGTCTGGCTTCACAGGATTTCTAAAGCGACAAATTCAGGCTTCCTATCCAGAGATTGGCGAGAAGAAATTGAATGAGGCGTGTGACATGAGCAACAGGGGACAGGGACGGTCTGGGGGCGCAAGCGATGCGCCCGCGCATGCGAAGCCTTTGCCGCAAGCGATACGGATGAGGGATATATGACCGATCCAGCAAAAGACCACACTGGCCTCAGCGATACCTTCGCCTCGCGCCGGTATTTCAAGAAGTTTGAGATCATCACCGAACACCTCACCCGTGTGGCCGGCACGATGCAGTCCGAGGGGGCGCTGGGAAAGCATGACGTCAAGGCGCTGACTGGCTATCTGATGCGGCTGAATTTTACATTTCGCGCGCTCTCCATGAAATACCTGCTAGTGGGGCGTGATACCGGGCGGTTCTTTGGGTCGTTAGCGATGGACCGGCGCGATAGCGGCTTTCCGGTGGCCTCGGAACTGCTGACCATGGCCAATGACGCGCAGCAGGCGGAACGGCATTTGGCCAATATGCCCTCCGAGGCGCAGCTAAAGGACGATATGGTGCGCCGGATAATTTCGGATCGTGAGGTGCCGACCAAGCTGCAATTCGCCCTGTCGCAGCGGCTGTATTATGAGGAATTGTTAAAGGGAGAGCTGTTCTGGACCCAGAATGATCCCGAGTGTCAGTGGCAGGGCATGGCGCATGGTGAGAGGCGCAAGTTTCTGGTGCATTGGGCGGCTTATGACAGTCAGGTCAACCTGCCGGTGATTTATCTGATGGAGCTGGAGGACAGCGGCAAGACCTCGCTGCCCAAGGACCAGTATCGGTGGCCCGAGGTGCAGGCGCATCTGATGGCGCAGGGGTTGGCGGGGCTGAAACTGTTGACCATCGCCAAGGGATTTGACGAGGATTTTGATCACCTGCACCCCAAACGGCTGCGGCGCTATCACGTGGGGCCGATGTATTCCTCGGCCTATACTGAGCAATCCGGCCCATTGCGCCGCGTGCTGGAAGAGGCGGAGTCGCCCGCCGGGCAGGATTGGGCGATGGCCTGGACCATGGAGGAGTTGACCAGCGAGGATGTGCGGCAGGAACGATCGGGCTGGTTTGGCAAGGTGGACCGCGAGGTGTTTGCGCTGGATCCCTTTGGTGGGCGTGGGGCCGATACTGGTGCAACGCGAACGCAGCGGTCGATCATCCTGCCACAACGCCCGTTTCAAGTGCTGGCCGAGCAGGATCCGCCCGGTTTCGCGGATGTGCGCAAATTTGTGGTCAGCGATAGTGGGCAGGTGTTGCGGTATTAGATTTTGGGCCTCCGGCGGGAGTATTTTTGGCAAAAAGAAGTTTACCGTGTTGTGGCGGAGTTTTGAACGGAGAATTGAGTTGCGAGCTACACTGGTTCTGGATCGTGTTTGTAAGAGGTATGGTGCGGAGTTTCTGGCACCTGATCTTGATGCTGTGTGTGGATGGGGAAAAGGACTGGAGGCCGGGCGCTACCCTTTGAACGGGTTGCGATATGAGCATGTTGGCCAAACCAGTGGTTGGTATTTCTGGAGTGGCGAAAATTTGTCCAGTGATGACGACTTTTTCCAACCCTTATGCCTTGGTCACGCGGTTGAGCGTGTGCCCGAATTAAAACCGTTTCTGGGGTTGCCCCCCGGTTGGAGATTTCTTGTGGCGCCGGGTTGGGAGGATGTTTGGCATGATCCAAGCCTTTTCACGCCTGTGCCGATGTCAGTTGAAAAGAATATTTGAGAGGGAATTATGTCTCTAACAAGCGATCAGATGGAACTGCGTGAGGATGAAATCCAGAAGCACTATGGCGCCGCGGCGGCGATGCTGGAGGGGTTTGACCATACGCCGCGGATAGCCAAGGCCAAGGTTGAGGCGACGGCGCCTGAGCGCTCACCCGGGATTGCGCGGACGCGGCGGTTTCGCTCGACCACTCCGGGGTTGGTGACGCGGTCCACCGCGCGGCCCGAGGGCGTGCATCTGGTGGCGCGGATCGAGGCGGCGGATGAGGATGATCCACTGACCTCTCCCCTACAGGCGACGGCGCAGCATGTGTTGCGGCGCGCGCTGGCGGTGGCTTTGGCGGTGGGCGAGTCCTATTCGGAGGCGTCTGGTCTGGCTGAGTTGAAGCGGGCCAATTTGGCTGGGTCTTTGGCGGCGGGGCGCAAGGGGGAGTTTGGTGAGTTGCTGGCGGCGGAAGCGCTGGCGGTGGCGCATGTGTTTGCCAATGCGACGGCCTATTTACTGGCACCGCATGCCAGCGAGGCTCAGGTGGAAGTGGGCGATGTTGAGGAACTGCTGACCGACAATGCGCAGCTGGCCCTGCATGGCGCGTTGTGGGAGCTGGATCAGAAGTTGGCGCAGTTTGCGCCGGATGATGCGGCGCTGATTGCCACGGTAGCAGCCTACGCGGAGCAGTTGATGGAAAAGGCGGCGTTGCGGGCGCAGAACGCGCCGCGACTGGCACCGTTCACCGATGCGGCATGGCATGTGGAGGCGGATGATCTGACCATTCGCGGTTTTGAGCCTGCTGCCAAGGCCAAGTCGACGACGCTGACCATGACGTTCAAAAAACCGCATGAGGTGGTGGGCAACCATATTGCCAAGTATCAGGCGATGAAGCTGTCCAAGATGCTGATGGCCTATGACTTTGATCGCCGTCTCAACCCCTTTGCCGAGCTGGGCGGGTTTATCTTTACCTTTATGGGCGATGGCAAGCCGGGCACGGGTAAGACCACGCTGATCCAGATGATGGCGGGGTTGATCAATGATTACTGTCAGGTGGCGGGCTATCCGTTCCGCTATCAGAACCTGAGCACCGATAATATCGACAGCTATCAGGGTAAATCGGGGCAGAATGCCAAGGCGTTTATCAACTCGATCATTGATCCCGGAGCGATTGGCTTTGGCACCATTGATGACATCGACCAGTTGGCGGGTAAACGTGGTGATCGGCAGTCGTCGGCTGGGCAGCTGGAGATCACGGCGGTACTGATGGAGAGCTTTGCTGGCGCCAATACGGTGGTGCGGGGCAACTGCACCTTTGGCATGTTCTCGAACTATCCGGAAAACGTCGATGACGCCCTGCGCCAACGGGCGGGCGCGCGGTTTCTGGTGGATGGGCCGCAATCGCGTGAGGATTACGTGGATATCCTGAACCTGTTGATGGGCAAGAACCACAACATACCGCTGGGTGAGCATGAACCGTTCGCCGCGCAAGAGATCAAAGCGGCGGTGGCCAAGTCGTTTGAGGCTCATGCCAAGCCGCAGGAACCCGGATTGATGAACGTATTTGACCGCGCCGAAAGTCAGATTGGCGAGCTGGATACCATTGCCAAGATGGGCTGCTATCTGAAGATGATCCAGCAAGCGGATGAACGGTTTACGGGCCGGGCGATCAAGAACATCACCGACGCAGTCAAGGTGCGGGCGATGGATTTTGAGCTGCCGGATGAATGGATGGAGAACCCCGAGCTGTTCCTGTTCCGCGACTACGACGCCAAGAAAGCGATGATCGAGGAGCTGCGGGTGCCGATCACCGTCGACATGGTGATCCAGGAAATCAACCGCTACGCCGATAGTGAGTTCCGCTATGCCGACAAGTCGGACGAGGTGGCGATTGACGGTATGGTGCGGGACTTTGGCCGGCAGGAAGAGGCCAAGCGGCGGTATCTGGAGGGGAAATCCTAATGCGCCTTGCCGCCTCACGATATGACCTGCCAAGTGTCACCCAAGCCCCCTCCCCATGGGGGGAAGGGAGGGGGCTGCGCGGCAAAGCCGCGCTGGTTTGTGGGATTGAGTGTCTTGGTTTTGGAGGCCTGATTTAGATGTCGGAGAAAGGTGAAGCCAAGCAGCTGTTCTTCAAGAACCCAATGTTTTGGGGTGTTGGGGCGACACTGCTCATATTGTTGCTTGCGATTGTCATGGGGGTGTCTGAAACGTGCGCTCCCGGTTCTGCTGGGAACGAAGGCTGCACAACAAAGTGGTCTCTGTTTCTGGCTTCGCCCCCTAACGAGATCGGGGATGCTTTGGCAGGGTTTGCCGGAGCTTTGGCTTTTGTCTGGATTATCGTTACGGTTGCTATGCAATCTATCGAGTTGCGAGAGCAGCGGGAAGTGCTGACACTGCAAAAAGAAGAGATGGAAATGCAACGAGAAGCGACCGAAGACATGGCGCGTTCGATGGCTGCACAAGCGAAAATCTTTGAGAATGAGCAAAAAGAGCGAAATGAAATTCAAGCTGCTAGAGAATTTGAAGCCCATCTAATAAATGTTCAAAAATGGCTTGTGGAACGACAAGAAGAGGATGAACTAGTACACTGGTTATTCGATTTTGGAGTCTATTTTAACTATGGTGTTGAAAATGGTGCCCTAATTTCTCGGCCGTCGTTTACCAAATATGACGAACTCCAGGAAGTCGATGAATTTTATAGCCAACTTTACGAATGCCTCAAAGCCAGAGTTTTTGAAAAAGACAATGATAACAAATATGAAGGCGGCTTGGAAACGGACCTGCTGTTAGAAGTCAGGAATTTGTTAGCTGAGTTGCAACAATATGAATCTCGGTTATCTCGTGCTCAACAGCTAAGGGTGGATACTATACGTCTTAGTTCAACCATTGAGGTTGTTGATAAAATACTTCTCGAGCCATCTCAGATTCTCACTTGTGTAGCAGTACGTGAGGAAGTCAAATGAAACGTCTCATCCAACACGGGCTGATGTTCGGCAACCTGTTCCATGTGGCCTCACCTGCCTTGGTAGAACGCTATAACCGCGCGCTGCAGCATCTGACCGGCAAGACCACCGCGCTGACGGATTTTCATGTGGACATCTCGGGTTATTCTCCCGAAATCGGCGATGAGCAAGGCGATGATCTGTATCTGAACCATGCGGGCGTGAACCGGCAATTTATCTTGCTGAGCACCGAGCAGAAACGTTCGCCGCTGTTGAACGAAAAATTCTCGGTCAATCGCGATATCCTGCGGCGGTTTATTGTTGATAACGAACGCCAGCTGTTTGCCCTGACCGCGACGGATGCGGTGGCCGGCGAGCTGGTGAACTCGGTCTTTGAAATCGATACCCCGGCGCGGTTGTTTGACATTCATAAGATCGAGATCGAGGCGGATACCACCAAGGGCACCCTGCGCCATGCGACGCATCTCGGGGATCTTGTGGACCGGTTCAAAGGCGAGGATGACGCCTGGTTTGATGATGTGCTGATCGCCGAGATGATCTCTACCGCCAAGCAGACCGGCGATATCACGCGCAACCCGGTGAAGCTGAAATACGAAGCATTCCAGCAGGACAATTTCTGGACCGCGCATTTTGGTGGGCTGTATCTGTTTCAGGGGGTCGAGCACCCGGCGGTGATTGCCAGTGGTGACAAGCCACGCGGTGAGCTGCCGATCAAATTTGTGTTTGATCTGGAAGAGCGGAACCGGATTGCCAAGTTTCTGGACTACAACGATCTGGCAGAACCTGTGGTCAAAGCGCGGGGCGTAGACGGCGCGGCGATCCTGCGGCAGAAGATGGATTTCATTGCAGCGGATGCGCTGGCAGCCAAGGGGCATGATCTGACCGGGCTGACGCGGTCTAAACTGCGGCGGTTGACGGCACGCCATGCAAGCGATTTGCCGCAGGAATACGAAGGGCTGGCGGCGATGGTGCGCTGGTCGGACAGTGGTGGAAAATGGCCAAGGATCAGCTCGGATCATCCGGCCTATTTCTATTCTCTGCGCGCGGCGGATACGCCGGACCGGAATCTGGTCAACATGTTGCTGGCCGAGTTGACGCAGCTGGATATTCGCCAACTGTTCATCTGTCACAAGGCGCTGTTTTACCAGCTGTACCGCGATTGGCCCGAGGCCAAGAAGGCCTATGTGGTGCATTTCCTGGCCAATGAATACGCGGTGGACAAGGCTGGTGCGCGGGACGCGCTTTTTGGCCATGAACCTGATATGTCTGGGGAAGATGCCCCTGAACTGCCACGCGGAATGCCCAAAGTGCGCGCGCGCGACCGGATGATTGACCGGGTAGGTCCCTGGGGGGCTGTGGCCCGCGAAAGGAGACGCTAGATGTTTGCGCCACTGCGCCTGTTGTTCTTTTTGCTGATCATACAGACGGTTGTCTATGTGCTGGTCTCGCTTTATTCGCGCATGGTGCGCAAATCCAAGCTAAAGCGGCACTGGAAGCAGAAGAACCTGACGGTTGATCGCGATACCTATGTCCAGCGCGGGTTGAAAAAATACGATGGCTCGATCCGGCGCAAGCTGATCCTGCTGGTTTATATCATTCCATTGGGGGCGATTGCGCTCTTGATTTATGCTTCGAATTATATGTGAGGGGCCCTAAAATGGTCTATGTCAAATGGGTGTTTATGGTCACCTTCTGGGTGCTGGTTGCCTCGGTTCTGCATTATACATTGCCGCAAAACGATGTGGTGCGGGTGGTGTCGACGGATGTGCGCCGGGTCGATTTTGGGTCCAACTCGTTGTTCTGGGCGCAGCAGGATGTCGGCCAGGAAACGGCAACAACTACCAACCGCGACGTGCGATTTGTTGAGACGTTTTATGCCAATGGCAAACCGATGGTGTTCCGCAACGAGGACACTGGTTGGAGCTGGCCGCCGTATTTCAAGTTGGACAGTTCGAACCTGCAGGCTGAGCTGACGGATTTCGTGTCCACCAAGGACAATCCACAATGGGTGCTGATCCGCCATTATGGCTGGCGCAACCAATTCATGACGATCTTTCCCAATGCGATTTCCGTCAAGGCTGTTGATGGACCTGATTATTCCTCGATCAACTGGTTCAACATCCTGTTCCTGACCATGCTGGCGGCATTGTTCTGGGCGATCTACGTGCGTTGGCGCAGGTTCCGCAAGGCGCGTATTGATCCGGTGATCGAGGATATGGAAGATAGCCTGTATGCGGCTGGTGATGCCATTTCCGAGAAACGCAGTGGTGTTCGCCGCTGGCTGGATACCTGGAAGAAAAAGTAATCAGAAACTGCGGCGGAGCATGTGAATTCTGAATTTATGACGCTGTGCGATGTGCTTGGGCTGTAGTAAAGGAAACTATTGCGGCGAATTTGCTTTGAATTGCAGTCAAGCGCGAGCAAGTTAGCTAAATAAATTGTTTTATATTTTGAGGGGTTTGACGATGGCACGTTCGAAGTTGACAGTTTTTGCTGCGGCAGCCGCGGTATTTGCAATCGGTACGGCAGATTTGGTTGAGGCCAAAAACGTCAACAACGGTCGCGGAAAGCCAGGTAAAAACATTTCGATAGGGGCAGGGAACGGAAACGCTGCAAAACCCATCCCTCCTGGGCAGATCAAACGCTATACTCGCGGCGCAAAACTGCCTGGAGACGTGAGGTTCGATTCAATTTCTGATCTGTCCAAGTGGAAGCTTAAGCCGCTTTCAGGCGGAGAGAAATATATCAAAGTTGACAATGAAATACTCAGAGTGTCGGACACAATGAAGGTGCTTGCCGTTATGGGACTCATTAGCGAATTGGCGAATTAGGACGCCAGTTTCAATTTGCAGAACGGGATCAATGGATGAAAAGCCAGCTCTGGCGGGTGGTGCCTGCAACCTGCGTCAGTCGTCAAACAAATGGTGAGTTTGGGCCAGCCGCAACGCTTGATCTTCGGGCAAGCTAAGAAAATCTTTCAGCTTGGTGGCGTTGATCTCGGCGCTGTCAGATTGCCGAATGCGATAATGATGACTGAAACCGGCGTCCCGAATGCGGTCGGCCTCGTGCAGCACATCGTTGCGGATGGTCGGCAGCAACCGATCTAGTGTCGCTTTGGTGGTGCGCTCGCCGGCCAGGCCCACCCGGCGGGCATGTCCGCTCAGATATTCGTCGGTAAAGTTGCACTCGATCTGCAGCAGCCGGGTCTGTGACCGGTCGGAAAAGAAATCGTGCATCAGGTCCAGATTTGCAGGATCCATGCAGACAATCAGCCGGTCATTCTCAAAATACTCAAACAGCATTCGCATTAGCGCGCGACGATGACGTGTGCGTTTGCCCAGCGAGGATTGAATGCCGCCAAGGTCTGGCAGCGGCGTGCTGTCTTCATCGAACAGATAATCGATGGAGGGGATCGGGGTTTTCTGCCGTATTTGCTCATTCAAGCGTTTGGCCACATGCCATTTCTTGCAGACAATGATCATCAACTCGCGTTCGCGGCCCAATGAGCTTTCAGTCTCCCAGAACCGCATCGCAAACCGGCGACCAGCGCGGCCTTGACCAACAAGAAACTTGTACAGGCTGCGGCCTTCGTTGGAGATTTCAAAGCTGACATCATGGGAGGCATAGAGTTTGCCTAATCGGGATTTCAGCGTCTTGGCATCCGGGCTGATCTTGCGGGCAAACAGAAAATCCTGGCTCAGCAACAGATCATAGTGATCGTTGTAAAAGCTTACTGGCATGCCGTAGTCGGTGAACATCAGGAATGTGAGGGTGCGGGCGTCGATCTCGTTTTCTGGCACCAAGTGACGCACCAGCGTCTGGAAAAAGGTCTCGTCCGGGATCCAGGTGGTGCGAAAGAACCGCATCACGTCTTTGCGGCGTTGGGTGAGATCAAGGATCCATTCGATAGTGCGACGACGCAGGCACCACCATTGGCTACCGATCTGGATTTGGATGTCGCTGGGGATGCTGCGTTTCAGGCCCAGTCGCCTTTGTAGATCCATGGCCCAGTAAAACAATGACTTGTGAGCGCGCTCATTGAAGTAATGGCGGTAGATCAGCCGCTCTTCCTTCATTCCGGTTTTGATCCAGTCGCTTTCAAAGAAGTCAAAACTCTCGATGAAATCGCGGTCATTGTCATCTAGGAACTGGTGGGTGAATTCGGCGGTTTTGATTGCCATGCAGTCGCCAGACAGCATGTAGAAATGGGTGGCGCGGGGATATTCGTCGACCGCAGCTTGAATTGCCAGCAGGGGTGCCTGCACCAGTGACCACTCGCCCCAACCACATTTGATGCGTTTGCGGGCAAATGTGACATTGGGATTGTGGTCTAACTCGTTGCGGATCATCGCGTAGGATTCAGGTTTGGCACTGGCGTCAAAATGAATCGCCATGTAGTCGCCCGCTGCAGTCAGCTGTTCAGCTTGCTGAATGATCGCCTCGGGGTCCTTATGGCAGAGCAGAATATATGCGATTTTTGCCATATTGGAGACAGTACACCTGTTTTCTTTGCATTGTACCTCTTGATAAGGGCGAAGTCTGATTGAATAAACCAGTTAGTTCTGGTTTTTGCATATAGATGTCTGCAATCGTCAGTAACCGCAAGAATGCAGCACGGGTAGAGGTGAGAGCATATGGGATTTCCGGGCACTTGGATGACGACCAGTGAGAGCGTGGTGTACCGCGTGGTGCCCAAATGCGCCTGCTCGACCATTGGCCAGATCATGTATTATTCGGATCAGGGCGAATTTTTTGACGGTGACATTCACGACGCAAAATCCGGGCTGCATAAGTGGGCGCTAGAGGAAAGCCAGGGGCCGATTACGCGCAACGTGCAGGGGCACCGGTCGTATTCCTTTACCTGCGTGCGCAACCCTTACACTCGGATCCTGAGCTCATTCTTTGACAAAATCTGCGGTATCCAACGCAATGGCAAACGCTATCGCGGCAATCTGGTGCCCAAGCTAACTTATGAATATGGCATCGAGGTTGGTGGCGATGATGGCAAGCAAGAGTTTGACCAAATCCGCAGCTTCCGCCGGTTCTTGTTGTTTGTGCGCGACACGGTACGCTATCGCCGTCCGATGGATCCGGATATCCATTGGTCCGCGATGTCAGGGCATGTTTCGACGTTCATCTGGAACGGTGGCAAATATGACAAGATCCTGTGGACCGAGGCGTTTAACGACGGCATGCAGGATGTGATGGACGCGATCGAGACGCCGCATCCGGTTGATCTGGCCAGCATCCCACGCTTTAACGAAAGCGAAGGCCATGGTCCCAAGCGGGCGCATCCGGTTGAGGACTATTTTGACGATCTGTCGATGCATCTGATCTATGAGATCTACAAACGCGATTTCAACCTGTTCAAATATGATTTTGAGGATCCGTCGAACAAGATGCCGATTGGTGAAATCGATCTGGACGAAGTGCACGCAAAGTTGGGTGAATAGAGCCGTTTTCTTTGAAGAAAACGAAACGGAATTTTCGAAAATTCCGGCTTTTGTCGCACCCGGCCCACCACGTCGGCAGGCCGGGTATGGTTTCTAAACCTGGCGTACAGCACCTTTGGCGGCACTGGTGGTCAGCTTAGCATAGGCTTTTAGGGCTGTGGACACCTTACGCTTGCGCAATTTGGCGGGCTTCCAGCCTTTTTCGTCCTGCACCTTGCGACGCTCAGCCAGTACCTCGTCGGACACGGCCAGATGGATTGAACGGTTAGGGATGTCGATCTCGATCTTGTCGCCGTGTTCCACCAGACCGATGGTGCCGCCTTCGGCTGCCTCGGGTGAGACGTGGCCAATGGACAGGCCCGAGGTGCCGCCAGAGAAACGACCGTCGGTCAGCAGCGCGCAGTCTTTGCCCAGACCTTTGGATTTCAGATAGCTGGTCGGGTAGAGCATTTCCTGCATGCCGGGGCCACCACGTGGACCTTCGTAGCGGATGACAACCACGTCGCCCGCCTTGACCTTGCCAGTCAGGATGTCACTAACGGCAGCGTCCTGGCTTTCGCAGACGTAAGCCGAGCCAGTGAATTGCAGGATGTTGGCATCGACGCCGGCGGTTTTCACGATGCAACCGTCCAGCGCGATATTGCCGAACAGCACGGCAAGGCCACCGTCCTGGCTAAAGGCGTGTTCCTTGCTGCGGATCACGCCGCCTTTGCGGTCTTTGTCCAGCTCTTTGTAGCGGTTGGACTGACTAAAGGCCTGGGTTGTGCGCACGCCACCGGGGGCTGCTTTGAACAAGTGTTCGGCTTCGGGGTTGTTGGCCACTGTGATATCCCATTTGCCGATGGCCTCGGCCATGGTGTTGGAATGCACCGTGGATACGTCGCCGTGCAGCAGACCGGCGCGATACAGCTCGCCCAGGATCGAGAAGATACCACCGGCGCGGTGGATGTCTTCCATGTGGACGTTTTCGACATTGGGCGCGACTTTGCACAGACAAGGAACATTGCGGCTGAGACGATCCATGTCATTCATAGTGAAATCGACTTCACCCTCATGGGCGATGGCTAGCAGGTGCAGAACAGTGTTAGTCGATCCACCCATGGCGATGTCCACGCACATAGCGTTCTCAAAGGCTGCAAACGTGGCGATATCGCGCGGCAACAGGCCTTTTTCCTCGCCCTCGTAGTGGCGCTTGGTGATGTCGACGATTTTGCGGCCGGCCTCAAGGAACAGGTTCTTGCGGTCCGAGTGGGTGGCCAGAGTTGAGCCATTACCGGGCAGGGCCAGACCCAGCGCCTCGGCCAGACAGTTCATCGAGTTGGCGGTGAACATGCCCGAACACGAGCCACAAGTGGGGCAGGCGTTCTCTTCGATGTGCTGGACCTGTGCATCTGTCAGGGTTTCGCTGGCGGCGGCAACCATGGCATCGACCAGATCGATCTTCTTCATGTCCAGATCTTCGAGGTCGATCTTGCCGGCCTCCATCGGGCCACCAGAGACAAAGATCACCGGAATGTTCAGGCGCATGGCGGCCATCATCATCCCCGGCGTGATCTTGTCACAGTTTGAGATGCAGACCATGGCGTCGGCGCAGTGGGCGTTGACCATGTATTCGACCGAGTCGGCGATGATTTCGCGCGAGGGCAGCGAATACAACATGCCGTCATGGCCCATGGCGATGCCGTCATCTACCGCGATGGTGTTGAATTCTTTGGCAACACCCCCGGCGGCTTCGACTTCGCGGGCGACCATCTGGCCCAGATCCTTGAGGTGGACGTGACCGGGCACAAATTGGGTGAAGGAGTTGACGATGGCGATGATTGGCTTGCCAAAATCGCTGTCGGTCATGCCGGTGGCGCGCCACAGGCCGCGTGCGCCTGCCATGTTGCGGCCATGGGTTGAGGTTCTGGATCGGTAAAATGGCATTGAGCTGTTTCCCTATATTTGCCCTCAGGGACACGATTTGCGCAACAAATGCAATATGTCGGGGCTGTCTTGAGTTGTTTTGAGACCAGTTGGCTAATTTTTATGAGCCAGAGGTATGGTGGCGGACTGTCTGGTGGGCTGGCTTCGAAGTTTGAGGATCCGGTGGGTGATGAGGCCAAGGACCAAGGCCCAGAAGGCAGCCCCGATTCCAAAGAAACTGATGCCCGAGACGGTGGTCATAAAGGTGATCAATGCGGCCTCGCGACCGTTGGCGTCTGACAAGGCCTGCGACAGGCTGTTGCCGATGGTCGAGAGCAGGGCGAGGCCCGCGATGGTGGCCACCAGTGCCTTGGGAGCGATCAGGAACAGGCTGATGACCGTGGCGCCGCCCAATCCGACAAGACAATAGAGAATGCCGGCCACGACACTGGCAATGTAGCGGGTTTTGGGGTCATCATCGGCCTCGGGGCCCGCGCAGATGGCGGCGGTGATGGCGGCCAGGTTGAGGGCGTAGCCGCCAAACGGAGCCAGCAGCAGGGTGGCAATGCCCGTCACTGTCAGGCTGGCCGAGACGGGTGGTTGGTATCCGGCTGCGCGCAAGGTGACCACGCCGGGCATGTTTTGCGAGCACATGGTGACGATATACAGCGGCAGACCGACGCCGATTAGCACCGGAAGTGAGAAGCTGGGTATGACAAACTCAGGCGCGGTGAGGCTGAAGTCCAACTGCTCGAGATTGCCGAACGAACCCGAGAACCCGGCCCAGAGGCAGCCGGATATCAGGACAACCGGTATGGTGTAGCGGGGAAACCAGAGACGACCGGCAAGGAAGGTTGCGCCCATCAGGGCGACCAGCGCGGTGTCGTCGTTGAGTGCGGTAAAGGCTGACAGGCCAAACTGGAACAGAATGCCGGCCAGCAGTGCATTGGCCAATGTGTCGGGGATCAGGCGTGATAGGCGCTGGAACCAGCCGGTGAGGCCAGTCAGGGTGAGCAGGGCGCCGCAGAATACAAAGGCTCCGATAGCTTGATCCATGGGCACGTCCTTTAGGCCAACCGCCAACAGGGCAGCACCCGGGGTGGACCAGGCGGTGAGGATTGGCATGCGAAACCACAGAGACAGGGCAAGGGTTGTCAGCCCCATGCCAAGGCCAAGCGCGGCCAGCCAGCTGTTGGCTTGGGCTTGGGTTGCGCCGACCGCCTCGATCGCCTGAAAAATGATGGCAACCGAACTGGTATAGCCGACCAGAACCACAATCGCGCCAGCGGCAAGATGCGAAAGCTTCAGGCTGTTCAACATGTGGGTTTTCCTATGCTGGCGAGTCGGCTAGGGTTGCGTGCGTTATAACGTACAATACGCAACGTGCGTTATAACGCACAAGTCTTTTTATGGACGGCTAGATGAGCGAAGAGATGATTACCCTTAACCTACGCAAAATTCGCGCTGAATCCGGTCTGAGCTTGTCCAAGGTTGCGGAGCTGACCGGGGTAAGTAAAGCGATGCTGGGCCAGATCGAGCGCGGCGAATCAAGTCCGACCATTGCGACGCTGTGGAAGATCGCCAAGGGGTTTCACCTGCCGTTGACGGCGCTGATTGACGAGGCGGCCCGTACACCAAGTCAGGGTGGAGGCGTTTTTAAGACGGTTCAGTTTCCAGGCAGTATCGCAGTGAAAATGGTCTTTCCCTATGATCCGGAACTGAGGGCTGAAACTTTTCACGTGAGCTTGAAGCCGGGCCAAAGCCACGAATCCCAAGCCCATGATCAAGGCGTGACCGAAGAGGTTTTTGTGTTGGAGGGAGAGTTGGAGGTGCTGCGCGATGGCGAATGGGTGCCGTTGTCAGCCGGGCAGGGCTTGCGGTTTTCGGCGGACCAGCCGCATGGCTATCGCAACGCGACTGGCGGGGCGGGATTTTTGAACATGCATCATTATCGTCATGCGGTTATGCCGCAGGAAAAACCCTAGATCAGGCAAGTACTTCACTTGTGAAGGGGTGTCGTCGTCTCTACACATCGTGGCTGCACGTTCAGCCATCCGGGAGATAGCCATTATGGAGACGTTTCGCGGCAGTCTGCTGATGGTGGTGGCGATGCTGGGCTTTGCGCTAGAGGACATGTTTATCAAGTCCACCGCGCATAGCCTGCCAGTGGGGCAGATTCTGATTATCTTCGGTCTTGGCGGAACGATCATCTTTATGGGCCTGGCGCGTGCGCAGGGGCAGCGATTGTTGCACCCGGCGATCTGCACGCGCCCGCTGTTGTTGCGCTCGGTTTCTGAGGTGGTGGGGCGAATCGGCTATACATTGGCCATCGCGTTGACGCCATTGTCGTCGGCTTCGGCGATTTTGCAGGCGACGCCGCTGGTGGTGGCTGCAGGGGCAGTGGTGTTCTTTGGTGAGCAGGTCGGTTGGCGGCGCTGGGTGGCGATTGCGATCGGGTTTTGCGGCGTATTGCTGATCCTGCGCCCAGGGCTGAGCGGTTTTGAGCCGGCGTCGATTTTTGCCGTCATTGGCACCCTGGGTTTTGCGGGGCGCGATCTGGCGACACGTGCAGCGCCGCCGTCCATGTCGAACCACCAGTTGGGGGTCTACGGGTTTGCGATGCTTATTGTCGCCGGTTGCGTGATTTTGGGATGGACCGGTGGTGCCAGTTGGCCGAGCCCGCTGGCGTGGGGCAAACTTGCCGCCGCAACGGTGTTTGGGGTGATTGCCTATAACGCGCTGACCGGAGCGATGCGCTCGGGTGAAATCTCGGTGGTGGCGCCGTTCCGGTACACTAGATTAGTGTTTGCCATGGTGCTGGGTGTGCTGGTGTTTGGCGAGCAGCCGGATGTGTTGACCGTGGTGGGCAGCGTGGTGATTGTCGGCAGCGGATTGTTCACGGTTCTGCGGGATCGCTATTCGCGTCGGCTGGCCTCAGCCCGTGCCGCAAGTCCTGCCAGTGGGCGTTGAAGCCGACGACGGTTCCTATCTTGCGCCCGCTCCAAAGCCGCCTTACATCTGGCCACCATGGCCCAGAAAAAATCAGATCCGAATTATAAAGTCATCGCCGAAAACCGCCGTGCGCGGTATGACTATTTCATCGATGACGATCTGGAATGCGGCATTATTCTCGAGGGCTCGGAGGTCAAGAGCGCTCGGACTGGCGGAACCAACATCGCCGAGAGCTATGCCGCCGTCGAGGATGGTGAGCTGTGGTTGGTGAACTCGTACATCGCGCCCTACGATAAGGCCAAGACCTTTAAACATCTCGAACGCCGCCGCCGAAAACTGCTGGTATCGCGCAAACAGATGTCGAACCTGTGGAATGCCACCCAGCGCAAGGGCATGACCCTGGTGCCGCTGGTGATGTACTTCAACCACAAGGGGCTGGTGAAGATTAAAATCGGCATCGCCAAAGGTAAGCAGAACCACGATAAACGCGCCACGGAAGCCAAACGTGACTGGTCGCGGCAGAAGTCTCGGGTGATGAAGGATCACGGCTAAGGACCGCTGCGGTATTGCTGAGGGGGGTAAAATGATACGTCTTCGTCAAATGCGCGCTGGTGAATTCCTGGATTACCTTGCCTATTTCATTCCCGACTATGCGGCAGAAATCTCGTCAAATTATGATGTGGATTTAGAAACAGCGCGTGAGCGGGCCGAGCAAGAGGTCACGGCCGATCTGGAGCAGGGTGTCGATAGTCCCGGACAGGATCTGTTCTGCATTGTGAGTGATGGTTTGGAAGAGGGGCCGACTCTGGGCTATTTTTGGTGCAAACCGGAACCAGAGGGCGGGTCAGTCTTCATCAGCGATTTCTGTATTTTGCCGCCACACCGTGGCAAGGGTTACGCCAGGGTGGCTCTGGCGGCGCTTGAAGCTAGGGTCTTGGATGCCGGGCATTGCGATATCAAGCTGCGGGTGGCTGCTGACAACAAGAGGGCGCACCAGCTGTACTTGTCCGCTGAGTTTCACGAAACGGGTATCAATATGCGAAAGCCACTTGGGAACCCGTGAGTTTTCTGCATTTTAGCTCTGGCTGTGCGTCAAGACCCTACAAAACCCTGCCTTTTCCTTGCGACTCTCTGCGGCCAATAGTAGGCCTTGGACAACGCGCGCTTGGGAGGATTTTATGCAAGACGATCCGAAAACACTGGTTTCCACTGAATGGCTGTCGGCTCATCTGAAAGATCCTGATCTGCGGCTGCTGGATGCCTCGTGGTATTTGCCCGCGATGGAACGTGATGCCCGTGCGGAATATGACGCGGCCCACATTCCGGGGGCGCGGTTTTTTGACATTGACGAAATTTCGGATCACCGGTCCGAGCTGCCACATATGGTGCCACCGGTTGAGAAATTCATGTCGCGCCTGCGGGCGATGGGCGTGGGTGATGGTCATCAGGTGGTGGTCTATGACGGGGTAGGGCTGTTTTCAGCGGCGCGTGTGTGGTGGCTGTTCCGTTTGATGGGGCAGGCCAATGTCGCCGTGCTGGATGGCGGTTTTCCCAAATGGCAGGCCGAGGGTCGCGCGGTTGAAGACATGCCGCCGGTGATCCGTGACCGCCACATGACGGTCCGGGTGCAGAACCACATGGTCCGAGACGTTACGCAGGTGTCGGCTGCCTCCAAGTTGGGGGATCATGAAATCATTGATGCTCGCGCTGCTGCCCGGTTCCGTGGTGATAGCCCAGAGCCACGTCAGGGTCTGCGTGCAGGCCACATTCCCGGGGCAAAAAACGTGCCGTTCACCACGCTGTTAAACGCTGATGGCACCATGAAACCCACTGACAAGTTGCGCGCAATTTTTGAGGCCGCCGGTGTGGATTTGGCCAAGCCTGCGATCACCTCGTGCGGCTCTGGTGTGACAGCCGCCGTTCTGAGCCTGGCGCTGGAACGGATCGGAAAAAGTGATCACGCGCTGTATGATGGGTCCTGGACCGAATGGGGCGCCTTCCCGACTTTACCCGTTGCAACCGGAGAGAACTGATGTTCGAAACCCTGAAACCCCAACCCGCAGACAAAATTCTGGCTTTGATGCAGAAGTTCCGCGAGGACCCGCGCTCGGATAAAATCGACCTTGGCGTTGGTGTCTACAAGAACGCGCAGGGTGTCACTCCGGTGATGCGCGCGATCAAGGCGGCCGAGCACAAGCTGTGGGAAGAGCAGATCAGCAAGTCCTATGTTGGTCTGGTCGGCGATCCGGCTTATTCGGATGCGATGATCAAGCTGATCCTGGGGGATGCGGTTGAGCGCGGCAATATTGCTGCTGCGGCCACCCCCGGCGGCACTGGTGCCGTGCGTCAGGCGTTTGAACTGATCAAGATTGCCAATCCTTCGGCGCGGGTGTTTGTGTCGGATCCGACCTGGCCCAACCACATTTCCATTCTGAACTATCTTGGCATCGAGACCGTCACCTATCGCTATTTCGACCGCAGCACTTGTGGCGTCAATTTCGATGGTATGATCGAGGATCTGAAAACAGCCGTCAAAGGCGACGTGGTTTTGTTGCATGGCTGCTGTCACAACCCAACCGGTGCCAACCTGAACGCGGTGCAGTGGCAAGAGGTGATCGACCTGTTGAATGCGCGCGGAGTGGTTCCGATGATCGACATTGCCTATCAGGGCTTTGGCGACGGCTTGGACGAAGACGCTGTTGGTGTTCGGATGGTGGCTGCGGGCACGCCTGAGTGTCTGATCGCGGCCAGTTGTTCCAAGAACTTTGGCATCTACCGCGAGCGGACCGGTCTGTTGATGATGGTATCGAATGATGCCGCGTCGCAAAAGCTGAACCAAGGCACGCTGGCCTTTCTGAACCGGCAGAACTACTCGTTCCCGCCGGATCATGGTGCGCGACTGGTGACGATGATCCTGAACGATGACGCTTTGCGCGCCGATTGGGCAGCCGAACTGGAAGATGTCCGTCTGGGTATGCTGGGCCTGCGTCAAAGTCTGGCCGATGAGCTGCAGCGCCTGTCTGGCTCTGACCGTTTTGGGTTCCTTGCGCAGCACCGTGGCATGTTCTCGCTGCTTGGCACTACGCCTGAATTGGTCGAAGCGCTGCGCGCCGAACACGGCATCTATATGGTTGGCGACAGCCGCATGAACATCGCCGGACTGAACGCCGATACAATCCCGATACTGGCCCAGGCAATCATGGACGCCGGCATCTAAGCCTAAGTTTCAGCCCAGGAATAGAGACCAACGCGCCTTCCGCTGGAGGGCGCGTTTTTTTGCGACTGGTCGCTTGGGTCTATCTTTGGGACACAAACGAAAAACGCGGCCCCCAATGAGGGCCGCGCAGATTGTCTGTCAGCTGGTACGCTGGATTAGCTCTTGGAGAACTCAGGGTATGCTTCCATGCCCAGCTCAGCCATATCGAGACCGTTAATCTCGTCTTCTTCGCTAACCCGGATGCCAACGATCGCTTTCAGTGCCAGCCATACGATGGCCGAGACAACCGATACAAAGACACCAACAATCACAACAGACTTCAGCTGTACGAAGAACGATGCATCAGCGTTGCTGAGTGGAACAACCAGAGTACCGAAGATACCAGCGCCCAGGTGAACCGGGATCGCACCAACAACATCGTCGATTTTGAACTTGTCCAGAACCGGAACAACCAGAACAACGATCACACCGCCAGCGGCACCAATCAGAGTGGCCAGGCCAAGCGAAGGAGCCAGAGGCTCGGCTGTGATCGCAACCAGACCAGCAAGGGCGCCGTTCAGGATCATTGTCAGGTCAGGCTTCTTGTACAGGAATTGTGTCAGCAGCATCGCGGCCACGGCACCACCTGCAGCAGCAGCGTTGGTGTTCGAGAAGATGCGGCTGATGTCAGCAACGTTGGCGGCAGTGTCCATATACAGCTGCGAACCACCATTAAATCCAAACCAGCCCATCCACAGGATGAAAGTACCCAGAGTGGCCAACGGCAGGTTGGAACCTGGCATTGGAACGGTGCGGCCGTCTTTGTATTTGCCGATACGTGGGCCCAGGATCAGGGCGCCAACCAGGGCAGCCCAGCCACCAACCGAGTGTACGACAGTTGAACCAGCGAAGTCTTGGAAACCCATGGCATCAAGGAAGCCGCCGCCCCATTTCCAGGAAGCCTGGATCGGGTAGATGAAGGCTGTCAGGATGATCACGAAGATCAGGAACGGCCACAGTTTGATACGCTCAGCCAGAGCACCAGAGACGATCGAAGCGGTTGCAGCACAGAACATCAGCTGGAAGAAGTAATCAGAACCAACCGACGCATAAGTCAGGTCGGTTTCGGTGTCGGCCAGGCCAACTGGCTCAAGCGACGTCATCGAGAAGGCACCAAGGATGCCGTCAATGGACCAGCCATCACCTGGGTACATCAGGTTATAACCAACAGCGTAGTAAGCAATCGCTGCCAGCGAAAACAGACCCATGTTTTTGGTCAGCTGCATGGTCACGTTCTTGCCGCGTACCAGACCAGCTTCGAGCATGGTGAAACCAGCCGCCATCCAGAATACCAGAACACCGGTGACCAGGAACATGAAGGTGGTGAGGATATAGCCAATATCGGCATTTGTCGGGGTGACGTCAGCCTCTTGCGCAAATCCGATCGCTGGCAGCGCAATCAGCGCCGCGGCAGCGAGAGGGAGTTTAAACTTGTTCATTATACTGTCCTTTTCCTAAGCTTTGCGCTCAGAGTGCTTCCAGATTTGTCTCGCCGGTGCGCACGCGCACAGCCTGAGACACATCCAGAACAAATATCTTGCCGTCGCCGATTTTGCCGGTGCGGGCGGTGTTTGCGATGGTCTCGACAACCTGGTCGGCCTGATCGGCGGCAACCACGATTTCCAGCTTCATCTTGGGCACGAAATTCACTTCGTATTCCGCACCACGGTAGATCTCGGTATGGCCAGCCTGTGCGCCAAATCCTTTGATTTCTGTAACCATCAGACCCGCAACGCCGATGTCAGTCAGCGCCTCACGGACTTCCTCCAGCTTGAACGGTTTGATGGCAGCTATGATCATTTTCATGTCAGCATCCTTTTCCCCAGCGTTCCCCAGGCACCCTGCCCAAATCTCTGCCTCTGCAAACAAGCGGTTGAAACGAGTCGTGGGAATGCTAGTGGGCGGGAACTGCCTCGCGTTTGAGTAAAAGGCGCAATAATCGTGCTCAATTTATAGGCTTTGCTTAAATTTTGGTCATTTGGTAAAGAGTGGAAGTGCCTAAAAACTCCCCTCAACAAAGTGATGTAGACCCGTTATGGTATAAAAAACGGGCAAACCGAGCAGGAAATTGGCATGGCTAAAGGATCAGGGCGCAAGCCTCTGGTGGCAGATAAACGCTACTCGGCGGGGAGTCGTAAGGCTCCGGGTGGTAAGGCTGTGCGCAAGAAAAAGCCTAATAAGGCGGGCTGGCTTGCCCGCTTGGTTGGCGGCGGTACGGCGGCCAAGCCCACAGCTCCAAGACGCAAGGCAACGACGCCCAAGCCAGCGCCACGCAAATCTGCTAAGCGCAAGCCGACCCGTCGTAAACCGCAGGGATTTTTTGGCCGTCTCCGAGCCGCAATTTTTGGTCTATTCGGCTGGATCTTTGGCCTGATCTGGGCGCTGACCTGGCGGGTTGGCATGGTGGTGGGGCTGCTGATCGCCTTGGCGGTTGGCTATCGCTATCTGCAATTGCCCGAGCTCAGCGCTCTGCTTGATGACCGCGCGCGCGGGTCAGTCACCATGCTGGACCGCAACGGCGATGTCTTCGCCTGGCGCGGCGATCAGTTTGGTGGTGTGGTTACCACTCAGACCGTCTCGCCCCATCTAAAGAACGCCATTATCGCCACCGAGGACAAACGGTTCTACGGCCACTTTGGTATCTCGCCGCGCGGCGTTGCCAGTGCCGTGCGTATCAACCTACGCGAAGGGCGCGGGCCATTATCGGGCAACGGTGGGTCAACCATCACGCAACAGACCGCCAAGCTGCTGTGCTTGGGCGTGCCTTACGATGCAAATGTCTGGGACAGTGAGAAGGCTTACGAGGCCGACTGCCGTCAGGGATCTCTGTGGCGCAAGATCACAGAGGCCATCTATGCCATGGCCATGGAGAGCAAATACACCAAGGACGAGATCCTTACGATCTATATGAACCGCACTTTCCTGGGCGCCGGGGCCCGTGGGTTCGAGGCCGCTAGCCAGCGTTATTTTGGCAAATCAGCGGCAGAGGTTGATCCGGCTGAGGCGGCGATGTTGGCAGGCTTGCTGAAGGCACCGACACGTTATGCTCCGACCAATAACCTGCAACGCTCGCAGGACCGGGCCAAGGTGATTGTCGCGTTGATGCAGGATCAGGGGTATTTGACTGCGGCTCAGGCTCAGCAGGCGCAGGACAACCCAGCGCAACTCAGCGCGGCAGCAGCAGCGCGGGCCGGGGGGTATTTTGCTGATTGGGTGATGGACAAGATCCCCAGCTTTTTTGGCGACCAGACCACCGAGGATGTGATCATCCGCACCACGCTGGACCAACGTTTGCAGACCGCTGCCGAAGAGGCGCTGGCCTATATCTTTGAAAACAAAGTGCGCGAAGGATCGAAAGCGCAGGCGGCGATTGTGGTGATGAGCGCCGATGGCGCGGTGCGGGCGATGGTCGGCGGGCGACAGACGCGGGTGTCCGGTGTATTCAACCGGGCCACTCAGGCGCAACGGCAATCCGGGTCGGCGTTTAAACCCTTTGTCTATGCCACCGCGCTGGAACTGGGGTATTCGCCGCTGGATACAGTGCTGGATGCAAAATACTGCCTGAACATTGCGGGTTCGGGGCAGTGGTGCCCTAAGAATTATACCCACAAATTCTATGGCGAGGTGACACTGGCGCGGGCGCTACGTGATTCACTGAACATCCCGGCTGTGAAGATATCCGAGGCGGTTGGCCGTGATCTGGTGCGTCAGGTGGCGGGTGATTTTGGCCTGTCCAGTGATCTGGCCGATGGGCCGGCGTTGGCATTGGGAGCCTCGGAAAGCACCCTGATCGAGATGACCGGCGCTTATGCGGGTATCCTGAATGGCGGCTCGTCGGTGACGCCGTATGGGCTGGTTGAATTGCAATTGATGGGCGACGACGCGCCATTGATTGGCAGCAGCGGTGGCATTGGCGAGCGGGTGATCCAAACCAGCGCGGCACGGCAATTGATTTGGATGATGGAGAAGGTGGTTTCTGAGGGAACAGGACGTCGGGCCCAACTTCCGGGTTGGCAGGTGGCGGGCAAGACAGGGACCACTCAGGCGGCGCGAGATGCCTGGTTCATCGGGTTTTCCGCAGAATATGTTGCAGGTGTCTGGATGGGCTACGACGACAACACGCCGCTGTCTGGGGTGACGGGTGGCGGACTGCCAGCCGAGATCTGGCGCGAGACTATGTTACGGGTGCATGATGGTTTGACCCCGGTTGCCCTGCCGATGCAGGCGCCCGAGCCCATTGCGCCTCCGCCTCAGACTGATCGTCGACGACGCAACAACGGCAATAATGTAGGCCAGGATATCGGCCGTGCCGTCGACGGATTTCTGAAAGACCTGTTCGGCAATTGATTTAGCAGATCAGACAGGGGGTCTCCCGCCCGTCGCGACATCCTGACGGAGGCTGTTCCCGTTGGGCCTGGTGCCGCGCAAGTGCGGCGCCAGGCCCAAGTCCGCAAGGTCGATCGGCGTAGCCGATGGTCCGCGTGGGCGCGGGAGCCTTTGTTACATAGATGGCCCGAGGAACGGTACGGAAAAAGACCCGCGGTGCAGCGCCACGGGTCTGTTGAGTGTTTCTGAATTTTGGGTTGGAAAGCGGTGTTAGCTCAGCTTTTTCAGATCCGCGATCAGCTTGTCGATGTCACCCTTGCGGTGATCCAGCATGGCGCCGATTTCGGTGCGCTCGGTCAGCAGCAGGTTCACCCCTTCGATGAACATGTTGAAGAACTTGTCCTTGCCGGATTTGTCCGACACCAGAAAAGTCACCTCAAACGGCGCCTGGCCCTGCAGGGTGGCGATCGACTTGACCTCATACCCGGCGCGGATCTTGCGGGTTGATTTCACCTCGATGTCGCCACCGATGAATTCACGGAACCGCTTGCCGTATTTGCGTGAGATATAGCCCTGGAACGCCTTGGTGAAGGCTCGCATTTGCGCCTTAGAGGCGCTGCGTCCATCAACCCCAAGGGCGTATCGGGCCATGATGGGCACATCCGCATACCGAACAAAGACTTTCTCGAAATCACGGACCATCGCAGACTCGGATTTACCCGAAGCGATCACCTTGTTGATATCACCAACCACACTCTCGACCAGAGCACGGGCACCATTTTCGCTGATTGCAAAAGCCGGGAAGGGCAGGGCAGCCAGGCCCAGACCAGAAACTGTGGTGGTCAGAAAGCTGCGACGGTTAAACAGATTACTCGGCATAGATATCCTCATAGGGGTCGGAGTAGGGATCGCCAAAGACCCCCTCATAATCAGCCTGATCACCACCCAACTCGAAGCGGCGGTTTTGCAGATAAATCAGCCGGGCCTGGGCATAGCTGTCGGCGCTTTCGTACAAGATCGAGTCTATTGTAGCAGAATAATTACCACGGTCGCCCATGCGGCGCACGATCTCGGCGTAAACACCGATATTGTCGGCGGGGTTTTGCCGGGCAAAGGTGATCGGGTTGGTGAAAAAGTCTGCGATCACGCCAACGGCATCGCGGGTGGTCGATGGGCCATAAAGAGGGATCTCGACATAGGCGCCCTCGCCGAAGCCCCAAACATGCAGGGTTTCGCCAAAATCTGTATCGACGCGCGGCACGTTGAAGTCCGAGGCGGGATCACCCATGCCAAGAATGCCAAATACAGAGTTGATGAAGAAACGGGACACGGCAATGCCGGATTCGCGCAAGTTGCCTTGCAGCAGTGCGTTCACCGCCTGGCCTGGCATCGACAGGTTTTCGGCAAACAGGCCAAAGCTGGTGACCATGTCTGGTGGGATGACGCTGACATAGCCTGTGGAGGCGGGTCGAAAGAGGTTCCGGTCAACGTCAAGGTTAAAGCCGTGGATCGAGCGATTGACGCCCTCGTAGGGATCGTAAACCTCGCCCGCAGCACGGGCCTCGGGGCTTTGACCAGTACAGCCAGCGGTCAACCCGGTCAGCAGCAGGGCAACAAGAAGAAAGATGGGTCTCAACGTCAAATACACTCGTTCTGATGTCCGTTATCTAGCAACAGGTTTGCCGCCCCGGACTGATTTATAGGTAATAAGCCGGGTTCCCAGAGGGCACACAGATTGATTGTTTGGTTGTGACAGATTTGGAACATATTACAAGTTAACCTGTCGAGTGTAAGGGTGACATTCTATCGGGTCCGATAAAAAGCTATTGCAGGCATATTATGGCGAATAATCAATTCAAAAACGGATTTGACGAGCTGCGCGCGATACGCCGCCGCAGTCGCAAGCTTTACTGGGCAGTCGGGATCTTCAGCTTCTTTGCAAATATGCTGATGCTGACGGGCCCGCTTTATATGATGCAGGTCTATGATAGGGTGCTGGGCAGCCGGTCCGAGCAGACCTTGGTGGCGCTGTCGCTGCTGGTGCTGTTTCTGTACGGCATGATGGGATTGCTGGACTACTCACGCGGTCGCATCATGGCGCGGGTTGGGGCCCGGTTTCAGGCCGCACTGGACCGACGCGTTTTTGACGCGATGATCCGGCGCTCAGCTGTAGCTCCGGATCCGGTGGCGCAAACTGGGTTGTCCGATCTGGAATCGGTGCAGCGATTGATCGCGTCGCCAGTGCTGATGGCAGCATTCGATCTGCCGTGGACGCCGATATTCTTGGCCGGCATTGCGCTGTTTCACCCCTGGTTGGGACTGTTGGCGATCGTTGGCGGCACGATTTTGGTCTGTATCGCCTTGTTGAATCAGGTCTTTTCACGGGCGCCGCAGTTGCAGGCGAGTATCGCCTCGCATCGGGCTGGCATGATGTCGGAGGAAATCCGTTCGGAAGCGGAAATGATTCAATCGATGGGGATGCGTGGAGCAGCCTTTGGCCGGTGGAAGGTGGCGCGCGAAGCCGCCCTGGTAGAGAGTATCGCGGCCAATGACGTTGGCGGTAGCTTCACTACCCTGACCAAAACCCTGCGCCTGTTCCTGCAATCGGCGATGTTGGGTCTCGGCGCTTATCTGGTGTTGCAAGGCGAGGTGTCGCCAGGGGCGATGATCGCCGGGTCGATCCTGATGGGTCGGGCTTTGGCGCCGATTGAATTGGCCTTGGGTCAGTGGGTGCTGGTGCAGCGCGCGAAAAAGGGTTGGGATAGCCTGTCGGAACTGTTGACCAAAGTGCCCGAGGAAGAAGAGCGTATTGCCCTTCCTAAGCCCAAAGCCCGGCTGGAAATGCAGGCGGTGACCGTGGTGCCTCCGGGTGAGAAAACGCCGCAACTTCGAAACGTGTCCTTCAAGATAGAACCGGGGCAGGCTTTGGGAGTGATTGGCCCTTCGGGTTCGGGTAAATCAACATTAGCGCGGGCGCTGACGGGCGTTTGGCGTGCAGCGGCGGGGACGGTGCGTTTGGACGGCGCGGCACTGGAGCAATACGCTCCGGACGTGCTGGGCCAGCACATCGGGTATTTGCCGCAGCGGGTGCAATTGTTTGAGGGCACCATCGCGCAGAATATTGCCCGTCTGGCTGATATGCCGGATTCCGAAAAGGTGGTGGCAGCGGCCAAGAAGGCGGCGGCGCACGAGATGATCATCAAGCTGCCTGACGGCTATGATACCCGAATCAGTGCTGGCGGAGGCCGGTTGTCTGGTGGGCAGATGCAGCGGATTGCCTTGGCGCGGGCGCTGTATGATGACCCGGTGATTGTGATCCTAGATGAGCCAAACTCGAACCTCGATAACGAGGGATCGGTGGCCCTGAACGCGGCAATCAAACAGCTGAAATCTGAAGGTAAGTCAGTGCTGATCATGGCGCACCGACCTGCGGCAATTCAGGAATGTGACCTGTTGTTGGTGGTGGATCAGGGCAACCAAACGGCCTTTGGTCCCAAGGATCAGGTGCTGCGCCAGATGGTTGCAAACCATGAGAATATTCAAAAGACAGCTACCGCGAGGCGCGCGCAATGAGTGAAGAACAGACATGGTCTGCCCGCCGCCCGATTATGATCGGGGTGATGGGGCTGTTGGTGCTGGTCGGTGGTTTTGGCACCTGGTCGGTGATGACATCGATTGCTGGCGCGGTAGTGGCCACTGGCCGCATCGAGGTCGATCAAAACCGCCAGGTGGTGCAGCATTTGGATGGCGGCATCGTATCCGAAATCCTGGTGGAAGAAGGCGACATGGTCGTCGAGGGCGCGCTGCTGTTGCGGTTGGACGCCAACCGGCTGCGCTCGCAATTGGTGATCACCGAGGGCCAGTTGTTTGAACTCACCTCACGTCGGGGGCGGCTTGAGGCGGAGCGCGACAGTGCGGAGGATATTGAATTCGACGCCGAAATTATCGAGCTGGCGAGAACCCGGCCCGAAGTTGAGGAATTCATGGCCGGGCAACAGCGGTTGTTTGGGGCCCGTCAGGACTCGCAGGCGCGGGAAATTGAACAGCTTGAAAAACGTCGGGCGCAGATCCGTGATCAGATCAAAGGTATAAAGGCCCAGCAGGAATCGATGGTGCTACAGCTGGACCTGATTAGCCAGGAACTGAAGAACCAGCAGACCTTGTTGGATCGGGGGTTGGCGCAAGCTGGCACTGTATTGAACCTGCGCCGAACCATGGCTGACTTGCAGGGATCGTTAGGAGAGTTGATTGCGTCAGAGGCGCAGGCTGCAGGGCGCATTACCGAAACCGAGATTGAGATCCTGAAACTGGGCACTCGCCAGCGCGAAGAAGCCATCACCAGGCTGCGCGACCTGCGATACCAAGAGTTGGAGCTGGCTGAGACCAGACGGGCGCTGCTGGAGCAGTTGGAACGACTGGATATCAGGGCGCCTGTTTCGGGGATTGTCTACGGGTTGCAAGTGCACACGCGCCGGTCGGTGATACGGCCAGCCGAGCCTGTGTTGTATCTGGTGCCGCAGGACCGGCCACTGGTTGTGGCAGCGCAGGTTAATCCCATCAATATCGACGAAATTTACGTTGGTCAGGCGGTGACGCTGCGCTTCTCGGCCTTGGATCAACGGCAAACTCCAGAACTGTTTGGCACTGTCATGCTGATTTCGGCGGATTCGTTTGAAGATGAAGCCAGCCGTCAGCCCTATTACCGGGCTGAAATTGAGTTGAACGAGGGAGAGCTTGCCAAACTGCCCGAGGGCATCGTGCTGATCCCCGGCATGCCGGTCGAAAGCTATATCCGCACTGCCGATCATTCACCGCTGTCCTACCTAGTCAAACCGCTGGCCGACTATTTCAACAAGGCGTTCCGCGAGAGCTGATCACTGGCTTTCGCTTTTGCTCTTTCCGCTGTTGTGCTTCCCGGTTAGCGTCCCCGGCGAAACACTTCTTGGAGGATTGATGTCATGGGCTTTGAGGCGAAACTGAATGAACTGGGTGTCACCCTGCCTGATGCTCCGGCACCGGCGGCCAACTATGTGCCTTATGTTGTGGCTGGCGACATGGTCTATGTCTCGGGTCAGATCTCGGCTGATGGCAATGGGCTGATCACTGGCACATTGGGCGCGGATATGGACGTCGAGGCAGGCGCTGCGGCGGCGAAAACCTGTGCCATTTCGTTGTTGGCTCAGGTCAAGGCAGCCTGCGGCGGTGATCTTGACCGGTTGGTCCGGGTTGTAAAGCTGGGCGCGTTTGTCAATTCCACCGATGATTTCACGCAGCAGCCTATGGTAGTCAACGGGGCGTCTGATTTTCTGGTTGCGGCACTTGGTGATGCTGGTCGACACGCGCGTTCAGCAGTTAGCTCGCCATCGTTGCCGCTAGGTGTGGCTGTCGAGATCGACGGTGTATTCCAGATCAAGTGACACTGGTTCTACCTGCCTGAACAATCGTCACATCGTGAAACCACGATATGACGATTGACTGTCACCTTTCACCGCTACCGGGTTGATTGTAGGTCACCTCTGCCCAAATACTGCTGAGGCAGGGAGAGACCATGGATCAGGCGCAAATCGAAATACAACTACTGGGTTCATTGACGCAGATCCCCGCCGATGACTGGGATGCCTGCGCCTGTCCCGAGGCGCTGGATGGTGGGCGTCCGAATGATCCCTTTACCACCCATCGTTTTCTGAGCGCGCTAGAAGACAGCGGATCGGTGGGGCGCGGAACGGGCTGGCAGCCGCAATATCTAACCGCTTACCGGGACGGCCAGTTGATTGCCTGCGCGCCGATGTATGCCAAGTCGCACAGCCAGGGCGAGTATATCTTTGATCACAATTGGGCGCATGCCTATGAGCAAGCTGGCGGGCGCTATTATCCCAAGTTGCAGATGGCTGTGCCGTTTACGCCAGCAACCGGTCGGCGGTTTCTGGTGCGGCCGGGATTTGAGGGCGTAGGCCATTCAGCACTGGTGCAGGGCGCGGTGCAATTGGCGGCCAATAACGAGATCTCGTCACTTCATGTCACGTTCTGCACTGAGGAGGAGGCGAAGGCGGGTGAGCAGATGGGGTTGATGCCGCGACTGACGCAGCAATTTCACTGGCTCAATCAGGATTACGACGATTTTGACGGTTTCCTTGCCAGCCTTTCCTCCCGCAAACGCAAGAATATCCGCAAGGAACGCGCGCAGGCGCAAGGCTTTGGCGGCGAAATCGAGTTGTTTACGGGGGAAAATCTGCGGCCCGAACACTGGGATGCATTCTGGGAGTTCTATCAGGACACCGGGGCGCGCAAATGGGGATCGCCTTATTTGTCGCGCGCCTTCTTTGATATTGCTCAGGACACAATGGCCGATGACATGGCGCTGATTCTCGCGCGCCGTGATGGGCGCTATGTGGCGGGCGCTTTAAATTTCATTGGCCGTGACACGCTTTATGGCCGCTATTGGGGCTGCACCGAACATCACCCCTGTCTGCATTTCGAACTGTGCTATTATCAGGCTATGGATCTGGCGATCACCATGGGATTGGCACGGGTCGAGGCTGGCGCGCAGGGGGAGCACAAGCTGGCACGCGGATATCTGCCGACGCAAACACATTCCTTGCATTGGCTGGGTGATCCCGGCTTTGCTGATGCGGTTGCCAGGTATCTGGACGCGGAACGTGCCGCAATCGAGGAAGAGATTGAAATTCTGACCGACTATGGCCCGTTCAAAAAGCTAGAGGTGGAGGAACAGCAATGACCGAGAAACTGTCAGACGCAACTCGTGGGCCGTTATTGGACCCACTGTTCCAGACCGGCTGGGCCCAGATGGATGAGCGTGATGCGATTGTGAAGACCTTTAAGTTCAATAGCTTTGTTGAGGCATTCGGCTGGATGACACGGGCCGCGATTTGGGCCGAAAAGTGGAACCATCACCCTGAGTGGAGCAATGTCTACAATAAGGTGACGGTGGTGTTGACCACTCATGACGTAGGCGGGGTCAGCACTCAGGATGCCAAATTGGCGCGCAAACTGGATAGTCTGGTCTGAAGAGTAAAGCCCCGGATTGCTCCGGGGCTTTGGGTTTTGGGGCGTTAGCCCATTGCCTCTAGCAAGCCTTCGCCAGCTGTCAGTTCGCAAACTCCGGGGCCTTGTTCCATTTGCAGGATCTTCACTTCGCCGTCTTCAACCAGCATCGCATAGCGTAGGGACCGGGAAATCAGGCCAGCCGGGGCGGCGTCAAAGCGCATTCCGATGGCTTCGGTCAGGCTGCATTCAGCATCGGCCAGCATGGTGATCCCTGCCTGCGTTGCGCCGGTTTCTTTGCCCCATGCGGCCATGACAAAGGGGTCGTTGACGGAGACGCAGATGATGTCATCGACGCCCTTGGCCGCAAACTGATCCTTGGTGCGGATAAAGCTGGGCACATGCGCCGAGCTGCAGGTTGGAGTATATGCACCGGGAACGGCAAAGATCGCGACTTTGCGGCCCTTGGTCAGGTCGGCGATGGAAATGGGCTCGGGGCCAGCGGGCCCCATCTGCACCAAATTTGCCTTTGGCAGTTTTTCACCAACTGAAATCATCTTTACCTCGTCACTTCTAATTGCGTTTTGGTTCAGCCCGCATATAGGGTCCGGCAAAGAATTGACTGCAACTGTGCTGGGAGGCAAGGGCAATATGAGCCACATCGTCGTGATCGGAGCGGGGCAGGCGGGGTCCTCAATGGTGGCCAAGCTGCGCAAGGACGGATTTGATGGCGAGATCACGCTGATCGGCTCTGAAACAGCGTTGCCCTATCAACGCCCGCCCCTGTCCAAGGCCTATTTGTTGGGCGACATGGCGGTGGAACGACTGTTTCTGCGACCCGAGAGTTTTTACGCCGATAACAACATCACTCTGAAACTCGGCCAGCCGGTCACTGCCATTGATGCAGCTGCAAAAACTGTCAGCATTGGGGATGAGGTGATTTCTTATAATCATCTGGCGCTGACCACTGGATCAAACCCACGGCGCCTGCCGGCCGCTATTGGTGGTGATTTGGACGGTGTGTTTGTGGTGCGCGGCTTGAATGATGTGAATGCTATGGCGCCTTCGGTGACCGAAGGCGCGCGGGCACTGATCGTTGGCGGTGGCTATATCGGGCTTGAGGCGGCTGCGGTTTGTGCCAAACGCGGCGTTAAGGTGGTGCTGGTCGAAATGGCGGATCGAATTTTGCAACGGGTCGCCGCGCCTGAAACATCTGATTATTTCCGCGCGTTGCATGGCTCGCATGGCGTCGACATCCGCGAGGGTGTCGGGCTGGATCATCTGGTTGGCTCGGACGGCAAGGTTACCGGTGCGGTGCTGAGCGATGGGTCCAAGGTCGATCTGGATTTTGTCGTCGTTGGCGTTGGTATTGCGCCGGCCACGCAACTGGCTGAAATGGCTGGGGTGACGTTGAACAACGGCATTGAAACAGATGCGCAGGGGCGCACGTCAGATCCATCCATCTGGGCTGCCGGAGATTGTGCTTCGTTTCCGTATCAGGGCGGGCGCATTCGGTTGGAAAGCGTGCCCAACGCCATCGATCAAGCCGAGGTGGTGGCGCAGAACATCATGGACGCGGGCAAGGATTACACAGCCAAGCCGTGGTTCTGGTCAGATCAGTATGACGTCAAATTGCAGATCGCCGGGCTGAATACTGGCTATACCCATGTGGCGACACGTCCCGGTGCTGGGGCATCGGTGTCGTTTTGGTATTACAAGGATGATCAACTGCTGGCCGTTGATGCGATGAATGATCCGCGGGCCTATATGGTGGGTAAGCGATTGATTGATGCGGGCAAGACTTGCAATGCGCAGGCTGTGGCGGATCCAGAAACCGATCTGAAATCGCTGTTGAAAGCGTGAGGATCATTGCCGGAGACTTTCGCGGACGGGCCTTGGCCGCTGTTGGCAAAGGGGATGCAGGGGCTCATCTGCGTCCCACCACCGACCGGGTGCGCGAGAGTCTGTTCAATGTCTTGAACAACACCGGAGTGATCCCGGGTGCGCGGGTGCTGGACCTGTTTGCCGGTACTGGTGCGCTGGGGCTTGAGGCGCTGTCGCGCGGCGCGGCTTATGTGACTTTTGTGGACGACGGGCGGGTGTCCACGGGGCTGATCCGCAAGAACATCGACATCACACGCAGCAAGGATGACACCAGCCTGATCAAACGGGATGTGTTGAAATTACCCGCCAACCCGGATGCGCCGTATGATCTGGTTTTCCTGGATCCGCCCTATGGCAAAGGCTTGGGTGAAAAGGCTTTGGATGTGGCTGCGGCCGGGGGCTGGATTGACGACGAGGCCCTGGTGGTTTGGGAGGAAAACACTCCGATGGCCGCCCCTGAAGGCTACCAGCTGCGTGACAGTCGTAAATATGGCGATACTCATATTACCTTGATGTGGCGGGACGTTTCAGGCTGAAACAAACCGGGCGGAGGCTCGCCGGGGTGAATTTGCAGCTTGGGCACCTGCAGGCTATGCCTGTGTCATTGAAACTGATTCATGTCTTGCGTTGGGCATATATTAGATCGCCCCAAAATGGGGCTGCCCCTAATTATTGGAACCGGAGCTGACCCATGCCTAAAACCCACCCGACACCCAAACTGGTGATCTTTGACTGTGATGGCGTGCTGGTAGACAGCGAAGTGGTGTCGAACCTAGTGCTGGTGGAAAACCTTGCACAGTTTGGTCTGCAGCTAACAGTGTCAGACTGCATGACGCATTTTGTGGGTGGCACGATGAAGGCAGTGATGGGCAAGGCGCAGGATATGGGCGCTGACCTGCCGCCAACCTGGGTCGAGGACGTCTATCAGGAAATATATGCAGCCCTGCAAAAAGGCGTGCCGCTGGTGGCGGGCATTCCCGCGCTATTGGCGACATTGGATCAAGAGGCCATTCCGTGCTGTGTGGCATCGAATGGTGGCGAAGAAAAAATGCGGATCACTTTGGGGCAAAACGATCTGTGGGAACGCTTCCATCCCAACGCGATGTTTTCGGCCCACACATTGGGTGTCGCCAAGCCCGATCCGGGGTTGTTTCTGGCCGCTGCTAGCCATTTTGACGTTCAGGCGCGGGACTGTGTCGTGGTTGAGGACAGTGCAACAGGGGCTATGGCCGCGTCACGTGCCGGGATGCGCTGTCTGGGATATGCGCCCGAAGGTGGCGGGGCACGTTTGGCCGAACAGGGCGCCGAAGTCTTTTCCTCTATGGCGCAGGTTTCTGAACTGCTTGGCCTGTCTGGCTGACACCGCGGCTATTCGTAGGTGAAACTGTCCAGTACCCGTCCGCCCAGCGTTTCCGGCAGTTGCTCGGGGCCGCTCATTGGGACCAGAGTGCGGCTGATATTGTGCAGGATGAAATAACTTTCGGCACGGGCAGGGTGGGGAATGGCCACCAATTGCAACACCATCGGACCATTGGAGGGATCGGTGTAGGTGCCCAGCACTTCGGCGGCGCGCATGCCGTTGACTGCAATTTCGCGGGTGCTGATGATTTTGGCGTCTGCAAAACCCTGGACGGCTGAGGGAAAGGCCGATTCCGTCAGAGCCTTGGCGGCGGTTCTGAGCCGGATGGGCATCGGGTCGTCGCTGCCCTGCGGGATGGGGAAGCTGGCATCAACCACATGGAAGTTTTCGATGAATTTCCGCCCAGATGGATCTTTGGTGGCGAAGGTGAATTTGACAATACCACCGCTGGGGCGGCCATCGGCGATCAGCTCGACATCGTTGCGCACTGGGATTTGCAGGGCAAAGGGCACTTCGATCGGGATGTTGTATTTGGCGCTGTAGTCCGCATCGAACCGAAATATTCGATTGAGGTAAGCGCCCTCAAAGCTGAACAGATTGAAGGATACGCTGGGCTCTTGCGACTGCGCAACGGGGGCCACACCAAGCAGCGCGATCACTGTTATGACGGTTTTTATACTCATACCAAATCTCCCTTATAAAACAGGGATCAGCTTAGGGCATTGACGGGCCTCGTCAAATATTTGGCAGGTGGTGGGAAAGGCGGTTTGCTCCATATCGCTCGGGATTGTCCGGGCGATATGGAAAATTAGGTACGAGATTAGCCGTAGGTCGGGTGGTACTTACCGCCGGGCGACAGGGTGAAGATCTCAAACCCGTCAGCGGTCACTCCGATTGAGTGCTCAAACTGGGCGGACAGCGATTTGTCGCGTGTCACGGCGGTCCAGTCGTCGGCCAGAACCTTGGTCTCGGGGCGGCCCAGGTTGATCATCGGCTCGATGGTGAAGAACATGCCTTCCTCGAGCATCGCGCCAGTGCCGGGGCGGCCATAGTGCAGCACGTTTGGCGGCGCATGAAAGACTTCGCCCAACCCGTGACCGCAGAAATCGCGTACCACGCTCATCCGCTGGCTTTCGGCGTAAACCTGAATGGCATGGCCGATGTCGCCAAAGGTATTGCCGGGTTTTACCGCCTCGATCCCCTTCATCAGGGCGTCGTGGGTGATCTGGATCAGGCGCTCAGCCTTGCGGGATAGCTTGCCCGCAACGTACATCCGGCTAGTGTCGCCAAACCAACCGTCGACGATCACTGTGACGTCGATGTTTAGGATATCGCCATCTTTCAGCTTTTTGTCGCTGGGGATGCCGTGGCACACCACGTGGTTCACCGAAATACAGCTGGCGTGCTGGTAGCCCTTGTAGCCGATGGTGGCCGAGGTGGCGCCAGCGTCTTCGACCATTTTGGTAATCAGCCGGTCGATTTCGCCGGTGGTTTGACCAACAAAGATATGTGCCGCGATATCGTCCAGAATACGCGCCGCCAGTTCCCCGGCCACGTGCATGCCGGCATAGTCGGCTTGTTGGTAAATGCGAATGCCGTCCTTGGTCGTCCGACCATCGTTTTTTCTCATCAAGATGGGCTCCGTCGCTGCAGTCTTAAACCGCTATGTAAGGGTATTGGTGCCAAAGGGCCATAGGCTGTGACGCCATGCAGTTCACGCAGCGGGAATCGTTGAACTCAGGGTAATCTCTTGGTGTGAAATATTGGTTGTGTAGTTCAATCTTTCAACACCGGCGTTCTGGGCTTCGGTAAAGGTTGCGGCATAAGCTGGATCGGATCAACTGGGTAACCAGCGCATCTGGGATGTAGACGGCGGCGGCTTGGCCACCCGCAACTGATGCTTTGACCGTCGGCGGAGGTGCGATAGGCAGGCGATATGAAATTTCCCACGCCTCTCATCCCCGCCACCTTGATCCGCCGCTACAAGCGCTTCCTGGCAGATTGCCTGCTGCCAGACGGCCAGGAAATCATCGCTCACTGTCCCAACCCTGGTTCGATGATGGGACTGGCGGAGCCTGGGATGCGGGTTTGGCTGGAACCCAACAATGACCCCAGAAGAAAACTGAACTATGGCTGGCGCTTGGTGGACCATGAGAACGGCCATTTCACTGGCGTTGATACCGCAGTCCCCAACCGCGCTATGCGCACCGCGCTGGAGGCGCAGGAAATCACCGAACTGGCGGAATACGAAACCGTCCGACCCGAGGTCAAATACGGCGAAAACAGTCGTATTGATTTTCTGCTGACACAACACGGCCTTCCGGACTGCTACGTCGAGATCAAAAGTGTCACCCTGATGCGCCAACCGGGACTGGCCGAGTTCCCGGATAGTGTGACCAAACGTGGGACTAAACACCTCGGCGAATTGACCAACATGGTGCAGCAGGGTCATCGGGCGGTGATGCTCTATCTGGTGCAGCGCACCGATTGCCAGAGTTTCCAGTTGGCCGCTGATATCGACCCCGCCTATGCTCGGGCCTTTGCCAGCGCGCAGACCGCCGGAGTTGAGCGGCTGATTTATACCACTCGGATCAGCCCGGAAGAAATCACCATTACTTCGCCTATGCCCGCTGTTTGACCGATCGAGACGAAATCTGGCCAGTAGGGGTTTCTTGATGACAAGGCAGAGAAACGAGATCTGGCTGATTGATGTCTTACTGGCAGTTTCGCCAGTCTGAAACGAAACCGTCCTGAACCAAATAGATGCCTGTATCTTGGCGCATCATCATGACGCGATAGGAGTATTCTTCGCCTTCACCGGTACAAATCGCATCGTATAGAACTGCATTCATTCCGCGAACATTGGTTGGATTGACCAGTTCACATTCACTTTCAACGCCATACAGATAGCCATCCCTCACAGCGACAGCGCCGCCACCCATGCCTATTTCCTCTGGATTGCATGACCAATCGGCGTACCCACTCTCGGGAGCATAAAGCCCATCAAATGGGGCGGCATGTGCCGATGTACCAATAATCACCAATGCCAGAACATTCGTCCAAATCTTATGTAAGCTCATCGAAATTTTCCTTTTCCCAATGGGCACAGGAAACAGGCTTTGGCCGAGGCGGGCAATAATTTTTTGAATAAATCAGATTACGAGAACACCAAGCTTATCAGCGCCCCGTCGATCAGGGCACCGAACTTTGTTCGGACGGCCAACATCATCTTCCGGTTGGAATGGCTCGGAGCTTTTAATCACAACATATTCACACTCCGTTTAAACTATAAATAGGCCGAGACATGGCGTGCCGCCGTCTTTTCAGAAAACAGATCTAATACCGTAACCATTCATAATTCTTGGGATCGTCGTTGGGTTTCAGTCGAACCCGCATCCCCGGTTCAGCCAGCCCCATCAGTGAGGCTGCATTGGCGCAATGTGCGGTGATCGCTTGCCCATCTGGCAGCTGGGAACAGTCAGAAACCGTTTGTAGCGGCGGATTCGGGTGGCGGGGATGAGAAGGGGTTACAAAGCGCATTGCTCCCGGATTATACCTGCAATTGAAACGGATCAACGGAGCAAGATCATGGGGAACCCAACCGCTGCCATGCTGGTCATTGGCGATGAGATCCTGTCGGGTCGCACCCGCGATGCAAACATGTATTTATTGGCTGGCGAGTTGACCAAACATGGTGTCGATCTGGCCGAAGTTCGCATTGTTAGCGATGACAGGGCGGCAATCATTGCGGCGGTTCAAGCACTTTCGGCAGGTTTCGATCATGTATTCACCAGCGGCGGAATTGGCCCCACCCATGACGACATCACGGCCGACTGCATTGCGCAGGCCTTTGGCGCGCATATTGATGTACGTGATGACGCGCGGGCGCTGTTGGCCGAACATTATGCCAAGACCGGCAAAGAGCTGAACGAGGCGCGGTTGCGCATGGCGCGTATCCCGGATGGGGCGCTGCTGATCGATAATCCAGTTTCGATTGCACCAGGGTTCACCATGGAAAATGTGCATGTGATGGCTGGTGTCCCATTGGTGTTCCAGGCCATGGTCGCCTCGGTGTTGCCGACAATTACCGGCGGCCAGCCGATGTTGTCGCAAACTCTGCGGGTGTTGCAGGGGGAAGGCGATATTGCTCCGACGCTGGGCGCCTTGGCTGAGGCCTATGATGATCTTTCGATTGGGTGTTATCCGTTTCAACAGGATGGCGCATTTGGCGCCAATATCGTGATCCGCGGTACCGAAGGAAAGCGCATTGATGCCGCGATGACGCAACTGGCCAGGGAGCTTGACCAGTGAGCAGCGACCCGCGTTATTATGCCGTGACCGGGGCAACCTGGCCGAGCGCCCGGGAATTCGCTCTTGGCCCCATTACCCTGCGTGAGGGATTGGGCGGTGGCAGTCGGGTGTCTTCGGCGACGATCAACGGCCCGGTGACAGACAGTGACATTGCAGCCGCCGAAACTGCCATGCGTGACATGGGGCAGGTGCCTCAATTCATGATCCGGGATGGCGAGGATGAGCTGGATGCACAGCTGAATGCGCGCGGATATTCGGTAAAGGATCCGGTCAATATCTGGGCCTGCCCAGCGACATTGCTCACGGATGTTGAAATACCGAAGGTGACCACATTTTGCATCTGGGAGCCGCTGGCGATCCAGTGCGAGATCTGGGCCTCTGGCGGCATTGGGCCAGAGCGGCTGGCAGTGATGGAGCGCGCTAACGGACCAAAAATGTCTCTGCTGAGTCGGCAAGACGAAAAGCCCGGCGGCACCGGGTACTGCGCCATCCATGATGGGGTGGCGATGGTGCATGCACTGGAAATTCTGCCACACCAGCGGCGCAAAGGCGTGGGCGTGTGGATGATGCGTCAAGCGGCGTTTTGGGCGCTGGAGAATGGCGCGGACACACTGTCAGCGATTTGTACCAAACGTAACGAGGGCGCAAACGGGCTCTATGCTTCCCTCGGCATGACCTCTGTGGGACAGTATCACTATCGAATATTGTCGAACGGAGATTGAGTAGAGATGACCGATAAGAGCATGCCCACCGCGTTAGACCTGCCGATGGTGGATCCGCTGCCACCGCAGACGCAGAAGTACTTTGATATCTGTGTCGAGAAACTGGGCATGGTCCCTAACGTTTTGAAGGCAAACGCCTTTGACATCGACAAACTGAACGCCTTTACCGGCATGTATAACGACATCATGTTGGCCGAGAGCGGGCTGAGCAAGCTGGAACGCGAGATGATTGCGGTGGTGGTCTCGTCGATCAACAAATGTTTTTACTGTCTGGTCGCCCATGGTGCGGCGGTACGGCAGTTGTCAGGCGATCCCAAGCTGGGCGAGATGCTGGTGATGAATTACCGGGTCGCCCCGCTAGAGGCACGACAGCGTAGCATGCTGGATTTCGCCGCCAAGATGACCACCGCCAGCGCCGAGATTTCCGAGGCTGACCGTCAGGGGCTGCGGGATGTTGGGTTTACTGACCGCGACATCTGGGACATTGCCAACGTGACCGGATTTTACAACATGTCCAACCGGGTTGCCAGCGCCACTGCGATGGTGCCAAACGATGAATACCACAGCCAATTTCGGTGATCCGGAGGCTGGCCATAATCGGCGCTGCGGCGCTGGCCATGCCAGTGATGGCAAGCGACTTGGCGCTGCCCGCTGGCGCCAGGGTACTGGGCGAGCGCAGCAGTCCGATGGCGCGCTATGCACTGCCTTTGGGGCCGGCCGCTGACGATAAGGTTCCGGCTGAATACTTTGAGGGCCAGATACTGCGCCGAACTTGGCGTTTGGCAGGTGACGCCACCTCGCTGCAGCTGTTTGCACCGATGCGCCAGCAGCTTCAGGCGGCGGGCTATGACATTCTGTACCAGTGTCAGGCACAAGAGTGCGGTGGTTTTGATTTCCGCTTTGGCATCGAGGTGGTGCCAGCACCGGATATGATCGTTGATATTGGCGACTACCTGTTCCTGTCGGCTCTCAAGGGAGAGTCGCAGGCGCTGTCATTGCTGGTGTCTCGCTCGGGTAGCTCGACCTATATCCAAGTGATCGAAGTGGCCCCCCCCAATGTGAATTTGATCGCGATCTCGCCACTTGTTTCGACACCAGAGGTGGTGCCAGATCATGTGGCTCTGGCGGACGAGGGGGATCTGATCGGTGCTCTGTCCTCTAGTGGTCGGGTTGTGCTAGCGGATCTGGAATTCGAGACTGGATCTGCCCGATTGGGAGCTGGACCGTTTGACAGTCTGGCACAGCTGGCCTCGGTGTTGACTGAAAACCCAGAGATGCGTGTCATGCTGGTGGGGCACACTGACAATGTCGGCACTCAGGAAGACAATGTCGCGCTGTCCCAACGCCGAGCCGAAGCTGTTCGAGAGCGGTTGTTGGCGCTCATTGAGGCAGACGCCACGCGCATCGAGGTTTTCGGAGCGGGTTTCATGGCGCCACTGACCAGCAATCTGACACGTGAAGGTCGCGATGCAAATCGCCGGGTCGAGGCGGTGCTGATGTCTCGGTAGCGTGCCGTTTGGCATGGATGGACCGACGCAAAAAAGCCCCGCGTGTTGACGCGGGGCAGGCTACCGAGGGTCGTTGGGTTACCAGTCGCCGGGGCCCTTGTCGGCAAAGGCATGGACTAGGAAATCGATAAAGGCGCGGACCTTGGGCTGGGTGAACCGGCCCGGCGGGTAGACGGCGTAGATGCCTTGGGTTTCGCGCGGCAGGTTTGGCATCACGTCTTCGACCAGGCCATCTCGCATTGCTTGCGCATACAGGTAGCTAGGCAGATAGGCGATGCCCAGATCTGAAATGGCGGCGTTCAGCAGGGATTGGCCATCGTTGACGCTCAACCAACCTGCAGTGCGCACCTGACGCTTCTCGCCAGATGGTGCGGTCAGCTTCCACATATTGCCGCTGGATTGGTTCGAATAATGCAGCAGTTTATGCGAGTTCAAATCGTCGATCTTTTGCGGGCGGCCAAATTTTTCCAGATACGCGGGCGAGGCAATCATCCGCTTGGTTGTTTCGGTCAGTTTGCGGGCACGCAGAGTGCTGTCTTCCAGCTCGCCAATGCGCAGCGCCATGTCAAAGCCTTCGGAGATCAGCTCAACAAAGCGGTTGTTCAGCACCATGTTGACGGTGATGTCAGGGAAGTCATTCAGAAATTCGGACAGCACAGGCGACAGGTGGTTGACGCCAAAATCGGTGGCCACGGAAATCCGCAGCAGTCCCGATGGCGCCGATTGCATCGAGGTCACCAACGCGTCGGCTTCACCTGCGTCGTTCAGCACTCGGCGGGCACGGTCGTAATAGGCCAGACCAATTTCGGTAGGTGATACCCGGCGAGTGGTGCGGTTCAACAGCCGCGCCCCCAACCGTGCCTCAAGGCTGGACACATGTTTCGAGACCGCGGACTTGGAAATGCCCATCTTGCGTGCGGCGTCGGTGAAACCACCCTGATCCACCACATTGGCAAAGGCTTCCATTTCAGTCAGTCGGTCCATCTCAATCCCCTTGTAAATCTCCTGCTTGAAACTGTGAATGACGGCCAATTCAGGCAGGAACGGGGCGCTGGTGGGATAATACCGCGGTTTTCGCCGGATCGTTTTGAGACTGGAAACGATCAAATGCCGTTTTTGCGGTGTTGCGACCCACCAACAGGCACAGTTCTTCGTGGGTCGCAATCGCTTGGCCCGCGCGGTAGGCTGGCTTCATTGCAGTTAATATTAAGAGGTAAACCAGATGAAGAGTATTACAGCAGCATTGATGGCACTCACCTTGGCCGTGCCCGCTTGGGCCGGCGGCGAGACGGCCTCGAACCCGGACGCCCAGGTCTATTTTGCCAATATCAAGGACGGAGACACCTTTGTCTCTCCGGTTACCGTGATCTTTGGCCTGTCCGGTATGGGGGTGGCACCTGCGGGCACCGAAAAGGACAATACCGGCCACCACCATCTGCTGATCGACCGCCCACCACTGGGGCAGGGCGAAGATGGTGCTGATGAGCTGGCAAACGGCATAGCCTCGGACGAGCACCACTTGCATTTTGGCGGCGGTCAGACCGAAACCATATTAGATCTGGAACCCGGTCAGCATACATTGCAACTGGTGTTGGGGGATTTGGGCCACGTGCCGCATTCAGATCCAATTGTCTCAGACGTGATCACAATCGTCATTGAGTGATAGTGTCGGTGGCACCGAGCGCGGCTGCTAACACTTCGATGCCAAACGAAGCATTGACGGGGTCCAAGTCGCTAGAAGCAGGTTAGCAAAACCGGAGACTCCTATGCTGACCTGTATCATTCGCTATCAAATCGACCCAACTAAGAAGGCCATGTTCGAGCAATACGCCCGCAACTGGGGGCAGGCGATCCCGCGCTGTGGAGCTGATCTGATCGGCTATTACGCCCCTCATGAGGGCTCGTCGACCTTGGCCTATGGCATCTACAACGTGGCCAGCCTGGCCGACTACGAATCTTACCGGACCCGTCTTGCTGCTGACCCGCTAGGGCAAGAGAATTACCGCTTTGCTCAGCAGGAGAAGTTCCTGTTGCGCGAGGACCGGACATGGCTGAAGCTGGCCTCTGCCCCACATGGAGATCAAAATTGATAGCTGTCCTGTTCGAAGTCCGTATCGCCGAGGGTCGCAAGCCCGACTATCTGCAAGTCGCCGCTGAATTGCTGCCCCTGTTGCAGCAGGTCGATGGGTTTATCTCGGTTGAACGGTTCCAAAGCCTGAGTGATCCGGACAAGCTACTATCGCTGTCCTTCTTTAGCGATGAGCAGGCGGTGGCCACATGGCGCGCATTGGCAGAACATCGCGCCGGGCAGGACAGCGGACGCGGCGGTATCTTTGCCGATTATCGCCTGCGCGTCGCCAGTGTCATTCGTGACTATGGCATGGAGGATCGGGATCAGGCGCCCAAAGACAGCCGCGACTCGCATGGCTAAAATGGGTGTAGGGTGTGTGGTTCCGCGCCGAGGCGCGGGTTCACGCACCATTTGCCTCAGAACGCAGCGGCCAGTCGAGTACCCTGATTAATCGCTCGTTTGGCGTCCAACTCAGAGGCCACATCAGCACCGCCGATGACATGGCAGGGAACACCTCGCTCTGTCAGCGCATCCGCCAAGGACCGTTGTGGGACCTGTCCCGAGCACAACACGATGGTATCGGCAGCGATCACCGTCGGATTCTCGCGTGCCTCGCCGAACGTGACATGCAGCCCGTCATCGTCGATCCGCTCATAGTTCACACCACCAATCATTTCGACCCGTTTCATTCTCAGCGTCGCGCGGTGGATCCAGCCCGTAGTTTTACCCAAACCTTTGCCAAGTGCCTTGGCTTTGCGCTGCAACAGCGTCACCTTGCGGGCAGGGGCTGCAGGCTGCGGTCCTTCGGGGGCGAGTCCTGCGCGGTGTTCGTCAGGATCGGCAACGCCCCATTCCTTCATCCACAGCGGCAAGTCGGTTGTCGGGCTGTGGCCGTCTTCCAGCAGGAACTCGGAAACATCAAAGCCAATACCACCGGCACCGATGACAGCCACGTGCTGACCGACCAGAGCTTTGCCGCGCAGTACGTCGATATAGGTCAGTACATTGTCGCGGTCCTGTCCGGGGATCTCCGGATCACGCGGGATGACACCAGTGGCAATCACCACCTCGTCAAATCCAGCCAAATCATCGGCCCCCACTTCGGCGCCCAGTTTCACAGTGATCCCGGCCTCATCAACCATGGTGCGGTACCAATCAACCAGCCCCCAGAACTCTTCTTTGCCCGGAACCTGTTTGGCCATGTTCAGCTGACCGCCGATCTCGTCGGCCTTGTCGAACAGGGTAACGGCATGGCCGCGCTCGGCTGCTGTCAGCGCCGTGGACAATCCAGCCGGACCCGCACCAACGATTGCGACGGATTTGGCGATGGGGGAAAGTTCAATCAGCAACTCGGTTTCGTGGCAGGCCTGCGGATTGACCAGACAGGATGTTAGCTTGCCGCCAAATGTGTGATCCAGACAGGCCTG
>MAAC01011215.1_pt1 | contig 54533 bp, 50 predicted proteins | sample 1115981 | NCBI WGS metagenome assembly MAAC01 (sample SAMN04961126, study PRJNA320927) | seawater metagenome | isolation source: sample BD02T64 sea water enriched with oil for 64 days | place: USA:Gulf of Mexico | collected 2013-07-27 | reverse complement strand
AAACCAGGTGCGCTACCGGGCTGCGCTACACCCCGAAAATTTGTGCTGCGGAGAGGAAGGGATTCGAACCCCCGATACCCTTACGAGTATAACACCTTAGCAGGGTGCCGCTTTCAGCCACTCAGCCACCTCTCCTTTTTTGCCTTGTCACTACTCCGATTCAGCGATGCAAATATATGTCAGGTTTTCATTTATACCAAACCTTTTGAAGAAGTTTTTTGTATATTTTCTCTAACTTTATCAATACCACATGGATAAAGTTTGAAAATAAATTCAAAAAGGTAAATTAATGAGTCAATTTTGGGCTGTGATATAATAAAATCAGGCATTGCTCGTTTCTAAATGGAAAGATTTATTAGCTTTGAAAATCAGTAAATTTTACGGTTAAACGCAAAAATTCTAATTTTTAGAGAAGGTAAATTAGCGTAAAAATGAAAATTGGCAGGTCCATAATTAAATTTTATACATGAAAAAGGGTTTTTTGTTTTCTGCATTTATACTCCCATTTTGTTTAATGGCTCAGATAGGAGGGGCTAATTTTTCTTTTTTAAATCAAGTTACGGACGCTCGAAGTTTGTCTTTAGGTGGAAATCCGATGTTGGCTTGGGATGTGGATGCATCAAAAGGGATTTGGAATCCAGCCTTATTAAATAATGAAATGAATGGGCAAGCAGGGGTCAATATTTTAAATTATTTGTCCAATGCTACACTTTCTTCTCTTTACTATGTGAAGGATTATGAGGATATAGCAACTTTTTCTCTGAGTGTGCAATCTGCAGATTATGGATTAATGGATGGTTATGATATTTCAGGAAATGAGACGGGGACTTTCAACCCGTATGAAATGAGTGTCAATCTTGGTGCTTCACGTAAATTAAACGAAAGATTCCACGTGGGAGCTCAGGTAAAACTGGTGTATTCATCTCTAGAATCTTACTCGGCCTCTGGACTTTTTGTTGACTTCTCATCTGTGTATACCAATGAATCAGAGCGATTTTTAATGAGTTTAATTGTGCGTAATTTTGGAGGTATTTTAACTAATTATACCTCAGAAAGTACTACAAATATTCCACTAGAGGTAAACTTTGCCCTTTCGCATAAATTGGAGCATATGCCCCTAAGATGGCTGCTAAATATTGAGCAATTACAAGATCCAGATCTTACCTATGATGATCCTAACCTTATAGAAGTAAATAGTATAGATAATACTGTTACCAAAGATGAATTTAGTTTTTCAGATAAGGTACTAAGACATGTTACTGCGGGAGCTGAATTAATGCTTAGTAAGAACTTTCATTTTCGTTTTGGATACAACTATAGGTTGAGACAGGAATTGGGCTTAAAAGACTTTAAAAACGGAGTAGGGCTTTCTTGGGGATTCTCCATGAGACTCTCGAAGTTTAAATTGCAGTACGGAAGAGCAACCTATCATGTAGCAGGTGCATTGAACTCATTCAGTGTAGCGGTAGATATCAATAAATTCGGGAAAAAACTTTAAGCGAAAAGTTAAAATATAGGAGGTTGATCGAATCCTATTGATGAATTTTATAGACAAAAAAAGGACTACTCATTGAGTAGTCCTTTTTTATTTCAGGTGAATAAGCTTTAATCTCATTACCCAGAGCATCTTTCAACTTTAATCTTTTTGGTCGCTCCAGCGGCTATCTTTCCACTCTTTCTGTTCTTCTGGGCTTAGGAAGGTCCAAGCAACAATTCTGCTGGTCTTATTCCCTTGTCCCATAGGGATGGTTTTTACTTCAACAGCCTCAGCATTTCTAAGAGCGTCTAGGATATTTTTAAGGTTCGATTGTTTCGATACCAAAGTAGAATACCAGAAACAAGATTCTGAAAACTTTTTACTTTGACGAATCATCTCACGGATAAACTTTCTTTCGCCACCTTCGCACCAAAGTTCATTACTTTGACCACCGAAATTAAGAACATGCTTTTCGTCCTTATTACGGTTTAGGTTTTTCAACTTACGCATGGTACCTGCTTGAGCTTCCTCAGCGGAACCATGGAATGGAGGATTGCAAATAGAAAGATCAAAGCGATCCTCTTTTCTGATAATGCCAAAGAAGATATCTTTAGGTTTCTCCTGTTGTTTGATGTAAACAGCGCCTTTTAAAGAATGGTTGTCTGTTGTAATTTTTTTAGCGGATTTTATTGCTACAGGATCAATATCAGCGGCTAAAAAAGTCCATCCATATTCGGCATTTCCTATGATAGGGTAGATGCAACTTGAGCCTACACCAATATCAATACATTTTATTTTAGATCCTTCAGGCATGCGGCCATAATTGCTACTACACAATAGGTCCGCTATATGGTGGATATAATCTGCTCTTCCAGGAATTGGAGGGCAAAGATAGTTTTCAGGAACATCCCAATGTTTTATACCGTAATAATGTTGCATTAAAGCCTTATTCAGCATTTTTACTGCTTCAGGATCTGCAAAGTCAATGGATTCATCCTTGTACTTGTTTAACGTAACAAAAGGAGCTAAAGCTGGAGTGCTTTTTATTAGAGAAGGAAAGTCATAACGCTCTCTGTGCTTGTTACGAGAGTGCATTTTTGATTTTTCCTTAGGATGTTCTTTTTTCTTCTCAGACATATCTGTATGATATTAGGCCCGCAAGGTACGTATAAGAAGGGAGTAGGCAAAAGTAAAAAGGTGAAAGCGAATACTAAATTCAACTTTCACCTTTTAGTTATCTGTAGGATCAATTCATTTGAGCTATCTCAAGCCAAATTTGAAGCCTGTAGTTTCATTAATTTGTAAGATATAAGTTCCGATAACTAGATGCCCTAGATCAATGGTTGTATTGATTTCATTGACCAATTGTTGGTGCATTAATTTCCCTTCCATATTGAAAATACGGATAGAGCCAGAGAAGGGTTTCTTGGCTTGTAGTAATAGCTGTTTATGCTCAATGAAGATCTCCACGTTAGCATTGTTTTCGACTAAGCCTATAGCGGCCTCAATTTGGAAGTCTCTCTCAAAACTATGGCATTCATTGGAATATATAAGTTTAAAGTCAAATAGACCAGATGAACCTGTAAACGTATAGGCTCCGGAATCACTAAGTATTTCAGTTCCATCGGGAAATGACCATAAATAGTCTGTAGAATTTTGCCCGTTGGCATGAAAGCTTAAGTCTTCACCATTACTAAGTTCATAATTGGGTTCCACAAATGGAATATTCCCATAACTCAACCAGCTAGCTAAATCTTGGCCTACCAATTGGTTCGTGATGGTTTGAATATTTAAAGCTTCTGTTGCGGTAATTCCACTTGGATAACTAGCGCCTATTGCGGATTCTTGCCATATTATTTCATAGAAAGTACAGGCAGCCAAATAGGAACCTAATAAGGACGGATGACTACCATCTGAGGAATATAAATTGTAGCTAGGATATTGAGTCCTTACTGCTTTCCAAACTTCTCCTACAGGAGATAACGAGCTAGCATTGTTTAGACTCATCTCTGTATAGCTTTCAGAAAGTCTTGTTTGCATACCGCTATATGTACAAATAGGAGGGTAGAATTGGCAATTTGAAGCATCTCCATTTTCACGCCCCCATGTCATGAAAAATAAAGGCTCTGCGCAACTGTTATTGGCGATGATTGAATCAACCAAATTGGCAGCATAAGGATAAACGTCTGATGAAACTTGACCAGGTGAAAATGATGCTTCCTGACTTTGCCCTTGAAGGATTACAAAGTTCCATTCATCGTCATCTAATTTATTCATTAGGGTACCATTGACACTGTGTTGTTGCATCGTGTTTCCCCCGGGAGTATGTGAGTCATGAACAAGGTCATTTCCTTTAGAGTTTGCAATATCATCTACCAATTGTGGTAGATCGTTTACATAAGTATAGGAATTACCAACAAAGAGAACACGGGCAGTATCTTGAGCAAACAAGGCTCCAGAAATGATACTGGCTAAATAGAATAGTTTATTCATAAAAAAAGAAATTTGAAAATTAAAAATTCAACACAAATGTATCGAAGTTCAATTTATTAAACAAGTCACTATAAGCCTTAATCATAAAAATACAATCCAATTCTCTTTTATATATAGACCTGCTAGTTCTTTTGCCTTGATGCAAAATGAACCAATCCCGGACGTCCGGGACAAGACTTATTATAAATCTATAAGAAAATAATACGCATACTTCCAGGCAGCTATAAATAACTCGCTGTGCTCTCCCGAAGCTTCGGGATTAGACAAAAAGCCTTACAGCATTCTTGATTTTCAATCGATTTCTAATAAGTCAATATAGTTTTACTAGTACCAACATTTCTAAAAAAGGATTTAGTCAATGGTAAGATTTAATGAATGTAGGAATGAAATGGCGTTTCTTTGACTGAAAGGAAAAGAAAATCAGCCTGAAATGACGAGGTGAATGCCTGTAAGGAAATCCTATTATTGATCCCGGACCTACGGGATTGTTTCTTTTTTATCGAATGAAAAAAGAAAGAGCCCAGCGGCGGAGAGCGAATAAAGAGGCATTATAAAAAACAAAAAAGGCGTTTAGTTTTACTAAACGCCTTTTAAAATAGTATTAAAGGTTGTTGATTTGAATATAGTCAATCACCTTTCTCATCAAGTGAATCCTATCACGACCACGAACATTGTGTGGATGTTCTGGATAAGCGAAATAGTCTATTTGAACACCTTTAGATACACATTCACGGACGAACTCTAAAGAATGTTGCCATACGACTACATCGTCAATAGCACCATGAATTAACATCAGTTTACCTTCTAGTTGATCCGCCTTTCCTAGAAGAGAAGTACTTTCAAAACCTTTCGGGTTAGATTGTGGAGTATCCATATATCTTTCTGTGTACATTGTTTCGTAGAACTTCCAGTCAATTACTGGACCACCACCTACACCACAAGTAAATGCTTTCGGGTATTTCAACATTAGGCTAGTTGTCATAAATCCACCATAGCTCCAACCGTGAACAGCAATTCTGTCTTCAATAATGTATCCAGAAGCTTTCATATAGTCTACCGCTTTTAGCTGGTCTAGCATTTCTACGTTTCCTAGGTTTCTAAAAGTAACCTGTTCAAAGCCCATACCTCTATTTTCACTTCCTCTACCATCTACCGTAAAGACAATATATCCTTGATTTGCTAGATAGTGCATCCAAAGTGAAGCAGAAGCGAAATAGGTATTTTGAATTAGTTGAACACCAGGTCCATTATATACATACAATAAGGCTGGGTATTTTTTTGTAGGGTCGAAGTTATTTGGTTTGATGATACGAAGGTTTAGCTCCGATCCATTGTCTGCTTTGATTGTTTCCAATTCTGTAATGGCCATATCCTTTACAGCGAATGGATCTTTGGCATCCAATAAGGTTTTAACTTCTTTATAGTCTGCAGTGATAATTTTTATCTTGCGCGGAGACTCCATATTAGAATAGCTATCTATGATATAGCCATTTTTATTCATTTGTCCGTGGTGAACACCTGCTTCCTTAGTCGCTTTGGAAGATTGGTTATTTGTTACTGGACTTACGAAAATCTCCTCATTAAGGGCATTGTTTTGGTAGGCAGTAAATACTACAAAATCATCTCCGTTATGGAATCCGATAAAATCTTTAACTACCCAATTTCCCTTACTTACTTGATTCAATAGTTTACCGTCTGTATTATAGCGGTAGAAATGGTTGAATCCGTCTTTTTCACTTCTCCATAAAAATTCATTATCCGAACCGGGAATGAAAATCATAGGGTGAAGCGGTTGAACATATGTTTTTTGTTTTTCCTCAAACAAGGTTTTAACAAACTTTCCAGTTTTTACGTCATACTGGTTCAGTTTCATATGATTCTGATCTCTATTAAGAACAGCTATATAGATATATTTTCCTTTAGGTCCCCAAGCAATATTCGTAAGGTATTGTTCCTTTGGCTCACCAGTTTTGATATAGACCGTTTTCTTTTTCTTTAGGTTGTAGATCCCTAGTGTTACTTCATGACTTGTTTCACCAGCCATTGGGTAATAGATCATCTCCACTTCTGCAATTCTATTATTGGTATGAACAATAGGATATTGCTTTACCATGCTTTCATCTTTTCGATAAAAAGCCAGTTTAGAACCATCAGGAGACCAATAGGTTCCCTTGGAGATTCCAAATTCGTAACGGTGTACAGCTTGTCCGTAAACAATGCCTTCTTCGTCACTTTCTGCTACTTTAACTTTTGATTTTTTATCGGTAGCAATGTATAGACTATTACCGACGGTATAGGCCATACTTTTTTGTGTTGGACTTTTGTCCATGTTAGCTGCTGTAGCGTCGTGGCTCAGTACTGTTTCCGTTTTTCCAGTTTTAGTAGAATAACTATAAACAGTATTTTTTAATCCAAATTGGAAATCAGATTTTGAAGTCCAATTGATATAAGGGAATCGTTTCAATTCAGCCAATCCCAGCTGAGATTTTGTTATGCTATTGCTAGTTCCATCTAGTGCGGTAATACGCAGTAGTGTATCGGAATCTATATAAGAATAATTGTCCGTTTCTGGTTGCCATTGCAGGTTAGACAGGTTTTCCGTTCTGTATTTTGTCCATCTTCCAATTACTGCATCTTCAAGGTTCAATTCATTTTGAGCCATAGATGGTAAAGTAATACCGCATAGTATAGCGGCTAATAACAGCTTTTTCATAGCTTTTTTGAAGTTTATATTTTTATTAGGAGGAGTACAATTATACAAAAAAAGGCCGAATTACAGAGTAATTCGGCCTTTAGAATATCTATTGATAAAAGGGACTATTTATCTCCTTTTTCCATTTTAGATTTTAATTGAGCAAGTGCATCGATATCACCTAATGTAGACTTCTCTACTTTAGATTGTACAGACTTAACACCTTTAGCAGTGTCTTTATTTGCTTTTGATTTAGCTTCAGCCTTAGCTTCTCTATGCATCACAGTGTGAGAAAGAACGATCTTGTGAGAGTCTTTGTTAAATTCGATTACTCTGAATTTAATATTTTCTCCAACTTTTACGTTTTCACCATCTTCTTTTTGCATGTGACGTAGTGGACAGAAAGCGTTTACTCCTTCTTCTTTGAATAAGATGTTAGCACCTTTTTCAAATGTATCAACTACTTCTCCATCATGCTCAGAACCTTCACCGAAGATTGTAGAATAAGCTTCCCAAGGGTTGTCAGTCGTTTGTTTGTGACCTAAGCTTAGACGACGGTTTTCAACATCTAGTTCAAGAACTATGATATCCAAGTTATCAGCTATTTTACAGAAATCACCTGGGTGCTTGATTTTTCTTGTCCAAGAAAGGTCAGAGATGTGTACAAGACCATCAATTCCTTCTTCCATTTCCAAGAAAACACCGAAGTTAGTAAAGTTTCTTACAATACCTGAGTGGCTTGAACCAACAGGATATTTCTTTGCAATTCCTTCCCATGGATCTGGAGTCAATTGCTTAAGACCTAGAGACATTTTTCTTTCCTCACGGTTCAAAGTAAGAATCACAGCTTCAACTTCATCACCTACTTTTACAAAGTCACCAGCAGAACGCAAGTGAGTAGACCATGACATTTCAGAAACGTGAATCAATCCTTCAACACCTGGAAGAACTTCAACAAATGCACCGTAATCAGCAAGTACTACTACTCTACCTTTTACAGTATCACCTACTTTTGCTTCTTCAGCCAATGCATCCCATGGGTGTGGAGTCAATTGCTTAAGACCAAGTTGGATTCTTGTTTTATTCTCATCGAAGTCAAGTATAACAACGTTGATCTTTTGATCCAACTCAACGATTTCACTTGGGTGGTTAATACGACTCCAAGATAGATCTGTAATGTGGATAAGACCATCAATACCTCCAAGGTCAACGAATACACCGTAAGAAGTAATGTTCTTAACAACACCTTCAAGTACTTGACCTTTATCAAGTTTAGAGATGATGTCACGTTTTTGTTGCTCAAGATCAGCTTCGATAAGTGCTTTGTGAGATACAACAACGTTTTTGAATTCATGATTGATTTTTACAACCTTGAATTCCATTGTTTTACCTACGTATGCATCATAATCACGGATAGGCTTCACGTCGATTTGAGAACCTGGTAGGAATGATTCGATACCGAAGATATCTACGATCATACCACCTTTAGTACGACATTTAACGAAACCTTGGATAGTAGTTTCCTCGTTGAAAGCAATGTTTACGTTATCCCATGAACGGATAGCTCTTGCTTTACGGTGAGAAAGTACTAATGCACCGTTTTTGTCTTCTTTTTGATCGATAATTACCTCTACATCATCTCCTACATTTAGAGACTCTCTGTAACGGAATTCGTTCAATGAAATAACACCTTCTGATTTAGCGCCTATATCAATGATAGCTTCACGATCAGTTTTGGAAACAACTTTACCATCCATAACCTGAGTGTCAGATTCTGGAGTAAATGTGTCTTCGTACATTTTTTCCATCTCAGTAACCTGAGCACGGTTGTACGATCCCATTCCTTCTTCAAATGCTTCCCAATCGAAGTTTTCTAAGTCGGTGTTTTGATTTTCTTGTGACATGTAATAAGTCAGTGTCTTTCTTTATTGCTCTAGGGAATTATGACTAAGCCCTTCAGAAAGACCTTTTTATAGGTTAAACTTATAAACATTCCGTTCCCTTAAGTCCGAAATGGAGTGCAAATTTAGTGAAATTATTTGGTATTTCAGAACTAAGGCGGTGGAAATCTTTATAGTAGCAGAGAGTTGAATGAAATTATTCACGAATAATTAAAATATAAGATTTTTGGTTATAAATTATAATTGTATTGTTAATATTTTAATGTCTCAGGACTTTCAGCTTCTATTGCGTTGAATAGTCCTATTTCATTTAATAGTTATATGCAAAAAAAAAAGCCGTTATCGAAATAACGGCTTTTAAATATTTATGTGGAGATCTTAGTTTAAGATCGCTTCATTTTCTTCTCTGAATAAAGGAAATGCACACAGTTCCTTTTCAAATTCATTAAATTCAGGAACAAGACTAGCATTGATCTCAGTATACAATTGCTTGTAATAAGCGATACCGCTCATCAAATTGTTCTTAAATTTATTGAAGTATCTCAACTGCTTAGGAGAAATAGGAGTAGGTTCTTCAGCTATCTTATTTTTAAGATAGTCTAAATACATTCCCAATTCTTTGATATACATATTGGGACGATCGGTTCTTTCCATGATATTGTTCTTACCATAGATATGTCCTATCATTTGATCTGGCGTAGAAACTTTAGAAAAGTAAGCCATATTTGGTCCTGGGCAGATAGAAACAGTATCACCTTCCTCTTTCATGTCCAAGTCATTATTGATCAAAGCAGTAGTACCCAAACCAACACAAATACAAGATTTATCAACAATCTTATCATATGCTTTGGTAAAGTCATCTTCATTTAATCCTTCACGTTTCAATTCCTTAATTTTAAGGGCTTGAAATTGTCTCGAGGCAGAACAAATTGCTCTTTTCGTAAACTCCGTATTTGAAACTAGATATTTCTTTGGGCATGAACTTCCAGGTTTCCCTTTAGCAATCCATTCCAATTTTTCAATATCCTTTGTGTTTCCACGTAAGCTGTTGAAAGGAACACCAAGTGGAGAAATATTACTTAAGTATAAATCCTCTTCTTTGGCATCTACCAACAACGTTATGGTATGCTTGTCAACTGTAGTAACTTCAGGTACTAATAAGAATGGTGTTCCCCAACCTACACAATCAATATTGTAATAGTCCAACAAGAACTGGTGTTCTTCAGAAGTACCTACACCACCTTGGGCAGTGATTTTGATTTCAGGTGCTTGCTCTGGGCTAAATCTTTCTTTAGTCTGTAGGACTTTAGAATACGTTTCAAAAGTTGCATTTGTCAATTCCTGACGGTTGTTCTTGAATTCCTCCAATATTGGCCCCATCAAGAAACCATCCGTTGCAAAGGCGTGTCCACCACAGTTCAATCCAGATTCAACTCTATATTCAGATACCCAAATACCTTTCTTTGCCAAGAACTTTCCTTGAATCAATGCAGATCTATAGTCACTTACCTTTAGAATTACCTTCTTCTTGATAGCTCCAGTTTCCTCATTTGGATAGAAATCCTCAAATTGTTCGATATAACCGTACAATCTTGGGTTCATACCAGCAGATAATACTACACTAGATTCTAGTGTACTGTTGGCAAATCCTCTTAGAGCAGCATGTGCATCATTGTAAATAGAAGGTAGCTCCTCACCATTGGCATAGTTTACCTTGTCCAATTTCGTCATGATGTTTACATCAATAGATCCTGGTGTTAGGTTTTCGTTCAACCAATCTTTAAGCTCCTTAATATTATCTTGTTTAGATACCTCCAAGAATTTTTGCTTCACTCCTGAAAGATCTGGTAAGAGATCCATGTACTTTTCAATGTCACTTCCTTTTTCAACCAAAGAATTCTTAAGGTTGTCAAATTTATCCTTAACGATTCTATCAACTAGGTTAAGGTAAGCAGTAATACGTTTGGCTCTGAAATCTTCTGTTTTGTCAGAAATACTGATAAAAGTCTCACCTACTGAAGAGGCATAAAACTCTCTCATCTTTTCTACTAAGATATCATCTACAATAGATATAACAGAGGAGATACCATAATGAGCAACCTTAATTGGTGTGTCAATGGTAAAGCTAATACCCATTACAGGTATATGAAATGAATGTCCCGCTAATCTTTTATCCATAAATCATTTGTTTCAGGTGCCAAATTTACACAATATTTTAAAATTATACTTGGTTGAAGCCTATTATATCTATATTCATTTTTTTTTAAATCAATTTTATAACCGATAGGAAATGAGGTGTATATGTTGTTTTGCCTGGTTTAAATACCTGTAAAAATTATCCTTTTTACTATGTATACTAGCATAGATTGATAAGTTTAATGAATTTAGACGCCTATAAATCATTAAGGATTTTACCTTTGAACCTTAAAATATATAGTTTTGAAACCACAAATTTTACATTTAGATCAGGTGGAATCCACCAATGTACTCCTTGCTGAATTGAATAGGAAAAAAGAACTGCCCAATGGTTTTGTTGTTTGGGCAGAAAAACAAACGGCAGGAAGAGGTCAGATGGGGACGCAGTGGCTCAGTAGAAAAGGGGAGAACCTAACTTTTTCTATTTATATCCAATGGCAAAAATTCCCTATCGAGAAACAGTTTCTTTTTCAACAGATGATTTCTTTAAGTCTAATTTATATCTTGGAATCCTATGGGATTAAGGACTTAACCGTAAAATGGCCAAATGATATTTATTGTGGGGATGCAAAAATTGCAGGTATTCTTGTAGAAAATAGTTTGTTAGGCACGGAGATAGACTCCAGTATTATAGGAATAGGTTTGAATGTAAATCAATTAGATTTTAGTCCTATTGATAGGAAAGTATGTTCCATGGCAAGTATTTTAAATAGTACAATTGATAGAGCCATGCTTCTACAGAAGCTCAGCTCAGATTTATTATTCAAATCAAAGAATATATTACAGAATAGTACTATTTACCAGGAGAGCTATTTGGAGCAATTATACCACGTAAATGGTCTTCATTGGTTCCAAGAGCCAAAAAAAAATCGATTCCTTGCGAAAATACATGGAATCGATTCTATAGGTAGATTGATACTTGAAAAGGAAAATGGCGAAAGACAATGCTATGCGCTCAAAGAAATTACTTTTCTAGACGACTAAGATTAGAAGCCAAAGTATCAATGAATTTTTGTAGTGGTTTTTTGGCCATCATCGCCATCATAGGGTTGAAATCCCCAGAGAATTCAAACAGTGCTTCACAAGTATCTGCAGACAAGGTATTCGCTTTACAGCTTATAGAGAATGGCATTTTTCCTCCAGTAGCCTCATAGCTAACAAATTCACTTTCACTACTTTTCTTTAAGCGAATTTCAGGCATACTAGCAAGGGTAAATTGTATACCTTCCTCAGAATGCTGAAAGTTTTTAGCCTCAGTAGGGAGAATAGTACCAAAGGTTGCCGTATTTAGCAATAAGGTATTCAATTGTTCCTTACTTAATTGTAGTAAAACCGCTTGTGTCTTTAGATTAAGCATCTGTGTCCTATTTATTTACCCCAAGATTCAGGATTAACTCTCCATTCTCTCAACTGCTCAATTTCATCATCAGAAATAAATCCAGTTTTAGAAGCCTCAGTGATTAAACTATCATAATCACCTAAAGTGAAGAATTCACAGCCTTCCTTTTCGAAATTTTCTTTCGCAATGTCAAATCCATACGAGAAAATAGCGGCCATACCTCTTACTTCTGCACCAAATTCAATCAATGCTTCGTAAGCTTTTAGACTACTTTTACCAGTACTGATAAGATCCTCAAGAATAACAACACGTTGTCCTTTCTCTAAGTATCCTTCAATTTGATTCTGACGACCATGCTTTTTTGCCTCTGGACGAACATATACAAAAGGTAAACCTAAATATTGTGCTACTAGTACACCATGAGCAATACCTCCGGTGGCAACACCAGCGATTACATCAGGCTTTCCAAACTTCTCTAAAATTTGTTCAGCTAGGTGCTCTCTAATAAAAGTCCTCGTTCCGTGATGCGAAAGAATAATCCTATTATCGCAATAAATAGGAGACTTCCATCCACTCGACCAAGTAAAAGGGTTTGAGGGTTGTAATTTTATTGCCTTTATTTGCAATAAGAATTCTGCAGTTTTCTGCGCAGTATCATTATTTATAATCATGGGGCAAATTTATAAAGTTTTTATTAACAACAAAGCATTAAACATCATTCAATCACCAAAAAGTTTTGAAGGAAACTGGGAGAGGGGAAAAATCTTCAAATTATTGAACGATTTGGAGCGTGGTGTGAAGGAAGAAGGCACGGTCTATTCCAATGAATCAGAAGTAGTTTGGAATGAAATCATAGCGAAACATGATTTTATCATTGCTGCAGGTGGAATCGTTTATAACGAGGAAGGGAAAATATTAATTATTGAAAGATTGGGTAAATGGGACCTTCCAAAAGGAAAATTGGAGGAAGGTGAGGATATTCCTACTTGTGCAGTACGTGAAGTAATGGAGGAGTGTGGAGTTGAGGATATTACCTTAGGTCAAGAATTGATTTCAACCTACCATACGTATCCATATAAGGGCGTAGCTTCATTAAAGCGTACATACTGGTTTAGAATGTATACAAGTCATAAAGGGGAATTGATACCTCAGGCCGAAGAGGATATTACAAAGGCCCAATGGATTCATCCATCAGACCTTTCTATGGTTTTGGAAAATACTTATGCTTCTATAGCTGAACTCCTGAAGGAAGAAATGGAGTGGTATCACCAAAATTCTTAATAATATCTCGAATTATTGTTGAGGAAATAGATGCATATTCAGGTCTAGTATACACTAATACTGTTTCTAGATCTGGATACATCATCTGATTCATTTGGGCTATGCTTTTTTCATATTCAAAATCATTGGAGTTTCTCAATCCTCGAATGATGAATTTTGCATTGATTTCTCTACAGAAATCTACTGTCAACCCTTCATAGGTGCTCACTTCTATGCTAGGTGAATCTGAAAAGGTATCTTCTATCCATTTCATCCTTTTTTCTAGATCGAACATATATTTCTTGGTCCCATTGTTTCCAATGGCAACATATATCTTGTCAAATAAAGGAATCATTCTACGAATGATATCTTCATGACCTTTGGTGATAGGATCAAAGGATCCTGGGAATATACCTATTTTCATCTGACCTATTTTTTAAAAATGGAGAAACGAATATTACCATACTTTCTTACCCTTTCGAAATAAGGGAAAGCTTGTAAATCTGTCTTTGGGCCATGTTCTACAATTAAAATACCATCTTCTTTCAGTAGATCTTTTTCCATAATCTTTAGAGGAAGGTTTTCAATAGAATCCATTGCAAAGGGAGGGTCACAAAAAATCACATCGTATTTTTCATTCGATCTTTCGATAAAATCAAATACGTCTGAATTTCTAACAGAAATAGCATTCTCCATTTTCAATTCCTTAGCCTTTTGCTCCAAAAATTGTATACAACCTGAATGATTGTCTACAGAGGTGATATCAGGACATTCACGGGAAGCAAATTCAAGACTGATACTTCCAATGCCCGAGAATAAATCCAAAACTTTGATCTCGTCAAAATAATAGTCATTATTCAATATGTTGAATATACTCTCCTTGGCAAAATCTGTAGTAGGCCTTACCGGTAAATTATTCGGAGCTGTAATTCTTATACTCTTATGTGTTCCGCTAATTATTCTCAAGATGCTAACTTTTCAATAATGGATAAAATTCAGCTTCAGGTACCTTTTTCAATTCCTTCGACGAGAATTTACTTTGTGATAATACTGAAATATGACGCACATATTTCTCAAAGTATTCCATACATGTCTCGGAAAAGTCTCCTATCAAATATAGGGGCATCTTCTGAAGTGAAAAATCTAGTTGTTTTAAACTGAAGAAAGTATAATAAGCCCTTTCTTCATCATTCGTCACAGCAAAACTTTTATGAAAGATAAGCTTTTTTCCATTCATCAACCAGAGATCCATAAATGCACCATTCGCATAAATGAAGGCTTTTGGTTCACTGTGCTTTTCCTCATAGGCAATAGGGAACAGAAGTTCAGTAACATGAAGTTGAAGCGCCTCAGGGAAATTGTTCTGCACAAAATCGTGAATTCCGCTGTCAATACTGTAACTCAAATAAGCTTCCTGTTCAGGGAAATAACTGGATCGAATGACCTGGTGTTCTTCTTTTTCAATATTAAAGTCAAATAATTTTTCAACCGTATCGTGCTCAAATAATTCCTTTGGAGTCCATATAGAATGTAGGCTGTTGAAAATGAATTGCACCTTTTTGTACTTTCTATTTAATATGGGCTCCTTGGTCCAAAAATCCTTCAATAGTTCCAATAAATCGTCACTAGCTTCGGTTTTTTTAAAACTCCCAAAGGCAAGAATCTTTTGTTGCTCAGGATGCTGTATCAAAAAAGAAAATCCATCCGGCATAAGCTGGATGGACAGTTCACAAGCACCAAGATTGGCCTTGTTAAATATAGTTCGCTTTTCAAAAAAGCGAACTTGTAAATTATTACCAGTTACCATTTAAATGAGCTTCTGTAAGTGATCCTAAAATAAGGTCCTTGGTAGTATTCTCAATTAAACGTTGGTTTTGACCGTGTAAAACTACTTCTCTTTTAGCAGTAACTTCCATTACCTGAATAGTAGTTCCTGTTTTTTTAAGGCTAGAAGTTTTTAAACCAAATACTTCATTTTCCGTTTTTGGAATGTATTTTAATTGGCTTAAATCATAAGAAGGTACAAATAAAGAATCCTTGATACTTGCATATCCAAGTGTATCAATTAAGGTCATCTCAAATGCTTGGTTCTCCCTATATTCCTTAACGTACTTTATTACGGTAGTATCTCTTCTTTGGGTAATGGTGAACTGAGCAGTGTCCAAAAATGGAATCAACTCATCAAAATTATTTGAAAATCTATGGTTAACCTCTTTAAAGGCCATTTGCGATTTTCTGATATCATCCATTCTTTCAATTACCGCAGCGTAACGTACCTTTTTGACTCTTTTAAACCGAACAGGTTCCATTATCGAATCATATAAGGCGTAGCCTAAAAAGCCTATAACTACTGCGAGAACTAGACGAATAACGTATTTCATGTTTGCTAATTTTTTGTTTTTCTTTTTGCAATATCGCCAAATTTAATAGTATTAGCGATACTTTACAATTTTTCTACGAATAAATCGCTATCTAAAAAACGCACATTATACCCTACTGGTATATGTGCAGGTTACTTTTTACTAATATCTGAACTACAACCAGTGAAAAAGATGTTCAGAATGCCTTGAGAAAAATCTCCTGTGATTCCAATTATCCTGTTCTATTTTGTAGCTTTAGAAATGGTATCTATTTCTTGGCTATTTTCCACAAGGAATTCCTTCAAATACCAATTTCTTTTTACAGAATTTGCCATATTGCGGCTTTTAATTAATACAATTATCTTTTGTCCGACACTATTAAAGAACATATAGGAAAAGAGTTTCCATTTGAGCCTACTCTGGAACAATCCGAGCTTATGCAAAAACTGTCCCATTTTATTCATTCGGATAATAAAGATGAAGTTTTTATTTTAAGAGGATATGCAGGGACAGGGAAAACCACCATGCTTGGTGCGCTAACAAGGGCTCTGAAAAAAATGAAGCGCAAAACAATTTTAATGGCACCTACAGGGAGAGCCGCTAAAGTTATGCAGCAAAAAACCCGTAAGAGTGCATTTACTATACACAAGATAATCTATGCTCCTTCGGTAGATAAAAATGGGACTACCCATTTTAAATTAAAACCGAATAAAGGGAAAGGTACCATCTATATAGTTGATGAGGCTTCCATGATTCATGATAAAACGATTGAAAGTTCTGGATTTTCAGGAAACCATGTATTGGAAGACTTGGTAACTTATTTATTGAAAGGGGAGAACTGTAAATTGATTTTAGTAGGGGATCCAGCACAGTTGCCTCCAGTGGGATTGGATGCTAGTCCTGCATTGGATGCAACCTATGTAAGACAAACCTATTTTTTGGATGTGCAGGAATTTGAAATGAACCATGTTCAACGTCAGGCTCAAAATTCTGGAATTCTATACAATGCTACTTCCTTAAGGATGAATATTGATGAAGGAACTTTTGGAGAACCCAATTTTGAACAGGAACGCTTTGATGATTTTATACCCTATTTTGATGGTAATGAACTAGAATATGCCATACAGCAGTCCTATGAAAATCAAGGAGTAGATCAAACCGTGATACTTTGCAGATCCAATAAAAGGGCCAACCTATATAACCAACGTATCAGAACGCATTTTTTTGGAAGGGATACTGTACTTTCAAAAAAGGATCAATTGATGATTGTAAAAAACAATTACTTTTGGTTAAAGCCAGAATCAGAGGCAGGATTTTTGGCCAATGGTGATATAGTAACAGTTGAAAATGTAAATAATATCCATGAGGCGTATGGATTTCAATTTGCAGATGTTAAATTGCAGTTAATAGATTATCCAGATATGGATCCAATTGAGGTGAAGGTATTATTGGATACCTTGACTACAGATGGCCCAGGATTTACCTACGAAAACTATAAACTACTTTTTGAGCGGATCATTGCAGAATATGATCTAAGAAGCTTTAAGAAAAAAGTAGAAAAAGTTAAAGTAGACCCTTATTATAACGCCTTACAGGTTAAATTTGCCTACGCCTTAACAGGGCATAAAGCACAAGGTGGGCAATGGAAAGAAGTATTTGTTGAACAGGCAGCCTATACGGCAGAGTATATGGATTTATCGTATTATAAATGGTTATATACCGCCTTTACTCGAGCTTCAGAAAAGTTACACTTGATAGGTTTTAAGGACAGTTATTTTGATAACAAATAGAATAGCTTAGTGCATAAGAGACGATTTTGTCAAAAAAAGATGAACAATGAAAAGATTTTTAGGAAGAGCTTTAATGAAGATGCTAGGTTGGAAGTTCGTAGGACAAAGACCAGAAGGTATTGATAAAGCTGTAATGATTGCTGCTCCCCATACCAGTAATATGGATTTCATATTGGCTATTGGCGTTTTTTGGGGATTGGGATATCCTTACAAAGTATTGATTAAAAAGTTCTGGCTGAAATTTCCTTTTAGTCTTCTTACCAAACCATTAGGTGGTGTTGCTGTGGATAGAAAATCCAAAGGGGTAGGAAATGTAATCAAGCAATCTGTAGATTTATTGATGCATGGAAAGGAGAAGATGTACCTTTTGATTACACCAGAAGGAACCAGATCTCGTGTTAGGAAATGGAAAACTGGATTCTATAGAATTGCTGTAGATGCTGGTGTACCTATTGTACTTTGTTATATTAATTACGATGAAAAAGTGGCAGCTGTTACAAAGGTGTTCCATCCAACAGGGGACATCAAAGCAGATATGGCAGAAATAGAAGCTTTTTATATAAAATACGGTAGAGCAAAGTTTAAAGAAAATTACAACCAGAAAATTTTCTAAAATTTTATATCTTGAGATTTAATTAATACAAACGCAAAATGAAGGACAAAATCACTAGAATATTTCAGATAGAGGAAGCCATAAAGAGTATAAATTCAGATTGTGTGGTTGCTGGGAAGGAGAATGGACAATGGAGAAAATATTCTGCTAAAGAATTTATTCAGTGGACCGATGCCTTAGCGTATGGATTGATTAATTTAGGAATAAAAAAAGGAGATCGTGTAAGTATAATATCAGCCAACCGCCCAGAATGGATGTTGGTAGATATGGGGATTGCAAAAATGACAGGGGTCAACAATCCTATCTATGCGAATATTACCACAGAAGATTACGACTTTATTTTAAAGGATTCTGGAGCTAGAGTGGTCTTTGTAGGATCAAAGGATATTTATGATAGGATCAAAGATATCGCTGCTGCAAACCCCAATATTGAGGCTGTTTATTCTTTTGATAAAATTGAAGGTGTTCCTCATTGGACAGAATTGGCCGATTTGGGTAAAGCCAATCCACAGCCGTCTCAAGTGAAAGCTTGGCAAGTGGAAACGAGTAAAGACGATTTATTTACCTTAATATATACTTCGGGGACCACAGGGAACCCAAAAGGTGTTATGTTATCTCATAGGAATATTTTGTGTCAACTGGATGCCCTAGAATATGCATTCCCATTTGGTCCTCAAGATAGATCCCTAAGTTTTTTACCACTGTGTCATTGTTTTCAGCGTGTTCTAGAATATTTCACATTGAAAAGGGGGACGCAAGTGTATTATGCAGAAAGTATGGATACTTTGGCAGATAATATGAAGGAAGTATCTCCAACTTTGATGGCTACCGTTCCAAGATTATTGGAAAAGGTTTATGATAAAATTTACGCTAAGGGTTCAGACCTCACAGGAATTAAAAAAGCTTTGTTTTTCTGGGCTTTAAACCTTGGATTGAAACATGAATACAATGGGGCCAATGGGGCATGGTATAATTGGCAGCTTAAAATTGCTAATAAATTAATCTTTAGCAAATGGCGTGAAGCCTTTGGTGGAGAAATGACCTATGTGATTTCTGGGGCTGCCGCTTTACAAACTAGATTGTGTAGAGTATTTAATGCCGCACAGATTCCTATTTATGAAGGGTATGGTCTTTCAGAGACATCTCCAGTAATCTCTGCCAATACGCCAAAAGATGGGGAACATAAATATGGTACGGTTGGTCCTGTGATTCAAGGAGTAGAAGTGAAAATTGCAGAAGACGGAGAGATTTGGTGTAAAGGACCGAATGTCATGTTGGGCTATTTCAATTTAGAGGAGAAAACAAAAGAGACAATTTTAGATGGATGGCTTGCTACGGGTGATATAGGTGAGATAGTTGATGATAAATTTTTGAAAATTACCGACCGAAAAAAGGAGATATTTAAAACTTCGGGTGGTAAATATATCGCTCCACAAGTTTTGGAAAATAAATTGAAAGAATCCAAATTCATAGAACAGGTAATGGTAGTGGGTGAAGGAGAGAAGTTTCCGTCCGCTTTGATTGTACCTTCTTTTGCCTTTGTTACAGAATGGTGTAAGCGTCATGATATCCCAGTAACGGATACCTATAGTATGGCAAACCATCCAAAGGTGATTGAACGAATAGAGAATGAGGTAACCAGCTATAATGCTGAATTTGCTAATTATCAGCAAGTAAAAAAATTCAAGATATTAGGGGATGTTTGGAGCATTGATGGTGGTGAGTTAACTGCAACCTTAAAAATGAAGAGAAGGATAATAGTGAAAAAATATGGAGACCTCATAAAAAGTTTCTATACCTCATAATTATGAAAACAACGCTTCGGCGTTGTTTTTTTTGAACTAATTTATCTGCCAATTCGGTCAAATTTTAGTTTGGCACATGGATTGTCTTTAATACCTTTATGGAGGATAAAGAAATCGCTTTTATCCTGTTTGTCATTTGATTAGATGGCAATTATTAGTTTAGAGAATTAAAGATACTGACACACTGTCCTATATATATCATGAAAGAAAAAAAGAAAGGAATTTTTGGCAGCATGGGAAGTCGAGCTTTGGGAGAAGAACCAGAATTGATTCCATTGATCACTGTTGAAGATGATGAGAATTTCAGAAAGCAAAAACTACCAGAGGAGCTGGCTATTTTACCTTTGAGAAATACAGTATTATTTCCTGGGGTAGCCATTCCAATTACAGTAGGACGAGACAAATCAATAGCCTTGATAAAGGCAGTAAATAAAGGGGATAAATTATTGGGAGTTGTTTCTCAAATTGATCCTACCATTGAGGAGCCTACACCGGAAGATTTAACAAGTATTGGTTCATTGGCAAAGATCGTTAGGTCATTCACTATGCCCGATGGGAGTACCATGGTTATTATCCAAGGGATTAAACGATTTACAATAACTTCTTTTGAACAATTGGATCCGTACTTTACTGCTAAAGTAGTGGAGTCTCCAGAAGTTAAACCAGAGCTAGATGATGAATATTCTGAAATGCTTGCTAATGTAAGAGAGCTAGCACTTGAAATCATCAAAGAATCTCCAAATATCCCTAGTGAAGCTTCCTTTGCAGTTAGAAATATTGAGAGTGATACCTTCCTTGTAAACTTTATTTCTGCAAATATGAATGCGGATGTATTGTCAAAACAAGAATTGCTAGAGATTGATGATGTTAGAGAACGTGCCGAAAAGGTATTTGAGCATCTAAAGGAGGAGTACCAAAACCTTGTAATGAAAAATGAATTACAAGAAAAGGTAAAGGTAGACATCGATGATCAGCAACGTGAGTATTTCCTGAATCAGCAATTAAAAACGATTCAAGAGGAATTGGGTGGTTCTTCCAATGAAAAGGAAATAGATGATCTAATTATTCGTGCTAAAAAGAAAAAGTGGAATAAATCTGTTGCCGACCTATTCGAAAAGGAAGTAACAAGGTTGATGAGATTGAATCCACAAGTTGGAGAATACTCTGTACAGCGAAACTATATTGAAACTTTACTAGATCTACCATTTGGGGAATACAGTAAGGATTCCTACGACCTTAAGAAAGCGCAAAGGATACTAGATAGAGATCACTACGGTTTAGACACGGTAAAAGACAGAATTTTGGAACATTTAGCTGTTCTGAAATTGAAAGGAAATATGAAGGCTCCTATTCTTTGTTTGTATGGACCTCCCGGAGTTGGTAAAACTTCATTGGGAAAATCTGTAGCAAAGGCTTTAGGGAGAAAATACGTTCGTATGTCTTTAGGTGGTATTCGTGATGAATCTGAAATTAGAGGACACCGTAAAACATATATCGGCGCTATGCCTGGTAGGGTTATACAAAGCATCAAAAAAGCAGGTTTCTCCAATCCAGTATTTGTGCTAGATGAGATAGATAAAATCACAAGAGATTCTCATGGAGATCCTTCCTCAGCAATGCTTGAAGTATTGGACCCAGAACAAAATAAAGAATTCTACGATAATTATTTAGAGGTAGGATACGATCTTTCTAAGGTTATGTTTATTGCAACGGCCAATTCTTTAGGATCTATTCAACCAGCATTGCTAGATAGAATGGAGATTATCGAAATCAATGGGTATACTATTGAGGAGAAAATCGAAATTGGAAAGCGTCACCTATTGCCTAAACAATTAGATGAACATGGTTTAGGAAAAGCTGATTTGAAATTAACAAAGAAGCAATTCCAATACATTGTTGAAGGTTTTACAGCCGAATCTGGTGTTCGTGGTTTGGACAAGGCTATCGCTAAATTGGTACGACAAATTGCCAAGAAAGTAGCGATGGACGAAGAAGTCGATAAGAAATTAACGATGGAGCAGGTAATGGAATTCATGGGAGCACCAAGATTTTCTAAGGACCAATATCAAAATAACGATATTGCTGGAGTAGTAACAGGCCTTGCTTGGACTAGAATTGGTGGTGATATTCTTTTTATAGAAAGTAACCTAAGTAAAGGTGGAGGTAAACTATCTATTACAGGTAACCTAGGTCAGGTAATGAAAGAATCTGCTTCTTTAGCAATGACCTATGTTCGTGCTAATGCAGAGCAATATGGAATAGATCACCGTATTTTCAAGCAATGGGATCTTCATATTCACGTACCTGAAGGAGCTATTCCAAAAGATGGACCTAGTGCAGGGATCACCATGATTACCTCATTGGTTTCCCTGTATACACAGCGAAAAGTAAAGAAAAATTTAGCCATGACTGGTGAAATTACCTTGAGAGGTAAGGTCTTGCCGGTAGGTGGTATTAAAGAGAAAATCCTAGCAGCTAAGAGAGCGGGAATTACTGAGATTATTCTTTGCGATAAAAACAAAAAGGATATCGAAGAAATCAAAGCTGATTACTTGAAAGGATTGAAATTCCATTTTGTGAGTGAAATGGATGAAGTTATTAAGCTTGCCATCACGGATGAAAAAGCGAAAAACTTCAGAACCTTCCACATCGAAGAAAAAGAGGAGAAGGTTAATGCATAAATTTAGTATTCTTGTTTTAATGTTTAAAACGGCCTTTGAGATATCTCAAGGGCCGTTTTTTTTATGGTATTAAGAAAAAAAAGTAAAATAAAACATGACTTAGAAAATACCCTGCTCCTAATTTATTGCGGTTTTTTGAATAAAAACATAGAAGATGAAACTACCTTATGCAGAGCCCTATAAGATAAAAATGGTGGAACCCGTTAAAATGTCTACTAGGGAAGAGAGAGAACGTTGGATAAAAGAGGCTGATTATAATTTATTCAATTTATCAAGTGATAAAGTATTTATCGATCTTTTGACAGATTCAGGTACTGGAGCTATGTCAGACAGACAATGGGCTGAGGTAATGCTAGGAGACGAAAGTTATGCAGGGTCAAGGTCGTTTGAGAAATTAAAAAACAATGTTTTTGAATTAACAGGATTTGATTATTTCATTCCTACTCATCAGGGAAGAGCTGCAGAAAATGTACTTTTCTCACATTTGGTAAAGGAAGGGCATATCGTTCCTGGAAATTCACATTTTGATACTACCAAAGGACATATAGAATTTAGGAAGGCAACGGCCTTAGATTGTACAATAGATGAAGCATTCGATACCTCTATTTACCATCCCTTTAAGGGAAATGTAGATTTAGATAAACTACGAAATGCCTTTGAGGAACATACACCTGAAAAGATTCCATTTGTAATTTTGACTGTGACGTGTAATAGTGCAGGAGGTCAGCCAGTATCAATGGAGAATATCCGCCTGGTATCTGAAATGTGTAATAGATATGGCGTTCCATTATATTTTGATGCTGCAAGATTTGCGGAAAATGCTTATTTCATCAAAGAAAGAGAGGCTGGATTTGAAGATAAAACCATTAAGGAAATCGTTAAGCAAATGTTTTCCTATGGGGATGGTATGACTATGAGTGCCAAAAAAGATGGTATTGTAAATATGGGTGGATTTATTGCTCTAAACAATGAAGAGGTGTATACAGGTTGTATTACTTTCAATATCATGTATGAGGGGTATATTACTTATGGTGGAATGTCCGGTAGAGATATGGGAGCACTAGCTGTAGGATTGATGGAAGCTACAGAATATGAATACCTGAAAAGTAGAGTTCATCAAATAGAATATTTGGGGAATAGATTGGTGGATTTTGGTATTCCTGTGCAACAGCCGTTTGGTGGACACGCGGTCTATTTAGATGCCCATAAGTTCGTGCCTGGAATCCCTGTAGAAGAATATAGAGCACAATCTGTGGCTATTGAACTGTATTTGGAAGCGGGTATTAGAGGTGTTGAAATTGGAACGATCCTGGCGGATAGAGATCCAGAAACAAGAAATAATAGATATCCTAAGCTGGAGCTAGTACGACTAGCTATTCCAAGAAGGACTTATACCATAAGCCATATGGAATATATAGCGGTAGCATTGAAAAATATATTTGATACAAGAGGAGAGGCTATAAGCGGGTACAATATTGAATGGGAAGCTCCTATCATGCGTCATTTTACAGTGAAACTTAAAAAAAAATAATTACTTAAAACTAGTAATTAACTGTTCAAAAAAAAGGACTTCTGAAATTTTCAGAAGTCCTTTTTTTATTGGTTTGGATGATAAGAATGGTTGGACAATAATTGAAAATTAGTACCAGTGATTACATAATATCATTAGTTTGTCCAGCTTGAAAAGAAATCAATTTTAATCCTTCGGAAGGATCCCTAATTGATATTTTATTTCTTAACGACCTTGACCATTTTCTTAGAACCTTTATCATCAATTATTTCAGCCCAATATATTCCACTACTTAGAGGTAATTGAGTAGTAATATGATCCGTTTCCTGAAATTCTTGAGTGAATATAATCTGGCCCTGCACATTTCTAACAACGAGTTGAATTCCCTCTTTATATTCCCCAAGATCGAATTGAATTTCGTTAATAACCGGATTAGGATAAGCATCAATAGTTGGACTGAATTCAAGAATACCAATATTATCACTCAATCTCATTTTATAAATAAATACATCGTATCCACCCTCAGAAATAAGCATTTGGTTACTTGAAGAGAATTCTACCTCCAAGGTGTCATTGAACGATCCGGTGGTATATATATTACCCATATTATCTAGAGTCAATGAACTTGGAAGAATATGGTCTGTTCCAGTAAATAATCTTGCCCAATCAAATTCACCATTGGAATCCCATTTACCGACAAATCCAGCCCCTTTATCCGTAACAGTAATATTATTGGAAGGTCCCAAATCAAAATCGATTGAATCGTAAAAACCACCAACGGCATATATATTATCATCTTCATCCAATTTCATGGAAGCTATATGGGTTCCATTTCCTTCTAATTTATCGGCCCATACAAAATCACCATCGGTATTTAGTTTAAGAATAAAAGCATTTGATCGCCAGGAATTACCAATATGCCAAGATGTATCCATTTGTATCCCTGGTCCAGGATTTAAATCCAATTCTTTAGAAAATCTACCCGTAAGGTACACTTCTCCTTCGTCGTTTACATTGATACAATTTGCCGCATCTAAAGCATTTCCTGCCATACTTCTTAACCAGACTAATGTTCCCTCTGAATTAAATTTGGTTATAAAAATATCTCTTGTTCCCGTGGAGGTTAAATTTAAGGTATCTGGTCCTGGATCAAAATCAATAGTACCTTTAAAATTCCCACAGGTATATACATTACCCAAAGGATCAACATCAATAGAAACACCATGACTTAATAAATTTCCACTAAAATTTTTGGTCCATATAAATTCTCCTGCTGTATCCATCTTACTTATAAAACATTCATGAAAACCTGTGGGATTTATTGTATCATTTCCGAATATGGTCGTTGTTGAAAAATGACCAGTAACATATATATGTCCTTCATTATCGGGGTGTACAGTATGACTAATTTTATCTTCTGCATTCCCGAAATTTTTTGCCCAGATAAATTCGCCACTGGAATTTAACTTGCAGATAAAGGCTCTATTTTGATCATATACTGGATTGATCAAATTAAATGTGTCAGCTCCTGGATCGAAATCCACAGTGTCTGAAAATATACCAGAAATATATAAATTAGATGCCTCATCGATAGCAATGCTATACCCTTCATCTTTCCCAGTTCCTCCAATCTGTTTTGCCCAAATAAATGATCCCACTGAATCCAATTTAGTTATGAAAATATCTGAAGAGTCGTTTGAAGTTAAATTTAAAATTCCTAAACCTGGATCTGCATCCATTTGATTGGTAAATGAACCCGTAATATAGCTGTTGCCTGATTGATCAGTAACAATACTAAACCCTTGATCTATTCCATTGGAATTACCTATTTGACTGACCCATTCAGTATTGATTGACTGAGAAAAAAGATTCGATAATGTAAAAAAGTAAATCGCGAAAATGGAAAATAAATTAAATATTTTCATCGTGTTAAAGAGTATTTAATAGCAATAATTAATATCAAAAATCAAATATAGTTGAATTTTATCTACAAACTATACCTCGTGATTCCATTGTCATTTATTACAGGTAGTATTTGTGAAAATATAAGAGATAGCGATATACCAATTGGGATCAAAAATTAACTAATAGATTGCGGGAAGTAATGCTCTTCTATATTAAGAATATAACTACTCATTCTTATACTCCTAGTAACTTCACATTCAACTTTATTTGACTTCAACTAGAGTCTCCTAGTAGGATAGTATTGATTGACTTTAGTTATATTGGTTAGTATAAGAATCTTTCAAGGATAGCACGGAATATTTCAAGGTTCAATTCATTATGTATTGAAAATGCTATATATTGTTTCGTGAAATGAAAAAAATACTAGCAATCATCTTATTGACTTTTATGCAGCAATTAGCAGAAGCTCAATCATCCTTTTTGACCGATCAAAAGCGGTATGAAAGGGTGCGAAATGCCATTTCGGAAAAGGATATTATTATCAAAGATAAACTCAAGGAAAGTGGGATCAATCTAAACGAGTTGAATATGCTTATCCGAGCTTTTAAGGAAGAGGATGAAGTGGAGGTATTTGTCAAGAAAAAGACGGATGAATACTATATCTTGTTGATGACTTATTCCGTTTGTGCAAAATCTGGGCAATTGGGACCTAAAAGAGCCGAAGGGGATTTTCAGGTTCCTGAAGGGTTCTATTATATTGATCGTTTCAATCCTGCGAGTACTTTTCATTTGTCCTTAGGTATCAATTATCCGAATCTATCCGATACTAGAAAAAGTACTGCAGATCATTTAGGAGGGGATATTTTTATTCATGGAGATTGTGTGACCATAGGTTGTCTACCCATGACGGATACTAAGATCAAGGAAATTTATTTGTATGCCTTAAATGCCAAGAACAATGGGCAATCCAAAATACCGGTCTATATTTTTCCCTTTAGAATGACTACCTCAAAATTTAAGGAATACACCAAAGGCCAAAAAGATAATGTAGAATTAATAGACTTCTGGAGCAATATCAAATTGGGTTATGATTTATTTGAGAAAGAGAAAAAGGAATTGAAGATAAGCGTGAATAACAATGGGGAGTACCAGTATGGACAATAACTAGAATCAGAAATTATGAAATATATAATAACACTATTTATTGTACTATTCTCAATGGCATGTACACAGGTAGAAATGAAAACAGGGAAAGACGTGATTGTAAAAATTGAAGAATTTAGAAAAAAGGAAAAGTTTGTAGGAGGTGACTTTCTATATACAGGGATTGAGGATGAGGCTTTGAAAGCTATCACAACAGAAAAAATCAACCAAGTTTCGCAAGATTTTGAAGAGGTCGCTAAAAACGAAAATCCGACGGAAGACTTGTATTTAAAAAAAATAGAACTGGGCTTGGAGCGGTTTTCAGGTATTTATTTGGAGTTTGATACCGAGGATAGAGAAAGAGTGTGTCGTTATTTTGAGGAACTTATGGATATAGTAGGTTTGGAAAGCTCAAATGGGCAATTGAACAAATTCATGTACGGTTTTAATCTTGAAGAATAATTAAATGAAAATTCATTCTATTTTTATCCTGCTATTTGGTTTTTACCAAGGTCTATATGCTGTAGAAACCGATATGTCTATAATTGGTCCAAATCAAAAAAAATATAATTCAAAATTGTCAAATTCTCAAGATTGGTTTTATAAGGAATTGAATTTTAATTCAAATAAGGAAAGGGCCGATTCTCTAAGGTTTTTTAAGGAAATGGCGGAAGCTACTGATTCGACTGAAAGAGGGTTATGGGAAAAGAAATTTTTCTGTGCTTTTCCAAATTCATTTAAGGGAATGCAAGCCATGTTTGGTTTTGATGATAAGCTTGAAGCAGCTCCTCTTTATTATTCAGGCAATGAAACTCGGAAATATTTGGATAAGCATATAATTAGTAATGAAATTGGTTTTTTTCATACATTGGAATCTATTCCAGACAGTATATACTATAGAAAATATATAAATATCTGTATTAATGGCTTGTGGGAGGCGGATAATATTGGGGAGGCATTTGGATTTCATTATAAATTAATTGACGAAATGGAAAAGATAAGCCCAATACTATCGAGTTATTCTGACCTTGAAATAAAAAGTGTTTTTCAATTTATATTTGATGGACCACATCCAAAGAATAAGGAAAATGAGCGCATTTTTCAACTCTTAAAATCTAAAATGAAATTACAGAGCATGCAATTAGAAGCCTTGCTAAGCGAAGCCTATAAAAGCTTATTGGAAGAGCATAAAGGACATCAGCATTAAATAATGTAAATAAGTCTCTGTAGATTTGAATTCAATGATGGCTCTAATTATTTATAAGTGTAGAAAGTAAATAGTTCCATAAGATTGATTCATAAGGGCTTTATTGTTTCAAATGATATCCTGGCTATTTACTCACCAGTTTGATTACCCAAAGTATAAGATAAAGCCCAACCCCTACACCAAAGCATAGGGCAGAAACTACAAATGCAATTCTTATAACGGATGCTTTTATACCCAATTTTTCACCCAACCAATCGGAAACTCCTAGTATCATAGTTTTGGTTTTTATCTAAAATAAGCATTTTAAAAGATTGTTCTATTGTGTTTTAGATAAACGGTAGGTAAATATTGGGAATCATTTAATTGAGCATCTCTTTTTATGCCAAATAAGGTAGGGTAATTGGTCTTGTATGGATTAATCATTGTTAGGGATGCCAAAACGGATAAAGTTACCAACTAAATATTATAGCTTTTGAACGAATAAAATCATGAATTTTAGGACTTTATTCTTCCTTAGCTATATGATTGAAAGGCGTTCAAGAAATAAAAAAGCAGGACGAGAAAATAGACTATTTGTACAGTGTTTATTTGCAATGATTATTTCCTTTTGCCTGATGTTTGTACTTTATACCATGCTAATTTGTACTTCTTGTGTACCAAAATATTTAGCATAGTTTGTATTTCTTACGCTGCCGCGAGCATGTTGCTCGTGACAACATATACGTTTTATTCGAATTCAATTCATTAGCACAACGAAAACTAAAAGTCTCTTTTCTTCACTATCCTCAAGCAAAGCAATCCACTTAAGATTAAAAAGCCTAATAGAATAGTTACATCCTGTATAGCTAAGTAATTTTGTGTCTCCTGGAAAAAGTGTTTTCCGAATGGGAAGCGTACAATATTTGCAACCGATTCAAAAGGTAAAAGGTTTCTAACGATTCCTAATTCATCTGAATAGATAGAACCAAAAATAGGTTCAATAAGATGACCATAGAGTATGACTACTGCCATCGTAAAACCAGATTTCCTGAATAGCAATACGGCTAAAAGGGCAAAACTCAAATAGGTGATAACGCTTAGGAAGTGCCCCAATAACATTTCAATATTGAAAAATACATAATCCACCCCTTGAACTGGAGAGTACATAAAACCTAAAAATAATCCGAAAATAAATAAGAAGAGGGTTGAACCCGTAGCTAATAATAGGATGAGTAACCATTTGGATTTAAGCCAATCTGTTCTGCTCATTCCATCCATGATGTTTTGACGGACGGTTTTATAGCTGAATTCATTGCTTACAGAAATGATAAGAATAAAGGCCAAAACAAATTTGAGGAATCCAGCTAGATAGGATAGGTTATGCCAAAGATCCGTAAAGTCATATAGGACATTGGTTGAAATAGCACCCACTTGCGCCATTTTTATAAAATCTCCAAGGTTGCCACCTAGGTAGTCCATTAATAATTTTGAACCGTAGCCAACCATTAAAAGAGACAATAGATAAAAGCTACTTAGAACCCAGAAATACCTCGTTTTCTTGATTTTAAAATATTCTATAGAAAATAAATTACGCATTGTGTTCTTTTAAGATTTCTAAAAATTGAGTCTCCAAACTTTTCTTCACTATTTCAAAGTGACTTAAAAGGATGTTTTTATCGGCGAGTGCTTTTGCGATATCGGCTGCTGAATGTTCACCATTTAAAGTGATCTCCCAAATTCCTTTTACGGCTTTTGATTTTGCGATAAGCGGGCTTTCATTCATGAAATTGGTTAATTCCATTGGATCAAAAGCAGCCACTTCAATCTTGATTTGATCACCTAGATCAACATCGACTTTTCCTTGATGAAGCATTTTACCGTTACTCAATATGGCGAAATCGGTACATACCTTTTGTACTTCATCCAACATATGGCTAGCTAAGATGATAGTCTTTCCATTTTGAGCGATGTCGATTATCAATTCTCTGATTTCAGCAATTCCTTGAGGATCCAATCCATTGGTAGGTTCATCTAATACCAAAACCTCTGGATCTGCAAGCAGACAAGAGGCTATGGATAAACGTTGTTTCATTCCTAAAGAAAAGGTTTTGAAGGCAGAATTTTTTCGTTCCCACAAGCCAACTTGTTTTAAAACAAGTTCAATTCTATCTTCAGAACAATTTTTGATTTTACAAGCCAGTTTTAGATTATCGATGGCCGACATATAGGGGTAAAATAGGGGACCCTCTAAAAGTGCGCCCAATTTTTGTCTGGTTTTTGCCCCGTTTTCTCCATCAAACCAACTAAAACTTCCTTCATTTTGATTGAGACAACCAAGAATGATACCTAGTGTGGTTGTTTTCCCTGAACCATTAGGACCTAGTAGTCCGAATACGGTGCCCTTTTCTATGGATAGGTTCAAGTTGCTCAACGCTTGAACTTTTCCATAGTTCTTAGATAAATTATGGGTTTGTAAAATCATAAATAGCCTGAATTAATTAGATTTTTTTTGTGGAATAATCTCAGCTGCATTTTTCAACCAGCTTTGGTTATTTAGTGCAGAAAGATATTCAAGGTTGAGGGATCCTTTCATGTCAGCTAAATAGGTTCCATCTTCTGTAATAAGTCCAAGTACATAACTTGTTTTTCGGCCTTTTTCCTTGACAAATAGTCGTAGTGTAAATTCTTTGGAATCCACTTCCATAACACTTTCGTAATTCTCTTTCGTAATTTTTCTGAACAGTGCTTTGAACTCAGATTTTTCAACCTTTTGATCTAGGATATACAAACGCATCAGTTCTAAATCTTTTATCAATTTATCAAAGTCTTCGTTGCTTTCTTGTTCATTGAACATCCGAAGGGTACTTTGATATAAAAATAGAGAGGTAGCCTTCCTATCTTCAATGAATTTTTCAACGAGTGGTTCTTGTGCATTTAAAGAAAGGCTCACAAAAACTAAGCATAGTAAATAACTGATCTTTTTATACATGGTTAATAGTTTAGCGGTTTTCAATTTTCTTTAGATGTTCTAATCCTCCAACATTCATTCCTTTAGATAGTTTGGAAATCTTGTCTAAGTCTATAATCCCTGTAAGGCTAATAATGGTAAACTCTTGACCTTCACCGTAGGCTAGAATGAGTAGTTCTGTAATTATCTTTCCATCTTCTTTAATAAGGAATAATACATCCTCATTATTTTCATGGATAGACATCAACTCTTCATATTCCCTGTTAGGGATTTTTTTAGCCACTTTGGTGAGTTCTGCATACATCTCTGTTCTATCCGTTGAGAGAATTCGCAAAGAAGTAAGTTGACTGATACAGTCTAAAATTTCCTGATCTTCCTCTGTTTCTCCATCAATCATTGTTACCAAGGAGAACATCTTACTGGAGATACTTACAGAAGTAAAATCATCCATGTCTGCATATTTGGAAAAGAACTTATCAATGGCATTATTTTGTGCAAAACTGTTAAAGCCAATTCCGAAACAAAGTAGGATTAATACGTATTTCAATTTTGTTTTCATGATAGGGGTATTACTGAATTATTTTTTTTCTTGATTGATCAAATTTCGCCAACTTGAGACTATGTTGTTTCCCTTCGTTCAGGGTTCCTGATATTCCCATTAGGCTATTTTTTAGTTGAGCAAAAGCTTGCTCTGGTGTTTCGTAACTATCTACTACGGCATATTTCGGTTCATTTGGTTCATGAAACCAACCAAAATAACCAACCGTAAGAATGGCAACAAAACTGGCTGCCATGGATAGCCACCTTTTAGGGCTTCGGGAAATGGATATGGTTTTGGTATCCTTTTGTCCACGTTCTTGTATGATTTGAAGTATTTCTTCATCGAAAGTATCGTCTAGTTTCACGGATTGCATCTGATGCAATGCAGTGAAATAGCTTTGGTGTTCCTCCAAGTGAGCAGGAACCTCCGAGCTGGTGAAAAATTGAATTAACAATTTCTCTTCTTCTAAACTGGTCTCACCTGCCCAATACTTTTGGAGTATTTGTTCTATGCTAGTGTAGTCCATAACTTTCAATTTTAAATAATTTATCCTTTAAAAACTTTCTTGCCCTGTGTAGGTAAACTTTAACTTGTGAAACATCCAAGTCTAGTTGTTCGCTTATTTCCTGATAGCTCTTACCTTCTATTTCTCTCAAATGAAAGATGTCTTGTTGCTTTGCGGATAGACGTTTCACCTGATCTTGCAAATGTGCATACATTTGATTAGTTGCATGCTGCTGTTCTGGTGTAGGTGCCCGATCGGATAAAGTTAAGAGATCATCTTCATTTGAATAGTTCTTTTTCTTTTTCCTCAATTTGTCCATGGTCCTATTTTTTATCAAGGTGATGGCCCAGGCTTCTATATTGTCGAATTTCCGCTTATGTCTGTCATCCCAAATCTTCAATAATACATCTTGAACAACATCCTTTGCATCCTCTTCATTCTTGAGTAAAAAGTAGGCATATCTGTAGAGCTTATCTCTAGCTGGTAATACCTTTTCTTTAAACTCTTCGATTTCCATTTTAGTTGATGGTGAATTTTTTAGAATACTTCTTGTCTTCTCCAGATGCTATTACAAAGATATAGGTTCCCTTTGCAAAATTTTGTGCTTGTATTGTCAGTGTAGCTTGTTCTAAACTTCCACTTTGTAATACCCTTCCTTCAAGGTCTGAAATAATATAATTGGAATGTACTAAATTTTCAGGATATTCAACCTGTATGGCTTGATCTGATGCAGGATTTGGGTATAGGGAAATCTGTGCATTTACTGCGATATCCTTTTGATCCAATTTTGCATTGTTTGTATGATCACCAATGGCACCCCCAATATGTTGAATTTGTTCAAGGTCAAAATTTCCTTTTACTTGAATCAAAATCATCTCATCTTCTGAGTCTACCAAAATTCCAACTTCTTTTATAACGCCTCTTTTTTCATGTATTGCCAAAGTCAAGTTATTTTTCCCATCTCTGATTTCCATCAAAGGCTCCATTTTCCTTCTAAGGAAATTCTTAACCGACTTCGTACTAGATTTCAATTCCGATCTTACACCTGGAACAGATACTAATCGAAAGCTCTTGATACTTTTTAGCATCTCCATCTCAGGGTTATTCTTTAGGTCTTCGTCAGAAAAATGTTTAACTAACCACATCATTGGTCTTGAAATTGTCACCTGAGTAGCTTCAGGGTGTTCAGAAAATTGATTAAAAAATTTATTGAAACTGTGATTTTGAGCTTGAATAGTTAAGGCTGCAAAAACCGATAGTAGAAAAATGCTAGTATATTTTTTCATGGTTGCTGTATTTTGTTGTTTAAGTTCTTTTAAGTTTCGGCCGTTTGTATAGAGAAGACGTTTGAACTTTAAAAAAGTTACAGCTGTAATTGATTTTTTTTGAAAATAGTTTAAATGAGCCCTATTGGCAAGGTTAGATAGTTCTAAAAAATTACCTTTGCCGAATGGGAAAACAAGCCTATTCATATCATTTTAAGAAAAATCTAAGCTTAGCTTTGCCTGTAATGACTGGTCAATTGGGACAAATATTTACAGGAGTAGCAGATACCGTTATGGTAGGTAGAGTAGGGGAAACTTCCATTGCTGCCGCGTCTTTGGCAAATGGGCTCTTCTTTTTCATTTTTGTAATTGGGATCGGGATTAGTTTTGCTATCACCCCCTTGGTTGCAGAATCGCATGGAAAGGATGATATGAAAGGGATTTGTCGTTGGCTAAAAAATGCCAATCTTTTGAATATTTTGGTCTCCTTTGTTTTGGTGGTAATTCTATTTGTACTGGCTCAGTTCATAGGTAATATGAATCAACCTGAATCTGTAGTTGTATTAGCGAAGCCCTATTTGTACATCATCGGATTCTCTGTGATACCTGTAATGTTCTTTCAGACCTATAAGCAGTTTACAGAAGGTATGTCGGATACTAGAACAGCCATGTATATCAGTATATTGAGTAATTCAATCAATGTTGGGCTGAATTATATTTTGATATTTGGAAAGCTAGGATTTCCCGCCATGGGACTTTTGGGAGCCGGTATAGCCACACTTATTTCTAGAATTTTTATGGCTATTGCCTTCTATAGATACTTCAAATCATCCAATAGATATGCTACTGTGAATCGTATGTATCAGTACGCAGCAATATCAAAAAAAGTATTACGAAAATTGTTTAAACTTGGCTTTCCTGCCGGATTGCAATTTTCATTTGAAGTAAGTGCTTTTGCAGGAGCCAGTGTTATGGCTGGTTGGTTGAGTGTAGAGGCTATGGCAGCGCATCAAATTGCCCTAAACTTAGCTTCTATCAGCTGGATGATGGCGACAGGGCTGGGGGCGGCAGCAACTGTTCGTATTGGGAATCACATAGGAAAGAAGGATTATTTGAACCTTTCAAGAGTGGGAACTAGTAGTTATATAATGGTGAGTGTTCTTATGCTAATTGCAGGTCTTGTCTTTTGGTTGTTTAGGTATGAACTTACAGCCTTTTATGTTTCAGAACCTGTGGTAGTAGATCTAGCTGCGTCCTTGCTATTGGTAGCAGTATTTTTCCAATTGTCGGATGGTATTCAGGTAATTGGATTAGGTCTTTTACGTGGCCTTCAAGATGTAAATAAACCTGCTTTTATTTCTCTTATAGCTTATTGGGGTATTGGACTTCCTATTGGTTATTATTTAGGTTTCAATAAAGGTATGGGCGTAGAAGGAATTTGGATAGGTCTTCTATTTGGATTGACTGCTTCGGCAATAATGCTAGGGACACGTTTTAGAATTTTAGCAAGGAAAATACTTGAAAAATCGGAATAGCCACAATAAAATAGATTAATTGCCTGTTAGTACAGAGTATACCATAGTTTTTTTGATCTATGCTATCCATTGATATCTGGAAATATTCCATACATTTGGGTAGCTGAGCTCTAAGTAATATAAATATGAAGTTTAAAACAAAGCAGTTTTTATTTTTTAAGGTTTTAGTCCTTTTTGGATGTTTTCAAATGTTTGCTCAAACAGCCAAATACAGCAATGAATTTTTGAACCTTGGTGTAGGTGCTCGATCTTTTGGATTGGCAGGATCTGTGATTGCTGCTGAGGGAACGGTAGAATCGGCGTATTGGAATCCTGCAGCCTTGATGGAGCAAAGTGATTCTATGTCTGCTGCTTTGATGCATGCCAATTATTTTTCTGGGATAGCATCCTATGATTATGGTGCGGTAAGTAAACGTTTAGACAGTAATAGTGTTGCTGCGGTAAGTTTGATCCGATTTGGGGTGGACGATATCATGAATACTACAGAATTGATAGATAAGGATGGGAATGTAGATTACGATAGAATATCGCTATTTTCTGCTGCCGACTATGCACTTATCGGATCGTATGCTAGAAAGGCAAATGTTTCTGGATTATATTATGGAGGAAATGTAAAGCTTATTTATCGAAAGGTAGGTCCCTTTGCAAATTCTTGGGGATTCGGATTTGATGTTTCAGCAAAGTACAATAAAGGTAAGATGTCTTATGGTGCGGTGCTGAGAGATGCAACTACAACCTTCAATGCTTGGATGTTTGACGATGCAGAATTCAAGGACTTTGAAGACCTTGGGCAGGAGGCACCAGAAAATGGATTGGAGATCACGCTGCCAAAATTATTGTTAGGGGCAGCTAGAAGTTTTCAATTAAAGCATGACCTTAATCTACGAGCTGAGGTCGATCTTGATGTGTTTTTTGATGGGGAGAGAAATGAACTTATTAGTAGCTCATTTGCTTCTATTGCACCACATATAGGATTGGAATTGGACTTAAAGAAATTGGTATATGTTCGTTTAGGATTAGGTAATTTTCAAGAAGTTGAAGATTTCGGTGAAAAAGAATTGAATTTTCAACCTAATATTGGACTTGGGATTCATTATCAAAAAATCAATATTGATTATGCCTTTACAGATCTAGGAGATCAATCCCTTGCATTATACTCTCACGTTTTTTCTTTAAGATATTCACTATAGAAGTCATAAATAGAGGCTTTCTTTGCGATAAAATTATTTGACCTATGTTAAGCAGGTTCCCTAGTAGTGTCCGCTTCTTACTGGCTATTTTATTATTGAGTTTGGTTTGGCCAGCTATAGATTTTAGCTTCCTCGTTTTTATTGCGTATGTGCCTATCCTTTTGCAAATGAGAAGTATGCAGCAAAAAGGATTGCCTACGCGAAGGTTTGCTTGGTGGGTGTTTAGCCTACAACTCATTTGGAGTTTGATCAATACCTATTGGATATCGTATGCTACCTGGTTGGGGCCTGTGGCTTCTTCACTGGTCTATGCAGGAATCTTTACCATCCCATTTGTATTGAGTTATAAATTGGCTACCGCAAAAGGAAATCCAAATAACAAATACGGTTTATTACTATTAGTCCTTTGTTGGATTAGCATTGATTACCTTCAATTACACTGGGATTTATATTGGCCTTGGTTTCATTTGGGTAATTCCTTTGCCAATTATCCGTCTTGGGTGCAATGGTATGAATATACAGGGGTATTTGGTGGGACCTTGTGGGTATGGTTGGTGAATATTGTAGTCTACAAACTGTGGATAAGTTGGGACCATGCTACTTCATTAAATCAAAAGATATGGACCATTCTAAGAAAAGGAATTGTGTACATATTGATCCCGATTTCTATTTCATTTTTGGTAGCTTCAAAATATGAGATTAAAGGAGAAACCTATAAAGTTGGAATATACCAGCCCAATTATTTTATTGAAGATAAATACTACAACATTCCTTTTTCCCGTCAACTAGAAACCTTTCAAACATCCATTGATAGTACTGCTCATTTGGGCTTAGATTTATTGGTTTGTCCTGAAACCTTTATACCACCTCCATTGATGGAGGAAAGTACTATAAAAGAGAATTATTTAATTCAACGTATTCAGCGATTCTTACCAGATTCTAATGTTGCATTATTGACAGGATTGAATTCCTATAGAACATTTACTAAAGAGGAATTGGATAATCCTGGACCAACCGCTATGGCTTATAGAGGTAAATTGATAGAGCGTTACAATGCGGCTTTATTAATGTCTTCGGATTCACTATCATCCATATATCACAAATCTAAATTGGTAGCTGGAGTTGAAATGGTACCATTTGAGAATTTCCTTGTGCCCTTATTGGGGAATCTATCTTTAGATTTTGGAGGCCATGTAGGGAGTTTGGGTAGAGCAAAATATCCGGAAATTTTAAGCTACAAGAAGGCGAAGATTGCGCCTATCATTTGTTTCGAATCAATTTTTGGTGACTATGTCAGTTCTTTTGTTGCTGATGGAGCTAACCTTATTTGTATTATTACCAACGACTCTTGGTGGGGAGATACAGCAGGATATAGACAGCATCTGGCCTATGCCCGCTTGAGAGCAATAGAAAATAGACGCTATATAGTTCGTTCTGCAAATACTGGAATATCTGCTGTGATAGATCCTTATGGGGATATTAAAGTGCTTTCCAATTGGGATGAAAGAGCATTCTTATCTGCTGAAGTTGAACTATTAACAGAGATAACTTTCTTTGTAAAGTACAAACACGCAATAGCTAGACTTAGTATATTTGTATTAATACTAATACTACTTCATCTATTTGTTCAATCTAAAAGACTAGTATGAAAATCGTTGCCTATTTTAGTTTATTCTTCTCTATATTTTTGATTTCATGTGATCCAGATTCGGATTCCAACGATTTTACCGCTCAAATAAATTTGGCACCCATGTTTGGCGAAACTGCTTTTAATATGGAAACTACCTATGAAAATGGGGATGGTGTTGATCTTCTTTTTACAAGTTTCAAATATTATATGAATCATATAGAACTGATCCATGAAGATGGTTCCATCCATGAATTGGAGGAAGTAGCCTTAATGGATTTGTCTACAGTATCTACTACTATTATATCCGGGAAATTGAAAAAAGGAAACTATGTTGGCCTCCGTTTTGGATTAGGACTAGATCCTGGCTTCAACAGTATGGATCCTACTTCATTTGCACCTAGTCATCCATTGAGTACAGGGCAAAATATGCATTGGAGTTGGGCTATGAAGTACAAATTTTCATTAATTGAAGGAAAATTTGACGATACAAATGATGGCCTAGCGAATCAGAATTTTGCATGGCATCCTGGGCTAGATACTTTGTATAGAGAAGTAGAGGTTTCCTTTAGTAATAGGACTTTAGACGAGGGTAATGCGCAGTTGGAATTGGTGTTTGACCTACAAGAAATAATAGATGGAGATGCTGATTTGGACTTGATGAATGAAAACTTTTCACACTCAAGTCCAGAAAACATGTTCATAGTTACAAAAATTGTGGATAACTTTGCACAGGCATTTAAAGTAGACTAGTGTGCGGAAAAGCTTGTTAATTGGAATAACAGGAGTCAGTGGATCAGGTAAAACTAGATTCACCACCGCGTTGAAAAAGGAATTTGGAGAGAGGATGTGCCTAATTGTTCAGGATGATTATTATTTAGATCATCCAGACTTGGATAAAATCCATCCGGAGGATATCGATTATGATATTCCCGCTGCCATAGATTTCGATCTTATGGTTGCACAAATCACTCAACTTTCCGAAGGGCAAACCATTGCGGTTCCTTCTTATGACTTTTCAACGCATTCCCGAAATTCAAACTATAAGCAGCAAGCACCTGCCGACTTTATTGTAGTAGAGGGTACCATGATTTTTTCAAATGCCAAATTAGCCGATTTGTTCGACTATAAAATATTTGTAGATACACCTATGGATATTGCAATAGTAAGACGAATGGCGCGAGATATAGTTGAGAGGGGGAGAGATCCAAAAGAAGTTAAGCGCCGGTATTTAACATTTGTTAGACCTGGAGCATATCAACATATATTAGCGTATAAAGGCTTGGCAGATACATTGATATCTGGAGAAATAGAGGTCCTGAATTATGTGCCTTTGATAAAGGAGCAGCTTGAGAAAAAATATTTTCAGAAAAGTTGAAACCTTTTGAAAAAACGAACGTATAACAAAAATAGACACCTTAAAATCTAAATAAGCCTATGCGCCAATTAAAGATCACTAAACAGGTTACCAACAGGGAAACCGCTTCATTAGATAAGTATTTGCAGGAAATTGGTAAAGTAGACCTTATTACTGCTGAGGAAGAAGTAGAATTGGCTCAAAGAATTCGAGAAGGCGATCATATCGCTTTGGAGAAATTGACAAAGGCAAATTTACGTTTTGTTGTTTCCGTAGCGAAACAATATCAAAATCAAGGTTTATCACTTCCTGACCTTATTAATGAAGGAAATTTAGGATTGATTAAGGCTGCACAACGTTTCGATGAAACAAGAGGTTTTAAATTTATCTCGTATGCAGTATGGTGGATTCGTCAATCTATTCTTCAAGCTTTAGCTGAACAATCTAGAATTGTTCGTCTTCCTTTGAATAAGATTGGATCTATCAATAAGATTAACAAAACCTACGCTGCACTTGAGCAAAATTTACAACGTGAACCTTCAGCTGCAGAGATTTCTGTTGCTTTGGAGATTTCTGAAGACGATGTAAAAGAATACCAAAGAAACTCAGGTAGACACGTATCTATGGATGCTCCTTTAGTAGATGGTGAAGATTCTAGTCTTTACGATGTATTGAAGAGTAGTGAAAGTCCAAATCCGGATAAGGATCTATTGAGTGACTCTCTACGTACAGAGATTGAGCGTGCACTGGCTACACTTACTGCTAGAGAAGCAGATGTAGTAAGATTGTACTTCGGTCTTGGTGGAAAACACCCAATGACTTTGGAAGAGATTGGTGAAATCTTTGACCTTACTCGTGAAAGAGTTCGTCAGATTAAAGAAAAAGCTATACGCAGATTGAAGCATACTTCAAGAAGTAAAATACTTAAAACCTATTTAGGTTAATATTATAAAGGAGCCTTATTGGCTCCTTTTTTTATGTACTTTTCATAACACAACAAGAATTCAATGAAGAAGCATTTAATCGCCCCTTCGGTTTTGGCAGCAGATTTTGCCAACTTACAACGTGATGTAGAGATGATTAATTCAAGTGAAGCTGATTGGTTTCACATTGATATTATGGATGGTGTTTTCGTTCCAAATATTTCATTTGGGATGCCTGTTCAAGCGGCTATAAAAAAGCACGCTAAAAAGCCTTTAGATGTGCATTTGATGATTGTAGACCCAGATAGATATATCACTACATTCAAAAACTTGGGTACAGATGTACTTACGGTACATTATGAAGCATGTACACACTTGCATAGAACGCTTCAAGCTATCAGAGCAGAAGGCATGAAAGCTGGTGTCGCTTTGAATCCGCATACTCCAGTAAGTTTATTGAAAGATGTCTTGGCTGATTTGGATCTAGTATGTATCATGTCTGTAAATCCTGGTTTCGGTGGACAATCATTCATTGAAAATACCTACGCTAAGGTGAAGGAATTGGACGCAATGAGAAAAGAAGCTGGTCTAGATTTCTTAATAGAAATTGATGGAGGTGTAACAGATAAAAATGCAGGTGAATTAGTAGATGCCGGTGCGGATGTATTGGTAGCTGGTAGCTATGTGTTTAAATCAGATGATCCGATTGCAACGGTTAAAAAGATAAAAGATATTCGATAATTTTTTTTTCGAATCTAGTATAAAAGGGAAGGGCTATTTTTAAATAGCCCTTTTTTTATTTACAATTTTTTAATTTCACCTAAGTGTTTTGTTTAAAATTGTTTGTAATATTATTTAGATTGTTTTCTAGGAAAATGTAACGTATAAATATTAGGTATATATTATATGTTTAAATAGTTGTAAGTATTTGATATTAAGAATGTTCTATGTTGTTTTTATTTTATCAATTGTTTTATACCTTTGGTTTTAATAATAATTTAATTTTATACATTATGAAAAGAATTTTAACGAATATTTCAATATTCGCATTAATGGGCTTAACGCAACTTTCAGCTCAAACTATTATCAATGCTACCAACCCTGATGTTATGCTTTATGGCGTATCTACTCCAACGAGTAGAGGGCCATCAATAAATACGGGTACTGCCGTTAGTAATTTTTTAATTAGCGATCCATCAGATGTGATGGGGACTTCAGTAGCTGTAAGTGTTTGGGATGATCCTACAGGGAATTCAACTTTGGCTTGGACAGGTAATCAGGCGTTTGGACCTGGAAATATATCCATACCTGGTGCAATTGATCCTGATGTAGAGCTTAGCGTAGTGGATGGAATTGTTGCCTTTGTAGGTTATGTCGATGCTACAAATAATCAAGTTTATATTTCTAATTATTACCCTTCAGGTGTACCAATGACTGGATTTAACTTTGGTGGAGTAATGCCTTTTGCAACTACAAATCCTATTAATTCAGTAAATATAGATATTTCTTCCCATCAGATAGGTGGTGAGGTTGGTGTAGGTGTCATTACTTGGGATGAAAGTGGTGTTATTTATGCTGCAACATTTAAATTAGGACCTACACCTTCAACTTTTATTGTTTCAAATCCTGTTTTAGTAGGATATGGAAGTCAGCCCGATATTTCCATTGGTAGTGTAGAAAAATTCTATGTAAATGTATCTTATATTGATGACTTAAAAGGAGATCTTATCATTAAGCAAACAGTTCTTGCTGATTTGATGGGAGGTAGCTTTTTTGGGCAAACGTATGTATACTCATCTGGAGAGGGAGAGTATACTGAACCTAGAATTGCACGCGCTCATTACCTTGGTAATAACTATTATGATGAATTTACTGTTGTAGCAAGAGAAATTACATCCTCTAATTTGAATAAAATTGTAGCTTTTACACATAATAATACAGGAGCGTATAGCTATGAGGTGTCTGTTGGAGCTGGTAATACAATGAACAGAAAACCTGTAGTCTGTTACAATCAAGAAAGAATAAAATTTGCATGGGCTTCTGAATATGGATTGGCTTCAACAACTGAGGCATGGACATTAACGAGTCCAGGAAATCTTGGTGAAGATGTATTATTAGCAGAATTTGATAGATCTTCTTTATCCTTAATAAAAATGTTTGAAGTGAATAGGGTACAAGGAGATTTTCATACTGCAAATCCATCAATTGCAGAAGCAAGATGGGATGATGCTTATAATTTAAACTCCTTTGTTTACAATTATTCAACTACAAATGGATATGCCATCTATAATAAGAAGTTATTGGCAAGTGCAAGTCCCAAAAGACTATCTATTCAAAAAGATGAGGAAATGACCCTTACTTTTTCAAATGAAAATTATACACTTTCAGCTGAGGATTTAAAAGATTATCAATTTCAAATCTTCAATATAGAAGGTAAAAAGATTGATCTTTCAAATAATATGGAAATGTATGATCAAGAATTGATAATTAATACTCAAGGATTGTCAAAAGGTATATATGTCCTACATTGTAACTCTTCTAAAAAAGCTCAAACCTTTAAGTTGATGGTTCGATAAAATATCTAAGTCATAAATAAAAAAAAAGGGCTATTTTATAATAGCTCTTTTTTTATTTCCAATATTTTAATTTTAAGTAATTGTGTTGTTCTAAGTTAATTGTGATATTATTTTCAATAAAACTTCTGTAATATATTATGTATAAATACAAGGTAAGTATTGTATGATGTAGTAGTTGTAAGTAGTTGATGGTAAGTATGTTCTATTACATTTTGATTTTAATATATGTTTTATATATTTGCTCCATTAATAAGTTAATTATATACACTATGAAAAAATTTTTAACGAATATTTCAATATTCGCATTAATGGGCTTAACGCAACTTTCAGCTCAAACTATTATCAATGCTACCAATCCTGATGTTATGCTTTATGGCGTATCTACTCCAATGGGTAGAGGGCCTTCAATTAATACGGGTACTGCTGTAAGTAATTTTTTACTTAGTGATCCATCAGATGTGATGGGTACTTCGGTTGCTTTAAGTGTTTGGGACGATCCTACAGGAAATTCAACTTTGGCTTGGACGGGTAATCAGGAGTTTGGTCCTGGTAGTGTATCCATACCTGGGGCTATTGACCCTGACGTAGAGGTTAGTCCAGTAGATGGAATTGTTGCCTATGTAGGTTATGTAGATGCTACAAATAATCAAGTTTATATTTCTTATTATTATCCTTCGGCTGTACCGATGTCTGGATTTAACTTTGGGGGAGTAATGCCTTTTTCAACTACAAATCCTATTAATTCAGTAAATATAGATATTACTTATTTTAATGAATGGAGTGAGCTTGGTTTAGGAGTTATTACCTGGGATGAAAGTGGTGTTATTTATGCGTCAACATTTTATATAGGAAATACTCCTTCAACTATTATTGTTTCAAGTCCAGTTTTAGTTGGATATGGTAGCCAGCCTGATATTTCTGCTAGTGGAGTAGGGCGAATAGTAGAGGTGGTTTATATCGATGACTTAAAGGGAGATCTTATCATTAAGCAAACTGATATTCTTAGTTTGATGGCAGGTAGTAGTTTTACTGGGCAAACGTTTGTTTACTCATCAGGAGATGGAGCGTATACAGAACCTCGTATTGCACGTGCTCATTACCTTGGTAATAGCTTTAAAGATGAATTTACTGCAGTGGCAAGAGAAATTACATCGTCTAATTTGAATAAAATTGTAGCTTTCACACATAACTATACAGGATCGTATAGCTATGAGGTGTCTGTTGGTGCTGGTAATACAATGAACAGAAAACCTGTAGTCTGTTATAATCAAGAAAGAATAAAATTTGCATGGGCTTCAGAATATGGATTGGCTTCAACAAATGAGGCATGGACATTAACGAGTCTAGGGAATCTAGGTGAAGATGTATTATTAGCAGAATTTGATAGATCTTCCTTATCCTTAATTAAAATGTTTGAAGTGAATAAAGTACAAGGGGGATTTCATACTGCAAATCCATCAATTGCAGAAGCAAGATGGGATAATGCTTACAATTTAAACTCCTTTGTTTACAATTATTCAACTACAAATGGATATGCTATCTATAATAAGAAGTTATTGGCTAGTGCCAGTCCTAAAAGACTATCTATTCAAAAAGATGAGGAAATGACCCTTACTTTTTCAAATGAAAATTATACACTTTCAGCTGAGAATTTAAAAGATTATCAATTTCAGATCTTCAATATAGAAGGTAAAAGGATTGATTTTTCAAATAATATGGATTTATATGATCAAGAATTGATAATAAATACTCAAGGATTGTCAAAAGGTATGTATGTCCTACATTGTAGCTCTTCTAAAAAAGCTCAAACCTTTAAATTGATGGTTCGATAATATATCCAAGTAGTAATTTAAGGAAGGGCTATTATTAAAATAGCCCTTTTTTTTGTGGAAAATTGTGAGAAAAAAATAGACCCGGCGTTAACCAAAATGCTTAGAGTTGAAAAAGGGATTTTAGGTAATAGTGCTATAGGATTAGAGAACAAATAATAGCAATTTTAAATCCCTTATAATTTCGTAGGCCTTTTAAATTATCACCGAGTCATTTCTATATCTTTTATTCTGAAGACTCTGTTATTATTGTACCAAGCTATGACTAATTGTGGGATCTACCGAATGTTTTAAATTAATAAATTTGAAATTTAGCCCTTGTTTAAGTAATTGATTTTATTAATATATGTACACATAATTTTAAGTATAAATTCTAGTATTTTTTAATACTGAAATAGAGCCTTGTAATTTAATCTACCAAATATAAGGACAAAAAAAAAGGAGACCATTTTGGTCTCCTTTTTTTATAATTTTATCTAATGCTTATTAGTTATAAGCATATTCGCTTAGATAGTCATATTTCTCTGTGAGCTTTTTGTTTTCACAAATCGAGGCTCTACCAATGATAGTGTCAGGATCTTCTCTCAAAAGAGCTGGAAGTACATGTTCCATCAACATATCTCCAAAGTCTGCAGAAGCATCCTTAGGTAATTCACAAGGTAAATTATCTACAGCCATAACCGTGATAACATCCTCATTTTTGATCGTATCTTCTTTTTCGGTCATCCTATTGTATCCATAAATAGGATCTGTAATAGTAGATGGACGAATTGTAGAAGCTACTGGTCCATCAATATCACAACTGATATCTGCTACCACCTTAAGTTTGAAGTCTGGGTGTTTCGCTTCTTCTCTTGTAAAGATATAAGGAGAACCCGATCCGTAGAAGTGACCTGCTATAAACATATCTGCTACAGCAGAAAATTTAGGGAAGTCGGTAATATAATCCTCAGGGTTTGTGTAAAAATCGCTATTGTTGAGAATTTGCCCGTCCTTTCTTTTATTATAATCTAAACAGTCCGCAATGGTATATACAGGAGCCTCAAAAGTTTTCGTAATAAAGTCTTCGGGGCTAACTTTTTTAAGTCCTAATAATTCAATAATTTCCACACTTCCTTGTGATACACGTCCTTTACCAGTAAGTACCAATTTGAAATTGGATGGTAATTGAATTCTTTTCAATTCTTCCTCCAGTTCAACGCGATCTTCACATTCATGGGCAGGATATAAACTAAAAGTATCGTATTTCATTCCCCATGCAAGGAATCCATTATAAGCACCTACAATTCCGGCATAACGTCCAAAACCAACCAATCTTTGATTTGTAGCAGCCGTTAGGGTTTCGTAGTCCACCATACGGATGTTCTTGTCCAACAAGGCCTTTATCAAATCTTTGTTATAAGGCTGTTGTTTGATGGTATGCGAAAAGAAAAAATAGGTTTTATCGTTCATCAGATTTCTGATAGGTACTTCCTTGACACCCATTAATACATCACAATCGGAAAGATCGCTTTGCATTGGTACCCCTTTTTCTTTATACTCGTCGTCTGAAAAACAACGGATTTTACTTGGCTGTACAACCAATTCGATCTCAGGATATGAACCCATGATTTCCTCACATTGTGCAGGTGTAAAAGGTACGCGTTTGTCTGGTGGATTTTTCCCTTCTCGGATGATTCCTATTTTCATTGGATGGTAGTATTATGTTGCTTCGCTTATAAAGCGATAAGCTGTCTGTAAATCATATAGTTGAATGCAAAGCATAAACCCAATACTAGATTGGGTTTATGTTTGCAGTCCAAAAATCAAAGATGTTAAAAAATTAACAATTCATCAATCTTTTGTTGAAAAATCTCAAGGGTATTTAGTCTTGATTTTTTTCCTCTTTAGTTCTCTTTTTATACAGAAATAAAAAGATAATAGGGGTGAATACAAAATAGAACCAAGGCTCCATTTGTCGTATCATATCAATAGTGCCCAATAGATAAATACAAAAGCTCAAAAGGCAAGCCAATGAAAAATCTACAAAGAGCATTAGGTGTGACTTTTTCATTAACCGTTGGTAAGTTTCTTATACTTGATACGATTTGGTTCTTTGTCTCCTTTACGTTTCTTGTAGTTTTCTATATAATCAGAATATCCACCTTCAAAGTAGTATACTTCAGAATTTCCTTCAAATGCAAGAATGTGCGTACAAATTCTATCCAAGAACCATCTATCGTGAGAGATTACTACGGCACAACCAGCAAAGTTTTCTAAACCTTCTTCCAGTGCTCTTAGTGTATTTACATCCAAGTCATTGGTTGGCTCATCCAGTAGCAATACATTCCCTTGTTGTTTCAGGGCCATTGCTAGGTGTAGTCTGTTTCTTTCTCCACCAGAAAGTACTTTTACTTTCTTGTTTTGGTCAGATCCAGAGAAGTTAAACCTTGAAACATAGGCTCTAGAGTTTTGTCTATGACCATCTATTTCAATCGTCTCTTCACCGTCAGCGATGTTTTCCCAAACAGTTTTTTCTGAATCAATAGAATCATGGTTTTGATCTACATAAGAGATCTTTACGGTTTCACCAACCTTGAAGTCACCACCATTTGGTGTTTCAAGACCCATAATCATTTTGAATAGTGTAGTCTTACCAGCACCGTTTGGCCCAATAATACCAACGATACCTGCAGGAGGTAGACGGAAGTTCAGGTTATCGTACAAAAGACGATCTCCATACCCTTTGGCTACATCTATGGCTTCAATAACTTCATTACCCAATCTTGGTCCTGAAGGAATATAAATTTCTAATTTTCTTTCTCTTTCTTCAGAAGACTGGCTCAATAGCTCATTATAATTATTCAAACGAGCCTTAGATTTCGCATGTCTTCCTTTGGGTGTCATACGGATCCATTCCAACTCACGTTCTAAGGTCTTTTGACGCTTAGAAGCTTGTTTGTCTTCTTGTGCCATACGCTTGGTCTTTTGATCCAACCAAGAAGAGTAGTTCCCTTTCCAAGGAATACCTTCACCACGGTCCATCTCAAGAATCCATCCAGCTGCATTGTCCAAGAAATATCTATCGTGGGTAATCGCAATTACAGTTCCTTTGTACTGTTGTAAATGTTGCTCCAACCATTGTACAGATTCTGCATCCAAGTGATTGGTTGGCTCATCCAGTAGCAATACATCTGGGCTTTGCAATAGTAGACGACAAAGTGCTACACGCCTTGCTTCCCCTCCAGAAAGGTTCTTTACAGGTGTATCTCCTTCTGGTGTACGTAGCGCATTCATTGCAGTTTGCAATTTTTGGTCTAAGTTCCAGGCATCCAACTGATCAATTTTTTCAGCAAGCTCTGCCTGCTCATCGATCAATTTTTGCATCAAGTCTGGATCTTCCAATACTTCTGGTTCCCCAAAGCGTAGGTTTACAGCCTCATAGTCTTCCAGTACTTGTACTGTCTCAGCTGCTCCTTCTTTTACTATTTCAACAACTGTTTTGGTGGGATCCAATTTTGGCTCTTGCTCAAGATAACCAACAGAATATCCAGGGCTCCAGTGCATTTCTCCCTGATAATCTTTATCTACACCTGCAATTAGTTTTAGAACAGTAGATTTACCGGAACCATTTAGCCCAATAATTCCTATTTTTGCTCCATAGTAAAAGGAAAGGTGAATATTCTTTAATACGGTTTTACCCGGAAAAGTTTTGGATATATTAACCATCGAAAAGATGATCTTCTTGTCGTCTGCCATGTTGATTCAATTTATGAGCAACAAAGATCGTAAATTAATTGGCCTTATCCATAGCTTTCACACTGATTTATATTGTGGGTAAGGGAATCGATAATGGACCTGAATACTAAACTGATAAGTCGAGATTTTGTCTATGAAATTATGGAAATGTAAACAGTTTGATGTGGCCCATCACAATTCTAGTATGAAGGTGGGTACGGATGCTATTTTATTGGGTGCATGGGTGGTAAATGGTGCTTACTCGCGTATATTGGATGTTGGAACGGGCTCTGGTATTATTGCGCTGTGTATGGCGCAGCGTTTTCAGGATGCTGCTGTAGTGGCTATAGATATTCATGCAGATAGTGTTTCTGAGGCCAATGAAAATTTCCAAAGAAATAGTTGGGCTGCTCGTATGGAAGCTAAAGAGGTTGCTGTACAGGATTTGGAAACCGCTCCATTTGATTTAATCGTAAGCAATCCTCCTTATTTTGTTGCCAATGCTGGATCGCTTTCTCCCAAGACTTCAAGAATGCTTGCAAGGCATAATCATAGCTTGGGATTGACAGAGTTGTTACATCGTTCATCTCAATTATTGACAGAGAAAGGGCGCTTGGCGATTGTCATTCCTTTTGATGCGGAATTTCAATTAGAAGATACTGGATTGGTTGAAGTGGAAAGGACGGTAGTTTATGGTAAAGAAGGAAAGAAAGCCGAACGTTTATTACTACTTTTTGAAAAAAGTTCGGAACTAAAAGAAAGTCAACTTTCAGAATTGATTATTCGAAAAGAAGATCATAGTTATTCCGATGAATATGTATCTTTAACAAAAGACTTTTATTTATGAGCAAACAGCATCGATATTCGAGTACCATCACCTGGACAGGAAATACAGGAGAAGGAACGGGAGGTTATAAAAAATATAGCCGCGATCATGAATTATCGGTACCTGGGAAATCTGTAGTTGCCTTGTCTTCAGATCCTACATTTAGAGGGGATGTCCATCGGATGAATCCTGAAGAATTATTGATTGCCTCCATTTCTAGTTGTCACATGTTATGGTATCTGCACCTATGTTCGGAAAATGGCATTGTTGTACAAAGATATGTGGATCATGCAGAAGGTATTATGGAAGAAAGTATGGATGGGGCAGGAGCCTTTGTAGCAGCAACCTTATATCCAGAAATTCGTATCCAATCTAGAGATAATTTGCATCTTGCTAAAGAATTGCATCACGAGGCACATGGAAAGTGTTTTATTGCCAATTCTGTAAATTTCCCTGTCAAAATAGAAGCGAAGATTTCTATCCGATAATTCCTTTTAATCTCAGTGCGAAGCAACTCTTTTACCTTTAACCTAAGCATCCTAATCTTTTAAAAAACTCTTTATTTCGCTCAAGCGCAGGGCTCTTTCTTTTTCCAATTGATGAAAAAGAAAGCAATCCCGGACGTCCGGGAGTCAAAATAAGGATCGTTCTTCGAAGCATTCATTATACTACTACAGGCTAATTCATCTCCCTCTGGTCGATAAATGCCATTTCGTAGCTTCATTCATTCGATCTAAATTTTGACTTCTTGTTTCAGGTTATTATAATTGCGATTTCGGATTCAGAAATAAATACATGCAGGATAAAAGAATAATTAATTGGTAGACTTATGAAAATCAATTAATCTCTCCATAGGTTTTTGAATACATTCCACTATTTCAAATCCATTGTGTAGGGCACTAGCTTGAAGGTATTCTTGAAAATGTAATCCTATAGAACCGATTAGCTTTATCTGGTTGGATTCCGATTTGAATACAGCTGCTGGTCCTTTAAAAAAGCGGTCGAAGCAATGGAATATTAGTCTTTGTATTTTGTCCTCCTCTTTGTATTTAGCGATAAAAGGAGCAAAGGATGCCAAGTATTTTTGAGGGTACTTTTTGAAGTATAAGCTGTGAATGATATTTTCTTTACTGAGTTGGAATTCAGTTTTCAATTCATTTTCTATTTCAGTTGGTAGTTGTCCATAGATAAAAGCTCTCAATAGTTCTTTTCCTAAATCAACGCCACCACCTTCATCGGCTAAAACATAGCCCAAGGAATTGGTCGTAGCCAATTTTTCACCATCGTAATAACTAATATTGGAGCCCGTTCCTAGTATAGCAATAAGACCAGTGTTATCACCATAAGCAGCCTGTGCTGCTGCCAATAGGTCACTGTGAATATGTATCTTATCTTTTTTAATGGATAGGCTAGCGAGTGCTTTCTTTAAGTTCTCTATACTTTTTGGGCTATCTATACCAGCACCGTAAATATATAGTTGGGTAGTGGAAGAATAAGCTGTTTGATCGAGTACCTTTTGGAAAACTGTAGCTATCTCCTCTGCACTTTGGTAATTTGGATTGAAACCAATTTCCGAGATTCTTTGTACAGAACCATCCGGTTTTATCCAAGCCCATTCTGACTTGGTAGAACCTATATCACTAATTATTTTCATGGGCTTCAATCTCAAATTTTCTACCCTCCAAAGCCAATTCTGTATTTTCAAATTCTTCCTTTGCTTCCTCTAAAAGGGGCGTCAACTTTTTATACCTAGAAGAAAAGTGACCAATAATTAATTTACCGACACCTGCTTTTTTTGCAATTTCACCAGCTTGTTTGGCTGTGGTATGTTTGGTATGTCTCGCTTGATCCTTTAGTTCATGTAAAAAAGTTGCCTCATGATACAATAGATCCACTCCCTTGATATAGGGAAGGATGGTTTCTGTATAAACAGTATCGGAACAGAATGCGTAGGATCTCGGTTTTGGTGGATTGAAAGTTAGCTTACTATTGGCTAGAATTGTTCCATCGTCCATTTTATAGTCTGCACCTTCTTTTATTCGATTAATGGCATAAAATGGAATATCATAATCGTCTATCATCTTTCTATTGATAGGACGTAACTTTTCCTTTTCCACAAATTTGTAACCAGTGGTATCTATTCTATGAATAAGCGGGAAAGAATAAATGGCAATTTTATTATCTTCAAAAATACATTCCGACTCCAATGGATTCGTAGGGTGGAAATTTAGTTTATAGCGCCATGCAGAATGGGTGATCCTCATATTAAGATCTAGCACTTGTTTTAATGCTGGCGGTCCATATAGGTCTAAAGGCTTTTCACGGCCCATCAAATTATAGGTAGACAGTAGACCCAAAAGTCCAAAATAATGATCACCATGCAGGTGAGAGATAAAAATCTTTTCAATTTGATTGAACTTGATTCTATTTTGTCTTATTCTACTTTGAGTACCCTCACCACAATCTATCAGATATAATTTATCTCTGAAGTTGAGAATTTGTCCAGTGGGGTTTCTGTTGGCGGTAGGGGTTGCTGAACTGCTTCCTAATATGGTTAAATCGAATGGCATGATTACAATATAATAAAAAACCTCATACATTCCTTTAAAAATAGGACATGTATAAGGTTTTTAAATATGTTTTTTGGAATTATTATTCCAAGAAAATAGGCTTATTTACGGATAACCAACTGAGAATTAACAGCGAAGTCTCCATTTGAAAGGCTTACTTGGTAAACACCAGCAGTGAAAGAACTAGCTGGAATTTCAATTGTGTTTTCACCAACTGTACTTTCCATAGAAGTAGCGTACAATACACGACCACTCATATCTGTAACCATCATGTTTACATTTCCAGCAGTCAAAGCGTTGAAACGCATAGTGCTCACTGTAGAACTTGGGTTAGGGTACAAAGCAACCGTATTGATAGCTTCTTCTTCAATACTTAGGTTAGCAGCAGTAGCCAAAATAACTACTCCACTGTCACCAACGATTTCTTGTATAGCGTCATTGTCTAATGGGAATGCAGTACTGAATACATCTACTTCAGCAGAAAGGAATAATTCCAATTCATATTGCATAGAAGCTGTTGAATCTGTAATTGTTCCAGAGATAGTAGCACATCCGTACTCTCCACCTGCCCAGTTACAGTCATTGTTATCACATTCCAATGTTAATCCATCAGGAAGACCTACGATAGAATCCAATTGTAAGAATGTTACAGTACCTGAAATACCTGAAGCTTCCAATGAATCTGGAACAGCCATATAGATAGTTTCGCTGTATGTATAGTCAACGATTTCTGGTAAGAAAACAGTGTCTCCAGAAACGATAGCAGTTGCAGGGTACGAAATGATATCTGTAATAGTAGTATCAGGTGTACATTGGGCAAAGCTTGAGCTAATTCCTAAGATTGACAATGTAAAAACAGAAAGTAAAATTTTTTTCATAATGTTGGTTTTAATTATTGGTTGTTAAAGACTTCGTTCTATTTCCTCCATAAAGATGAATTCCATTGCTTCATGCTCGGTTGGAATTAGATTTAATACATGGTCGATATCCTCTTTCGCAAAATCGGTTACTACCACAAATGATTTATTTATTGATCCTAAAGCTACAGAAAAATTCCCTAGCTCTTCTAATAGTTCTGAATTAAAAGAAATTCCTGTATCAAAGGAAAAGATGACATTTTGATTATAACCTTTGCTTTTTTCAATAGCGTCCTCGCTACTTTGAAAGTCATTCCAATCCTTTATATCTGAAAATTGGAAAAGTATATAGCTATCTTTTTCTATAATATCCATAGTGCTTGTATTAAGCGTTAATTCGTAATTTTTGAGCCAATAGATAAACAACAGCCATACGTACAGCTACTCCGTTTTCTACCTGATCTAGAATTATTGCCTGATCACAATCTGCTACTTCAGAGCTAATCTCAACACCACGGTTGATAGGTCCTGGATGCATTATGATGATCTTCTTACTAAGACTGTTTAGCATTTTCATATCCAATCCATACATCATCGTGTATTCACGTAAGGATGGAAAGTATTTTACATCTTGACGCTCCAATTGAATACGCAGCATATTGGCTACATCACACCATTCAAGTGCAGTTTGTAGATCGTGTTCTACTAGTACCCCCAATTCGTGAATATACTTTGGAATAAGGGTGGTAGGTCCACAAACCATTACTTCGGCGCCTTGTTTTTGCAGACAGTAGATATTTGATAGGGCTACCCTAGAGTGGGTAATATCTCCTACAATAACTACCTTTTTTCCTGCTAAGTCACCTAGGCGCTCTCTCATAGAATAAGAATCTAGCAAGGCTTGGGTAGGATGCTCATGGGCTCCATCACCAGCATTGATGACTTTCGCATCAACATGCTCAGACAAAAACTTGGCAGCTCCTGGGTTAGGATGTCTCATGACAACCATATCCACTTTCATGGCCAAGATATTGTTTACAGTATCTATAAGTGTTTCCCCTTTCTTAACAGAAGAAGAAGCGGCAGAAAAGTTGACAACATCAGCAGAAAGTCTTTTTTCCGCTAGCTCAAAAGAAAGTCTTGTTCTCGTTGAGTTTTCAAAGAATAAGTTGGCAATAGTTACATCTCTTAGAGAAGGTACCTTTTTGATAGGACGGTTCAATACATTCTTGAATTGCTCCGCCGTCTGAAAAATAAGTTCGATATCTTCCTTTTGCAGCTCTTTTATTCCAACAAGATGATCTACGCTTAGTTGATTGGTCATGATTAGTTATTTATCAAACTTACTTTATCTTCTTTTCCTAGTATAGACCATTCTACATTTACTTTCTCTGTAGAGATGGCATCTACCTCCCTTCCAATATAGTTGGGAGATATAGGTAGTTCACGAGAAAATCGTCTATTGATGAGTACCAATAGTTCGATGTCCTTAGGTCTACCAAAAGAACCTATGGCATTCAGTCCAGCACGGATAGATCTACCGGTATACAGTACATCATCTATAAAGACTACTCTTTTGTTTTCTATGAGAAAATCGATATTGGTTTGGTGTACTAAAAGATGTTCAGTACGATTTCTAAAATCATCTCTAAAGAAGGTGCTGTCCAAACTTCCCCAATGTAAGGTGTCGATTTTTTTCAGCTCGTTTAATTTAGCAACAATTTTTTCTGCCAAAAAAACACCCCTTGGTTGCATACCAATGATCACCGTATTAGAGAAATCTTCGTGATTTTCAATGAGTTCCCAACACAGCCTTGTGATGGTAATGTCAATCTCCTTACTATTGAGTAATATCTTTTCGCTCATAATGTAGCAAATATAGAAATTTTAGCTATT
>MAAC01018159.1_pt1 | contig 54634 bp, 51 predicted proteins | sample 1115981 | NCBI WGS metagenome assembly MAAC01 (sample SAMN04961126, study PRJNA320927) | seawater metagenome | isolation source: sample BD02T64 sea water enriched with oil for 64 days | place: USA:Gulf of Mexico | collected 2013-07-27 | reverse complement strand
GGCTTACCGCTTCCCCATTGTAGAGGAGCTTTTTAGCCAATATGAAAAATACAATTCTGCATCCATAGCCAACCCAGAACTAAAACCCGAAAACGGACTTCACCACAACCTTATGTTTGACAAGTTAATTGAAGGTGGCTATTTACGAATCAATATCTTCCAAGAAACAGTCAAAAATGTCATTGAGTCTCAAACAGACAACATTACTGACCCTACTACAAGCGTAAGAACATTTGTCCCCGTTGATGAAGTACAAACATCAGGAATTGAGTTTATCGCTAACATCATGGGTGTATTTAACCCTCAACTCGATATGCGATTTAACCTTACCTATGTCGATTCAGAAATCACCAAAAACGAGCCTGACCCAGCATTGGAAGATAATCAATTCCCCCGAACGCCACACTGGCGCAGCAACTTGCTTACGACTTACCATATAAATACACAATGGGATGTGGGCGGCAGCATACAATATGCCAGCAATAGCTTTGGAAGTTTGGATAATAAAGATAAAGAGGATAACGTTTACGGCGCACAGGATGCATATACTCGCCTAGGTTTAAAAACCGCATATGCGATAAACAATAATACCAAAGTCAGCCTAGGTGTTGACAATCTGACCAATGAAATCAGTTATGTCAATCACCCCTGGCCTGGTCGAACGTATTATTTGAATATGTCCTACGACATGTGATTTTGGACTACTCATGCCACCTTAACATACGCAATGATTAAAGATGCTTCAATCGGCCCTTAAGAAAGGTGGTAAATACACGAACTTTTTCGGGAATATAGGTACGCGACGGGTAAACAATCCAGGCCATGGTCTCAAATTCTGTGGCCGTCACTTGGTGCTCTGGGAACACATTAACTAGCTCGCCATCTTCAAATGAACTCCCTATCAACCAGTCGGAAAGTAAAGCCAAACCGGCGCCATCAATAGCACATTTTTTAAGTACTAGGCCCAGGTTTACAGTCAGCCTGCTTTTAATGTTAACTTGTTCAACCCGTTGTGGGTTGTTCTTTAATCGGAACTTCCAAATCGACCTAAAACCGGGAAGAGGAAAAGTTAAACATTTATAATGTGCTATATCGCTGGGCTGTTGGAGCTCTCCATTTTTTTCTAAATACTCAGGGCTGGCGCAAACACTATAGACCGTCTGCATTAGTCGTTCAGCAACGAGTGTTGAGTCTGCTAAAGGCCCTTGCCGAATAGCGACATCAATGTTCTCGCTCACTGGATCCAACACAATGTCAGTAAGGCGTAGGTCAACGGTCAGGTCTGGGTGAAGCTGGGTAAACTCTGTCAGCAGAGGTGATATACAGGTAGCACCTAGCGAGGGGGATGCCGTTATACGTAAGGTACCACTCAGGTTTGTGTTTGAATCTATAACCGCTAGACGAGCATACTCTAGCTCTTCAACGACAGGCTCTACACGTTTAAAGTAGAGCTTTCCTGCCTCTGTTGGGGATAAACTTCGCGTTGTACGTTGAAATAGTCGAACACCTAGTTGTTTTTCGAGTGAAGCAATGGTGCGAGATATTGATGAGGGGGAAAGGTTTCGATCCTTAGCTACAGAAGAGTAGTCACCGCGTCGCATTACTTCGACAAATATTTGTAGTGCTTCAATATTCATTTATTCTCAAATCTAATTTTTGCAGAAAACGCATAAGTGTTATGCATTTATTACTATTTAGTTCGCAATTAACATAGGACTATAATGCACTTTATGGAGACCGGCCAGGCAAAATGCAAGCAACCTAGCACGGTTAGCTGAATGAATAAGTCAATTAATTGGAAAGTTCCCCGATGAATAAGAATATTAGTGAATTAGACTCTGAGCCGCTTCCACTCAAATTGTCACAAGCAGAAAAGGCTGAGATATTTCTGTCGATGCATCATGAGGCCAAAGCCTTTATTATCCCTAACCCTTGGGATATAGGTACTGCGCGACTGCTTGCTCAACTTGGTTATAGAGCGCTAGCAACTACCAGTGCAGGTTATGCGTTTTCAATAGGACAGCGCGATAATACGATCGATCGCGAAACCATGATGTCACACGTAAAAGACATTGTAGAGGCAACTAATCTACCCGTAAGCGCTGATTTGGAAAACGGTTTTGGTGATTCACCAGAAACGGTTGCGGAAACTATCCAATTTTCCTCAAAAGTTGGTTTGGTGGGCGCGTCGATTGAAGATGCCACAAACCAGCAAGACAATCCCATTTATGAATTTGAACTCGCCGTGGATCGTATACGAGCAGCAGCGGAAGCAAAACGTTCATTTGCACATCCTTTTGTGCTCACGGGGCGTACTGAGAACTATTTAGTGGGAAGACCAGACCTTAAAGACACTATTAAGCGTTTGCAGGCCTATCAAGAAGCCGGGGCCGACGTTTTATATGCGCCAGGGGTTACAAGCAAGGATGACATTGCTGCCATCGTTCATTCAGTGGATCGGCCTGTAAATGTAGTGATGGGACTGCAAGGTGTAAAACTGAGCGTAGATGAACTGACAGAAATCGGTGTTAAGCGCATCAGTGTAGGTAGTTCGCTAAGCCGTGCAGCATTAGGTGCGTTTCTACGAGCGGCCAATGAAATGCTAGAGAAAGGTACATTTAATTTCTCTGATGATGCTGTTAGTTATGCTGAGATTAGCGCTATGTTTGTAGAGGATGACGAAAAATGAACATGAGTACTGTTGATACACCAGAGCCGCCTTATCACTAGGTAACCACATCACCTCAACCCTACAATAATTTCCCTCAACGATGGTTCAAATTGGCTGCCAGTCATCACATCATGAACAGCGGACTCACTGTCATTTGTAGCCTGATTCAAATTCACCCTCATCATTGCAGCACCTAAGGTAAAACTTAATAACTTATGAAAGGTAATCGCCGCATTCTCGGAAGAAAAACCCGCACCCATTAAACAAACAAGCGCATCATCAAATACTTTTTTCGAAGCAATGCCTATATTATGCGAGCTAATCATCAACATTAAATATTCTGGTTCGTTCGTGAATGCTGTAAAAACATCTACGAACGTAATGTGTAACCACTCTTGCCAATCAATTATAGAGTGTTCTTTTTGATGGGCCCGCGCCACAAAATCCTCCACTAATGCAAAAACAATATCGTGCTTCGTTGCAAAGTGGTTATAAATTGACATTGGGCCTGCATCCAATACGTTGGCAATTTTTCGAATACTCAACGCCTCAATGCCCTGCTCATGTAACAGTACCTTGGCAGCATCAACGATCACCTCTTTACTGAGGGATCCGCGAGGCCTACGTGTTCTTGTCGCTTTACTGTCTAGCAATGCCTTTGGCATAACAATCAACCATCCACTTTCATTGTAATCGGTAACAACAATTGTTTTATCACTCCGTCACCCTCTAAATCAACAACCCCGACATGCAGCGGGCTTACTTTTTCTTTAGGTAAAAACCAGGTACCAAACACCAAATCCCAAATAATTAAGTTGCTACCGTAGTTATGATTAGCCAGCGATGTATCTTTCATATGATGCCATCGATGCAGTTCAGGAGAAGAAACCACGTAATTTAACCAGCCAAACTTCACATCCACATTGCCATGTTGCCACATACCATGCATAACACTAAACGTTGTTGCTAAATAAATAACGACAGGGTCAGCCCCCATGGCAATTGCAGGTACATTGGATAACACAGGAATCGCAATTAGATCAATATAATGAAAACGTGTGGCGTTAAACCAATACAGTTTATTAGGATTATGATGAACACTGTGAATACGCCACAACCACAATTTTTCATGTTCAAAACGATGCAACCAGTACGTCATAAATTCTGCAATAACTAAAAACAAAATCACCTGAAATACCAAAGGCCACTGCGTAGGCCACAAATCAATCCCCACCCAGCTAGATAATACTCCTGCACTGGCCGCCATCGCCATTGCCACAAAAATCTCTGCCCTCAAAATCACATTATTAAGAATAAACAGGCCAACGTCGCTGAAAATATGCTGCTTCCATTCTGGGTGCCATTCTTTTGAAAAGTATTGAAAACGTTCCATGCTATATACCCACAATGCAGATAACACCACTGGCATCAAATACATAAGGTATTTATGAAGTTCTAACTCATAAAGCGTTATCTGATACCCAAGGACTGAAACGTCAAAAATATTATTGCCTAAAGGTGCAGCAAGCAAATCAGGCAGCGAATCTGCCATCCAAAAAGCGAAACCCATTCCAAGCACGATAACCAATGGATAGCTCATCCAAGCAAAAAATGTCTGAACCTTATTACGCTTAATAGACTCATCTAACGGTAAGCCACTATTCTCAGAGGCCAGGAGATCTGCACCAATTTGTTTAAAATCACTCATAACACACCCGTAACGTACACTGTATATTTAACCAAAGAGTACACCGTACGTTACAGGCGTGTCAAACAGTCGTTTAACGAAACATCTCCTCCACCTATATCATTTAGTGGATAAGCCCCCTGTCCATGAGGTAGTATTTAGAAAGGTTTACCGACCCATTCAACCGGTGATAACTGCCAAAAGCGGTGCCACCCACTTTAACGTTTACCCGATCTCACCCGATCTCAAACGTTTAGAGGATCTTGATATGTTCGAAAAATTCGAGCACGCGAATCTCAGCGAGCTGCATTTTCATGTAGATGAGTCCACTCAACTGCAATCCATTATTGCTATCCATAGCACAACTCGTGGGCCAGCCCTCGGTGGTTGTCGGTGTGTAGAGTACGCTTCAGATGATGACGCAATTAACGATGTTGTTCGTTTAGCGAAGGGCATGAGTTACAAAGCAGCCCTTGCTGATGTACCTCAAGGTGGCGGGAAAGCCGTCATTATCAAACCACCAACGATTAACAACCGCAACGCGTTATATCAATCCTTCGGTAAATTTGTCGATAGTTTAGGTGGTCGTTATATTACGGCTGTTGATAGTGGCACCATGCTTTCCGATATGGATCAAGTTCACTTGGCAACTCAATATGTTTCTGGCTGTACTGATGACGGGTTCGACCCATCACCTATCACAGCTCTCGGTGTTTTCTGTGGCATAAAGGCCGCTCTACTTCATCAACGCAGTAAGAACACACTAGCGGGGATTCACATCGCTATCCAAGGATTAGGCAATGTAGGTTTTGCTTTAGCGGAGTTATTACATAAAGCCGGAGCGACGCTCACGGTTTCTGATATCGACATTCGTAAACAACAATTATGCGAACAACGGTTTAATGCCACCAGTGTTGCACCAGAGGAAATCTATCATGTTCCTTGTGATGTATTTTCCCCTTGTGGGCTGGGTGCAATCCTTAATGACATTACTATTCCTCATTTAACCTGTGACATTATCGCAGGTTCTGCAAACAACCAATTGTTAGAACAACGACACGGCGATGCGCTACACCAAAAAGGTATTCTCTATGCACCTGATTACGTCATCAATGCAGGTGGCCTTATTCAAGTCTCCCTAGGCCTTCTACACATTAGCCAACAAGATATTTTAAAAAAAACAACACACATTGGAAACACACTGCAACGTATTTTTGAACGTTCAAAAATGGATAATGTATCCACACATATCATCGCGGATAATTTAGCGGAGGGCATACTGAACATAAAGCATTAACAATAAAAAACAGCACAGACTGCCAGTTATTCGCCACAAGCGAACGATATAACTAAATTACATGGCAACTTTCCAACGCTTTTTAGCGTGACCACAAGTCTATAAGGAAACTGTATGAACATTATCACAAAATACCATTACATTGATGAGCAGGGCAATATTGCCAATGCGTTGCCTGCATGGGCGACTGATGAAAAACTCATTGAATTTTATAAAACCCTCGTCCTTATTCGTCAATATGATAAAAAAGCTATCGCGCTACAACGCACAGGGCAGCTAGGAACCTATGCATCATGCTTAGGCCAAGAGGCCATTAGTTTAGGTATTGGTTTTGCCATGGATAAAACTGATGTTATGGCAGCCTATTATCGTGACCAAGGAGCACAGTATTTACGAGGCTACTCATTTGCGTCACAACTACGATATTGGGGTGGTGACGAACGCGGCAGCGGCCCTCAAGAGACGCCTTTCGCTGAGCAAGACTTACCAAACTGCATCCCTATTGCCAACCAAATAACCCATGCAGCCGGTATCGCCAGCGCAATAAAAATCAAAGGGCAGAAACGTGCGGTAGTTGCGACTTGTGGTGAGGGGGCGACATCTCGCGGGGACTTTTACGAATCACTTAATTTGGCGGGAGTTTGGCAATTACCATTGGTGGTAGTAGTAAACAACAACCAATGGGCAATTTCGACTCCCAGCAAGATGCAAACACAAACACAACATATCGCACAAAAATCTACAGCGGCAGGGATCCAAGGTATTACCATTGACGGTAACGACATCATTGCAGTGTACAACGCTGTGCAAGAAGCCCGAATAAAAGCACGACAAGGTAAAGGGGCTACATTAATTGAAGCAGAAAGTTATCGCCTTTGTGACCACACAACAGCAGATGATGCGACACGGTATAGAAAAACCGATGAAGTGAATGCCGCATGGAAAAAAGATCCTATCAAACGATTACAGAACTATTTATTTCAACATTCACTTTGGTCACCCGAAAAAGAACAACACCTTATCGAACAGCACCGACTGCTTATCGAAAGCGAAGTTGCCGCTTATCTAGCAACAGATCCTAGTAATGCCGCAGATTGTTTTGACCATTTGTATGAAGAGCTGCCTTATGCTTTACACGCTCAGCGAAAACACTTCGTCGACAAATCACTCAACGCATCACATGTTGGAGGGTAATGCTATGGGTATTAATGAAAATTTCTCAACCAATAATCAAGATACAGACCACAGTGATGATATCAGCGCGACTAAAATTGTAACTATGGTAGAAGCGGTTAATTTAGCTTTACATCACGCAATGGCTGCCGATAATAACGTCGTGGTTCTTGGTGAAGATATTGCCACCAACGGTGGTGTTTTTCGGGCAACGCTAGGACTAAAGGATCGCTTTGGTTGTCGCAGAGTTATGGATACCCCCCTTGCCGAATCACTCATTGCTGGTATCAGTGTTGGCATGGCTAGTCAGGGATTAAAACCCGTTGCAGAAATTCAGTTTATGGGTTTTATCTATTCAGCGCTTGAACATATGATCTCTCATGCGGCCCGTTTACGAAATAGAACCCGTGGCCGCCTCCACTGTCCTATGGTACTACGCGCGCCTTATGGTGGCGGCATTCATGCCCCCGAACACCATTCAGAAAGTACTGAGGCCATCTTCGCCCATATACCTGGCTTACGTGTTGTCATCCCATCATCTCCCACTCGTGCTTATGGCTTATTACTCAGCGCAATTCAAGACCCTGACCCCGTCGTATTTTTGGAGCCCAAACGTATTTATCGTGTTAATCGCCAAGAGTTTAAGGACAACGGTGAAGGCCTTCCCTTAGACACCTGCTTTACCTTACGGGAAGGAACTGATGTCACCTTAGTAAGTTGGGGGGCTATGATTCAGGAAACTTTAGAGGCCGCCAATGTCTTGGGTGAGCAAGGCATTCGTGCAGAAGTCATTGATGTGGCAACCATTAGCCCTCTGGATATCGACACGATATTAAGCTCTGTGAAAAAAACAGGCCGCTGTGTTATCGCACAAGAAGCGGCAAGAAGTTGCAGCGTCAGCTCAGATATATCTGCCCAATTAGCTGAACAAGGATTGCTCTATTTACAAGCACCAGTGAAACGCGTAACAGGGTATGACATTCCGATGCCCTATTTTAAAAATGAAAACTTATACATGCCAAGCACTCAGGACATTGTTGCTGCCGCAAAAAGCACGCTGGAGTTTGTATGAAGTACTTTAAATTGCCCGACTTAGGCGAAGGCTTGCAGGAAGCAGAAATTGTAGAGTGGCATATTTCGCCTGGGGATATCGTTGTTGTTGATCAGATTATTGTATCGGTTGAAACAGCCAAAGCGATTGTTGATGTTCCTTCTCCTCAAGCGGGAAAAATTGCGGCGCTGTTTGGTGCCGAAGGTGACATTATTCATACCAATGAGCCCTTGGTGGAATATGCTGGAGAAGACAACGCAGACTCCGGCACGGTAGTTGGCGTTATTGTTGAGGCAACCTCAAAAACAACTGAAGCCTCAAACGAGAAAACCAGCCAAAGCGCTAACCAAGGTGCGGAAGTCGATCAATTTATTATTGGCAGCGCACAAGGAGGAACCCACAACCGTTCGTTTTCCACGCCTGCTATACGCGCCCTTGCTAAACGCCTCAACGTTGATATTAATCGTTTAAAAGGAACCGGACAACATCAACTCATTACAATTGGTGACGTGGAGCGTGCCCACCAAGTAACGCAAGAATTCGGGGAAGAAAAACCTCTAAAGGGTGTACGTAGAGTAATGGCAAAAGCCATGACAAAAGCGCAAGAGGTCGTCAAAGTTACTCTCTTTGATGACGCTGACATCCACAAATGGTATGGCAGTCAGCATGCGATAAAAACAGACCCCACCATGCGCTTAATCCGAGCCATTGGAGAGGCCTGCAAAGTAGAACCTCAATTAAACGCCTGGTTTGATGGCGATAATTTATCATTTCGTATCATTGATAATATCGACCTTGGTATTGCTGTTGATACAGAGGATGGCCTTTTTGTGCCTGTACTACGGGATATAAACAACCGTAGCGACACTAACCTTAAACAAGGTTTTGATGCATTAAGAGACGCCGTTAAATCACGAAAAATCCCACCCAAAGAAATGATGGGTGCAACAATCACCTTATCAAACTTCGGCACTATTGCAGGAAAATACGGTAACCCCGTTGTTGTACCACCCATGGTATCCATCTTAGGAGCAGGCACAATACACGACCAAGTTGTACCTTATCAGGGTGATATCACGATACACCCCATCATACCTCTATCATTTAGTTTTGATCACCGAGCCGTGACCGGAGGCGAAGCTGCTCGTTTTCTAAAAGCAGTTATGGATGATCTTGAGAAATAACAGGGACAGGTTTAGCAATCTCATAACCTTGGGCGTAATCCACGCCTAAGGTTTTTAAACACGCTAATATCTCCGCATTTTCGACAAACTCAGCAATGGTCTTTTTACCCATTACATGACCGATACGATTTATTGATTCCACCATGGCATAATCAATTTCATCGTCAACAATATCTTTAACAAAACAACCGTCTATTTTCAGGTAGTCAACTGGTAGATTTTTTAGATAGCCATAAGATGAAAACCCGCTCCCAAAATCATCCAATGAAAATCGGCAACCTAGCGCTCTAAATCGATTCATAAATTCGATAGCTTTCGTTAAATTGGTAACTGCTATAGTTTCAGTAATTTCAAAACATATTTTTTCTGGGGGAACATTATAACAATCAAAAAGCTCCGCTAAAAATACTGAAAACTCATCATCACCAATACTCAACCCAGACAAATTAATAGAACACATCGACAAATTCGTGAGCTGCTCAGGCTCATCTTCCAACCACATAAATACATTCTTAACTACCCATCGATCTACCGATGGCATCAAGTTATACCGTTCCGCCGCCGGAAGAAATGCCCCAGGTGCTACAATGCCATCTTCACTTTGCAACCGCACAAGGATCTCCATGTGCTCACCACCAATGCTATCCAATATTGGGGCTATGGTCTGTTTATACAATACCAGCCCTCCCTCCTCCAGAGCTTGAGTAATACGTGATGCCCATTGCATCTCCCCTTGCTTTAATGCCAAATCAATATCACCAGGCACATATTCGTGCACACGATTACGCCCTGCGTCCTTAGCTGCATAACAGGCTGCGTCCGCCAAACTCATAACTGATTTAACGGATTCTGTATCGTCAGTAATTGGTACTAGTCCGATACTAACGCCTAATGTAAATATTTTGTTCTCCCAAGAAAAACGAAACTCTTGAATAGCCGTTCGAAGCTTATGAGCAACCTTGGTGGCATTTTCCCCAACACAGTTCTCAAGCAACACACCAAACTCATCCCCTCCCAGTCGCGCAAGCGTATCCCCTCCGCGCATGTGGGTCTGTATCTGCAACGTTACTTGGCGCAGCAGCTCATCACCAGCAATATGACCGCAGGTATCGTTCACCAATTTAAATTGATCAAGATCCATGTACAGCATGGTGTGAGTTACATGATCCCGGTGAGCACTTTGTACCGCCCGATTCAAACGAATCTCAAACTCGCGACGGTTTACCAAGCCCGTCAATGGGTCATGTCTTGCTAGAAAATTAAGCTGCTCTTCACTTTTCTTTCTAGCGGTAATATCTACAACAAAACCTTCAATAAGCGAGTTATCCCTCAGTTCAGTACTGTTTTTCAGTTCCGCATTGACTTCCAACTCAACGCCATCTGCCAATGACTGATTTACCAGCTTTGCTGATACGGCACACCAAAAATGACCGCCATCTTTTTTCATGCCATGGGCTTCATAATTCAATACTTGTCCATGTTCTAATACTGCTTTTCGAAATTCGTGGTATTGCTCTACATCCAAAAATACTTGAGACCCCTTATCATCAGCCATATCAATAAACATTTCCGGTGTTTCATACCCCATAAACGTGGCCATTGCAGGATTGGCGCTAATAAAACGCCCCTCCAATGTACACTGAAATATACCTTCAATTGCATTGTCATATAACGACTTAAATCGCTTTAAACTATTGATAGCCTGCTGCTTCGCCACCAATTTATCCTTTTTATCGGCATTTATACGATCTGCCAATGCCAATGAAAATAAAACCACTTCTAACGCAGAACCAATTTGCAATGCATTGGTAGTGATAAAGTTAATGGGAATCAATCCAAGTTTGCTAAGGGATATCAACAAAATACCTATTAAAAATGCGCTCCATGCGGTAATAAAATAGCGTGCAGTCAGGGCCCCTTTAAACCATGTATAAAGCCCGACCGAAAAACACCCAATACAAATAGGCAATGACAATGCCACGACTAACCGCATGGAATAAGCGTAAGGCAAGAAAACCGCAACAACCCCAGCCATTGTTGTCGACAAGGCACCTAACAACAATGCATTGGATAATCGAGGATTGTGCTTTGGTAACTTCAAAAAAGAATTCGAAAAGAGGCACAAAAATGTCAGTGTAAATGCACTAAAAATCACAAACCCCATACCATGAAAACCAGGATTTCCGGGCCAAAACAATTGAAAAGCAACACCATCAATCCCTGTTTGAAATAAAATCAAAAAACCTGCATAACACACGTAATATAAATAGCTACTTTCTCGAACCGAGAAATAGATGAACAAGTTATAAATCACCATGATAAAAATGATGCCAAAATACACCCCTTTCACCAATAGGATTTTTTGTTCTTGCTCCCAAAACGATCTCTCTTCCCACAACGTTAACGGTAACTCTAAGGTTCCGTCAGTCTGAATTCGGAAGTAAACTTCAAGAGAATCCGTATCCCCACTTGGCACTGGAAACAAGAAATGCCGATGTTCTATGGGGCGTGAATTAAATGCATAAATATCTCCGGTCTCATAGCTGCGAACAACATGCTCATCTTCAACAAAATAAACCGTCACTTGATCTAACAATGAATAAGACAAAGCCAACAACCAAGAGGCACTCCCCTCGTTCACCCCCAATAAAGAAAAGTGAAACCAATAAGTAGCACGAGTGTAACCAAAGTTTGGCACGTCCTCCTCAGACAAATTCCATCGCATCGGTTGTCGATGCTCTCCTACAAAATCATCTAAAGTAAGCGTTTGATGAGGGTCTTCAATATATTGAAGATGCCGACCAATTTTGTATTGAGAGATTGCAGGTATAACCTGCACATTAGAGCCTCCTTCAGCTACCTGACCCGCCATCACCCAACCACAGCAAAACCACAAAGCAAATATTATGCTTAGACAGCGAGTGTATTTTGTGTGTGACTTTAACGTACTAACCAACATCAGAAAGATTGCTTACCCCTATCAGCAACAAGAACACATAGCATTAACGCAAAAACTATCCCTACAAGGACATTAGCTACGAGAGTGTTTCTATAAGAATGTTCCTATAAGAATAGTATCTATAAAACGATTTACCACCGAAAACAATAGGTGAAAGATAATTCTAGAGCAGGCATACCTTTCGTTTAGACGGCAACCACCCCCTTCGACCTAACGTACGACTTCAGCTCACCTATTTTTCGAAATAGTAGGTTTTCAGCTGTTCCATGGCAGCATTCACCTCCTGTAATGCTGCAACATCTCCCCCCCTGTCTGGGTGTAACCGCATTGCTTTTCGACGATACGCCAGCTTAATATCTGACATTGTTACTGGATCCTGTAACTCTAAAACGGCAAGTGCACCGACCCGTGCATCACTGGCTATGTACTTCGCCCAAAACCCACTGAGCAACGTCTCTACATCACCACGCTCCATCTCCGTCAAGTTATCCATATCAAGATAATAATCTCGTAGCGCTCCACTTTGCCCTGCCATAAGCAACGTGACCTGAGATGCTGTGTGTGAGCTACTAGGGATATATTGAATACTCATTGCATCTATATTTACATATCCTAGGCCTTCATTAATCCAGGATACCTGTAACTGATAAAGGGCATTAAATAGTAAAAAATGCGTGCGAAACAACGACAGTACATCACCAGAAAATGCCTCAGGAATAAAATCACAACGATCCTGCAATAGTTTGATTAACTCAAATTCTGACAAACCTTGAGGATGTTGTTGTAGCAAGAATGCTGCCGGAGCAAGTAATGGATTGTGCAAAAGGAACCCTAAGTTATTTAGTTTTTTATAATTTATCTAATGCAATTACTTTAACAAAGTGACGGCATTAACAGAATGTAAAATCCCTTCAATTAAAGCGTAGAAGAAGTGGAAGCTAATAGACACATAAGTTAGACTTATAACGTTATCGCCTAAGAATCGCCCCATTCAAAACCAACGGAAATATCAATACATGCGTTTGCTTAAATACCGCTGGTTTAAAAATAGAAACAACAAAGAGACCTGTGCTGATTCACACGTTACCGCCACTGAGCCCGCAACGATTGACTCCATTAGTGAAAAACTGAAAAGTTACACCGTCACTCAAGGAAGAGCCTCATTTCAAGGTGCGTCACCTTATGCCGTTGAAGAGCTTTATCAACACCCTTCAGAAACACTAGCAACCACCAAATCCGGCACTACGGCAATAGCGAGCGAACCAACGATTTAAGTGCTTTTTGCGACTCGCAGGCATCTATTTGTTGCTTTGTTGCAACCAGCTCCAGTGCGCTACCTTCTGACTCTACGCTATCATGAAACCTGAAAACAGCAGGGTATTGAGTAGTACCTAATTGAGCAACACTCAAAGCCCCCCTGTACTGCGATACAAACTCATCAATATGCAAATACTCTTGAGATACTGGCAATGCCTTGCGAAAACGCACCCAGGATTTTCTCTCACCGAACGCTGAGTAAGTTAAGTCGCATAAGCTACAAGGATACGTTGCAGGGGACAGTAACTTATGTGCAATATCCTTCACTAAATTCAACATTCCACTGTCTGCATTATATACAAACACTAAATGGCCTGGCGTATATTTTAACGTCTTTAATGCACCACCCATCAGCGATTACCCTCGACCACTAACAGCTTTTCAAGAGCGCCTCTAAGCTGCTCGGGAATCGCAACAGAACGATCCGTTTCTCTATCGACAAATACATGTACAAAATGCCCCTCTGCAACCGCAGTATCGGAGCCTTCTTTAAAAATGGCCAATCCGTATTCCACTGACGAATTACCCAACTTATTTACACGCAAACCTCCCACTAGGGTTTCCGGAAAGGCGATTGGCGAAAAATAATTGCAGCCCGAATTCACCACATATCCCACAATGCTTCCACCATGAATATCCAATCCACCCTCTTGAATAAGGTAGGTGTTCGCGACGCTGTCGAAGTAGGAATAATACATCACGTTATTTACATGACCGTATAAATCGTTATCACTCCAGCGGGTATTAATGGGCATGTGATAACCATAATCAGCGCGTTGACTAATTTTCTTTTCTGCTTTCATCATTTATCCTAGAAAATACAGCGGGATCAAAAGGCTGCTTGATATATTGCAAGGGCATCATCGTAGGTCATTTCTTTCGGGTTATTCATCAACAGTCGCTCCTGCAACATGGCATCTTTCGCTAACATTGGCAGCTGCTCTTCTTTAACACCAAATTCACGCAATTGTGTGGGTAAGTTCACCTGTTTAATCAATGTATCCATCGCTTCAATCAAACCTTCTGAGCCAGATACACTGTCAGAAGACGCTTGTAAAACAACCGCTAGCTCATCGTACAACACCGATGCACTTTCACAATTAAAACGTAACACATGGGGTAAAACTAACGAATTACTCAAACCATGAGATATATGAAAATGCCCACCCAAAGGGTACGCCAACGCGTGCACAGCCGCTACCGGGGCATTCGCAAATGCCTGACCCGCCAACATCGCACCATACAACATCTCTGAGCGCGCCAATACATTACCACCATCAAGAGTCGCCGTAACAATATGTTTGGACAACCGACTTAACGCTTCCTTTGCCAACATATCGGAATAAGGGTTTTTCTTATTTTTACTGGTATAGGCTTCTATTGCATGAACCATTGCATCAATACCGGTTGCAGCCGTTACCGATGCGGGCAGTCCCAGCGTAAGATTCGCATCTAACAATGCAATATCAGGCAATAAAATAGGAGAAACAACACCCTGCTTAGTTGTTTCTCCCGTTGTAACGATCGCAACTGGGGTCACTTCTGAACCAGTGCCTGCGGTTGTAGGAACTTGCACGAGAGGCAGTCGTTTACCTTTAGCATTTCCCACACCATAGACATCCGATAATGTTTGTTCGGAGTTCACCAACAGTGCCACTAACTTTGCAACATCCATGGAGCTACCCCCACCAAAGCCCATCACTCCATCAACAGCATTCTCATTGGCAAGCGCTAAGGCCTCTTCTATTTTAGACTCCGGTGGATCTGCAACCACATCAGAGTAGACGCTATAAGACATATTCTGTGCATCCAGGCTAGATAAGGCCACGTCAAGCAACCCAAGCTGCACAATACCGGGGTCTGTTACGATTAGAAGGTGTGAAATGCCTAAATCTTGGCATATTTGGCCAAGCCGGACACAAGCTCCCGCCTCACATATGATTTGCTGTGTTGTGCTAAATGTAAATTCCATTCCCGGTCTCCCTATTTGGTTATGATTAGTCTTTCATTTTAGCAGGATAACGCCAATGATCATTTCAGCCAACATTCACGTCAAAAGGGTCATTTTCCCTTGCCTGGGGATTTGCTAGAATGCTGGCAACATCGTAGGATGCCTACACTAGCAACAGCCCACAACTGATTACAGGAAATATCATGTCTGATTTAAAAAGCCAATTCGAAGCCGCCGTCAACTACGTACAAACCGTTGAAGGTGATTCTTTTAAGCCATCAAACGACTTAAAACTTGAGATGTACGGATTATTTAAACAAGGCAGTACTGGTGATGTGCAAGGTAAGCGTCCTGGAATGACTAACTTTATCGCTCGTGCAAAATATGATGCATGGGCAAAGCTAAAAGGCCAAAGCAACGACCAAGCCATGCAGTCTTATATTGATAAAATTGAAGGGTTAAAAAAGCACGCATAATACATGCAAGTAAGACGTTGTAATTAGCATAGCGCTAGACAAGCAACGCACAAAAAAGCCCGGGATCAATAGTACCTATATTGAACCCGGGCTTTTTTGTAAAATCATAATAACTAGAAGTGCATATCCACTTGCAACGCAGCGCTAGGTTCAATTTGGCTATGTTCTGGTGCCAGCAACGTATCGGTAAACTCTACACGTTTACTGCCACCGATATTTTTACCAATCAACGAAAATGCGAGCTGCTGCGAGTAACGCCACGCAAGGCGCATATCAAAATCAGTCTGCGACTTTACGTTATCCAAATCCATACCATCACGATAGTTAACACCAACATCAAACTCTACACCTCCGTCAAAGGTATATTCGCAACGTAATGCGGCAATATTGTTGACTTCTTGTTCTTCGAAAACGATAACGCCAGCCCCCCCAATTACATCAGCGTCAGGGGAGACACTCACATTAATATAACTATATTGAACATTTACATTGAGGTTTCGCAATACCTTCCATTCAACAACAGCCTCTCCACCGGACGAGTAACCCGTTGCGTCGTTATTATAAGTGTACCCTGACCCGCCCAACGCTGGATCAAAAAAGTTTATATCAAAGGTACGTAAATCTTTATACTCAAAATAAAACCCACTAAAATCCACAAACACACTTGGAGAGATCTGGGAGCGAACACCTAGCTCATAGGCATATAAGGTTTCTGACACAAAATCCTTGTCACCCAGAACAAAACGATTTAATCCAGGTCTTTCATCATCACTACCAAATTCCAAAACAACTCCTTTACCAACCCTATTCGGCGTCCTATTCGCTTTTGACACCGCAGCCCATGCAGTAAAATCAGATGTAGGCGTCCACAGAACGCGTAACGTAGGCTGCGTATCAAACGGCGCAAATTCCGTTTCTTCCAGCTTAATACCTAACACCACAGCCCAATCATCCGTCAAAGCAACCTCATCTTGAACAAATGCAGTGGTTCGATCATAGTCCTTTGCATCATCTTCCATCGATACAAAATAACGCCCTTTAAAATCATCCATACTGTACCGATAACTCACACCCCAGGTAAGCTGCTGCGTTTCCGTTATCGCTAAACTGTGTTGAAAATCAAAATCAACATTTAACACCGTCACTTCAAATAAACTTTCATCTCGATTCATTTGATCAATAGAAAACTGTATATCGTATTGCTGATCATCAGACTTTTTTTGTGTCCAATGAGCCATCACATGGCCGCCATAAATATGTTCTTCAAAATCGCCGTCTGGTGCATCACTTGCAATTAACTCGTCGATCAATGGGTTGTAATGCTTATCCAAGTGATACCATTCACTTTGCACAGACATATTTCCCTGCGCCCCCACCGCCCAATCCAACCGAGCACCAAGCTGCATCGCTTTATAGGCATCATCAGCATCCTGACCCGTCTCATCATTAACACTGCTATCACGATCAAGTGTTTGTCCGTACAAACGATAATGTACATCACCACCTGCTCCGCCAACAGTGCCACCTGTTCTCAATCGGCTATAAGATTTATCTTCATTCCCCACGCCCAATACAACATGCTGCCCCTGAGTATTGGCGGCTGATTTAGTAATAATGCTAATCACGCCGTTAACGGCATTAGAACCCCATAGGCTTGCACCAGGGCCACGAATAACCTCAATTCGCTCAATATCATTCAAGAGCGGCATGGCTATATCCCAAAATACCGAGCCACCCAACACGCTGTAGATACTTCGACCATCCACTAACACCAGCAATTTGTTGGAATACTGGCCATTAAAACCACGAATACCAACACCCCATGTCGAAGCGTTTGTTTTTATGACATCAACACCCGGGGCCAGAGCAAACACATCAGGAAGCGATACCGCTCCAGAGCGGCGGATATCCTCATTAGTAATGACGTACACCGCCGCAGCGGATTCCGCCAGAGAGGAAGGTCGTTTGTTCACAGAAGTGACGGGGAGATCCATCAACTGCTCTAAGTCCATTTGATACAAAGCATCAGAACCCGAAGCTTGAACAACACTCGCCCAACTAAGGAAACTTGTAAGGGTAAATGCTATAACTCGCAACATAGTGTTTAAAGCGCAAGGAGGTAAAATCATGTTCATTCCACAAACAACAACTGATCAACATCGAAAGGGGCCATCATTGTAAAGTATTTGCGTGCTAAGTCACTGTTTTACCTTAGTTAACTCATGACCTAGAGCACAAAAAGCTCATATTGAATAGTTTCCAGTCAAGTTTTATCCCACATCCTTTTCGGGGAGATAAAACACTAGTTACACACCGTTAAATCTGAGAAAATAGCTCACTTAGCGCTCTATTTAGTAACCCATTGCGATAACTGCCGCCATTAACGGCCTTCACAACGACGTTCAACTGTCCTCACGAACAGCTTTTTATGAAAATCACTGCACCTAAATTATTTTCCTACCCAAAGTATTGGGCGGAATGCTACGGCACGTCGAACTTCCTTCCGACATCCAGAAAAGAGATGGATGAATTAGGCTGGGACAGCTGTGACGTCATCATTGTCACTGGTGATGCATACGTGGATCACCCAAGTTTTGGCATGGCCGTGATGGGGCGTTTTTTGGAATCCCAAGGGTTTCGTGTCGGCATTATTGATCAGCCTAATTGGCGGGACACAAACGATTTTATGGCGCTAGGTGAACCCAATTTATTTTTCGGGGTTACCGCAGGTAATATGGACTCGATGATCAATCGTTATACGGCGGATTTGCGCATGCGCCATGACGATTACTACACCCCGCATGGTGAGGGTGGAAAGCGCCCAGACCGTGCCGTCATTGTGTACAGCCAGCGTTGTCGTGAAGCATACAAAAGCACACCCATTGTTATTGGTGGCATTGAAGCCAGCCTCCGTCGAATAGCTCAATACGATTACTGGAGTGATCAAGTTCGGCGCTCAGCATTAATTGATTCTGGCGCGGATATTTTACTGTACGGCAATGCCGAAAGAGCCATTGCAGAACTTGCCAACGAGATGTCTATTGGCAAAAACATTAAAGACCTTACGAATATTCGCGGCACCACCATCCTCCGTGATGCACCACCATCGGGTTGGGTTGAAATCGACTCCTCTCGTATTGATTGGCCAGGAAATATCGATCAATTCCCCAACCCTTACGATATGACCAACAGTGCTGATAGCGCTCAGTGTGAAAAAAAGAATAAAGCAGACGAAGACGACAGCCCGAAACCGGTTCGAATCATTCCCATGCCTTTACAAGGCAGGGAAAAATTAGATCCTGCGACTACCTATATTCGTCTCCCCTCATTTGAGAAAGTTAGCAAAGATCCTATTTTATACGCTCATGCGTCACGCGTCTTACACTTAGAATCTAACCCTAACAATGCCCGAACGTTAATACAAAAACATGGCACAAAAGAGATCTGGGTAAACCCGCCGCCAATTCCATTAGAAACAGATGAAATTGATGGTGTCTTTGATTTTGACTATCAACGTCGCCCTCATCCAAAATATAAAAAAGCTAAAATACCTGCCTTTGATATGATTCGTTTTTCAATCAATATCATGCGAGGCTGCTTTGGCGGCTGTACCTTCTGCTCAATCACAGAACACGAAGGGCGTGTTATTCAAAGCCGCTCACAAGAATCGGTGTTACGAGAAGTTGAAGCAATACGCGACAAAACCCCAGGTTTCACCGGGACTATTTCAGATTTAGGTGGCCCCACAGCCAATATGTATCACCTTAATTGTAAGGACGATACAATCCAATCTCACTGCCGTAAGCTTTCCTGTGTCTACCCAACGATTTGTGAAAACCTTATTACAGATCATTCACAAACAACGTCGTTATATCGAAAAGTTCGTAAGATAGAAGGCATCAAAAATGTCGCCGTCGCATCCGGGTTACGATATGACTTAGCAGTAAAAGATCCTGAGTATGTAAAGGAACTCGTCACTCATCATGTGGGGGGGTATTTAAAGATTGCACCTGAACATACCGAGGAAGGTGTACTAAACAAAATGATGAAACCCGGCATGGGGGCATACGATGAATTTAAGCGTATGTTTGATCAATTTTCTCAAAAAGCAGGTAAAAAACAGTACCTTATCCCCTATTTTATCGCTGCGCATCCCGGCTGCGAAGATGAAGACATGGTGAATCTCGCACTATGGTTAAAACGCAACGATCTAAAGGTTGACCAAGTACAAACCTTCTATCCGTCTCCAATGTCACTAGCGACTGCCATGTATTATTCCGAACGAGACCCGTTGCATAAACTGACCTATAAAACGAAAAAAATCACCATTCCAAAATCAGCGCCACAACGCCAACTACACAAAGCCTTGCTGCGTTATCATGATCCAGAAAATGCCAGCATGGTACGTGATATTTTGATGAGCCTTGGCCGTAAAGAACTTATTGGTAACGGGCCAAACCAGCTTGTCGCAGAGGAAACTCCACAGAACAAACGCCGTTCTAATTCTAGCTCTAGCTCTAACTCAAACTCAAACCGGAAACCTAACAAGGTGCAGAGCAAAGGCCATAAAAGCCCTCACAAAAAGAACACCACAAACAACCGCTCACCCGCAAAGCGCCGTCCCTAAACGCCCTTTGTCGACCATCTTTACAAACCGTTACAAAACACCATTCTTCACTTTTGTAACGGTTTGTATCTGAAGCCGTTTTTTACTCTGGCATCAACCTTGCCTATACCTTGCCTATACCTTGAATATGCAGTGGAAATGCTCCACTAGCGACATTACTCAAGGACAAGGGGCAAAAGATGAAAGGCAGCATTCTCGGCGGGCTTTTATTAATCGCAGCGTTATACCATTCCAATTCACAAGCCTTACCCATTCTAGGGGATAGCCTGTATTACACAGGAGGCAATATTACTGTTGAGGTTCTCACACCCAGCGCAGCTTACACCAGCACCTTGTCACTTTATCTACTGGGGCCATCAAGTATCATCGCCTCTTTTGGCACCAACCATAACGTTGGTTTAACCACCGCCTTTGACCCTTCCACATCAGGCTACACAGCAGGTGATGAGTTGATTTTTGGTATTTATGTTCATAATACCGGATACACCTATTATATGGGCGACGCCTCACGTAACCCTGATAACATCATGCACGCAGCGGTTGATGATCAAGGCAGCAATATGTATAACGTCGGTTTTGAAGACCTTTTTGGCGGTGGCGACTTTGATTACGACGACCATCGGTTTGCGTTTAGTGGAGGTGTTAGCAATGTTTCCATTGTTCCAGAGTCATCCACTTTTGCACTGTTTGCGTTAGGTATTCTTGGGCTAGGATTATCTCGACGTCGCGTTCATTTACATGATCACGATCATCTAGATAACGTTAATTGAAGCTCTACCAGACCGCCCAAGGTTACTAACGCCCATTGAAATTGTGCATCCCACGGCTGTGCGCAATTAATCCGAAAGCAACGTCGATATTTCTTACGGGGTGAAAACATTGGCCCCGGTGCAATGCTAATATTTTTCGCCAATGCGTCTTCATAAAGCACCAAAGTATTTACCGTTGCAGGGCACTCCACCCACAAAACAAAACCACCCGCTGGATTACTTACCTTTGTACCTTCTGGAAAAGAGGCATCAATAAGCGACCTTGCCTTATGTAATTGTTGCCGATACTTATTCCTCACCTCACGCAAATAACGATCATAGGATTGGTGTCGTAAATATTCATACACAGCCCGCTGAGCCAGCGTGGATGCAGACAAACTATTGACATACTGAAGGTATTCAATTCTCTCTTGATGACGCCCCGATATGACCCAACCTACTCTCAATCCGGGTGATAACGTTTTTGAGAATGAAGAGCAATAAATAACATCAGGGTCAAACGATAACAGGGGCAAAGACCGTTGATTACTTAGCCCCAAATCCCCATAAATATCATCTTCGATTAATTGCACGTTTGCACTTTTAGCCAAGTTCACCAGTCGGCGTTTATCCGAAACATTCATGCAATGGCCCAAGGGGTTGCCATAATTAGGGATCAGCACGCAGGCTTTAACATCCCACTGCTCACACGCTAATGTCAACGCCGACAAACTAATGCCTACAATGGGGTCTGTAGGGATTTCTATCGCCTGCAAACCAAGGGATTCAATCACATGCAGCAACCCATAAAACGTAGGTGACTCTATCGCAACAACATCCCCTGGCTGAGTTACCGCTTTTAACGCCAACACCAAGGCATTTTGGCAACCATTTGTGATAACAACATCAGCGTACTGAACGTTACATTGCAAGTCTTGCATGCGTAACGCTATTTGCCCCCTCAAGGGCTCATAACCCGGTGCAAAATCATAATGGTCACTATGATCCTGGGTGTGTGTACAAACCGCTTTAAGGGCTTTATTCACGCCTTTAACCGCTAAAAAATCGGAATGCGGCACTGCTGCCCCCAGCTGCATAACATCAGAAGTCAGCGTTGCACGGACAAGGTTCATCACCCATTCGGACTGCGTAACAGGACAAGGCTTTAACACCGGCTTATGTGTGTCCGAGCCAACCTTTTGGCCAGGAGAATTAAGGCGATGGGTAGGATATGCAACATAGTGCCCAGAGCGCTCTGCAACATCCAACAACCCGTGATCTTCAACAATCTTTAACGCCTCTACAACCGTAGAAACACTCACAGAGAAAAGCGCAGCCAACTTACGCACACCGGGTAAGCGTTCACCAGGTTTGTAGATACCGCCTTCGATTTCTTCTGTAAGCGTTAATGCAACCGATTCATAACGTTTCATCTAATTGATATCACCCAAAAAATACAGTGCACCACAGTAAACACAGTTACACCACAAAAAAACAACACAGTTACCACCAAATACAACTGTACCGGTCCATTTTTATTTTCCTACATCTGTATTGATTATACCCGTCACGTTATTTTTATCACCTCCCTAATCGTTGAAACCAAAACCACAGGCCCTATGATGAAACAACACCCTATAAAACCCAAACAGGCAGAGGCAAAAAAAACCGAACCGAAAAGAACAAATCCAAAGACGCTATGTTGGATGAATGGAAACCAATGCAATCCAGAGGATGCTACGTTATCCATATTTGATCATGGGGTTTTATATGGTGATGGCGTCTTTGAAGGCATCCGTTTTTACCACCATAAACCACTATTGATTGATGATCATATAGAGCGCCTATTTACATCGGCCAACAGCATTGACATCCCTATTCCCTACTCCGCAACAGAACTCATCGATGTAATGAAAAGCTTGAGCGAACAGGCATCATTCTCTCACGGGTATATCCGACTTGTTGTGACACGAGGGGTTGGGGCAATTGGTTTAAACCCTATAGGCTGCGGCCCCGCAAATGTATTCATTATTGTGACTGAACTCAATATGATGCCTGCTCAAGCGCTTCAACACGGTATCAATACAATAATCGCAACAACAAAGAGAATCTCGCCCAGCGCACTTGATCCAAAAATTAAAAGTCTAAATTACCTCAATAATATATTGGCAAAACAAGAAGCAAATAAAGCAAACGTTGATGAAGCGATTCTATTAAACGACCAGAACAATCTAGCGGAGGCCGTTGCAGAAAATGTCTTTATCGTTCACAGAGGAACATTAATCACCCCTCCATGCGATGATGGAGCACTCAATGGTATTACCCGGAAGACCATTCTTAGATTAGCCCAAGAATCGGGAATATCCTGCAACATATCATCAATATCGGAAGCGACATTACTTGCCGCCGAGGAGGTATTTCTTACCGGTACGGGAGCTGAGCTAATCCCTGTTCGGAGCATTAACGGAAAATTGATACCGCACTGTCCAGGCCCAGTATTCTCGACATTACAAACGTTATACGTGGATTTTATCGAACAACAATGTTGATACAGAAGCAATTTAGTGAATGCTAAAAGGTATCGCTGCTGATAGTGGCGCACCTTCATTCACTTCCACTTTAATATAATCAACACTTCCAGAAACTGATGATATTAACAAGGTATCAGCAATCGTGAAAACAGGGCCAGAGAACTCAGACTTACCTTGGCGTGATTGATAGTTTTTTAGCTTCAACTGCGTTGATGCGGCTACGGCTTGAGTCGCTTTAGGAGATAGACGTGAATTATCGGTATCGCGCTTTATAGTAAACAATCTCATGGTGAATCCCTCTTTACCTTATAATTAACAGTGTAAGGCTCTATATATCGAACTATCTACCCGGATAGTTCTCGCCTTGCTTGGTAAAGAAGTTTGGCAGAGAAGGGAAAAGTCTCTAGATGAAAAATACCGATAATTTTTGTGACTTACGACACAAAAATTATCGGCGTTATTGGTGCTATAGGCGCCAATAGCAGGAGTAAATTAATGGTCTCTAACGACCTGCCTCGCTACGTTACAGCATAATTTGTCGAAATATGCCCTGTAATAAGCCCGGTAAGCCTACCTACAAGCCCGGGAGGGAAGTCATGCCCCATGCCAGGGATAACTTCTAACAACGCATTGGGGATTGATTTTGCACTGTGTTTTCCCCCTTGCAATCGAACCAAGGGATCGCTATCGCCGTGTATCACTAACGTCGGAACCTTAATTTGCATTAACCGTTTTGAAAAACCTCCGGTCGACAGAATAGCCATTTGATGCATCGGCCCAGCCATAGGGCGCCGAGCACGAGCAATTGCCCGGCGAACATCAAATGCTAAAACATCATCATGAACTCTATATTTAGGGCTTTGTAACTTGTTAATTACTGCAACCCCCGCATCAACAATCGCTTTTTCCGATTTATCTTTTGGTGGCTTTAATAACGCCAATAACACGTCCCACCGTGGCCCAGGCAAATGACGTTCATTCGTTGAGGACATAATGGACGTTAGGCTTAATACCCGCTGTTGATAATGTGCCGCCGCTAATTGCGCAATCATGCCCCCCATGGAAAATCCGACCCAATGAGCTTGTTGAATATCCAGCGCATCCAACAATGAGACCGCATCTAACACTAAGGTATCTAGATTATATTCTGCATGAACTTCCATCCCTAAACGGTAGCGAATAAAGCTCTGCATAACCGGCGGCGGAGCCTTCACATGACTACGTGTCGTCAACCCTGTTTCTCGATTATCAAAACGAATCACCCGATAACCGCTCTCAACCACCCTTTGACAAAAATCATCAGGCCAGTGAATCAATTGCACCGACATTCCACATACCAGCAATATCACAGGATGATGCAGCTCCCCCATATCTTCAAAATAAATTGAGATATTGTTTGCCTCCGCATAACCAGTTCTTACCTCCATGCTTTCTACCCCATCACCCGACTAATTAATTTTTGATAACCTGTGGGTAATATCCGCTGAATTACATCACCAATTTTGGCATCGACACCAACAAGAATACGTGGTGTTTTATGCTCAATACCTTTCAGGATAATTGCTGCCGCTTGATCGGGAGTTGTTCTGGCCAACTTCTGATTAAATTCTTTTTTCATCTCTTCATGGGATGCTTGACGCCCAACTACACGCCCCAAACGGCCACTATTCGCGATATTTGTTTTTACGCCACCCGGGTGTACACAGCTAACACAAACCGTTGACTTTTCTATCTCCAACTCCATACGTAAACTTTCACTAAAGCCTTTTACCGCAAATTTTGCTGCGTTATATGCCGATTGATTTGGGATCGCAATCAACCCAAAAAGACTCGATACATTAACAACATGTCCCCATTCACTTTGCTTTAAATAGGGCAAAAATGCCTTACTGCCATATACCACACCCCAGAAGTTAATATTCATTAGCCAATGGAAATCCTTATCGGAAGTTTCTTCGACACAACCCGTAAGGCTTACACCCGCATTGTTAATGACCACATTTACCTGACCAAAGTGAGAAAACACACTATCAGCCCACTGGTTAACCGCAGAGGAATCAGCTACATCAAGCGTCTCAACAGTAACCGCAGAAGCTCCCAAGGATAAACACTCGGCTTTAACTGCATTCAGTGCATCGCCATTAATATCACTTAACGCCAACCGTGCATTTTTTTTCGATAATGCGTAAGCCAATGCCGCCCCAATTCCCGATGACGCTCCTGTTATAGCAATAACCGCTTGTTCAAATTTATTCATACTGATGTTGCCCCCTGAACATTAACTTCTGTTAGATCCTCATCCAGCGGATAACCTCTAGATTCTTTCCACTTATCAATCAGTGCTGTATTGTCGTTATCCCACGGATGAAAATCATCACGATAATAATCTAAGTAGGGTTTTACGATATTTCGAGCCAAGCCTTCCTTGCCGAAAAAGAACTTTGCAGCACCGACAACATCGCCAATACTAGGAATTTTTTTCGCCCAACGTAACAAAGATAACTGATACAACCCAACTTGCCATAAAAACAGCACGGTTTGAATACCCATAACAATATGCAATCGTCGCCGTTCACCAACACAGGTGTCGTACACATCAAATGCCACGGCTTTATGCTCAATCTCTTCAACAGCATGCCACAACAATAACTCACGAGCAGAAGTCGGCAGTGGATCAAGAACATGCGGATGTTCAAGTAAGTACTCAGCCATAATCGCTGTAATGTGTTCCATCCCAACGGTCGATGCCAAAAAGTCACGCTTATCCAAGCGCCCTTTGTCATCCCTAATCTTCTTCTCTAGGTCTTTTTCAATACGATGAACAAACCAACCTAAATCATTCAATACTTTGTTAATTTCTTTATGCTGGTAACTATGTTGACCTTCTTGACCAATAAACCCCTTAATGCTTTCTTGTAATTCTGGATCCGTTATTTGATCCCGGTAGTGTCGTACCGAATCTATAAAACCTTTTTCTCCTGGAGGGAATGTTGCGGACAACGCTGCCATGTAGGTAGTAATAATACTGTTGTTATTAAAAAAATATTTTTCTGTAATATCGCTAAATGGAAAATCCATTTTTCGTGGTTTAATGGCCGGAGCCCCTGAAATACGCTGCATGGCTGTCATATGTTACTCCCCTCAAACAGATATAATGTGTGGCACCCTCGTCTTCACCGGGTAGCTGTTTCTACTATCCTATGGTCTTAAGGTAGATATAATGTTTAATTGTGTCGAATTTGTGGTTATATGGGGCCATGGCAGATAACTTTGAAACGATTGGCAAAGGGGAGTTCGCAATTTCAGTCGATTACCTAATCGCTCTGAATGAATACGCGTCCGAATGTGGCATGACACCACAAGAAGTATTACGTGACACCTCTATCCCATTGAATACATTAATAAAACCTAATTGTCGAATCCGGCATCATTCGATGGATCAAGTGGTTCGAAACGTAATAAAAGGGCTGAACGACCCTTTATTACCCATCAAATACGGTAAACGCTTGACCATTTCACGTCATGGCGTACTTGGCTTTGCCGCGCAAAGTAGCCAATCCCTGTTAGATGCTGCCAGTTTATTAATTAAGTTTATTCAAACACGGTCCGGTGGTGGGGAGCGCTTAAAGTTTTCAATTGTAGATGACCAAGCCTGCTTAAGTATGCACGGCAGCGATGAGACAATATCGTCTGACGTCGCGCTATTTCATGCATTATCCATATTTATAAGTATTGAAACCATCGCTCGCTGGTTAGCCGGAAAGACACGAGAACACATCAACGCTGAAATTTTGTTAACGTTTGATGCACCCTGTGAAATCCCACCGGGTATATTATCCCCAGGGCTCACCATTAAATTTAATCAAGACAGAGACGAGCTACGCTGCCCGCTTTCATACATACAACAGCCACTCGCATCGGCAAACCCCTCTCTTTTTGACGAAGCAAAAAAAGAATGTGAAATCGAATTAGTACAACTTAGTTTAAAAACAGACATTACAGCTCAAGTTCGCTCTCATTTTCGCAACCATGAAAATAAAACGCCAACCATTGATTTGGTGGCAGAAAAAATGAATATTTCCACTCGAACATTAAAAAGAAAATTGCACGATGCAGGTACAACCTACCAAAAAATAAAAGACTCTGAACGTTTTACACAAGCCATCAGTTTGTTGGAAAACACCAAAAACACTATGGAGCAAATTGCTGAAACCCTAGGATACAGTGATGCGAGCAACTTCACGAAGGCCTTTAAAAACTGGGCTAATGTATCCCCCAATGAATACAGAACCAGGCTAACACGTTAAGCACCTGAAAGAATTGCAGAAGAGATTACTACAATGATCACACCGAGACCAAACAGATAACACTATGACTTTTGTTTCTACTCCTAAAAAAGACTTCAACAATACGCAAAATAAAATCATTAATGCCGCCATCGTTTGTGTTAAACGTTGGGGCGTAGAAAAAGTCAATTTGAACGATATTGCTAAAGAGGCCGGAGTAACACGACCAACAGTTTATAGCTATTTTAGTAATCGTGATGAGATTATCCAACAAGCGCTATTACAATCTGCATATCTTTTTGGAGCCAAAGCACTTAAACATCTACAAAAATTTGACACCGCCAAAGAGCGTACCGTAGAGGCCGTTGTTTATTCTTTAAAAAGGCTACCCAAAGAACCTAGCCTTGCCTTACTAAAAAATACCGACATGTCTAACATCATCAACAACAAAGGGTTAAGCACTCCTGAAGGCCAACAAATCCTACGTAGCCTCTTTCGAATGATATTGATTGAGAAGTCATTTGAAGATGATGAGCTTGACGAAATAGCCGAAGTAACAGCCCGGTTTATGCTCTCGTTATTAACCATAAAAAGCCCAAAAAAACGTAACGACAAAGAGCTAAGAAGTTTTATCGAAAGGAGGCTGCTACCTTCTCTTGGCTTGTAAAAACCTCATCAGAACACCTTAGTTAACCATCAATAGCGATGTTCTCTGCAAAAAAATCCACAAGTAATCTGACCTTAGGAGACAATTGCCTGTTGTTCGGATATAACGCCCACACTCCCTCATCTGGCTCACGAAACTCCTCAAGAATCACTAACAACCGGCCATCATTAATGTATGTTTCCACATAATGATTCGGCAACTGAACAATCCCTATCCCCTTAAGTGCCGCATCCAGTAGACTGTATCCGTTATTACATCGTAAAGTACCAGACACCCGCATATGCTTGTTCTTGCCTAACGGCTGAAACCTCCAAAAATCTGCCGACCCCAATAAACAATTATGTTTCTGCAGATCTGACAGTGATGCTGGTATACCATGCTGTTTTACATATTCTGGTGATGCACACACGAACACCGATCTATTTGACAAGCGTTTTGCCATCATAGATGAGTCATCTAGTTTCCCATGGCGTATGGCAAGATCGTAACCACCATCTACCAGATCAACCATCGCATTAGTAAGGTAAAAATCAACCTCTACGTGTTCATGCTTAAGCATAAAGTCATTTACCAACGGCCCTAGAACCTCCTCTCCGTACGTCACCGGAGCGGTTAACCTGATTTTTCCACGAGGGATATTGTCTACACTAACAATTGACTGTTCTGCTTCTACCAAGCTTTTAAGAATGTTTTGACAATCTTGAAAATAAACGCAGCCCTCCTGAGTTAATGATATTTTTCGCGTCGTCCTGTACAGCAATTTAACACCAAGGCGTTTTTCAAGAGCGCTGATCTGCCGACTGACCTGAGCCGTTGAAATTCCCAAACGTTTTGCCCCTGCAGTAAAGCTATTACTTTCTGCTACAGCAACAAATTCGCTCACACCTTCCCACAAATACATTATTACCTCCTGGTAATAGAGTTTTACCACATCAAATTCTATTGGAGTCTACAGCACAAACAAAATAAAATACTTACAAACCACATTATTGCCATACTAAAAAACAAACACTCACACGGGAACACACTATGTCAGCACCAAGCATTAAGTCAAAAGCCGCCATTGCATGGGGACCAGGTCAACCCCTTTCTATTGAAGAAGTCGATGTGATGCCGCCCAAAGCTGGAGAAGTACTTGTCCGCATTGTCGCGACCGGTGTTTGTCACACTGATGCATTCACCTTGTCTGGGGATGATCCAGAGGGCATCTTTCCCGTTATACTAGGTCATGAGGGCGGCGGTATTGTTGAGCAGCTTGGCGAGGGTGTTACTAGCGTTGCCGTGGGAGATCACGTTATTCCTCTATACACACCCGAATGTGGCGAATGCTCTTACTGTACATCAGGAAAAACCAACCTCTGCCAAAAGATACGTGAAACGCAAGGCAAAGGCCTAATGCCTGACGGCACCACCCGTTTTTACAAAGATGGCCAACCCATTTATCACTACATGGGATGTTCAACCTTTTCGGAATATACCGTGTTACCGGAAATATCACTGGCTAAAGTTAATCCCGAAGCACCCTTAGAAAAGGTATGCTTACTCGGCTGTGGAGTCACCACAGGCATGGGCGCGGTAGTGAATACCGCCAATGTTGAGGAGGGAGCGACCGTTGCCATTTTTGGCATCGGTGGCATTGGGTTAGCCGCCATCATTGGCGCAACAATGGCAAAAGCCAGTCGTATCATTGCTATTGATATCAACGAGAGCAAATTTGATTTGGCGAAGAAACTAGGTGCGACAGACTGCATAAATCCAAAACTCTACGACAAGCCGATTCAGGACGTCATCATTGAATTAACTGATGGTGGCGTAGATTACTCATTTGAGTGTATAGGCAATGTTAACACCATGCGTTCAGCCCTAGAATGTTGTCATAAAGGCTGGGGGGAATCCGTCATTGTTGGTGTTGCAGGTGCTGGCCAAGAAATATCAACCCGCCCTTTCCAATTAGTTACTGGCCGCGTATGGAAAGGAACCGCCTTTGGAGGTGTCAAAGGCCGTACCGAACTTCCTGAGTATGTAAACCGATACATGGCAGGAGAATTCGAATTGGATGATTTCATTACCCATACTCTACCTCTTAGTAAAATAAATGAGGCGTTTGCGTTAATGCATGAAGGCAAAAGTATCCGTACGGTGATAAATTTTGACTGATGTAATTGATATTGAAGAACTGAGTGCTAACAGGAGTTTTGAGGGGTGGAATAAGCAATATCGCCACACCTCATCTTCGCTAAATTGTGATATGCGTTTTGGTATATACCTACCACCGCAAACATCTAACAATACGGTGCCCGTTTTGTATTGGTTATCCGGCTTAACCTGTACCGATGAGAATTTTATGCAAAAATCGGGGGTTCAACGAATAGCCGCCGAGCTTGGCATCGCCATTGTTGCACCCGACACAAGCCCGCGGGGAGACAATGTACCGGATGACCCCGATAACGCCTACGATTTCGGTTTAGGGGCAGGCTTTTACCTTAACGCTACCCAAGCGCCTTGGAACACGCATTATCATATGTATGATTATGTGCTGGATGAGTTACCAAAAGTGATAGAGAAGCACTTTCCCGTCAACAATAAACGGTCGATTAGCGGACACTCTATGGGTGGGCACGGCGCTTTGGTTCTCGGAATGAGAAATCCTGAGAAATACAGCTCAATATCGGCATTCAGCCCTATTTGCAACCCTTCAGACTGTGGCTGGGGTAAAAAGGCATTCACAGGTTACCTAGGGGATGATCAAAAAGCATGGGAACAATACGATGCCAGCATTCTAATGCAGGCATCACAATCACGAACACCGATATTGGTTGACCAAGGCCTTGACGATAACTTCCTGAGCCAGCAATTAAAACCTGGAATGCTAGAGCTATCAGCAAAAGCTAAAAATTACCCCCTAACCTTGCAGCAACATGAAGGTTATGATCACAGCTACTTCTTTATTGCGAGTTTTATAGAACAACATTTACGGTTTCATTGGAAACATCTGAACCCTTAATGTGTTGACCCAGCGCGAATTAAATCGACACATTGTTCTTTGTCGGTTTAATTCGCTTGGTTTTATCCTGTTATTCATTTCTTTCATCTATCTATCCATCCATCTCTTTTTCAAGCTATTCAGAAAACCTTTCTACCTCCTTCGTTTGAATACTCTTTTAATCTAATACCTCTGACCAATTAGAATCAATCTCACACATCAGCCCCGCACAAAACACTTTACATATTAACCATTTATGTAAATTTGATCATTCCAATAAAATAACAGAAAATAAACTTAAACCCTATTTATCAATCACTTACAAACAAAACCACAACCATAATTAAAAATACAAAATAATCTTTCATTGACATAAAACCCAATTTATTTTAATTATTAATCAACCGCTTTTACTATCTGCCCTGCGACCACAAAGGCAAAACAATGAACACAACAACAAAAAACATTCAACCAAACGAAATCCCCAAAATCAGAGGCGGCCTTCCTCTTCTAGGACATATGATACCTTTTGCAAAAAATCCGTTTCTTTTTATGAAAAAAGTATCCGATCAAGCGGGAGAAATTGCACAGTTTAAAATATTCAACCAACGCATGATCCTGTTAACCGGAGATGATGCTAGCGAATTATTTTATCGATCCAGTGATAATCAACTTGACCAATCTGCAGCCTACAAACTTATGACACCCATCTTTGGCGAAGGTATTGTTTTTGATGCTCCTATTGATAAAAAAAATGAACAACTAAAAATGCTAATGCCCGCACTGCGAATGGATGCGATGCGGCAACACTCCAGCAAGATAGTTGCTGAAGTCGAAGATATGATTAGCGACTGGGGGGATTCTGGTGAAATAAACCTAGTAGAAGCCATGAAGCAACTAACCATCAATACCGCGACTCATTGTTTATTGGGCAAAGAATTTCGCTACGAACTCACCAACGAATTCGCCGACATCTATCACGACTTAGAAAAGGGAGTAAATGCGCTTGCTTATAGTTTTCCTAACTTACCCATCCCATCTTTTCGAAAACGCGACAAGGCTAGGCTCAGGCTACATGAGCTAGTACATAAGATCATTGAGAAACGTGAGAATTCCAACGAGAAACATTCGGATATGTTTCAAATGCTTATCGACACACGTTATAACGATGGAAGCCACCTTTCAAGTAATGATATCGCAGGCATGTTGGTCGCAGCTATATTTGCAGGGCACCATACCAGTTCAGGCACATCCGCCTGGGTGTTACTTGAATTGCTAAAAAACCCACATCATATGCGAGAAGTCACTCACGAGTTAGATTCGCTACTGGGATCTGACGGAAACGTGACGTTTCAATGTTTACGAAAAACGCCAAAACTAGAAAACACCTTAAAGGAAGTCTTACGCCTACACCCTCCCCTCATTGTTCTAATGCGGCAGGTTGCCGAAGATCTACATTTCAAAAACCACCACATTAAAAAAGGTGACATGGTCTGGGCTAGTCCACCCGTCACTCACAGGATGGCGCACCTGTTCAGTAACCCTGAAACATTTGACCCAGACAGATACACTCCCGGCAGAGAGGAAGACAAGAACTTGATGGCTTACCAACCCTTTGGCGGTGGAAAACATAAATGTTCAGGAAATGCATTTGCGATGTTTCAAATCAAAGCGATTTATTCAATATTACTCCGAAAATATACCTTCGAATTTGTCGATGCTCCCGACTCATATGTTGATGACTATGGGGAAATGATCGTTCAACCCAAATCACCCTGTAGGATTCGCTATAAACGTCGAACAGCCGATTCTTTCACTAGCAAATATGGCACAGCAGGCAACCCGCAAGACACCCATTCACAATGCCCTGCATCACCTGAAAAAGAAGAACCAGCAGCGGCAACAACAATCACGAATTTTCATATTTCCATAGACAAACAACTATGCCAAGGCCATGCCGTATGTGCAGGGGAATCCCCAGAATTGTTCAGTGTATCTAACAACCAAGCAACAGCAATAGACGCTACGCCGCCCATCAACATGTTAGAAAAAGCACAATGTGCCGCAAAACACTGCCCTAACTCAGCGATAACAATAACAACAGACGACTCATCAAAATAACATAAGACTTAACGCATTTACTAAGGGATACCTCACATGAACACTAGTCTGAATATAAAAACGGATCTAAAAGTTGGCTCAAGCGCTATAAAAGACGGAAGCATTCTAGAAGAAAAAACCATTCCAAGCATTTCAAACCCAGAAAACACAGGCTTTAAGCGAGAAGAAATGGAAGAAATGGTCATTCGCTGGCTACAAGCCAATAAAGATGCTGAGAGAGCAGGAGACTGGACCAAGCACCTTGGGCCACTATACACAGAAGATGCCGTTTACGCGTGGAATATCGGCCCCAACGAAGAGTTTGTGGCTAATGGTAGAAAAGAAATCTGTGATGTCGCCCTAGGTTACCAAATGAAGGGGTTCGAAGAATGGGAATACCCCTACCACGACATCATTATTGACGAAGTTCGCGGTACGGTTATCGGCTTTTGGAAACAACGCACACCTTGGAAACGAGAAGATGGTACCTATTATGAAATATCGGGCATTGGCGGTTCTTGGTTCGAATATGCAGGTAATTTCCAATGGAAGTGGCAACGTGACTTTTTTGATTTAGGTAATGCTAAAGCAACATTTTTTGAGCTAGCTGGTGCTGGGTTATTGTCCCCTGTCGTTAAGGAGAAAATACATATACAAGCGAAAGGTGTGTTACTCCCCGGGCACAGAAAAATACGCCCCGAAGTGAGTAAGATGGAAAAATTTAGAAATTTTATGGCCATGATAAAAATCGCCATCACTGGAAAATGACATGGCACTACAACAGACCACAAACAACAGCCGTTGGTTTTCTGAAAACCCAGACAAAGCGTGGGCGGAGCGATTCTTTCTCATTTACAGCCCTATATGGATGTTATCCATGGCAGTAATGATGTTAACTGGCAGGGATAAATCCTGGGGAGACATGGCGCTACTTCTTCACGGAGCATCAATAGCTCTGCCTTTGTTCTTAGTGCCATTGGTCATATCCTGGTTTAGGAGTGATCGAACTAATACATCATTTGCTGACGGGCTTGATTACAGTTTTAGTGGCAGCGTACTAAACAGCTACTGGTTCAAGGCAAATCTTTATATATTTATCTTTGGTTTTTTCGGAAACTACGTAGGGTCTGAATACTTCTTTGATGTTCTGGGGATGGTTTATAACTACCCGAATGCCATCACTACACTAGATGCCGCACTGGTAGGAAACTCCAACCAACCCGTTCCCGTCATTATGTATTTTTACACCCACGCGTATTTTATGACATATCATACAACGGCCATTATTCTGTTGCGACGCACCATGAACTCTGGCATCTTCATGGCAAAATTACTATTTATGCCATCAACCTTTGTAATCGGGTATTGCTGGGCATGGGTGGAAACAAAAGCAATGGCTAACCCTCTTATGACTACCAGTTTTTATTATGAAAATATGGAAGCCATGCTGGCTTATGGATCAATCATTTATGCCACCTATTTTATTGGTAGCTTTCCTATATTTTACTTTATCGATGAAAAATCTACGGCCCGCTGGGATAGCGTAAAAGTAATAGCCGCCGGCCTTAGCGCCAGCATGATTGTATTTTATCTTCTGGAGATGTGTACCCACTACATTGGCTCCATTTAACTATCTCACACGAAGAATATTCACGAAGCTTGTACCGAAAGAGCATATTGATAGACCATACCGAGAGATCACCTGTACCGTCTCACAGCATAACCTATCAATATGAGCCACCTCTAAATACTAATTCCCTTTTCCTTCAAATCATTAACCGTTAACGTAATACCTTCCGCTAAACTTACCGCCGGTTTCCAACCAAAATCCTTGTAAGCTTTCTCAATACTGTAATAGTGGTGGGTAACCATATATTTAACTGCAAATCGTGTCAGCCCTCCCTCGTTAAAACTTCCACCTTTTAACGTATCCCAACCTTCAACAATCGCAGCAACAGAATAGGCTAGCCAATAGGGGACCTTTCCTGTGATCTTAGGGTGGCCCATAGCGATTAATAGATTTTCAATAAAGTCAAAGAAAGCCATCGGCTCACCATTCGTAATAAAATAAGCCTGCCCTTCTACTGAAGATCCCAAAACCAATGCTTCTTCTGCCGCAACAACCGCATCAATCAAATTGGAAACATACGTAAAATCAGACAATTTATCACGATTACCAACGGCTCTTGTGAGTTTTCCAGCTTTGGCTTTTTCAATAATCGCAGGTACAAAACGATTATCTTCTGGCCCAAATACCACATGAGGTCGGATTGCACAACAGGCTGTATCAGCAGTACCACTAAATGCCAACACATCCTTTTCTGCCGCTATTTTTGAATCAGCATAAGCTGCCTGAGATATTGTTGAATAAGGCAAGGTCTCATCACCATTCGTAATATCCCTACCTTCATACACAGCGGAAGCAGAACTGATATACACCAACTTAGGAATCTTATGAACTTTACATGCCTCAATAATATTTAGCGTTCCTTGATGGTTAACAGACCAAACAATATCAGACAAACTCGATTTTGTATGCACGATAGAGGCGTTATGAACAACAGTGTCCATACCTGCGCACACATCAATTACTTTTTTCCCTTCGCGGATATCCATGTTGATAAAATTCACATCATCACGGAAGGCCTTGCCACCAAAATCCAATACAGTAACGTCAAAACCTGCATCACAGAACCCATCCACCAAATTCCTACCAATAAAACCACAACCACCGGTAACCAATAAACGCTTTTTACTCATGACTTCTCCTCCTTCTTCACTGCATTTGTATCAAAAAACTGATCGAAAAATGGAAATATTGATGCATAGTTTTTATTTAATTGGGTACCATGATGAATATCATGGCGAACAGCCCAGTAATTCGCTAATTTAAAAATTGGATGATTGAGCCTGATATTAGCATGTACCAGAATGTTCACACTGGAATAGATAAAGAATGCAACGAGAAAAGAGGTCTCTGAGATTGGCCCCAGCATCACCAAGGAAAGCATCAACAAACCAATACCAATAGCTCCTTCTATGGGATGTACGTAGATACTTTCAAATGCCGTAGGATAACGAATATAATGATGCACACCATGCACTTGCTTCATTACTTTTGGGTGATGCATCGCCCTATGAGCAAAGTAATACATAAAATCATACACCAATAACACAGCAAGCATTTCTCCAAATATTGTCATACCCGAGATGTCATTACTCGCAGCATAAACCAAAGCATCTCCTCCGACATATAAAATGCTAACAAGCATTCCCACCGCAATAGTGGAGTTTCCAACGACGTTAATAATTTTGTTTTTTAACGTCACTTTATTAGGTTTTGGGGTTCTTAGCCGAGCTTCTGGCATTTTCACCACCGCCAGCCATTGCATTAGCGCCATTAGAGCGCCTGCAAATATAAGGATTTGGATAATACCTGTTGATAAGTATGTACTCATGCCTAATTTCCTCCGTTATTCAATACACAAACATTGATGAATTTATTTTATTTGGAACCTCGATTCTCAAACCACGACAAGATTGACAACCTTACAATGTGAAATAAACTCGCTATTTTTAACCCCACTCCTCGACCAAACAACAAACGCATTGAGTTTTTACTAATTTCATAATCATGAGAAGAAACAGGAAATAATTCAGGAGGTATCTCCAATGGAAAACGGTCTGCCAATACCGCCTTCGGTGTAGTGTATGCGCGCAATCCATCACGACCATTCATGACACCAAAGCCGGAATATTTAGTGCCGCCAAAAGGCAAATCTTGATTGACGTAACACAAACCAAAATCATTAATACAAACTCCCCCCGCTTGAATTTGGCGCGCTAAACGATCTCCCCGTTGCCTATCATGCGTAATAACGGACGCTTGCAACCCTAGCTCACTATCATTTGCCACAGCGACCGCTTCGACATCATTACTCACTTTAAAGAGTAACATCACGGGGCCAAATACTTCGGAACTGACGATGTCCATATCGGCTGTTAAATCAGCTAAAATTGTCGGTGGATAAAAGTTTCCAGCTAAACTTTTATCCCGTTTACCTCCAATCAGGACTGTCGCGCCCTTATCGATCGCATCACTAACAAGCTTCTCAACAATATCAACTTGTATCGATGACGTTAATGAACCTACATCGACATTCCCTCCTCGCGCCGGAACCCCTTGCCGAAATTGACTGGCAATTTCCACTAGGCGCGACGTAAAACGTTCATAAATTCCATCCATCACAATGATACGTTCTGCTGCGACGCAGTTTTGCCCTAAATTGATAAATGTTCCACCCAAGGCAGAGTGCACTGCTTTTTCAAGGTGGGCATCCTCACAGATGATCATTGGGTCTTTCCCGCCAAGCTCCATCACAACAGGTGTCAGGTGCTCGGCCGCCGCTTGCATAATACGGCGCCCATTACCTACAGAACCGATAAACAATATTTTATCCACATAGGCACTAATTAATGCCGCCCCCGTGTCGCCGTAACCATTGATAATCTGTACGGTATCTTTTGAGAACCCCTCTTTCTCTAATGCTTGGTCAGTAATAATCTGAAATTTCTCACTGGAAAAAGCCACTTGCTCAGAGGCTTTGAGTAACACGGCATTACCTGCCATTAACGGCGCCGTTAACGAACTAATAATATTTTGCAGCGGGTAATTCCAAGGAATAATACAAGCAACCACACCGAGCGGACAATATTCTATACGAGCCTTCTTATGCATCAGAATACCGGATCCTACTTTTTCTGACTTCAAGTGCTTTTCAGCGTTTTTAGTTAACCATTTAATCTTATTACAAATGGGCATCACTTCTCCAAGCAATGCATTCTCAAAAGTTTTTCCAGAGTCTTTAACAATGAGTTCGCATAATTCATCTGTATGTTCAAGAACGTAATCTAAGATGTGATTTAGTACCGCTCGCCGTTGCTTAAACGTACTTTTCGCCCAGTCTTTTTGTGCTATTCGAGCACGAGAAACTGCACCTTTTACTTGATCGGGGCTTAATACAGCGACCTCCCCTAAGCTCTCACCCGTGGCGGCAGCAACACAAGGTATATTCTGAACAGTATCCGTCGCTGAAGTATCTCCTTTCGAGGCGGTTGTTTTTTGTATCACGTCGTCTAGCTGGCTATTCATTCATTTACGCCTTCTGTTTTTAAAATAAAATCCACTGCCCTATGTCCAATCATCATACTAGGTGCATTAATCGCGCTAACAGGCACTTCCGGAATAACAGAGGCATCAGCAATACGAAGACCTGTGATACCTTTCAGTCTTAACTCATTATCTACTGGAGAATCAACACCCTCCCCCATCTTGCAAGTGCCACAAAAATGAAAGGTTGTCATCGTCGCACTTTTCACAAATTTTCTTAACGCTCTCTCTTTCTTGGTTTTTCCTCCACCAGATAAAGGCCTACTTCCCCACGCGACCAGTGAAGAATCTGCAGCCATATCCTGCGCGATTTCAATACCCTTAATCATGGTTTTCATATCATTATCAGATTGATAATATGCGGTATCTATCAATGCTTGATTGCGTACATCATTGGACTGAAGGCGCAAGCGCCCCCGAGACTCCGGCTTTCCTAAAATCACTACAATGCCATACAGGTTATCAATCATGTTATTTAATGCAGGAAGCTTAAATGCAAGATCAATCAACCATCGAAAAAAGTTTCTTAATGGCTTTATCGGATACAAACGTTTTGGTAACGCTAAGGCAGGCACCATTCGGTGCATGGATTGATGTAACGTGATAGGCGCTGCAAAAAATGCAAAACACGTATCCGGCTGAGCTGATTGCATTAACGAAGACTTATCATTTACACGCTCAAAAGCGTATAACTGTGGATATCCAAAATCGAGTTTTTGCTTACCTTTGTAAAATAAACATACATTGGGATGATCATGTAGATTGGCACCAATATACGCTTGCTCCATAATCAACGGTATTCCATACCGCTGTAGATCACTGCTTGGCCCAACACCCGATAACATTAGCAATTTTGGCGTTTCTAATGCACCCGCACAAAGAATAATTTCCTTAATCGCCCTAACCCGCTGCAATCGTCCTTGTCCGTCATTTTTACCTTTCTGTTTCAACTCAACAGCAACAGCAACAGCCTGCCTATTTTCGAAGATCACTTTATGCGTTAAACAATGATTCACAATCGTTAGATTATCTAATGGCTGATCATGTAAATATGCCATGTATGAACTAGAACGGCGGTCTCCCTGATAATTCATTGCGTTATGCCCAATATATCCCGCTAGGTCACCGTCATTAAGCCCATCCTTGTGCTTACGTCCCGTATTTACCCATGCATCAATAGCCGCCGCAGTAAATTTTGTTGCATCACGATACTTAGGCTGTAATTTCTCTTCGATAGCATCAAACGCTGGAACAATATCATCCCATTGCCACCCTTTAGGCCACGCATCAAAATCGGCCTTATCCCCTCGGGTATAAACCATGCCGTTAACAGAACCACTGCCTCCCATGGTTGTGCCCGTCCCTTGGTAAATACTGCGACTAGACATGGCGTGCTGTTTTTCAGAGAAACGATCCAACATCACATTGTCGTTTGCAAAACAGTATTTAAAACCATCGGCACTCATGGTATCTGGATTTTCTACTGCTGCTGGACCTGCTTCAATCAATAAAACACTAGCTGTCGTTTCCTTAGCCAACCGCCCAGCAATAACACAACCACTAGAACCTGCACCAACAACAATATAATCGTAAGAATCCAACATGATTTTTACCTTTTAATTATCGCTCTTTACTCAAGTAAGGTTTAACGCCGGTAACAACCAACGAGAAATAAAACCACGCATTTCTTCATCACTTCGCTCTACTGGGCTTTGCATCGCTAACAATGAAAACAACGTACGCATGGTAAATTCAGCCATTTCACTAAGGCGATCTTCATCTATATCTTCACCTTGCATTAAGAAGCGAAACACGGCCACTTCGATATCAAACCCTGCTTCTGTCGTTAACGTATGGTCATTCACCATTTGTGTGAGTGTCGATTCCGTCACCAACATTAAACAAGGGTCATCAGGTAATTCACGCAACCCGAACATAACCGCTTCGACAATACGCTCCCTCGCCGTATCGAAAGCACTAAGGTGCGAAAATACCTTTTCTGCAAAACTATAAGCAGACTGCAAGAGCGCAAAACGCACAACTTCGTCTTTGTTGCTGTAATAGCTATACACCGTTGATCGGGCAACATTGGCCTCTTTGGCAATAATATTGAGATTCACACGTTCTATGCCCAGTCTTTTCACACAACTGATTGCAGCAGCCAGAATAGCGTCTTGAGTGGGAGATAATTCTGGCTTTGGGCTCATCAACATAATTAGACCTTATGAAACCTTAGTTATTTAGCAATACAGATGCCTTATGACACTACACTTTCTGTACTTGTGTAGTGTCATAATACATGCTTTCTGCAATAACGCTACATGTTTTGCAAAAGTGTAGTGTTATTGCAGAAAAGCCTCAAAGCCCCTCCCCCCATCAGAGTATGCAGAAATTTGGTATACTGATTCGCTCTCCCACCTCTGGTATCAGCCCTATGACGAGCCAAACCACACCGCCTTTTCTGCGATCTGTGCTTAGCCAAGCTTCCACGTACTTCACCGATATAAACTCAAAAAAATTACAGACTACCGCCTTTGAGTTTAACTATCTTGAAGCGGGGGAAGGCGAAACCATCATTGTTCTACACGGCTTAGCAGGCAGCAAATCTTGGTGGAGGACCAATGTTGTGGAATTAATGAAGCGCTATCACGTTATTGCCTTGGATGTTCCCGGCATTAACATTAATATACAACTACAAAATGAGCGCGCCACATTCCACCATCTAACAGAATGGTTCATGGCATTTCTCAAAGAAAAAGAACTCTCTCGATTTCACCTTATCGGACATTCAGTTTCAGGAGCACTCTGCGCCTATATCGCATCAAAGTGTCCCGAATATATCACCTCGCTAACAATGATTTCTCTACCTCAATGGTATTCATCAGACCGTATGCCTAACCCGACGGTTTGGCACTTAAAAGAAATACTTGAACAAGCAGATGATGCCTTTGACACTTACATGGATTACATATTTTATCATCAGCCACCAACACCGAAATTGATTAAGAAAGTTCAATCAACCATGTTCAATACTCAGCGCGCAAGAATAGACACTATTTTGGAAGATTTGGAAAATAGCTGTCTACAGCTTCCAGCACGCTTATTACACATTCAGTGCCCCTGTCATTTAATTTACGGTCGCGAAGATCCTTTTCTATCGACCGATCTAATCAAAGACATCAAACATTACATTCCTAACATTTCTATTTCAGGAATTAACGGCTGTAAACATGCACCTCATATTGAAAAAAAGCCAGAGACTCTGGCACTCATTCAAAATTTTCTACCAACAGACCTGAACACCACCAACAAAATTGCATAAGCGCTACATGCTAGCCACGTAGTCAGCACAATCACTCAAATCTCCAATCCCAAATTCAAGCACATTATGTTCTGCTATGCGTTCTTTTAGCATCTCACCAATTGCCGTGCCAGGTGTCCAGAACCCACTTTGTTGTTTAAGCTGTTGACGATGCTTAAGCACGCAGATAGCCGTCTCACACATCAATGCAGCTGTCCCCCTATGAGCATCCAGGGGACTATAACAGTATGCTCGAAGTGTTTTACCGCTTGGTGTTCGTCCAAAGAAAACAAAACTGTAAGGCCCATTTTTTGTCATTTTTTCATCCGACGGGCCACTGCCTTCTTTAGGGCCTAGTGACATCAACATTTTCCCAACCCCTTTGGTCGGATTCGCAGATACAAAAAGGTCAACAAAAAAGGTTTCTAGCTGCGCCTTAATTTTATTTATTAATCCATTCCCTGCCAGCTTCGACTCTGAATAAATGAAATCCTTGCCGTAAGGGTAATTATCTAACGCATGGGCTCGGCGAACGACTCTGGCATTAATTTGCCCTACCGGGAATGGCATGATGTACTGAGAAAAGTCATTATCATAAACAACGGATTCAAGATCAGGACATGGCGGGTTACCTTCAATTTGGCCTTTTGGATTTAAGCTATAAGGATTACTCACCATATCAGCCATAGCAGCATCATTGGCGATGGCTTCCATCACTCCCTTACCACTTTCAAAGCTTCCGCCAGCAACATCAATATGCCCGTCGGCAAAGCAGCCTTTTATCTCGTTACAATATTCTCCGTACTTGGAAAAGGCAGCTTCTTGTAAGGTTTTTACACCATATTCTGTAGGAATCGAATCCAAGCCGCACACATTAACCACAAGCACTCCGGCATCAACCGCTTCTTGCGCTTTGGTATCATACATTTTTCTCAACCAATGAATCTCACCACTAAGATCACAATAATCCGTACCATTTTTGATACAGGCATCCACCATTTCGTTAGAATATTTGGCTGCAGGCCCAACAGATGAACATACTAACTTTGTGGCCTTAGCAACGCGCTCTGCGGCTTCTGCATCAGCTCCTGCACAGATTAAAATATCAACATCAGGGTTACCCAACTCAGCATGCACTTTTTCTAGTTTGCCTTTAGAACGGCCTGCGATAGCCATTTTTATGGTTCCGTTACTGGCATACATGTTATTCATGTAAATTGCTGCTTGCCTGCCACTGAACCCTGTAGCGCCCCATATCACGATATCGTACATGCTGATCTCTCCATAAATGAATGCATTACGCCACAAAACTATACAGCGTATACTCAAGAATGCAACGATACTACACTCTCCAGCGAACTGTCCAATATTTACAGCCTATAAAGCTTCGTCACCTTACCCCTCCCCTCCCTCTTTTAACCCCACCAGTTCATTTCGGTCAACGATACTTTCCTATTGACTTATTATTTTAATACCATTAATTTAACTACATTCAATTAACCACAACTAATTAACTACAACCAATGGCTGCCCCATGGCTCGACCCACAAGATCCAAAGAAGAAGTAGAGCGGATAAAATTCAGCATCTTAGAAAATGCACTTTCTATACTAGTAAACGAAGGTTTTTCTAATTTATCCATGGGCAAGATTGGCAAACAAATGGGCATGACAACTGCCAACCTTTACAACTATTACAAAAATAAGGACGAGCTATATAACGTCATTGTGATTCAGGGGTATAACCTGCTACATGACCAGCTTGTAAACGCCACGACCAACACATCAGACCCATTGGATAAAGTCATGGCGTTATTTCACGCCTACATAAACTTTGGCATTCAAAACACTCACTATTACCACCTTATGTTTTCAATGGACTCACCCAAATACCTAGATTATGTAGGAACTCCATCAGAGGATGTTGCGCTGATAGAAAAGCAAAATTCCTTACGTGTATTGGCATTTGTGATGTCTGTTATTGATGAATATATTGCGGATCACCCGGGTTACAAGAACGTGAATAGCAAGTTAGTTGCCATGCAATTTTGGAGTCAACTGCATGGGCTTATTTCCCTTATTAACAGCGGAAACCTTAAGGAAGCCGATGAGAATCCAGCTCAAATCATTGAAGGTATTCTAAATAATTTAAGAACAATAATAAAAAGAGAGTTAGTATGAAAATTGATTCATTTGACGGGAAAAACATTCATTTATTCGGTGGATCCTCCGGTATCGGGTTAGCGACTGCAAAGCAGCTAGCTAACCTTGGTGCCAATATATTTATCTATGCACGAACAGAACATCGACTAAAGTCCGCGGCATTAGAAATAGAAAATCACCGTCAAATTAGTAATCAAAAAGTTGTCTGGATTTCCGTAGACATATCCATTCCAGAAAACGTACAACACGTCATTGCATCAACGGTAGAGAAACACGGAACGCCAGATATCTTAATCAACTGTGCTGGTCGAGCATACCCAGAACACTTCGAAGCCATCAGCTACCAACAGTTTGAAGAAACCATGAAGGTTAATCTTTTTGGCATTTGGAATTCAGTCCAATCCATGTTGCCCTACATGAAAGAGAACGGCGGGCTTATTGTAAACACCTCCTCCGTAGCGGGTCATGTGGGCATATTTGGTTATACCGACTACGCCGCGTCAAAATTTGGCATCATTGGTTTGTCAGAAGCCTTACGAAGTGAATTAAAACGCTATGGTATTGGCGTATCCATACTGTGCCCTCCTGATACAGAAACACCTGGATTTGAAACAGAAAACCTAACCAAACCAGCAGAGACCAAGGCAATTTCTCAAGGTGCTGGAATGATGGAAGCCGAGCAAGTGGCGAAGCAATTAATTAAAGGCATGCGCTCCGGAAAAAAAATGATCATCCCCGGATTTGACGGAAAAGTTACACATTACGTAAAACGATGGTTCCCTTGGTTATTAGAATTCATCATTGATCGTATGGTACTAAAAGCCCAAAAATAGGTTAACTGATCAACAGCCACTCAGCCCCCAACTAACGTAAAACGTAACAAGGTAAAAACCATTATGAAATGTCTCGTTACCGGTGCCACCGGTTTCTTAGGAACCAACCTTGTTCATGAATTAGTAAAAGCTGGTTGGGATGTCCGAGCTTTTGGGCTACCAGGGTCAAACACAACCTATATCAAATCCCTTCCTATTGAAATTATCTTTGGGGACATCACTAAAAAAGAGGAAGTAGAAAAAGCCGTTGAAGGTTGTGAATATGTTTTTCATGTTGCTGGGGATACCTCCTGGTGGAACAAGAGATTTGAAAAACAGCGAGAAATTAATGTCGATGGTGTTGTTAACGTAGCAGAGGCTTGCATCAAGTTTAGGGTCAAACGATTAGTTCATACCAGCACAGTAGACGCCTTAGGATACAACCCTGAAGGTATTGCCAATGAATCCTGGACAACGTACAACTACGCCAACACTGGCTATAACTATGCAGATACAAAACGAGATGGTGAACGTAGCTTAGCAGCAATGGCTAAAAAAGGACTTGAGTATGTTGTTGTCTATCCGGGTAGCATGCTGGGCCCCTTCGATTTCACTCTTCAATATGGACGACTTTTTTTTGAGCTTCGCGATGGAAAAACACCAGGCTGTCCTTCCGGCGGTGTTAGTTTTGGCCATGCATCGGAGGTGGCTAAAGCACATATCCAAGCAGCATTAGTCGGCAATCCAGGAGAAGGTTATATTTGTGCAGGAGAAAATATAAGCTATCGCGATTTCTTTGATCATATTGCTCAAAAGTTTGGAAAAAGAGCGCCAAGATTTGATATCGGACGGGGCCTTCTGGTCGCCTATGGATATCTGATGCAGTTGCTATCACACTTTACAAAAAAACCACCAGAATTAGACCCAGGCACAGCACGTTATATGTCAGTAAATGCTTATTACGATAGTGCAAAAGCGCAGCAAGAATTGAGCTATCAAGTAAAGCCTGTGGTTAGCATGATTGATGATGCTTATGATTGGTATGTGGCGAATGGGTATTTGGATGAAACAAGAAACCGTAAATAGTCATCCTAAGAGCGATTCTCTATATCAATACGTTTTAATCCAGGTTGGTATGCTGACAGCCCATCTTTATCGATTGTAGCTTAGATTGAAATAATACCAGGGCTATCGAGGGCACCTTATGGAAGCGGCATACTTAAAAACGAAACCCACACTTAGCAGATAAATAGATTATTCCGAAGTATCAATGACCGAACCTACTTTATCATCCTGCTTTCCGACATAGATATCTATGATGGCGTTCTTGTTCTGTAGCTGTACCGCTTTTCTTGCAATGTCTTCAAATTCCGTAGGATTTGAAGACTCGTTCGAACTTGAATTACTAGCACTGCTCGCACCAAATTGATCTAGAGCATATTGAGCCGTACTATACCTACGTTTTGTATCAAGTATAGAAAAGGCTGCCTCTCTAGTTACATCAGAACCCTCGGACTCAAATCCTGCGGAAACAATAGATTTTCTAACCAGCGAATTAGACTGAGAACCTTCTCCTTTAGATTGCTGTGAAGCAGCGACAAATTGTTGAGCATTTCGTCTACCAAGGGTTGTTTCTAATGAGGTAAAAAATTGTTCGCGGGTAACTTCATAAGTGTTTTGCTGTTCAGCCGATCCTGATATAGCGACAGTAACCGAATTTTGAGAACGATCGCCTTCACTAACGTTGTCCGTGTTTGGACTGACAGATACTGATCTAGCGCGACCATCCTCTGGAGATTGACCAGTAGAAGCTGCTGAGTTTGAAGAGTTCGGTGACCTTGGATTGTTATCTACTAAAAGTGGAGATACGTTGTTTGCACTTATGTTCATATTATTCACGTCCCATAGAGTACTACCCGCTGTTAACTCTACCGCGTATCTTCATTGCATTAAAGGTCATGCATATAGAAATCGTTCATATACATATTCAAAAATGGCCTAAGCACACTCCCTGGCCAGGTTCAATTACTCAGAGTTAATCTGGTCTATCCGAACACGAAGATCCTTTGCCCAAGATGAGAAAACATCCCGCATTGCTATATCACTGCCCTTGGGGTTGGCTGGATCAATCTTGTAACGCGTCGACTTCGAATCAACAAAGCGTGCAATGACAGTTTTGGAATGAGCATCCATCAGTGCTCCGACAATTGTTACAAAGCCTTCTAATCTGCTATGTTTTTTTGATCCTGTACCTGGCAACTCCCCAACCAAATTTACGCCATCAGGAAATACAGCGACAACTGAGCACATTAGCAATAAGGTAGGAGCATCTTGAATTTCCAATGCCATTGTATATTTACCACCTTTAACTATTTCCTTCCCAATTTCTGAATTAAATATTTTTTGAAAAGCAGATTTTTCTTCCTCCGCAAGCGTCCATGATACCATTTCTTTTCCATTAACATTACTTGTCGTTAAGGCAATTTCCTCAAGATACAACGGGGTGACGATAAAGGATTTATAGCGAGAAAAATCGATATTTGGATTAGCAAAAGCTACATCAGCAAAAGAGTTGTCAATTCTATTGAGATCACCTGAACCAGGAAACCGTTCTGCCCCATCGCCTTTTTGAATTTCCGGTTTACCTGTACAACCGAGGATCATGCCAATACTGATAAAAACAATCATTAAGCGCTTCATGATTTCCTTCCTTTTTAACGACTAGAAAACTGTTTTGACATAGATACTGCACTTAACCCATGAGCGAAAGTACTTATCAATACGGTCAACACTATTACTGACATTAATTGTTCATAGCCTGTAATCCCCAAATCATTTATGGCAATGAGCATATATAAAATTGAAGCAATACCTCTAGGACCAAACCAACCGATAAACACTTTGCTATAAAGGTTCATTCCAGTTCCAATCAGCGCGAGCATGACGGGCAGGATACGAATAGCCGTTAAGCTTAAAACAGCGTAAATAATCGTGTTTTGATCCCAATAAGTATGGAATGCCGGAACGGCGACTAACCCTAAAAGAAAGAATATTATGAGTGAAAATAACTGCCCTTGTGCTTCACCAAATTCTTGAACCCTTTCCCGCACCACGTGTATTTTTGTACCAAGCATCAGGCCTGCGAAAAAAGCGGCAATAAAACCATTACCGTGAAATATTTCTGCACAAGAATATGCCAATATCGCGAGTGAAATTGCCGCTAATTGATGAAAAATGGAGCCCATCCAATTCCTATTAGTTGCATAATCTATCACTCTACCTCCAACATGACCGATAAGAGCGCCTGCAATTGGGCCAATGATTAATTGCATTGCCATAAATTTCAACCAATGGCCATCCCCTGTAATGGCGGAACCTCCACTCACTATCACCGCGATACAAAGCAATATCGGTGGCAGTGCTATTCCGTCATTCAACCCACTTTCAATGCTAATCGATTCTTTAATTCGTTCAGGAACCCTATCGCTTTTTACGACTGCTTGTCCTAACGCTGCATCCGTGGGTGACAGAATAAGGGCTAACATGGCCAATGCCCATATGTTGTAATCTGGAAATAGAAGGTACGCGACCAAGGTACCAGAAATCATTGTCAATGGCAGACCAAGCAGAAGTAACCTTGCGGGTATACCTGCCAGAATAGTACCTAACTTCGAAAATCGAATAAGTGATGCGTCAACAAATAAAATAATGATCAAAGTTAACTCAGCCAGTATTTTTACGACCTCAGTATTCAAATGTACTTCGATTACATTAAAACCCAGCGGACCCACTAATAACCCAATACCAACGAAAAACATGGGGCCACTTATCGGCGAGCGTTCGGACAAATTGGAAAACAATCCAAAGGTAAGAATAAGAAGAGCAACAACGATTAAGGCAACATGATTATGCATGATGATAATCCTTCTTTAGATCCTACCAAGTTTAGTTGGTGGACACATAAAATGCGCAAAAAATAAGGCATATCGTTAGAACCAAATTCACTAATCATCACAGACGAAGCCACAGCATCTGGTTGCTTTTTGGCAGCATCGTCACCCCCTATTTTAGTCTATCCCTAATAACTGAGATAAACGGAGGTACATATATGCTCGACTACCTGGCACTGGTGATTCTGGTGTCCGCATTCACCCAAGGTGTCGACCGAAGATGATACCTCCCTTGATCAAACCAAAGGAGGAAGTGAATAGTGGATTAATTACTGATACTTACTTACACCGCTAAAGCTTATCTCGATAAATTCTTAAAAATTTCGTTTGCATCTTTTTCCCAACGTTTAACCATGTCGTTGAGATGAACCATCGTTAATTGCTCTGAATCGTTTTCAAGCTGCGCGCCTTCACCTTTTCGAACCGCTGCCGCTAGCAGCTCACCCGTTTGGCTATCAGTGACCTCAACCTCTAAAAAAACATCGACATCTCTATCACGGGTTCCTGCGACTGCTTTTCCTACGCCAAGTACCAACGCGACAGGAAGTATTTCTATCGGTTTCATACCTTCCATATTATGCTCAACCCCTGTGATGGCCGGCCTAATTCGAAGGACACCTTCTCCTGGGCTTTTAACTATTTTAAATGTGCCTTTAGCAGCATCATTCATTGCCTTATCAAGCGTCCATGATAATTGCTGAAGAACAGTCTCACTAACTTGAGCACTGGACTTCGGTTCTGGATATAAAACACTTTTATCTAAAATGACGGAGTGATAACCTTTTTCTGCGATTTTTTCACTGATCCAACGAAGTGTTACACCACCGCTGGGGGTCTCGACAGCTTTCAGAGGTGTGTAATCTGATAAATACCCTGAATATTGCTCATGGGTAACAAGATTTGAAGCACAACCAACGCTTAACACTGAAAACACAACAATAAATAGTCTATACATAGCCATCATCGAAAAACCTCTGTGGGTTAAGGTGAATTTATTATTCCATTGTACATATGCTCATCTGCCTTCAATAAGCTGTTGGAGACAAAACATTGTTATTTACAATAACGCACGAAACCAAATCAAATCTCCTCTTTGAAAAAATAACGAACTTGTGCCTTGTAAGAATTTTCTCATATCTTCAAGTAAAGGCTAAAAGCCTCCAGTAACGCCAGACTTTTAGCCACAAACAATGACAAATAAGCATTAAATTCCTTAATGCCCAGAAAACACCAAAATCTTAACCGGCAGCAATAGGGCCTGCAGACGTAAAATGACGGCGTGAACTATACCGACAGCATCAACCACATGTAAATAAATGGACTCAGCTGTGCCAATCGTTCCGCTTTCAATTAAGTCATGGTGATAGCTATACGCGTTGGCAATGCATTTAGTGCCTGGAACAACCCCCTCCAGGCCACCTTCATAGATAGGCTTCATCACAACAGCGTAAGTACCAGGCCTTGCGCGTTCTTGTAGATCAAGCAAGGTTTCATTCGGTCTTATTTGCCCTGAGGCGATAACATTTTGTACACGTACAACCTTCATCGGAATAATCGTGAAAGGCTTGGATAGACAAGTAATTTCTGCAAATGTGCCTACCTTTATAACGCCTGCTGTTAACTGACTAAAACCGGCTTGCACGCCCTCTTTACCCGAAGCCTCGCCGCTGCTTGGCACTAAAATACCCGCAGGTCGAAGAATAGGGTTTACATAGTCTCCCGGCTGCAGGATAAACTGCTTTAACTGCCCATCAACATGGGCATAAACGGTACGCTTGCCCTTTTCTACCTTGGCTGACTTTAACACTTCAACCGCAGAGGCCTTTTTAGCCGGCAATATTTTCTCGATTTGAGCAAATGCCGAAGCTTCATCCGCCTTAGCAGCAGATAGACCCGCCTGATTAATAGCAACAGTATCGGCTAGTTTCTGTACTTCACTTTCACTGATTAACTGCCGATCTTGTAATTTTTTCTTCCGGTCATATTCATTTTTTGAACGCATATAAGTGCTTCTAGCTCTTTCAACACCACTTTTTGCAGCCTCTAGCCGCGCATCTGCTGTGGCAAAATCGGCTTCCACTTCTTTAACTTTCACTTCAGCACTATCAATAACAGCAGCCTGTGATTCATCATACATGCTGAATAACGCTGTGCCGGCTTTAACCTCTTGGTTGTTTTCAACATAGACATTCTGAACTCTTCCACCTTGTTCCGGTAAAATTGTCATCGTGCGAAACATGGGTGTAGCATTGTTTGTTGTTGGGTGGTAGAAAAAAATCAGCGTTACCAGAGAGATCGTTAATATCGCACAGGCCGAAATACCCCAACGAAGTTCGTACCACATGGTAAAAAAGGTAATTTCTTTACCCCATCGCATACCCTGCCGATATCTACGAAATAAGTAATCTGGAAGAATTGTAACCAATGAACATAATATCACTTCAAACATGTTAAATACTCCCCTCATTATCAGGGCTATCGGTATTTACAGCTTGAGTCTCTTTACTTTTTTCCACGTTGGCCTCTCTACCGCTATTTTCACCTTTTGCTATGGTTTCTAAAGAACGAGCGATCGACTTTAATGGCGACATGAAGTCAGGCACCTCAACCACAGCCAATACTAATGCCGCCACCCAGAACATATTATTATGAGTAAACAAAGCCAGCATCGTTAATATTGCAATCAGTTGCATTTGAGTATGGTTTTTACCGTGCGCAATATGCTCTGGCACGGCATGTAACTTGAAATACAAAACCCCGGCAATCAGTACAGCAGCGATAAAAATAACAGCCATAACGATCATTAATGGGTCGCCGTCAGGCCCCGCCAAGTAACTCGGCATATGTTCTACTTGCATGATATCCTCCTCCATATTCAAAACTATAGTCTAAAAGGTCTATAGTATAGTAGTACCAGCGACACTTATGCTGATAATTGGCGTATTTGAAAATATCGAGCTCGGAAGAGCGGTTACTCGGGAGTATACTTTATCTCAAAGGTTTAAATCTCCGCGGCTGCGCGCCCATCAAACGCATAGCCCACATTTAACATACTCCGACAGGATCTATTAATGACATTACTGAAAAAAATATCGATAGCCATATTCTGTTTTATTCTTGCTTCTTGTACTGGGTCAAGAGTTACCGAAGTTATCCAGTCGTCCCAAAACGTCCCTGATCACAAGAACATTCTGGTTGTCGGTAGCTTTAGGAGCGATACAAATAGAACCCTCTTTGAAGATTCTATTGTTGAACAGTTAAAGAGGGACAATATTCAAGCAAACCAGAGCTACAAAAGCGGTTCGGAACTATCGAAGGCATCTATCTTAAAGTCCGTCAAAGAAAATGGCTACACCATGGTTATTGTTACAACACTTCGCGCCATTCAGCGTCGTGATGTCTATTTACCCTCAGACTTAGCAACCGTCGACGAATACTACGGCAATATGCTTAGTTACTTCGATTACACGCATTCTGAAGTATCAAAACCATTACCAGGACAACTGTCAACCGTGACATTGGAAACCTCAGTCTACAATGCAGAAAACCGAAAAATACTGCTTTCAGTATCTACAGAAACTGACGACCCAAGAGATGTCACCTCCAAAGTTAAAGGATTAGCCAAAGAATTAATACGTACATTTAAAAAACACAACATTCTCTAAAAGACTTAATGAATTAAAATTAATTTTAGATCCATTGGTAAATATAGACGAGGGATGGCAAAAATGAGGAAGATCATTTTTTTTATAGGGCTGATCTCAACGTCAGTATATGGCACAACAGATTATGAAAACTGCGTTCTTGACGCTGTGAGTGTCGATTCGTCTCAAGACACTGCTGTTCAAATAAATCAACGCTGCTCGTCTCTAAAAAACGAAAAGAAACAAAGCCTAGGAGCTATCTCAAAACGAATTAAGGCAGAACGAAAATCACAGTGGAATCGATTTGTAATCACCCCCCACCGCCGGAACTATATTTTACCCTACACACATACGAGCAAATTAAATCGTGATGCGTATGAATTCGCTGGAGACTGGGCAGATGAAGCCAAGCAGTACGAAGCTAAGTTACAGCTCAGCATTAAAGTACCCATAAACCACAAGGATATTTTCCGAGACAACGACGCACTGTATCTCGGCTTTACCCTGCAATCCTGGTGGCAAGTATATGCCAGCGAGATATCAGCACCCTTTCGAGAAACGAATTATCAACCCGAACTTTTTTATCTCACTGCACTCGATTGGCACCCAATGGGAGGTAATACAGGCTTGGTTCTAGGTATAGAGCATCAATCTAATGGCAGAACACAGCTACTATCTCGTAGCTGGAATAGAGTATATTCATCATTTTTATACGAAAAAGACAACTTTGCGCTTTCTTTTCGCCCTTGGTATCGCCTAAAGGAGGATAAAAAGAAAGCGCCTCTTGATTCTGAAGGTGATGATAACCCGGATATCGAAGCCTATATGGGGCATTTCGAATTAAGAACTGTTTATCGTTCAAAAGAACACGAATACGGGGTCATGTGGCGCAACAACCTAAGATCCGACAATAAGGGAGCGATCGAATTAAACTGGAGCTTCCCTTTGTACGGACACTTAAAGGGGTTCGTGCAGTATTTTAATGGTTATGGTGAAAGCTTGGTTGACTACAATATTTCGCAACAAAGAATAGGCATCGGTATATTACTGACGGATATACTGTAGCGTGTAAATAATTGCACAGCATTGTAATCCCGCCCTTAGCAAGAAGAGCTTGAATGGCAACGCTACCCAGCAACCACCATTAGACGTTGTACTTACTAGGGACATTTCTGTGACTAGCTTTAGCACTATATATTTAAAAGAAGCCACCAAACCCACATGGCGTTTGGTTGGCTCTGCCTGTCTTTTGATAATCCAATGCCTGGTTACTGGGTGCAGTACTTTTCCAAAAGTACAGAATGTCATTTTATCTCAACCCGACAAACCAAATGCCTATAGCATTAAAAGCCACTCGTCCAAACGCCCCATAGGTGATCACCTATTTCTACTCTCGTTTTCTGGCGGTGGAACACGTGCGTCAGCTCTCTCCTATGGCGTGATGAAGGAATTAAGAAACACAACGTACTTAGATACGGATAACAATAAAAAGAACCTTCTGGGGGATGTTGATTTTATCTCTGCTGTTTCAGGCGGAAGTTTTACTGCTGCATATTATGCTGCGTTTGGTGATGATATGTTTCCTGGATTTGAAAATGACTTTCTTCACCTGAGTGTAGAAGAAGCGCTGTTCTCCAAGATATTCAGCCCAAGACACTTGTTTCGTTCGCTGACAACAGGGTTTGATCGCACCGAGTCCGCTATTGAGTATTACAACCGGACTATCTTTAAGGGGAAAACCTTTGGGGATATTCCACAGGGTGAACGCCCCTTTATACTCATTAACGCATCCGACCTATCAGGGGGGGCTCGTTTTGGTTTTACACAGGATAATTTCGATCTCATCTGCTCCGATCTAACAACATTTTCGTTAGCCAGAGCCGTTAC
>MAAC01017493.1_pt1 | contig 54671 bp, 47 predicted proteins | sample 1115981 | NCBI WGS metagenome assembly MAAC01 (sample SAMN04961126, study PRJNA320927) | seawater metagenome | isolation source: sample BD02T64 sea water enriched with oil for 64 days | place: USA:Gulf of Mexico | collected 2013-07-27 | reverse complement strand
TCTCTTAGTATGGCAGAAACTTCTGCCGGATTTAGTTTAGACATCTTTTAGAACTCTTTTATAAAAGGGTTTGAATCAAACTCCCGTTTCATTTTGTACAATTGGTGACTTACACTTTGGTTGTATTGCTGGTCTCCAACACGCAATACATATCCTCCGATCAAAGATTCGTCAACTTGTTCAACAAGCTCAACGTCTCCTCCGAAGGTTTCTTTAACACGGGCATTCAATTCTGCTCGTGCATTATCACTTAAAGGATGTGCAGACTTCACATATGCAGTTACAATATCTTTTTCGATTTTGTACAACTCCATAAATTTAATACATACAGCTCCTAAAATGTTTTCTCTACCTTTTTTATTAAGAATCGTGATGAATGATATAGTCATATCATCAACATTTCCAGCAAAAAGAGCAGTGAAGATAGCAAATTTCTTGTCAGCCTTTACTAATGGGCTTTTCAACAATAATTGCAAATCTCTATTTTCTTGAAGTGTAGATCCGATCATTTCCATGTCAGCCTTTACCTCTTCAAGTTTCCCTAGCTCACTAGCTAATCCTAGTAGGGACTTGGCATATCTTATAGCAACTCTAAAATCCTGCATAAAGCTAGATTATTAGTTTAAATTGATTTCTTGCATAAGCTCAGAAACGTGTTCTTCTTGCTTCTTTTCGTCTTTCAACTCCTTTCTAAGAATTTGCTCAGCAATATCAAGAGAAAGTTTAGCAATCGTATTTTTCATTTCTGTCATTGCAGCTTGCTTCTCAAGCTCAACAGCATGACGTGCATTCTCTACAATCTTATCCGCTTCCTTTTGAGCAATAGAGCTTGCTTCAGCAACGATATCATCTTTCATCTTGCGAGCATCTTTCAACATTTCGTCTCTTTCTGCTCTTGCCTCAGCTAGTACTCTTTCGTTGTCCGCAGCAATATTTGCAATGTCTTCTCGTGCTTTTTCTGCAGAAGCTAATGCTTCACGAATTGAATCTTCTCTTGATTCAATTGCCCCCATAACTGGTTTCCAAGCAAATTTCTTCAACAAAAACATTAGGATAAGGAAACATAACGTCGTCCAAAATATCAATCCAATACTAGGTTGTAACATCTCTTTCTATTTTTTCTTTTTGTTTAAAAGAACCTGTTGTCGCTAAGCAATCCTTAGATCGACAACAGGTTTTCTCTTTCTTTTTGGAAGTTGATCCGGGATTATAGTCCCATCAAACCAACAACTACACCAAATAGAGCTACACCCTCAATAAGGGCAGCAGCAATAATCATTGCAGTTTGAATCTTGTTAGCAGCTTCTGGCTGACGAGCCATAGCGTCCATTGCAGATCCACCAATTTTACCAATACCGATTCCGGCTCCGATAACAGCTAGTCCAGCTCCAATTGCAGCAAATGTTCCAGTCATGATGATTGAGATTTATAGTTAAACAAAAATTTATTCTTTTTCTAATCTTAGTGATGATCCGCTACGGCTGAACCGATAAATAATGCAGATAACATCGTAAATACAAATGCCTGTAAAAAGGCTACCAACAATTCCAGTACGGACATAAATAGAACGAAAGGAACAACGATTGGTGCAACAAAATATGTTTGAAACACAAAGAACAAAGACACCAAACTCAAAATAATGATGTGTCCTGCAGTGATATTCGCAAACAAACGAATCATCAAGGCAAATGGTTTTGTGAACATACCCAATACTTCAACAGGAATCATAATAAGCAACATTACTTTTGGTACTCCAGGCATATTAAAGATATGTCCCCAGTAGTGTTTGTTTCCGTTGATAGTAGTAATAATGAAAGTAATCATTGCTAAAACTACTGTTACAGCAATATTACCTGTTAAGTTCGCACTGAATGGGAAAAATGGAATTAACCCTATCATGTTACTGATCCAGATAAAGAAGAATACAGATAATAAGTAAGGCATAAATTTAGCTACTTTTTTCTCTTCAATATTTGGTCTAGCAATTTCGTCTCTTACAAAAAGGATCAAAGGTTCAAGGAAGGACTGTAGTCCACTTGGAACAGGTCCGTTTTTCTTGTATTTATTTGCTGAAGGAATAAAAATCAACAATAAGAAAATACAAGACATCAATAATGTGAAAACATTTTTAGTGATGGAGATATCAAATGGATGAGCTCCACCTAATTCTTCAATATGACCATGATCATCTAATTTGTACTCGCGATCACCTTTTTTTACGGTAGCATGTCCATGATGGAAAGCACTTGACATAAAAATATCAAGATTCCCTTCTGTATACAAAATTACCGGTAACGGTATAGATACAGACTCATCTCCTTCTCCCCATAAGTGAAATTCATGTGCATCCGCAATGTGATGCAAAATCATTGGCACTAAATCAAGCTCTTTCTCCTCCGACGAACCATTGTTCGAGGCACTTACGTTAGCTGTTAGGCTAAACATCATCAAAAACAGAACTAAGGTTCTATAAAGCGTCTTCATCAATAGATAGATTTTGTGTATTCTTCTCTCCTGAAAATTCTGTGCAAAATTAGACAATATTTTTAAAAGTAAATACTTTTTCTGAAGGTATTTAATTTCTTATCCTTGAAAGACGAGTGAATTCAGAAGAATCAACCGATTTTAAGATAACAGAAGATTATTACAAAGAATAATAGGCTTTCCGAATCATACTTTCCACTCACAATCGTAGGCTAATCCACTCATTCACAACCGTCAAATATCTATCTACCAGGGATTTCAAATTAAAGCTAGAACCATAATGTGAAAATTAATCTAATTCATCGATTTCTTTTATAATTGAGCTAATCTTATGGTACATAAATCCATCAATAAAATTTATTCAATATCTTTGCGGCCATCATCAGAATTTAGATTCAAGCAATTGATTGAATCTAAATTTTGATTCATTTGGCATGAATGGTAAACACACCAAAACAATATGGGACCGAAAATCCCGTTAGTACCCGAGAAACATAATTTTAATGAGACATCTATACTTCCTTTTATCTTTTCTTTATTTTCTTCTTCTCCCATTTCATATTGCGGCGCAACAGATCGTGATAAATGAAATAATGTCCAGTAATAAATCTACACTTTTAGATTATGATGGTGATTTTACTGACTGGATTGAACTGCACAATCAGGGTGACAGCTCAATAAATCTTTTGAATTATAGAATCTCTGATAAGGCATCTGAATTAGATAAGTGGAGTTTTCCTGATATAGAAATCGAAGCTAATGATTACTTGGTAATATTTGCCTCTAGCAAAAATATCCACAACCAAATAGAGCTTCATACCAATTTTAAAATCGATCAAAAAGGAGAAACACTTTATTTAAGCAACCCAAACGGGCAAATCGTATCACAAGTAGCAACCACCTTTTTACATTCGGATTATTCAATTGGAAGAGCTCAGGACGGGAGCAACAAAGTAGCCACCTTTCATCAACCAAGCCCAAATAAAAACAATCAACTAGGAAAAGGTATTCATTATTCACATGCTTCAGGTTTCTACACAGGTGACATTCTACTTGAACTAGGTACAATAGGAGACAACCTTACTATTAGGTATACTACGAATGGATCTAAGCCATCTAACGGGAGCCCTGTTTATACAGGTGACATAACACTTAGCGATGATTACGATCATCTTTCCGACATTAGCGAAATCCCAACAACGCCCCTATCTGGAAACTCGTATTTAGATGTTTACAAATGGAATGAACCTATCAACGTAAACAAAAGTCATGTCATTCGCTTTGCAGTCTTTGAAGAAGACGCTCTTTCCAGTCAGATTTACACCAAAAATTATTTTATTAACAGCCCTTCTAATTACAGCTTTCCGGTAGTGTCATTAGCCATTGATAGTTTATCATTATTTGACCATGACACCGGAATCTATGTCCCTGGAAGTTATTTCGATCAACAAGGCTTTAACTGGATTGCTGAGGGAAATTATCACCTTAGAGGAGAAGATTGGGAACGTGAAGTCAATGTCACTTATTTCGACCAGGAAAATTCCACTATTTTCTCTACAGACGCTGGTATACGAATGAGAGGTTATGGTAGTGCGGCATTTCCTCAAAAATCCTTTTCGCTCTATTTCAGACCGGAGTACGGCCTGAAGAAAATAGACTACCCCATTTTTGAACAGACAGAGCATACAGAATATAAAAGATTAGTATTTAGAAATTCGGGGCAAGATTTCCTATATACTCATTTTCAGGATGCCCTTTTACAAAACATTCTAGAACCCGTAGACTTAGAATTACAATTGTATCAACCTTCCATTGTATACATAAATGGAGCCTATTGGGGCATTCATAATATTAGAGAGAAATACGATGAATACTATTTCAAATACAATCTCGGCATTAAAGAGGAAGACATCAATATATTGGACTATTGTGGCGGTGTTGAAGAAGGCGACAATCAAGAATATTTAGATATCTTAACCTATCTTGAACAATATGATCTATCTATTGAGTCTAACTACCAAGAAATAGCCAATAAGGTAGATATTGAAAACTATATAGATTTTGAAATTGCCGAAATCTACTATGCCAATTACGATTGGCCATGTAACAATTATAAAATATGGAAATCCAATGAACCAGGGTCGAAGTGGAGATTTCTAATTTATGATTTGGATCTTTCTACCGGCTATGGCTCTTATGCCTCCTATGATAAAGCATCTCTTGAACATGCAACAACCACCGGGAATGAATGGCCTCACTGTAATTGTTCAAATCTTTTATTTATTAAGCTACTTACCAATGAAGGGTTCAAGCAACAATTTATAGATCGATTTGCATATCATCTGAACAATACCTTTAATTCTGATCGTATTTTAGAGAAAATTGAAGCCTTTAAGGACCAGCTTTCACCAGAAATGGATGAACACATCGACCGATGGGGCTATCCATCAAGCACAGAGTTTTGGGAGGAAAGAATTGGTGTCCTAAAAGAATTCGCTGTAAAAAGACCATGCAATATGAAAGGAAACATCATGAACTTTTTTCAGCTTAGCTCCTTTGATTTTGATTGCTCAGACAATCTGGGTGGTGAACTAAACCCAAGCAAGGTTACTGTGGCTCCCAACCCAACCAATGGGCAGTTTTATATCTCAAATAACAGCGCTGAAACACTAAAAGGAACTATTACATTACGCACGTCCTTTGGGCAGCTTATTTATTCAGAGATAGCAATAGAAGTGGGAAGTTTCCAACGTAACTATATTGACATTTCAACGTTGAATATCAGTAGCGGAACTTACTTGTTCCACTTTGAAAACAATCATTTCTCTGAAACAACCAAATTGATTATCAATCGATAACTGAGAGGCTTAGTATGCTTAAAGATTTTTAATCTTTTGAATTAGATTAGTGGAAGAAAATCCATCAAGAAAAGGAATAGTTAACACCCTTCCTCCTGAATTAATTACGGTATCATAACCTACAATGTCCGCTACAACATAATCTCCACCTTTCACCAAAATGTTCGGAGCAAGGCCTTCAATTAGATTAGCCGGAGTATCCTCCTCAAAAAGAACAACTGCATCTACAAAATATAATGAAGCTAGGAGCTCTGCACGACTCAGCTCATCGTTAACAGGCCTTTCAGGCCCCTTCAGGCGCTGAACAGAATAATCAGAATTAAGTCCAATAATCAATCTATCGCCTAGGCGCCTAGCCTTAGACAAATAATCTAAATGGCCTCTATGAATCAGATCAAAACAGCCATTGGTAAACACTACTGTCTCACCTTCAGACTGCCATTTTTGAACTTGACCTTTTAGACCATCAAGTTGGAATATTTTCTCCTGAATCGACAACATCTTTATTAAATACTGGAATTAAAATAAATGAAGTAATACCCAATAATAGTATCATAATGGTTTGTGAACTCCACACCATCCATCCGAAGGACACTCCGTAGACCTCTAATATACCATATAGTACCATTATTTTAGCAACTCCAAGTGGATAGGCTCCTAGTCCTCCATTGGTGAAGGCGATACTCAAACCACCTACTACAAATGCCGTGACAACTCCTTTTGCGCTAACTCCGGTCGTTTCTGGGAAACATAAAGTAGCCACCCAAAACATTCCATAATACATGCCCCAAATAAAGAGGGTATGAAAAAGAAATTTCCATTTATCTTTCATGATGAGAATGGACTTAACCCCTTCAAAAATCCCTATAACAAATGAGCGAACTTTTGAAGCAATTGCGTTGGTAGAATTCTTAATGAATAGCCAACCAAAAACTGCTATAGCAAGACCTACTACACCAAGAATAATAAACTTCCAAGGGTTTATTTTGGCAAGATCTTCAGCATACAATTCATACAAGCTGTCGAACTGAATCCAAACCACCGCAATGATAAAAGTTAGTAATACTAGGAAGTCTGCTATTCGCTCTGCTACGATTGTCCCAAAACCTTTATCAAAAGGCACATCATCTGTTTTCAGAACCACCATAGCACGAGAAACTTCTCCCATTCTTGGAACAAGCATATTCATGAGGTAGCCCACCATAACAGCAAAAAATCGATTATAAAAAGGAGGTGTATATCCTAATGGTTGTAGCGTATAGGACCATCTTATTGCTCTTGAGACATGGCTTAAAATTCCTAATATAACGGAGAGTATGATCCAAGAATAATTTGCTTCTTGAAAAGCCTTTTTAATCGCCTCAAATTCATCCTTCTCAATATCTTTAAACTGAAACCATATCAAAGCGATACCAATGATTACTGGTATACCAATTTTCAAGAATTTTTTTAATATCTCCTTCAAATGACCTTTATTTTAAATGCTTAATACACTTACAACCTATTTGTTGTTTCATCTGGAAAAATCAAGGCTGGCTTAAATTTCTTTGCCTCCTCGAAATCCATCATAGCATATGATATAATAATTAGAATATCATCCTTCTCTACTAATCTGGCGGCAGGTCCATTCAGACAAATAATTCCTGACTTTCTTTCACCAGTGATAGCATACGTTTCCAAACGCTGACCGTTATTCACATTAACAATCTGAACCTTTTCTCCCTCAATGATATTGGAAGCGTCCATCAAATCTTCATCGATAGTAACACTACCAATATAATTCAAATCAGCCTGGGTTACTTTTACCCTATGGATCTTAGATTTTACTACAGTAACTTGCATTTCAAATGACTTATTAAGCCCTTATAATAAGGTTATCAATCAATCTCACTTCTCCTACATACACCGCAATACAACAAACCATTTCAAAGGCATCTCTCCAAGATGTACACGGCTCTAAAGTTTGGGCATCTGCAACGCAAAAGTACTCCAATTTCACCAATGGCTCACTATCGAACTCATCTTCTAGCCATTTTTGAATTTCTTCAACAGTCATCGCATGCCTTAAAACATCCATTTTAAACAGACATTTGCTTAGCAATTTTGCGGCAATTCTTTCTTCTTTCGATAATCTTTCATTCCTAGAGCTCATGGCTAAGCCATCCTCTTCGCGGATAATTTCGCAAGAGACTATGGTAGTAGGTAATCCTTCCTTTCTAACCATGTGTCGGATAATGGCCAATTGTTGAAAATCTTTTTGCCCAAAAAAAGCAACATCCGGCTCTACCATTAGAAGAAATTTCCTAACAACTGCAATTACTCCGTCAAAATGTCCTGGACGCCTTTCAGCCTCCATTACACTGGTTAACAACCCATAATCATAGGTCTGAACACCTTCCGTTCCTTCCGGATACACATCTTTAACCTGAGGGAGGAATACCACATCACAGTCGACACTTTCCAATTTCTGACAATCATGCTCAACGTGCCTTGGGTATTTTTCTAAATCAGCCGAATCGTTAAATTGGGTTGGATTTACAAAAATACTCACTACGACAACTTCACAACTTGACTTTGCCCTATTCACAAGCGATAAGTGACCGTTATGCAACGCGCCCATAGTAGGAACGAATCCTACTCGCTTCCCTTCCTTCTTCTGCTCAAACAGATAGTTCCTTAATTCCTGAGGATCTGAAAAAATTACCATCGAAAAAACTCCTAATTATCTCTTATTTCAATCGGTAAAGCTAATAATAAACTTTAAATATTCATTAATTTTTAATACTTTTGCACTTTATATAGTTTGTAAATAGAATCGTATGTCGAAGAAGAAAATACTCTATGTCTCTCAAGAGATATCTCCCTATCTATCATCCAACAATCTTTCTGATACTGCCAGACACCTTCCACAGGCAATAAATGAGTCTGGAAATGAGGTTAGATTGTTCATGCCTAGATTTGGATCTGTCAATGAAAGAAGAAATCAACTTCATGAGGTAATTCGTCTTTCAGGGATGAATCTTATTGTAAATGACATAGATCAACTTTTAATCATAAAGGTTGCTTCTGTACCTCAGGCTAAGATGCAAGTATACTTTATTGATAACGAAGAATACTTCAAGAGAAAATTCACAACAGTTGATGCTGACGGTAATTTATTTACTGATAATGATGAGCGTATGCTGTTTTTCTGTCGTGGTGTTCTAGAAACTGTAAAAAAATTAGGATGGTCTCCGGATGTTATTCACTGTCATGGATGGATGGCTTCAATGCTGCCTCTATACCTGAAAGAGAACTTTAAAGATGATCCTATTTTTAAAGGTGCAAAAGTAGTCTACTCGATGTATGACAACGCCTTTGAAGGGGAATTGAATGAAAGCTTTGCTGATAAACTAAAGTTTGATGGTTTTTCAGAGGAAGTTACTGGAATGGTGGCTGCTCCTTCTCATACTAACTTGAGTAAATTGACACTGAAATACACGGATGCACTAATCAATAATGGGGATAATATTGATCCTGAAATATTGAAGCACGCTGAAGAGTTGGGTATTCCAGTATATGATTCTGTAGAAAAGGAAGATTATAAAGAAAAGTATAATGAAATTTATGAAAGCGTACTAGTTGAACAAACTGTATAGTCTTAAGATAATTTCACAATAAAAAGCAGGTAAATTTTATGGGTTCAAAGTATCTTTGACAAAATAAAATTTACCTGTTTTCGTTTCATAAAATAAAAATGATGATAAAGACTTCAAAAGTATTAGGCCTGTTACTTGGTTTCGCCTTTCTAGTTGCCTGTGAAAAAGAGGAAAATAATTTAGGTGATGAGCTTATAGTTGGTTCTATATTAGAACATTTCTCATCAGATTCTACAGAAATAATCACCACTTATAAGCGAATAGATTCTGTCAACACTTTAAATCCGAATTTCCCAATCATCGGAAGCTCGTATGATGAGGAATTTGGAAGAACGACAGCATCCTTATATTCTGAATTGCATTTATCCCAAAATGAAATTGAATTTGGAGACAATGCAAATTTAGATTCAATCGTTCTTTTTCTGAAATACACAGGTTATTATGGTGACACCACACTAAATCAGCATTTCAAAATTCATGAACTTTCTGAAAATATAGACACCATCAAGAAATTCTCTAATCAGACTTACGAAACCGGAGGACTAATAGGTGATATATTTTTCACTCCTTCAGTTAGAAGTGTTACGACAGTAGATGGAGAAGAGAGTGTTGCTTTCTTGAGTCAACCACTACGGCTTAACGACGTCTTTGGTGAAAGCATATTAAGTCAATCAGGAACGGATGTATTGAGTGATAATGAAAATTTCACGGCATTCTTTAAAGGTTTATATATTGAGCCTCAAAATAATTTTGGACTCAATGAAGGAGCCCTATTCACAGTAAACTATGAGTCTTCTATTGTAAAATTATACTATACGAACGATACAGGAAGTGATAGCTTAAACTTTGTTTTCAATACAAGTACTAAAAGTTTGAATCACTACGAACATGATTACACCGGGTCTAATGCCTTATCAAGTCTTCAAACGGATACAAATACAGAAAACTTATATATTCAATCGCTTGCCGGTATGGATATAAAATTGGAGTTGCCTGACCTATCGGCATTGGACAGTGCCTATATTAATAAGGCCGTTTTGATCATCCCCAGAAGCCAAGACACCGTAGCTAATTTCAAAACCTACACCAGACTACGTGCAGCGCATTACGACGAAGAGGAAGACGAGTACAAAACAATAATTGACAATCCTGGAGGTGCATTTTTGGCTGATAACAACACGTATGAATTTATAGTTACTAGATATATACAAGAAATAGTAAGTGGAAAGACTACTGAAAACCTATATATTAGATCTTCATCTAATTTTTCAGGAGCGAAAACCATACTCAATGGGGTGAATCATCCGGATAATAAGATAAAATTACATTTAACGTATTCTAAAGAAAAGACTGAATAGAGATGTGTGGAATTGTTGGATACATAGGTAATAGGGAGGTTTTTCCTATCCTAGTAAAAGGGCTTAAAAGGCTTGAATATAGAGGTTACGATAGCGCCGGAGTTGCTATGATAGACAAAAGTCTTGATCTTCAGATATTCAAGAAAAAAGGAAAGGTTGTAGACATGGAAGCCATAGCTTCTAATTATGATCCAAAAGCATTTTTAGGAATTGGTCATACTAGATGGGCTACACATGGAGAACCGAATGACATCAATTCACATCCTCATAAATCCAATAGTGGCGACTTAGCTATTATCCATAATGGAATCATAGAAAATTATGGAACCATTAAGAAAGAATTATCTTCCAGAGGTTTTCAATTCTATAGCGACACGGATACGGAAGTACTTATCAACTTAATTGAAGATGTAAGGAACCACACCAATGTATCCTTATTTGAGGCAGTTAGACTCAGCTTGAACCAAGTAGTTGGAGCCTATGCCATTTGCGTAATCGACAAAAACGATCCAGACACTATCGTTGTTGCCAGAAAAGGTAGTCCTTTGGTGATTGGTGTTGGAGAGGACGAATACTTTATTGCCTCTGATGCTAGTCCGTTCATTGAATATACCAAAAGAGCGATTTATCTTGAAGACGAGGAGGTGGCTCTCATTAAAAGAGGTGAAAATATTCTTTTAAAGAATATCAAAAATGAAAATATCACTCCATACGTTCAAGAACTAGCGCTCAGCCTTGAGGCTATTGAAAAAGGTGGATATGAATATTTCATGCTAAAGGAAATACACGAGCAACCAAAATCTATCCATGATACGCTTAGAGGACGATTGCTTGCCAACGAAGGAACCATTCAGTTGGGTGGCTTTGTTGAATATGAACAAAAATTCCTCAATGCCAACAGAATTATTATCGTAGCCTGCGGAACTTCATGGCATGCTGGATTAGTTGCAGAATACCTATTTGAAGACTTAGCCAGAATTCCCGTAGAAGTAGAATATGCTTCTGAATTCAGATATAGAAACCCTGTCATAACGGAAAATGACATTGTTATTGCCATTTCTCAGTCAGGAGAAACTGCAGATACGCTTTCAGCTATTAAATTGGCTAAATCTAAAGGAGCTACCATTTTCGGGGTATGTAATGTTGTTGGTTCTTCTATCGCAAGATTTGCTGATGCTGGAGCCTATACACACGCTGGACCAGAAATTGGCGTAGCTTCCACTAAGGCATTTACAGCTCAGGTCGCTATACTTGCTTTAATTGCGCTATCGTTAGCTAAAAAGAAAGGTACGATCAATCAAGCTGAATTCCACCGACTCATCACTGAATTGGATGAAATTCCATCAAAAATTGAAGAAGCACTGAAATGTAATGACAAAATTGTCACTATTTCAGAAACCTATAAAGACGCTACAAACTGTTTATACCTAGGAAGAGGATACAGTTACCCTGTAGCGCTTGAAGGAGCCTTAAAGTTAAAGGAAATCTCTTATATTCATGCTGAAGGATACCCAGCGGCAGAAATGAAGCATGGACCTATCGCATTGATAGACGAAAATATGCCTACAGTAATTGTTGCTACTTTAAATGGACACCATGAAAAAGTTGTTAGCAATATACAAGAGGTTAAAGCTCGAAAAGGTCAAATCATTGCCATTATCAATGAAGGTGATGAAGAAATTAAGCAAATTGCAGACCACTATATAGAGGTTCCTAAAGTAGATGAGAAATTTAGTCCATTAATTACGACTATCCCACTTCAACTATTGTCTTACCACATTGCCTTAATGAGAGGTTGTAACGTAGATCAACCTAGAAATCTTGCCAAGTCTGTGACTGTGGAATAAGAATACTAGTTAAATTATAAAAAGCTCATTCTCGATATCGAGAATGAGCTTTTTTTAGCTCTATAAACAAAAAGGCCCGTCTAAGATAGACGGGCCTTTTTAATTCATGACTACTTGAATTACCTTAAGATGGTAATTCGTTCAGTATACCAAGTATTATTGATATACAATCGTAGTATATATACACCATTTGATAAACCATCTAATTCAATGGACTCATTCAATTGGATTTGCGATTGATCTTTAGAGAATACCACTGATCCAATTTGATTGATCAATAACATCTTAAAGTCTTCGACATCAGCATTCGTTTGAATCATAATAGATCCTTCATTTGGATTTGGATAAACGATAAGCTCAAAGACGTCTTCCTCAAGTGTTAGTGGGTAACAGTTTCTGAATAATAAAGTATACGTTGTAACACTAAGACCATCCTCTGCCGTAACAACAACTTCCATATCACCAGGGATAGAATCAGGAAGAATAGGAAGGAAGCTAGCGTTAGAATCTGCTAATACGAAATTAAATTCAGGCATATTTGGATTCCCATCTCCTAAGCAAATCAAATACTCCAAGGTTCCAGAACTAAATCCTGGTGTCATAGACCCTACAGTTCCACCAATTAATGAGATATCTGTTAAATGAGCATTGTTATTCGGTAATGCTTCCTCCCAGATAATAGAATAATTCTGAGTAATAACACCGTTTTCTGCAGTAACCACTACAACAGATGTTCCAGGAATAAATGGAGCGTCAATTACGTTATAACTCGCTAAAGGATCCTCTAATGTTGCTGTTAAGGTAGGAACTGACGCATTGTATGGCAGTTCCATTGTGTACGTATAGATATTGGTGTTGAATCCAGCTAATGGAACTCCATCCACATCTATACCTAATAACTGAGCATTGATATTCAGTAAAAGATCAAAATTAATCGTATAAACTTTAGTTGTTACTCCATCTTCTGCAACAACCACCACAGTCGCCGATCCAGGAATGGCTCCAACTTGATTCACCGTTAAACTAGTAATATTTGGATCACTTGCAACCGCAGCCACAATTGGTAGAGGTGTAGCGAATGAACTTGCTGTATAGGTTAAAGTATCTGCATGGAATCCAGGCACAGGAGTACCATCAATTGTTAAACCGATAAGATCAGCATCCGTTGAAGGCGGTAATTCGTCAATACTTACCGTATAAGTCTGAGTCGTACCATCCTGGGCAGTAACTATAATAACAGCAGATCCAGGTAATGTCCCTGCCTGAGTTATAGAAAGAGTTGCTGTAGGATCTGCCACCGTAGCGTCAATATCTGGGATAGACCCTCCGAATGGAACAGTCCATCCGTAAATCAATATACTAGCATTAAATCCAGGGATATTAACAGCATCTACAGTAATCATACTCAAATCATTATTTGAACTAGGCAGAGCCTCTTCAAATATCACCATATAGGTTGTTGAGAATAAGGTATCCTCAGCAATAACAGTTATAAAAGTAGTATCCGGTAAAGGAAGTACAGCCTCATCGTATATAATAGTATCCACAATTGCGGCAGTTGGCGTTCCAATTACCGAAGGTATAGATGTGGCACCATAAGGTAAGGTAACTGTATATGAAAGTATTGCAGAATCAAATCCTGCAACCGTTACACCATTCACTTCTAGATCTGATAAACTAGCATCTGTATATGGGATATGCTCTATCACACTCCAATTATCGAAGGCGAATCCTTCTACTCCTGAAGCAGTTCCAGAAACAAATTTCCATCTAAACTTCACATCAGACTCTCCTATAAAGGTAGCTAATAGATGAACTCCCTGAGTCCAAGTAGCCGTATTTGAGTATGTTTCAATATTGGAATAGTTTGCACCTCCATCTGTACTCACCTGAAATTGTACCGTAGAACTTCCTGCATCATATACATAATCGTATAATATTTCTGGTGCGAAACTATAGTTTGTAAAGTCATAACAAGGAGACTCTAAATAATACTCCTCATTTGGAGATACCATAGTAGATAAACCTGTTGCCCATACAGAACCAGAAGCTCCATTAGACAAGATAGTAGATGTTGGAACACCCCATTCCCATGAAGCATTTCCTGAAACAACATTATCATTTGCCCAAAGACCATTGTCTGAATCGAAATCAGCAGTATCTGTTTCCAAGGTAGGCGCACTGATCACATCAAAAGACGCCGTATTGTCATCCATAAATTCATCCGTAGCGAACACTACTGAGACATCAATAGTATAAGAGCCTGAAGTACTAAGATCGTATTCCGATGTCGTAAAGGTAAAGCTTGAATCAGGCTCCAATCCATTCGGAAAGTCTGTTAAAGTTACAAAACCGTTTCCGTTGAAATTTATTTGCAATTCTGCATCAGCAGAATCCAAATCAAGTATTCCATTGTTCAGAATGGTAATATCAAAGGTCTCATTAGTATCCAAACCACAAGCACTATATGGTCCTCCAACATTCGAAACAGTCAGGTTGTTGTCTGCACATCCTTCAAAATTAAAGTATTCACTAGCCTCAATTTGTGTTGACCAAGGCCACGGCCCTGTACCTACACCGTTATCAGGAGAAACACCTCCATTATCAGCAATAGGAACTCCACCACAAGCGGTAAGAAGATACGTTCCACCTTCCCATCCATCTCCTGGATTATCATTTGCTTGGAATTCATAGGTTGTCTCAGAGAATAAACACAATTCATAATTCTGAGTAGTGTTATCTAATCCAAAATTTGGCTCTAATGAATAAGCCGTATTTCCAGTAATACTATCAAGAATTAACACTTCAATCTCACTGGATCCAGCACCAAATGCAATTTCCAAATTCATCCGGGTGTCTCCATTATTAGTAATTTGCCATACATTGCTATTGTTCCCTGCATCTGCATCAGTAGCTAAAACAGTTCTTACATAGAGCGTTGTATCATCAGCCATAGAGAAATCAAATGTATTTGGGAGTACATAATCCACTGTATCACCAGCAAATAAGGTATCCGTATACGATCCAGCAGAAAACCAATTAATAATATCCCAACTATATTCTAGTGGTACATTAGTCTGATAATTCCCTCCTGAATTGATCAATTCAACGACAACTTCTTCCGAAGTAGTCAATCCACAACCCTCCTCAGCAGGACTAATAAGGTCACCGATCCCAACATTTTCTTCATAAAGTGTTACAAATGTAATAGGCCCTGTCCATGATGCTCCAGCACATGAAGGCTTCACATACACATCGTAAATACTATTTTCAGACAGGTTATTTAAGGTATAATTTAAACTAGTTGACGTATCCGTTGGGACGAATGTTTGCCCCACTCCTGGTATAGGTACAAGTTCCAAATACCACGTTGTATCCTGAGATACCGGAAGCCATGATATATCCGCTGTATTGGCAAAAACCGTTTCAGCAGTTAAACCAACAACCTCCCCACAAGAAGGTGCATCTACCCAACCTATTGCATCAATATAAGCCGTTTGTGAACCTCCTCCACCTTGAAGGTAGAATACGACATGTTCGCCAGGACCAGTATAACCAACAAAAGGTACATTATATTCTTGAAAACCATTCGCTAAACTCACCGACATTCTTTCTACGAAAGAACTAGGATCAAGAGGATCTGTAGTAGTCCCAATTTTTAGGGTTACAGGTCCACCTGTCTTCTTAGCAAAGAACTTTATCATTTTCGTATCAGCCGTAATATCACTCAAAGCCGGACTCGATAGGGAAGCATAATTCGATGTTGTTGCCGTTCCAAAATTCGATAATCTAAGTGAGTTATTTCCACTATACGAATTAAAAGAATTAGTATTGATAAATACATCTGTATTTGGAGATTCAAATGGAATCCAACATGCAGGGAATCCATTAATTGGACTTAAAATTTCAAACCCTTCAGAGATGGTATCTGCTTCCACACAGTTAGTACCAAACGAATAAGAGAAGGTTGTCCAATCACTTACATCTGATCCAGAACAAGCTGTACGCACATAAATCTCATAAAAATTCCCAGGAGTCAATCCGTCCAGCGTATTTGCATTTAATGAAATGGTATCTGTAGGAAGTCCAGTAAAAGAACCACCAGCTGTAAGATCAATAAGCGAAATATGGAAAAGCGTATCCCCTAAATTGGCAGGAGTGATATCCAGATCAACGGAAGCAGTATCAATATTCGTGATTTGCACATCTGTTGGAGGGAAGCAAGTCGGAATTTCTTGCCATTGAATTCGATCTACAAACCCTCTGGCGTTTGTATTTGGACTTTCAAACTTGATCGCAATATAATCTCCTGAACCAACGAAATTGGTGAAATTGACAAAATACTCTTGATAAGTATTTGTAACATTTACCGTTTCAAATGAACTGAATGTACTAAGATCTGTTGGATCCGTTAGTGTACCAATATTAAATGAAGCAACTTGAAAATCGTGTCTAGCCCAAAATCTTAACCAATGGGTCCCTCCATCTATATTAGACAGTTCAGGACTTATCAAGGCTAGTTTAAGCGCTGTATCAACCGCATTACCATTTCTAAAATAAAAGTGTTTAGAATCAAACATCGGCGACCAAGTACTCGATACATCTGCCATAGCAGGGCCAACCTCTAACACATCCCAACACATTGGAATTTCACCATTATCAGTTGTTTCAAAACCTTCTAAAAACTCCGTAATTACGGCACAATCAGTGATAAAACTATACGGCCCAACCCAGTCAGATGCTCCAACCGTACAAGTGGTCTTCATATAGATCGATTGAAGTGTACCAGGTGTTAATCCAGTTAATACGAAATTACTAGAGGTCGTTGTTCCTGTAGCTATTCCAGTAGGACCAAACCCAGCTTCTACAATTTCATAATCCCAAGACGTTGCTCCTGAGCCAAAAATATCAAAATCAACTGTTGCACTCGTTTGGCCTACATTTGAAAACTCTATATTATAAGCGAAGTTACAATCAGGAGCTAGTTCCACTGCTACAGAATCAATCCAGGTATCTCCAGAAATTCCGCCACCGGAACCAAATCTAAATTGCAAAGCAATTTCATTATTATCGAAAGCCGAAGTTAACGGTACGTATTGATTTACATATGAACCAGGAATCGTAAGGGTAGCACCATCAAATGAATTAAAGTTGGATCCATGTTTCTCCCAAAGAAGTGTCCATGTACCTCCTCCATTTGACGACCCGTATAAAGCCAATGTATCTGCATCACCATCCTCAAATTTATGTGACCAACTAAAGAATACTCTGGAAGGTCCCGTATTGTCAATCAACGGAGATGTCGCATTTGAATTTCCCGGAGAAGTGCTTGGACTAACGCGAATTGCGCTATTTCCAAATTGATTAATATTTATTGGAAGTCCATTATTTTCAACTGTCCAGCAATCCACTGGATTCGTGTCAAAATGCTCTCCAAAAGGTAACGTATATGGCGCACAAGGCGTTTCAAAAATAAAGGCCTCTGACCACTCTGAATCACCATCTGAGCCACCACAATTTGCACGAACGAATATGTGGTACTCATTTTCAGCTATCAGAACCGGAAAAGTTTGTGTAGAATCGAAAGTTAAATAATCCGCATTCCCATCCTGTATTTCACCCAGCGTGAAATTGACTATCTCAAGCTCCCAGGAAGTCTCATTATCCTGTGGAGACCACACCGCAGTAGCAGAAGTAGCCCCTAAACTTGATAATCCAAGATTCGCTGGAATAATACACAATTCGTCTGTTGTAACAAAAACCGTATCTGACCATTCACTCAAACCATCAAACAAACCGCAATTGGCTTGTATTGCAATTTGATAATCATATCCAGGAGTTAGTCCTGTATATGTAACACTACTGTCAGTGATATCAATATCTGTTGGAGAACCTGTTAAAGAACCTCCAGAAGTGATATCAACCATTTCCAAATTCCACATAGTATCCGATGCTGCTGGAGACCATTCAATGGTAAATTCTGTGGTGTCAACATTTGTCACCACTATATCAACAATAGGGTAACAAGAAGGATCCGTTGTAAAAGTCACCGGACCTATCCATCCGCTAAAACTAAAGATACAATTTGCTCTTAGCCAAACCTCATATTCATTATCAGAATCAAGACCTGTTAATTGAGGGGTAGTGCTCACAAAAGTTCCATCAGGAATAGTACCATTGAAACTCTCTCCAGCGGTAATATCTACTAATTCATAATCCCAATTGGTCTCAGTTCCGTTTACTACCCACGTTAAATCGACGGTAGTAGACCCTACAGCCGTAACTTCAAGTGAGTCGGGATCAGGACATTGGGCAAATAAGCTAGTAGAACCTGCAAGGAGCAGAAAAAAGAATGATGTTAAAATCGAAAGACGCTTAAGCATGGTGTTTTTCATTTTAAAAATAATAAGAAAGTAAAAGTAGAGATTTTTTTTTACTCTGCGTAACATTTCAGCACGAAGATTCAGGCTTTACTGCCCTTATTTATAGGCATTAACACATTTAATCCTCAATTGTAAAAATATAACAGCCGCAGACTCAAACTAATCCCTCCTTTTTCGGAAACAAAAACTATAGATAACTAATTCATTACCAGCATCAAAATTCCGAAAAATTTTTGAATAAACCATCCCCAAAAAAGGGGACAAAATTCAGTTTAATCACCCCTTATTGGAATCAATTTTAGTCAGAATCAATTCCCCAACTAAATTATTGACGCTTTTGCTATAATATTCCATCAATAACTTTAAATTTATCTCATGGCAAAACGCACTCTAACAATTGAGGCCGAGTATGACTATGACTTTCATCTTTTCGCCATATGTGGAAGGATAAGCCACTATAAACTATGCTACTTTATCAACAAGAATCTACAATCAGGTCTTGGAAGAAGCAAAGTGGATATCCTCGTAAGAGACGAAAAGCAGAAAGGGGAGATCGCATTCCCTCTGTATTCTTTTGATGATAAACCAAACGATGCCGTTTGGTTATTGCATGCGAACAACCACGACGTGGAAATAGAAGAAGACAGCCAGGAATTGGAAGGAAGTTTGTTGTTTGGACTAAAAAATACCAGAAGGCAAAAATACACACTCATAGAGGAGCATGACAAGGTTGATTATTTCCTCCAGGTACATCATCCTTTAACGGATGCTGAAAAAAAAGAAATAATTAAAAACATAAAGCTAATAAAGCATGTTTTAGCCATTTATGAGTTAGATATATCGACTGTTAAGTCAAAAGAAAACCTCTTGATACATTAAATATGAAGAAAACAAAAATAATAGCAACCCTAGGACCTGCCTCTTCAAGCAAAGAGCGCATCAAGGAAATGATTCTGGCAGGATTAAATGTTGCAAGAATTAACTTTTCTCATAGCTCACATAAAGATGCTAGAGAAATGATCAAAATAGTAACTGAACTAAACGAAGAACTAGACACCAATGTGGCTATTTTAGGAGATCTACAAGGACCTAAAATTAGATTAGGATTGGTAGAAGAGGGACTAATAGTTCAGGATGGGGATGAGCTTACTATTACCAATGAAGAAAAAGTAGGAAATAAAGAATCTGTATATATCACCTATCAAGACTTCCCAAAGGATGTTAGAAAAGGGGATCAGATTTTAGTAGATGATGGTAAAATTCTCCTTACAGTAGTCTCTACAGACAGAGTTAAGGTGGTTAAAACTAAAGTGATCCACGGAGGGCCTCTAAAATCAAAAAAGGGTGTTAATTTACCCAATACAAAAATATCCATCCCTAGTTTAACGAGAAAGGATCTTAAAGATTTGATCTTCGCTCTTCAAGAGAATATAGAATGGATAGGTCTTTCCTTTGTTCGAAGTGCTGATGATGTGCGATCACTTCAAAGTATCATTCGAAGTAGAAACTCCAGCGCAAGGGTGGTGGCTAAAATTGAAAAACCTGAAGCGATTGAAGAATTGGATGAAATCATTCAAATCTCTGGCGCAGTTATGGTTGCTAGGGGAGACCTTGGGGTAGAAGTCCCAATGGAACAACTTCCCGGCTTGCAGAAGAAAATTGTAAGACGTTGCAGACGAAATTCTACACCTGTAATAATTGCAACACAAATGATGGAGAGCATGATAGAAAGCATGACTCCTACAAGAGCTGAAATTACCGATGTTGCAAATTCTGTATACGACGGCGCTGATGCCGTAATGCTATCAGGAGAAACTTCTGTAGGGAAATTTCCAGTTGAGGTTATCCAAGCCATGTGTAGCATCATAGATGAGGTAGAGAGTTCGGAAGAGCTCGTTAAACCAGAAAACCCACCAGTAGAGGTGAATGAAAGATACATTTCCAACTCTATCTGTTATCACGCTTGTAAGCTTACAGATCAAGTAGGTGCAAAGGCAATTATTTCAATGACGCACTCTGGATTCAATGCATTTAAAATAGCTAGTCATAGACCGGATGCTCAAATATGTGTATTTACCAGTAATCGAAAAATCCTTAACACATTAAGTCTTCTTTGGGGAACCAGCGGATATTATTATGACAATTCTATAGGAACGGATGAAACCATAGATGAAGTTCATGATATTTTGAAGGATGAAGGTGTCTTAAAAAATGGTGATTACGTAGTGAATGTTGCCAGCATGCCAATCCTTGAACAAGGGATGACGAATATGATAAAACTGAGTGTGATCTCTTAATTCTTTACCATGAGTAAACATAAAATTGATATTCCACTATTAAAAGTGATCTGTGAAAAGCCTGGAGCTCCAGGTTATGAAAAAGAGATCAGAGATTTCATCGTTGAGCAAATAAAGCCTTATGTTGATTCTCTGGATATAGACAACTTGGGAAATGTAATCGCTTTTAAAAAAGGGAAAAGCGATGAAAAAATTATGGCTGCCGCTCATTTGGATGAAATTGGATTCATGGTTACGCATATTGACGACAACGGGTTCCTTAGATTCCATACTCTTGGGGGCTTTGATCCAAAGACGCTAACTGCACAGCGTGTAATTATTCATGGAAAAAAGGACCTTATTGGTGTGATGGGATCAAAGCCTATCCACATCATGTCTCCTGAAGAAAGAACAAAATCTCCAAAAACCACCGATTATTTCATCGACCTTGGAATGTCAAAAAAGGAAGTTGAAAAATGGATTGAGATAGGGAATCCTATTACAAGAGAGCGAGAACTTATTGAAATGGGAGACTGCATCAATAGTAAATCTCTAGATAACCGTGTTTCTGTCTTTGTTCTTTTAGAAGCTTTTAAAAGATTAAAAAATCCCGCACATGACTTTTACGCTGTCTTCACAGTTCAAGAAGAAATAGGGATCAGAGGGGCTCAAGTTGCTGCTATTGCTATTCAACCTGATTTCGGTATTGCAATTGATACAACAATTGCCTTTGATGTGCCAGGTGCAGCAGCTCATGAAAAAGTAACCTCATTGGGAGAAGGAGTTGCCGTAAAAATAATGGATTCGGCTACAGTCTGTGATTACAGAATGGTCGCCTTCATGAAAGAAACCGCAACTAAACATAAAATAAAATTTCAACCTGAAATCCTTACCGCAGGGGGGACCGACACAGCGGCCATTCAAAGGTTTACGGCTGGAGGTGCAATTGCAGGAGCCTTATCTATTCCAACAAGACATATTCATCAGGTTATCGAAATGGTGCACAAAGATGACGTAGCATTAGCTATCGAGTTATTAATACACCTTGTAGAAGATATGAATGATTATAATTGGGAGCATTAACTCCCAATTTACTTTAGCCCTTCCCTATGATAGATCAGATCGTTTTCTCTCACGCAAACGGATTTCCAACCAAATGCTACTCCCATTTTTTTGAACAATTATCGGAGTTTACCATTAATGGAATTCCTATGTCTGGAAACAATCTTAAGTCCATAGAGATTGGGTGGGAATCTCTGTGCGATGAATTGATCTCCTTTATTGTAGAAAGGCACAACCGACCAGTAATTGGACTTGGTCATTCCATGGGGGCCGTATTTATGCTAATGGCAGCAAAAAAAAGACCTGAACTATTCGAACAAGTCATCCTAATGGATCCACCTATCATGGGAAAAGAGCAAAGGGGACTAATTGCAAAAAGACAACAGGATGGGAAGGTCCATGAAGTCCTATCTGTAGCTCAAAAGGCTAAAATCAGAAAGGAAAACTTCCCTTCTATGGAATTGGTAGAACGGGTCATGAAAGGAAAAGGATTATTTCAGCAATTTCATCCTACCTGCTTTAACGATTACCTTAATGGAGCATTTACTTCCATGGATGATGACACGGTTACCCTCACCTATCCAAAAAATTTAGAATACACTATTTTTTGTACCATTCCACCCTTTGCCGAACCATTTAACATCCTACCTCCAGTTCACTATATCTATGCTACAAGTGGCGAAATTTTCGAAAGTAGACTAGATGGCATTGAAGAGCTAAAAACAATTATTCCATCAGCTCAATTTATACCTTTTGAGGGAGGGCATCTATTCCCCTTTGAACAACCCTCTGAGGTTGCCAACCTAATCAAAAGACTTCTTAAGGGCTCAAATTAATTAGCCACTTTTCTTGAAAAACGACATCATTGTTCCTCCTTATAATACCTTGTAGGATATAACTTCCCGTTGAATAACCCTCACCACTCCAGGCTACATTACCCACTCCTAGCACATACTTATTCCTAGCTAGCACATCCAGCAGAAGGCCATCCAGATTATACACCAAAAGCGTTAGGCTTTCCTCTTCACTCAATAACTGAAAGGTTATAATGGTCTGATATATTCCTAATTGAGAGGAAATGATATCTGAAGACAAGCTCAACCTACTTACAGGTGCTAATTCCTTTTGATAGCTATTAATGCAACCCGGTGTTCCAAATTCATCCAGCTCAGAAGCGGAGCCCCAAGCATGTTCGCCACATGTTTCTGCTAATAGATCAACTCGCTCTAACGATACTCCTTTGTAATCGATCAAATAGTCGGCATGCCAGTCTTCACTATAACAAAAGGTATCCAGAGCTATTTGATTCCTTCTGAAAAGTCCACATCGAGCCCCAATTTTAGGTAAACTAGGAAAAGAACTCATTTCAATATATAAAGCTTCATCAGCACAATCATGTATTTTTTCCCATTCTTCTATTGAGGAAGATACCACCAAATAAGTATTAGGATTCCACAAGTGGTGAAATGCTGAAACAGCATAAAAATCCCATTCTTCATCACCTTCCGTCTTTTGCCCCAACAGTAAATCGTAACAATCAATAGGAGCTTCAGCATCATGTATAAATTCAATGTATTTATTCTCTTTCTCTAATGGATCAAATAACAATTCTGAAACGTACACATCCTTATAAGTCGGTGCTTCCGGCATCTGAAATTCGGTTAAAATTCCATGCTCAATTTGGCCTATACAATTTTCAAGACTAAATATAATACCCAACTGAAGATTTGTTCTGGGCTCTAATGGATGAAAGGTCCTTAATTTTAAGATTTTTTCACTAATTCTCTGGACTGATTTAACCCTAAATTCCCCATTGATAACAAAGTTAGCATCTTCGACCCACTCCTCTCCTTCAAATAAAAAATTGGAGTGTAATTTGATTTCTTGAGAATCTACAACCTCCACTTCGTATTCAATAGTTTTTTCTACGGTAGATGTTTCGTTAACTGAAAAAGCTCCTGGAGAGCCCCCTTTTTCGTTTTCTGATGAACGCCACGACTCCCCTATGTAGCAATAATTATCATGGTTAGTCAATTCTAAAGACCACCCTCCGTTTTGCTTGGAGGGATCATGAGAATCCTTCTTATAACTAAATCCATTAACGAAGACATTCCTGGGACTCCACAGACTTAAATAACCCTCTGAATTGCCCAGGGAGGGCAAATTGGAAATATTAACATAATGCAAAGAATCTACAATACCATTATAGGGGTAAGCATCCCCCAACACATACAGTTCTCCACCATTTAACTGACCTATTGGAAATAAGCAATCCTTACCATCAATTATCAATCGAATGCCATCTGTACGAAGAGGATAATCTGTATTAATATATAGCTCTAAGTATTCAAATTCTGGAAGGTAAACAGCAGGACTGGGATCAAACATCACTTCCGAAAATAATATATCTCCAGGTAATATTTTCTGCCATCTCAGCGAGAAAGATGTATCTGCAATAACATTTCCGGATCGATCTTTCCACTCCTCAAATTTTACTGATACAGGTTGATTCCAATCCAGACCATCAACATAAAATGCAAGGGAAGTATCTAAGGGGTCATACTGTATATCCAATGGGATATTACTATTGGAAAAATTAAATGACTGAGCAGAGATTGTCAATTCATCCATAGGCTCGTCAAATTTCAAGCTTACCCGAAAAGAATCGAGCATTTCAAAATCCCGGACCTTTGGAGGCGTAATATCCATAAAAGGATCACCTGAAATAGTAATATCATCAAATTGAAACTTTGTACTTCTAGTTGAGGTATAATGACAGTCAAATCCAAAGTAACCTGTTGATAGAAGGCTAAATTCATAATTTTGTCCAATATTAATCCATCCCCCTTCATTAATATTATAAGAGACTTCCCATAATCCAGATCCAGATCGTGTAATATTACACTCCACGGTATTGGAGGAATTGTTCGTTACTCCAGTTGAACTCTGTATCAGCACATCTGAATCCCCATTATTCCTATGGTATAATGATATCCTATCTTGACTATCTCCTATTTGCAAAAAGACAGCATTACCTGCTTCAAAATCTTCTGTTGGCAGCTGAAGGAAAATCCTCAAATAGTTTTGTGATGAAGGATTAAAATCCAAATGAACCTTAAAGGTAAAACTAGCATTTAAGATAGATTCATTCCCAGTATAAATAGTTGATATTCCCGAAACAGCAGGAGCATTGATTTGAAGAGAAGAGTCTGCGTTTATGATGTAATTTAAGGTATCTCCAAACCACTTAGGGTTCTCATTGAAATTACCATCATCAAAACTATCGATCACTTGAGCAGAACCTACCGTAGCAATTAGTGCAAACAAGAGGTATACATATTTTATTAACATCTTAAATTGTATTACATTTATTATTTCATTGGAAAAATTAAAATACGAAATTTTCGTCGATTTTAAAGGGTTTCAGCCTCATAACAAGAGCGAAAGAAAATATCACATATAGAATCTAAGCATATGTTCCTAGAGCGAAAACAAGATAGAGATCTTAAAAAAGGGTGGATTGAAGTTATTTCAGGTTCTATGTTTTCAGGAAAAACGGAAGAATTAATACGAAGACTAAAACGAGCGCAAATCGCCAAACAATCGGTCGAGATATTTAAACCTTCTGTAGACACCAGATATGATAAAGAGGATATAGTTTCACATGACAGGACCCAAATCCCTTCAAGAACGATTCATCACTCTTCCCAAATATTAATACTCGGCGATCAAGTTGATGTACTAGGAATAGATGAAGCTCAATTTTTTGATGATGGGCTTATCGACGTTTGTAATAAATTAGCCAACAGAGGTACTCGTGTGATATTGGCGGGCTTGGATATGGATTTTCAAGGCAAGCCTTTTGGCCCTATTCCTCAACTATTGGCTTGTGCTGAATTTGTTACAAAAGTTCATGCCATTTGCATGGATTGTGGTGAAATCGCACATTTCTCAAAAAGAATTAGCCCGATTCAAGATCAAATTCTTTTAGGTGAACAAGATAATTACCGACCTTTATGCAGAAGGTGTTATAATGCTCAAAATTGAATCATGTTATTTTATCCAAAAGATATATTATCTATTTGCAAGGCAGAATGGCTGCAACAAGACAAGCCAGAACTGATCATTAAGGATGTTCTTATTGATAGTCGATCCTTCCCTATTGAGGCTAAGAATCAATTATTTTTCGCCATCAAAGGAGATCATCTGGATGGGCACCATTACATTCAGGATATCTATTCAAAAGGAGTTCGGTCATTTGTGATAGAAGACCCTTCTATAACTTTACCAAAAGGCGCAAATATATTTCTAGTGGATAATGCACTTAGAGCTTTTCAGGAACTTTGTTTTGCACATAGAGAACTATTTGACTTTCCCGTTATAGGGATTACAGGAAGTAATGGAAAGACTATTATCAAAGAGTGGTTATACACTTTACTCCAGAATAATTTTGACCTGGTAAAAAGCCCAAAGAGTTTTAACTCCAAAATTGGAGTCCCGCTCTCAATAAAGCAATTCAACAAGGCACATAATTTAGGCTTAATTGAAGTCGGAATTTCGCAACCCGGGGATATGGATCTACACCAGAAAATAGTACATCCTTCTACAGGTATCTTCTGTCATTTTGGTGAGGCTCATCAGCAAAACTTCAATTCTTACGAGGAAAAGATAAAGGAAAAATTAAAACTCTTCGCTTCTTGCGACCAGATCATATATTGTGAAGATGAAAGCCTGGTAAACGATCATATTAAAACCTTATACCCAAATATTTCACATTACGCCTGGTCTGTAAAGAACAAGAAGGCTCCTATTTATGTCGAGGATGTGACCATCAATTATCCTAGTTCGGACATAACGTTGAACTTCAACCATCAATCCTACCAAATCAGCATTCCCTTTACAGATAAAGCTTCTATTGAAAATGCTATTTACAGCTTTTGCCTATTGGCATCAAAAGATCTTCTAAACCCAGATCTTCTTAAAAAATTTCAAAGCCTTTCAACCATCGACATGCGATTACAATTGCATGCAGGGATCAACCAATGCCAGTTGATCAATGATAGTTATACCAACGATGCATCTGCCTTAAATGCAGCGCTGAATTACCTCAACCAATTCAAAACTGACAAGTCCGTAATTCTATCCGACTTCCAGGAAATTACGGAAGAGGAAGAGGAATTTTATCATACTATTGCATTGCAATTAAAAGCATTGCGATTGAAACACTTTATTGGGATTGGAGAGCAGTTAAATAAGTACCAATCCTTTTTTCCAAAAGGAAGTCATTTTTATCATTCAAGTGACGATTTCATCAAAAACTTCGACCTAACAGAATTGGAACATGAAACAATTCTAATAAAAGGGTCCAGAAAATTTAAACTGGAGGAAATAACCAATAGATTAAAAGAAAAGATACACCTCACCAGACTGGAGATAAATCTAAATTCACTAAGGGATAATTTGAATTTTTACCGTTCAAACATTCCAAAGGACTTAAAGATTATGGCCATGGTAAAAGCATTTTCCTACGGAGCTGGCTCTATAGAAATTGCACAGGAATTAGCCTATAATAGAGTGGACTATCTAGCTGTAGCCTATTTATCGGAGGGGGTGCAACTTAGAAATTCTGGAATTCAACTGCCTATATTAGTGCTGAATAGTCGAGTTGAACAAATAGACCAAATGCTAAGGTATAATCTGGAGCCGGAAATTTACTCCATGGAACTTTTAAAAGCTTGGGACAAAGCTTTAAATAACACCCCCCTTTCTAATAGATATCCTATCCATATTAAACTGGACACGGGAATGAAAAGGCTTGGTTTTGATTTACATGAAGTAAATTCAATTGCGAAATGGCTGAATCGTCAAAAAACTATGAAGGTTGCAAGCGTATTATCGCATTTAGCAAGTAGCGATGACTTGGCTGACTCAGCCTTTAACCTTGAGCAAATTCACCTATTCAAATCAGCCTGTTTAAATCTGGAGAAAACAATTGGACATTCTTTTTTAAGGCATATTTTAAACAGCGCTGGCACATTAAATTACCCTGAAGGATATGCTGACATGGTCCGGCTTGGGATAGGGTTGTATGGGGTAGAAAACAGCTCTAAGAGTAGCGGTAAGCTCAAGGCGGTATCTAGACTAATAAGTCATATTAGTCAGATCAGAAAAATTCACAAAGGCGAAAGTGTAGGATACAATAGAAAGCATATAGCGAATGAAGACATGAATATCGCCATAATACCAGTGGGTTATGCCGATGGATTGATGAGATGCCTTAGTAATGGCAAAGGAGAGGTATTAATCGCTGGAAAACCTTGCCCTATTGTCGGTTCTATTTGCATGGACATGACGATGGTTGATATCACCCATGTAGAGGCTGATGTAAACTCAGAAGTTATTATATTCGGTCCAGAATGGCCGATTGAACAATTGGCCGAAGCTGCCAACACCATCCCATATGAAATCCTCACTGGAATTTCCGAACGCGTACCAAGAGTCTATATTAAAGAATAACATAAATTTTAAACTGTACATAGCTTTTATTTTATGCAATCGTTTTTAGTAAATTATCACTAGATTTATCATCCAGAGTCAACTCTGATTTGATTTCAGTGCTAATTTACGTTCACAATTAGCGAGCATTGTTAACTTGAGGTTATATTATAAGCTTGAATGTTAAGCTTGAGTTAAAAGACTATTAATGTGAGTAATTCCCACTTAACTTAGCCGAAAAGCTAAACAAAAATGGAAGCAAAAGATTACAAAATACTACTGGTAGACGACGAACCAGACATCATTGAATTTATCGGCTACAACCTTAGAAAAGAAGGTTTTAAAGTCGTTACATGTAGCAATGGAAAGGAAGCGCTTTCTTTTATTGACAAAGAAAAACCACACCTTATTTTACTAGATGTAATGATGCCAGGAATGGATGGTGTTGAGGTCTGTGAGCAAATAAGAGCTAAACAAGACATGGACAATGTTCTCATCGCTTTCTTAACCGCTCGTGGAGAAGACTATTCTCAAATTGCAGGTTTTGATGCAGGCGCCGATGACTATATTACTAAACCTATTAAACCTAAACTGCTTGTATCGAGAATTAAAGCACTACTACGACGCAAAAGTGAAAATGGGGCTAAAAAGAACGAAAGTGTCGTAAAAGCTGGAAACCTTGCTATAGATAAGGAGCAATACCTTGTATATAAAGATGAAAAGCAAATTGAATTACCTCGTAAGGAATTTGAACTGCTATTGCTGATGGCATCGAAACCCGGAAAAGTATTCAATAGAGAAGAAATCTTCTCGAATATTTGGGGGAACGATGTGGTTGTAGGAGGAAGAACTATCGATGTACATATTCGTAAACTTCGCGAAAAAATAGGCGAAGGATATATCAAGACAATTAAAGGCGTTGGTTATAAATTTGACATTTCATGAAGTTTTCTAGTGTAAAAGAATTGGGTTTTATTATCTCTTTGGTATTGGGTATGCTATCCTTTTTCTCTTTACAATTAATAGGTGAAATTTCTGGATACACTATTGGCATTTTGTACGCTGCCGGATTTTCAGTTTTAATATCCATTTGCCAATATATCCTCTTCTTCTACATTACCAATAATTTTATAAAGAAGCGGATCCGCCTTATCTATAAAAATATTTATCGTACACAGAAAGAAGTAATCGCAAGAGAGACCAATATTTCTGCTGTTGAAGGTCAGGTAAAAGCTTGGGCTGAGGATACCAAAAGTGAATTAGACGAATTGAGAGAAAGGGAAGCCTTTCGTAGAGAATTCATCGGGAATGTATCTCATGAATTGAAGACGCCTATATTCAATATTCAAGGTTATCTACTAACCTTATTAGACGGAGCTTTATACGATAGCAACATCAATGAAAAGTACCTGCAAAGAGCCAATAAGAGTGTTGAAAGAATGATTCATATTGTACAAGATTTAGAACAAATCACAAAACTAGAATCTAGGGTTATTCAAATAGAGCTTCAAAAAGCAGATCTCGTACCGATTGTTAAAGAGGTGATGGAGCTACTTGAGCTTAAGGCTAAAAAGAAAAATATTACGCTGTCTTTTAAAAATGAACCCATCTATCCAATATGGGTTGAATGCGACACCGAAAAGATCAAACAAGTATTAATCAACCTATTTGTCAATGCCATTAAATACGGAAATGATGATGGTTTTGTAAGGATTGCCTTTGAAGACATGGACAATAGAGTCCAAATAGAAGTGAAGGACAATGGTGTTGGAATTGCTGAAGAGCACTTACCGCGTCTTTTTGAACGCTTTTATAGAGTCTCCAAATCTCGCTCTAGAGATGATGGAGGAACAGGCCTAGGATTATCTATCGTAAAACACCTAATTGAGGCCCATGGAGGCTTGATAAATGTTCAGAGCACACCAGCGGTGGGCTCAACTTTTACTTTCTCATTAAAAAGGGCTAAATAGATTTTCATCCAAATAGCCCTTTTCATATTATTCTTTCTCAGAGAAACCGTTCCAGCCTTGCGCCGTTAATGGAAGCATTTCACTTGAAGAGCTTACAAGATTAGCCCCATCATCCTTAGCGGTCATATGACCAATCACCGTTAGATGAGGATTTCCTTTAATCTTATCGAAATCATCCATGGAAATGGTGAAAAGTAATTCATAATCTTCTCCTCCGTTCAGTGCACATGTACTGGGATGCAATCCAAATTCCTCTGCAGCATTCACTACTTGAGGATCTATTGGAAGTTTATTTTCATAAATTCTACAGCCTAAACTAGAATCCTCACACAAGTGAAGAACCTCTGATGAAAGCCCATCAGATATATCAATCATAGCGTTCGGCTTAAGGTCCATCTTCTTCAATAATTCAACAATATCCTTTCTAGCTTCTGGCTTTAACTGACGTTCAAGCATATAAGAATGTCGTTCCTCAAGCTCAGGCTGCATATTAGGATTGACTTCAAAAACGGCCTTTTCTCTTTGCAGTAATTGTAGTCCCATATAAGCCGCTCCAAGATCTCCTGAAACCACTATAAGGTCCTTTTCCTTAGCCATATGTCTATAACATACCTCCTCAGCCTGCGCCTGACCAATCACCGATACACTGATCACCAATCCGGCATTTGAACTTGTAGTATCTCCTCCAACTAAATCTACCCCATAGGTGTCACATGCTAAATATATTCCCTTATAAAGCTCTTCTATTGCCTCTACGGTAAATCTATTTGACAAGGCCAAAGACACCGTTATCTGTGATGGAATTGCATTCATAGCGCAGATATCTGATAAATTTACAGCTACCGCTTTATAGCCCAGATGTTTTAAAGGGGCATAAGACAAATCGAAATGCACTCCCTCGACCAACATATCTGTTGAAATTAGGGTTTGTTCTTGCGCATTTTCTATTACTGCCGCATCATCTCCAACAGCCTTTACAGTGGTTGCATTAATTTTTTTGTTCGAATTCGTTAGATGTTTAATCAAACCGAACTCTCCTAAATCCGTAATAGGTGTTTTACTCTGATCCTTATTCTCAAACATAGTCTCTTCTATCTTTTAGCTTCTGCAAAATTAATCCTTTTTAAATTTCTTAAATCTTTTTTAGGATATAGTTTCCAAAACTGTATGCAATTGAACTTCTTTCTCAATCATATAACTACTCTATAACAAATGAATTGCATTAGAAGGATTAATTAGATATTTTTGCAATACAAATATTACCACTATGGAAAAAATAGGACTATTTTTTGGATCCGATACAGGAAATACTGAAGAAGTAGCTACCAAGATACAAGAAAAACTAGGCGAAGATATTGTTGAAATATATGATATGTATGAAGCCAAGTCAGAGGACTTTGCAAAATATAGCAAAATAATCATTGGTCTTTCAACTTGGCATGATGGTCAGTTACAGAGTGACTGGGACAACTTTTTTGAAGACTTTAAACAAATTGACTTCTCAGGGAAATCTGTTGCCCTTTATGGTTTAGGAGATCAGTATGTTTATGCTGATTATTTCGTCGATGGTATAGGTATCATTGGAGAAGTAGCCATTGAAAATGGAGCAAAGATCGTTGGTAAATGGTCTACTGAAGGATATGAGCACACGCACTCAAAAGGTGAAATCGAAGAAGGACTATTTATTGGTCTTGCCTTAGACGAAGACAATCAATTCGATCAATCAGAGGAAAGAATTGAAGGATGGCTTACTCAATTAAAAGAAGAGTTTCCATTAGAGGCCTAAGCCCTACTAGTATATAAAAAAAGCTCGTTTGACATTTCAAACGAGCTTTTTTTTATATGAAAAAATTCTGATTACATCGCTGCATCAAAATTAGCGGATACTTTATCCCAATTTACCAAGTTCCAAAACGCAGAAATATAATCTGGTCTTCTGTTTTGGAATTTAAGGTAATAAGCATGCTCCCATACATCTAGCCCCATAACTGGTGTTCCAGAACATCCAAGCCCCATTAACGGACTATCTTGATTGGCAGTAGAACATACTTTCAAGGTTCCTCCTTCAACACACAACCACGCCCAACCAGAACCAAATCTAGTAGCAGCGGCATTGTTGAATTCAGATTGCATATTTTCAAACGAACCAAAAGCTGCATCAATTGCTATAGCCAATTTCCCGGAAGGTTTTCCTCCTCCGTTTGGCGACAATACTTCCCAGAAAAGACAGTGGTTGAAGTAACCTCCACCATTATTTCTCAAACCAGCGCTCAAATTTTCTCCCTCTGCAAGTATTTCAGTAATAGACTTACCGGCTAAGTTAGATCCCTCTAATGCCGCATTCAATTTTGCTGTATACCCTGCATGGTGTTTACTGTGGTGAATTTCCATTGTCATAGCGTCAAAATGAGGCTCCAATGCGTCGTATGCGTAAGGCAATTTTGGTAGTTCAAAAGCCATAATATTATTTTTTTAAGTATTAATAATGTTTGATTTTGTTTCACAAAGGTAACATTCTACTTTTTTGCGAACATGAAGATAATTTAAATATTCCTTATTTCACAATAGAGAATCTCTATTAATGCCCACAGTATTTTGAAATTCAAATTACTAGGCCTTCAAAAAGGCTTTATTCTCTTAAAAAATGACCGTTAAAATGACTTAAACAATATCCTTTAATGTAATATGTCTTCCTGTAAGTATAATTTCTTCCGCGAATTCTGTAATATTTTTATCCCTGAACTTCTTCATGATATCCTCCTTAAAAGGAGCAACGGTGAAATGGACAGGACAAGGGTTCGCAGGATCACATTTTGACAAACCCAAAAAGCAACCATCAAACTTGTCTATCCCATCAATTAAATTAATGATATCCAGCACATTCCTATCTTGATCATTTTCATTTAAATAAAAGCCTCCCTTGGGGCCTTTAGTAGAAGAAATGAGCTTCGCTTTAGTCAATTGCTGCATAAGTTTAGCTAGAAAAGGAAATGGGACCTCCAATACTTCAGCAACTTCCCTTACTCCAATCTTATTTTCCTCCGTAGCGTTTATCGCTAGATACAACACCGACCGAATAGCGTATTTACAACCCGTTGACAACATATTTTTCCTTCTTTAATATGCCCAAAGTTAACCAAATAATAATGAGAATTAAATATTTTATCAATCTTTTCCATAATAAAAGACCTTTTTATCTTTTATTTCTTAATTTTGCCCTAACAAAAGCAATTAACCATGAGAAAAAGCATCTTCACATTGATCCTATCCACAGCACTAATTCTAATGAGTTGTGGTGGAGAACAAGCACCAAAGAAAACCCTTAAAGCTTCTGGCCCCTCGAAAACAGAAGTAAAAAAAGAAGCTTCTAACCCATTAGAAGACAAAGGGATTGGACCTATAAAATCCGTAGAACTCGCAGCTGAAATTAATCAAACCATGGTTGCTGAAGGGAAAGAACTATTCAAAGGAAAATGTTCTGCCTGTCACAAAGTTTCCAAAAGGTTTATTGGTCCAGCAATGAAAGGAGTACTGAAAAGAAGAAGTCCGGAATGGACCATGAACATGATTCTTAATCCAGATGAAATGGTTAAGAAAAATCCAATAGCTAAAAAATTATTGATGGAATATAGTGCTCCGATGGCTAACCAAAGTTTAACCGAAGAACAGGCTAGAAATATTTTGGAATTTTTCAGAACACTAAATTAACCTACATATGAAATCACTATTCAAGCTTATAACCGGTGTATTTACATTATCGGTTATACTAGTGAGTTGCGGGGACGGAGCTCCTAAAAAAAGTAATGCTACTAGCGTTGCAAAACCTAAAACTGAACAGCCAGCCAACAATAGAGGTCAGGCCTTTATCAAGGATGATGTATCAAAACAAACCATCCTTCAAGTTGCTATCGGTTCAAAAGACCATACAACACTGGTTGCAGCTGTCCAAGCAGCAGAATTAGAAAATGTACTGGTAAACGCCGGTCCATTGACTGTATTTGCACCTACAAATGCTGCATTTGATTTACTTCCTGCAGGTACTGTAGAGAGTTTGATTAAGCCAGAAAACAAAGCGGCTCTATCAAATATCATTAAATACCATGCAACACCAGGGAACTATAAAAAAGATTTCCTTAAGCGATTTAAAAAACTAGGACAAGCCAATAATCAATATGTAGACATCAAAGTAAAGGATGGCGAGGTCTATGTTGGCGGTGCAAAAATTATTGCTAGTGTACCATGTGGAAATGGTATTGTACACGTTGTAGATAAAGTAATTCTACCTCCTACCAAGTAAGGGGTAATTTTCAAAACAATTGATATGAAAAAATTTGTCAAATCGATACTTGCCCTTACGATTGCCTCGGCAACAGTAGTAAGTTGTGGCCAAGGAAGCAGTCAAGAGACGAGCACAAGTTCTGGAGCCTTAGAGTCTGATGTAGCATCAAGTGTTTATGTAAAACCAGGTGAATACGATGAGTTTTACGCTTTAGTTTCAGGAGGATTCAGTGGACAAATGTCCGTTTATGGGCTTCCATCGGGACGTTTATTTAAGGTAATTCCTGTTTTCTCATTAGATGCGGAAAAAGGCTATGGATTCAATGAAGAAACTAAGCCTATGCTTAACACATCTTTTGGTCATATTCCTTGGGATGATTCGCATCACCCAGAGCTTTCTCAAACCAATGGAGAAACAGATGGTAGATTTGTATTCATAAATGGTAATAACACACCTAGGATTGCGAAAATTGATCTAACGACTTTTGAAACTACAGAAATTATTGAAATTCCAAATAGTGGAGGGAACCATAGTTCTCCATTTACTACGGAAAACACAGAATATGTAGTTGCTGGAACACGATTCGCTGTGCCCTATCCACAAAGGGATATGCCAATTAAAGAATATAAAGGTAATTTCAAAGGAATGTTATCTTATATCAGCGTAGACAAGGAATCAGGTCTAATGGATTTGGCATTTCAAATCTTAATGCCTGGATTCAACTATGATCTTGCTCACTCTGGTAAAGGAAAATCACATGGATGGACTTTCTTTACTACGTACAATACAGAGGAGAGTGGAACACTTATGGAAGTTGGAGCATCCCAAAATGATAAGGACTTTATTGCGGCGGTAAACTGGAAAAAAGCTGAAGAATATATCAAACAAGGTAAATTCAAGGAAGTACCAACAAATTATGCGCACAACCGTTACGATGAGCATACGCACATGGCTACTTCTATTATGAAGAAAACTGTTCGTGTATTGGATCCTGCAGATTGCCCTGGTCTAGTATACTTCTTACCTACACCAAAATCTCCGCACGGAGTAGATGTTGATCCAAGTGGTGAATATATCGTTGGGAATGGGAAGTTATCTGCCAACCTGACTGTTCACTCATTCACTAAAGTGATGAAAGCAATAGAAAACAAAAGCTTTGATGGTGACGCATATGGTATTCCAATCTTAAAAATGGATGAAATTATCGCTGGTATCGTTGAACAACCAGGTCTTGGGCCATTGCATACTGAATTTGATGGTAAAGGAAATGCATATACTTCTTTCTTTATTACCTCTGAGGTAGTTAAATGGAAGCTAGGAACTTGGGAAGTTGTAGATAGACAACCTACTTATTATTCTATTGGTCACTTGATGATTCCTGGTGGAGACTCTAAAAAACCAAATGGGAAATATCTATTAGCCCTGAATAAAATTACCAAGGATAGATACCTTCCTACTGGTCCAGAAGTAACTCAATCAGCACAATTATTTGATATCTCTGGTGAGAAAATGAAGCTATTGCTTGATTTCCCAACTATTGGTGAACCACATTATGCGCAGGGGATTGAAGCTTCTAAGATCATTCCTAAATCTAGAAAGATTTATGAGTTAGAAGAAAACAAACATCCTTACGGAATCCAAAATGAATCAGAAGCGAAAGTAGTTCGAGATGGGAATGATGTTCATGTTTATATGACCATGATTAGATCTCACTTCGCACCAGATAATATTGAAGGGATTAAAGTTGGAGACAATGTATATTTCCATGTTACCAACCTAGAACAAGATTACGATGTACCTCATGGGTTCTCTGTAATGGGTGCTAGAAACTCTGAAATATTAGTAATGCCTGGACAAACAGAAACACTTCTATGGAAACCTCAATTCAAAGGTGTTATTCCTTTCTATTGTACAGACTTCTGTTCAGCTTTACACCAAGAAATGCAAGGATATATCCGCGTTTCTCCTAAAACCTCAGATACAGCACTATCTTGGTCTCTTGGAGAGGACGATGAAGAAGAACTTTAATGTGCTATGATTAGATGATTATTCATCTATCTTAATATAGAGGGCTGCAACACGTACAGTCCTCTATATTTTAACCCTTAAAGAACCACCATTATGAAATCACTTCATAAAATTTTAATGATTATAGGTTCTGCCCTGCTTCTAAGCTTATTTCTATTTCCATTGTGGAATATAACACTGGAAGCACCTCAGTACCCTACTCCACTGGGTATGGATATTTGGATTACCAAACTTACCGGAGCCAATAAAGGAGATATTCAAAATATCAATCTTATGAACCATTATGTTGGTATGAAGGAAATCACCACAGAAATGAAAGAATTTGAGATATTCCCTATTATCATTGCTGGGATGTCCATATTGGGAATACTTCTTGGATTTACCGGTAAAAGAAAGCTATTTTTAAGCTGGTTTATCCTAATGATTATTATAGGAATTGCAGGGATGTACGATTTCTACCTTTGGGAATACGACTATGGACACAATCTTAACCCTAAAGCTGCCATTAAAATTCCTGGACAAGCTTATCAACCTCCTTTAATAGGAAGTAAGCAAATATTGAATTTTACAGCCATCTCTGTGCCTGCTACGGGAGCATACATCATGATGGTTGGGTTGATTTTAACTTTGTCTGCATATTTTGTAGCATTAAAAAAGGAAAGGTCATGAAAATAGTTCACTACATAGTATCGGTAATTCTTTTAGTAGGATTAACCATCAGTTGCAGCATTGAGCCAACAGAAATGGCTTATGGATCCGATGCCTGTCATTTTTGTAAAATGACCATCGTAGATCAACAACACGCTGCTCAAATAGTCACCAAAAAAGGGAAATCCTTTAAGTTTGATGCAATTGAATGCATGACCAATCAATTAAAAGATTTTGGCACTCAAAAAGTATCTCTATTCCTTGTCAATGATTACGACAATCCAGGTATGCTCATTCCCGCATCTGAGGCTAGCTATCTTATTAGCCCAAAAATAAAAAGCCCTATGGGAGCCAATCTTACGGCTTTCAAGTCCTCAAACAATGCGCACTCATTTGTTGAGGATAAGCATGACCGATTGCTAAACTGGCAAGAATTATTAAGTAGTTATAAGCTGCAATAACACCTATTTTTTTTCTTAAATTGACCATATGTTTAGACTACTTCTTTACATACATGCATTTCTATTGCCAATAGTTTGCTGCTTCAGTCAAATTGTGGTATGCCATGAATGCCCCGTGAATACACTAGAGGAGGCTTTACAACAAGCTGAAAATGGTGACCATATATTGGTGAAAAAAGGTCAGTATTTCGTCAATGATTTACTGGTCGATAAAAGCGTTCACATAGATGGAGAGCAGGGAGCTATTCTAGATGGCAAGGAGCAAGGAGGTATTTTGGTAATTACCGCCGACAGTGTACATGTCTCGGGTTTAAGAATACAAAATGTAGGCAAAAGCTATACGAAGGATTTTGCGGCTATTAAACTTCGCAAAACGAAAGGATTCGTCATTGAAAATAACCATTTTGAAAATGTTTTTTTTGGAATATTTGTAGAAAAGTCTAAAAGGGGAATCATTAAAAATAATACGCTTCATTCTGTTTCAGAAAGTGAATTTAACTCTGGAAATGGAATCCATTTATGGCACTGTAAATCTATCCAGATTGAAGGAAATCATGTCTCTGGATTGAGAGATGGAATTTATCTTGAGTTTGTAGATAAAAGTCGTATTGAAAATAATGTTTGTGAAAATAATCTACGATATGGTTTGCACTTTATGTTTTCGCATGAAAATGAGTATATCAACAATAGATTTGAAAATAATGGAGCTGGAGTCGCTGTGATGTTTTCAAAGCACATTAAAATGATAGGTAACACATTTTTGAAGAATTGGGGTACAGCATCCTACGGCTTGTTACTAAAAGAAATCAATGACGCAGAAATCAGTAAAAACACCTTTGAAGAGAATACTATTGGAATCCATGCGGAAGGAACGAATAGAATCAACTATTTCAACAATAGTTTTGTGAGAAATGGATGGGCCGTTAGGGTCCGAGGAGCCTGTTTTAAAAATATATTCCATGAGAATAACTTCTTGTTTAACACCTTTGATATTTCTTATCAAGGAAACTTAAATGAAAACGAATTCAATAGTAATTATTGGAGCTCCTATACCGGATATGACCTCGATAAAGATGGTATTGGAGACATCCCATATCGACCAGTCAAACTATTCTCTTATATCGTGAACAGAACACCCGAGACTATCATATTACTTCGAAGCCTATTTATAGATATGATAAATTTCTCAGAAAAGGTCTCCCCTATTTTTACACCCGATAATTTACTGGATACTAACCCTTTGATGAAAGAAGTCCGATGATACAAATTATTGATTTACATAAAAAGTTTGGCCAAGTTCAGGTATTAAAGGAGCTCAATCTTACCATTAAAGAAAGTGGAATATTTGCCATATTGGGTCCAAATGGTTCGGGAAAAACAACATTAATCAAGAGTATCCTTGGAATGGTTGTTCCAGATAAAGGTGACATACTTATTGAAGGGAAGTCCACCAAAGGGCTATGGGATCACCGACAAAAAATTGATTACCTACCTCAAATAGCCAATTTTCCGAGCAACCTGTCAGTTACAGAGGTAATTGAAATGATAAAAAATATTCGTAACCAAGCAACCAGGGATAAAGAACTTATCAATTTATTTAAATTGGAGCCCTTTCTAAAGAAGAAATTGGCCAACCTATCTGGAGGAACTCGTCAAAAGGTAAATATTGTATTAACCTTTATGTTTGATGATCCAATCCTTATTTTGGATGAACCCACCACAGGTCTAGATCCATTATCTCTTATTCAGCTTAAAGCTCTTATCCAAGAAGCTAAAGCCAAAGGTAAGACCATTCTGATAACCTCTCATATTATGAGATTCGTAGAAGAAATCTCCGATGAAATTGTTTTTCTGCTGGATGGTAAAATTTATTTCAAAGGTAGTATCAAACTACTCAAAGACACCTATAAACAAGACGATTTAGAACATGCTATTGCGTCCCTTTTAAACGAACAATATGCTTAAGATACTAAAATATAGCTTTTATGACCTAATGAGAAGTAGGTGGAGTTATGCTTACTTTGTATTCTATTTATTATTGGGATTTGTGTTACTTTTTCTAAATAATAACCTAGACAAGGCCATCATTACTTTGATGAATATTATAGTCATCCTTACGCCACTAATAGGGACTGTTTTTGGGGTCATGTATTATTACAATTCCAAAGAGTTTACAGAATTACTATTAGCACAACCGGTAAAAAGAAGTACTATATTTCTAGGTCAATATATCGGATTGTCCATTTCACTAAGCCTAAGTCTTGTGCTCGGATTGGGGATTCCATTCCTGTTTTATGGAATTATGTATTCTGCCGTAATATTAAATTTCTTCACACTATTGTTAGTTGGCGCATTCTTGACTTTTATTTTCGTGGCGCTTGCATACAATATAGCCTTGTCTAACGAAAATAAAATTAAAGGATTTGGATATGCCATTTTACTATGGCTGTTCATGGCGGTAATTTATGATGGGATGTTTTTAATATCACTTATTGTTTTTGAAGATTACCCTCTTGATAAATTCTCACTTTTTGCAACCGTATTAAATCCCGTTGATCTTTCAAGAATTCTGATTTTATTAAAATTGGATATTTCCGCACTTATGGGTTACACAGGCGCCATTTTCAAAAATTTCTTTGGAACGGGGCTAGGTTTGATTGCTTCATTTTCTATGTTGTCGGCATGGGTCATTTTACCTGTACTCAGGATTGTTCAAAAATCGAACAAAAAAGATTTTTAACATTTTGACCTCTTTTCCAACAAACTCACAAAATTTCCACAAAAAATAAAAAAGCCCTTAAAGAATTGCTTCTTTAAGGGCTTTAAACGCGTTCAAACTTAATTATTGATACATATCTACCACTTCTTCAAGATATGTTAAGAAATCTTCTCTCTGGTGGTCTATTTTTTTACCATATTTATGTCCTAAGCGAACAAATACAATATTCATGTCTGGAATTACACATGTATACTGGCCATTTAATCCTTGCATATAATAAGCTTCGTGACCTTTCATATTTACCAACCACCATCCGTAACCATACCAATCTGCATTTGGACTTGGCTCTAATGAAATATCAATATAAGGTTCAGGAATAATTTGAGTCCCATGCCAATTCCCTTTGTTCAAATACAATTGACCAAACCTTGCAAAATCACGTGCATTGGAGTTGAAACAACAAAAAGCGATTTCATTTCCATTCTCTTTATCCAAATGCCATTCGGCATCGTGTTTTGCGCCTAATGGAATCCACAACTTTTCTGAGGCGTACTCACTTAAACTCTTATCTACTGCTTTTTCAATAACCATAGCTAGCATTTGAGTTGCACAGCTTTGGTAATCATTTTCCGTTCCAGGTTCTTCTACTAAATTTAGACCTAAAATCAAATCATGAATTTGATCGCCATAATAAGCCTCGGTTGTAATAGAGAATGGACTATTATATCGTTCATCCCATTCTAATCCAGCAGACATGGTCAGTAAATGTCTAATCTGGAGACTAGAGCTACTTAAATTAGGGTTGTCAGGATTTGTACCATTCCATTCAGGGAGAAAGTCAGTAACCGGCTGAAAAACACTGCTGATTTTATTATCTGCCATGGCAGATCCAGCCAACATACTAACAATTGTTTTGGCCATAGAAAACGAATTCGTACGAGAATCTTCTGATCCAATTCCCCAATATTCTTCGTAATCAATTTTACCATCTTGCAAAACTAGAAAAGCTATACTTTCATGTTTTTCAAGGGTAGATCTTAAATTTTGGCTGAGGGTCTTTTCCTTGTAATTATCTGTTATCTCCCATGGAATATATTCCCCAGCTTTAACCGTTCGGGTACTAAAGTACTTTTTATCGGTAATCGTGGCTGAATTTTCTCCTATCAGGTAGGTAGAACAGATTCCTCTAAGAAGATAAGAATTGCCGGTAGCGTATAAACCAGCGATAGACAAAAAAACAACAGAAAGAAAAGTAAAGAATATCTTCTTAACAATTTTCATAGTGCGGGTATAGATTAAAATACAAAAACATAAAAGTAAGTAATTCCCTGAAAAATAACTGCCAATACAGCCCTAAATTACACTTTTGTGTGATTTAGGACATATCATCGTCGAATTCATCATCATTAAGGCTTTCAAAAAAGGAATCCCAATCGCCTCCTTGCTTAAACTCGGAAATGTCCCTTCCTTCTTTTTTCGTTGGTCGACCAAGTCCTTTATCCCTCACCTCATTTCTATATCCGTGAATAAATTTGGCGTTGAATTTATTCTTCTCCTCCTCCGGTGTGATGTCTTGGTAACACTCCCTTGCAATTGGAGCTCCAACACGTTTACTCAGTAAAGCATCCACCATAATTTGTAAACGAATACCATTCTTTAGAACTTCAAGTTTATCATTTACAGAAATTCCCGTTGAAGGTTTAGCATTCTTTCCGTTTACTTTAATCTTTCCTGTCTTGCATAATTTGGTAGCAATACTTCTTGACTTAAAAATACGAACTGCCCACAACCACTTATCCAGTCTAACTTTTTCCATTATTCTTATGATAATAATCAAATACTAGGTTAGCTTTTGCCTTACCTACTACCTTTTCTAATTTTTCCTTTGCCGTTTCTTTAATAATTTTCACTGAACGAAATTCAGACAACAATTTTTGAATACTGTCCGGACCGATTCCTTCTATATTTTCTAGTTCGGACTTTATTCCAGCATTTATTCTCTTTTTCCTATGATGCGTTATTCCAAACCTGTGCGCCTCGTTACGTAGCTGCTGAATCAACTTTAAGCTCTCTGATCTTTTATCGATATATAATGGTAGGGAATCTCCTGGGAAATAAATTTCCTCTAATCGTTTTGCAATTCCTACTATTGCGATTTTCCCTCTTAGGTCAAGTTCCTCTAATGCTTTTAAGGCAGATGATAATTGCCCTTTTCCCCCATCAATTACTATTAACTGAGGCAATGGCTCGTTTTCTTCTTTTAATCGTTTATATCGCCTGTAGACCACCTCTTCCATACTCGCATAATCATCTGGACCTACTACCGTTTTGATGTTAAAATGACGATAATCTTTTTTGGATGGTTTAGCCTTTTTAAATACTACACAAGCAGCAACTGGATTCGTCCCTTGAATATTCGAATTATCAAAACATTCAATATGCTCCGGCAAAACCTCCATCCTTAAATCGTGTTTTACCTGCTCCATAATACGATTACTATGTCTTTCTGGATCCACCATCGACATTTGCTTTAATCGTTCCAAGCGCTGATACCTAGCATTTTTTTCAGACAGCTCAATCAACTTTTTCCTATCTCCTCTCTGCGGAACTGCAAAATGCCAATTTCTACCGTCTATATCAACCGGGATATTGGTGATTATTTCTGTTGAATCGGAATGGAATCGCTCTTTAAGTTCAACAATTGCACGCTTCAGAAGTTCAGAATCTGACTCATCCATCTGCTTTTTAATTTCAGAAGTATAGGACTGAACGATCGCTCCACTCATTATCTTGAAAAAATTCACGTAAGCATATTTAACATCGGAAATTATAGAAAAAACATCTACTCTATTTACAACAGCACTTACCACAGAGGATCTTACTTGATAGTTTTTCAATAAATCCCATTTGTCCTTTAGGGTTTGTGCTTTTTCAAATTCCAAATTAGCCGCAAAGCCTTTCATTTTTTCTTCTAATAGCACTAAAACCTCTTTGGTGTTCCCTTTTAAAATTTGCCTTATTGATTGGATGTCGTCATTGTAATCCTCCAAAGATTGATGCCCCTCACAAGGGCCTAAGCATTTTTTAATATGATATTCTAAACAAACCTTGTGCTTGCCTTGTTCAATGGATGCTTCCGAAAGGTTTAAATTACATGTTCTAAGTGGATAAATTTGACGTATCAAATCCAACATTGTATTCATCATTTTCACAGAGGCATATGGTCCAAAATATTCTGAGCCATCCTTTAATAATCTTCTTGTGGAAAACACCCTTGGGAATCGTTCCTTTTTGATGCATAACCAAGGGTATGTTTTATCATCTTTTAGTAGAACATTATAATGAGGCCTGTATTTCTTGATCAAGGAACTTTCTAAAAGAAGCGCATCGGCCTCTGTCTCCACCACAATAAAGTCAAAAGAAACAATCCTAGACACAAGCCTTCTTGTTTTGGTTCTATCATGGTTCTTTTGGAAATAAGAGGACACCCTTTTCCTGAGACTTTTTGACATACCTACATAGATCACTTCATCCTTTTTGTCTTTGAATAAATATACACCAGGTTTGAGTGGTAAAGCTTTTACAGCACGTAATAAATCTTCTGAAAATTCAGTCATTGTTAATCCCCATTTGGACAAATATACAGAATCATACACTTTATTATTCATTTATATCTACAAGCCATCCATCTAATTAATTCCGTGGATAAATACCCTTTCAAAAGGATTATGTATTTTTGCAGCATAAATCACATTCATGGAGGAGATTATTTATCATTACGAAACGGATTTCGACTTAAAGCACTCTGAGGAAATTGGCCTATGGCTTAATAATTCTATTGAGGAAGAAGGAAAAGAATTGGGGCAGCTCAATTATATATTTTGCGATGATGAATACTTACTAAAGGTTAATATTGATCATCTCGATCATGATTATTATACCGATATAATCACCTTCGATTATTGCGAAAACGATCTCATTATTTCTGATCTTTTTATAAGTATCGACAGAATAAAAGATAATGCCAACACCTATGGTGTTCCTTTTGAAGAAGAACTTCACCGTGTGATGGTTCATGGTATAATGCACCTATGTGGTTATAAAGATAAAAGCGAAGGGGAGGCAGAAAAGATGAGAGAACGAGAAGATCATTACCTGCATAAACTAACTTTGTCCAATTAAAAAACAAACGTTCCACGTGGAACAAGCTAGATAATTATGTTTGAAACAACGTACGACATTATCGTAGTAGGTGGTGGCCATGCCGGATGTGAGGCAGCACATGCTGCAGCAAAATTGGGAGCCAAAACCTTATTGATCACCATGAACATGGACACCATTGCACAGATGTCTTGTAACCCAGCAATGGGTGGCGTTGCAAAGGGTCAAATAGTTAGAGAAATTGATGCCCTAGGAGGCTTGTCTGGAATAATTACAGATGAGACGATGATTCAATTCAAATTGTTGAATAGATCCAAAGGCCCTGCCATGTGGAGTCCAAGAGCGCAAAGCGACAGAAAGCGTTTTGCAGAAGCGTGGAGACTTGCTCTGGAAAGAACAGACAATCTGGATTTCTGGCAAGATATGGTTAGCGACCTTATCACAGAAGATAATAAAGTAACAGGGGTGATTACCCAAATGGGTATGGAGATAAAAGCTAAGGCGGTAATCCTTACCAACGGAACCTTTTTAAATGGAACCATCCATATTGGCGACAAACAGTTTGGTGGAGGAAGGTCTGGTGAAAGAAATGCAACTGGCCTTACTGAAGCACTCCAAGAACTCGGTTTTGAAAGTGGGAGAATGAAAACCGGAACCCCACCAAGGGTAGATGGTAGAAGTTTAGACTACTCAAAAATGGAGGAACAACCCGGAGACAACAATCCTTTAAAATTCTCCTATTCTGAAACGGAAGGTTTGCAAAAGCAAAGAAGCTGTTATATCACCTATACGAATCCTGAGGTACACGAAAAGCTTGAAAAGGGATTTGAAAAATCTCCAATGTTTGCGGGAAGAATCAAAGGACTTGGACCAAGATATTGCCCATCCATTGAGGATAAAATCACGCGATTTAAGGAGCGAACTCGTCATCAGTTATTTATAGAGCCTGAGGGATGGGATACTTGCGAAATCTATGTAAATGGATTCTCCACTTCCCTACCTGAACAAGTGCAATATGAAGCATTAAAACTGGTTCCTGGATTTGAGAATGTGAAAATCTTTAAGCCGGGATACGCCATAGAATATGACTTCTTCCCTCCTACTCAATTACAACTTAGTCTTGAAACTAAGCATGTAGAGAATCTTTATTTTGCAGGACAAATAAATGGCACAACAGGATATGAGGAGGCTGCTTGTCAAGGATTGATGGCAGGAATAAATGCTAGCCGAAAAATCAATAATGAAGCGCCGGTTATCCTTAAAAGAGATCAAGCATACATAGGAGTGTTAATTGATGACTTGGTAAATAAAGGGACAAATGAACCCTACAGAATGTTTACCTCACGCGCAGAGTATAGACTCTTATTAAGACAAGACAATGCCGACATTCGCCTGACTAAATTAGGTTATGAATTAGGTTTGGCAGAGGAATCCAGGATTAGTAGGCTAAATGAAAAATTGGCTTATATCGAAAAATTCAAATTATACCTATCTGAAAAATCAGCGATCCCAGAATTGGTTAATCCATTGTTGGAGTCCGTAGGCTCAAAAATAATTAAGCAGAAGAATAAATTAAAGGCTATCATCAGCCGTCCCCATGTTACAATTCTTGGCTTAGATCACCTTGCAATCCTTCAGGAATTTTATACTGAAAATGGAAAAGACCTGGAAGCTATTGAGCAAGTAGAAATCGACATAAAATACAGTGGATATATTGAACGTGAAAAAGAAAACGCTAAGAAGCTTCAAAAGCTAGAAAACATTCGTATTCCTGTCCAATTTGATTATTCTACTATTGCCTCCTTATCTAATGAAGCAAAAAACAAATTGAGTGACACCAGACCTGAAACAATCGCTCAAGCAAGTAGAATAAGTGGTGTTTCACCCGCAGACATAAGTGTACTCTTAGTGTACATGGGAAGATAGTTCCACGTGGAACCAAACAAAAAAGGGTATACTAAATTAGTATACCCTTTTTGTTTTTATCATTCTTTGCTTACATGCAGCGTGAAATCTTGTTTACTCTATTCTCATGTCTCCCGCCTTCAAACTCGGTGTTCAAAAATATATTCACAATATCCATTGCCTTTTCAAGCGACACATATCTGGCCGGTAGTGTACAGATATTAGCATTGTTATGGAGTCTTGCCATTTCTGCAATCTCAACCTCCCAACACAATGCAGAACGAACACCTTGATACTTGTTCGCAGTCATATTAATTCCATTACCACTACCGCAAAGTAAAATTCCCAATTTGAATTCACCTTTGTCAATAGAGGACGCAACTGGGTGCGCATAATCTGGATAATCTACACTATCACCATTTCTAGGACCGAAATCTTCCACCTCAAATCCTTTACCTTTCAGAAACTCAATTATCGCTGCCTTATACTCAACACCAGCGTGATCAGAACCAATCGCAATCTTCATTTTGATTATTTTTTTACAAAAGTAAAGAATATAGGAATATAAATATCAAAATCTAGGCATCTTTCTTCCAAATTAGGTATAATTTTTGATCATATCTAACTAAAAATCAACACAATGAAAGACATAATCACCGCTTGTATTTTAAAAGCCAAAAAAAAAGGTAAACTGGATAAGCCGGAATTGATTAAAAGGTATTTACGTATCAAGTATAACATAACCCTGAGTAATAAATCATTGGTCAATAGGATCTGTTTTCTCGAATTACAAAAACCCTATTTTTCCTACTAATCAATTATCTTTTAGTAAACGCTCATCATATTATATGATTTCATAAATTTGCAGCATATAAATAAGAAATTATGTATCCGGAAGAACTAGTAAAACCAATGCGCCAAGATTTAGTGTCAGCTGGATTTAGCGAATTGAAAACAACCGAAGAGGTTGATCAGCTATTATCACAAAACACAGGAACTACCCTAGTTGTAGTAAACTCAGTATGTGGTTGTGCTGCCGCAAATTGTCGTCCAGCAGTTAAAATAGCTGTGCAAAATGACAAAAAACCTGATAACTTGACCACCGTGTTTGCTGGACAAGATGCAGAAGCAACAAAGCAAGCAAGAAATTATATGCTTCCTTATCCTCCATCTTCACCATCAATAGCGCTTTTTAAAGACGGACAATTGGTTCATCTATTAGAAAGACATCATATTGAAGGTAGAGATGCCCAAACTATTGCAGACAACCTAGTTGATGCATTCAACGAAGTATGCTAAATAAAAAAGCCTGATAATTATTATCAGGCTTTTTTATTTTATAACACTATCAACATTAACACAAATAATGCTGGTACAGCGGCATTCTTTCCCACACTCCGCACCCTTTGCGCAAATGTTCGCCCATTGATTTCATAAACATAATTTTCCATAGATCTTGGTGGACGCTCAGATCCATCAGCTAAAGAATACTTTCCCAATAAAGGATTATTACCAAGAATAAATCGGAATCCAAACAACATATCATCTTCCATCAGCTCTGCAAAATCCCGCTCTTGGTTAAAAACCTCAATCCTTAACTGTTGTGCTATTCTAAAATTCCCAGGTTGGATCATGACATAACGAACATCCCCAGAGAAAAAATAACGCTCCTCTCCTTTGACATCCATATGCAAAACAAAATCGCTTATATAGGTTATTTTGCCAAAGACTTTCGTGCTGTCATTAAGCAATACCGCATCAAACTTCTTTGCATAGCTTAAAACGCTTAAAAAACACATCAAAAGCAATAGTAAGTGTCGTATTCTCATCGTTAAAGATCTTTCGATCAAAGATAAAGAAAATATAGACTGATATTCCCTTACCCATTTAGACAAAAAAAGGCGACCTTTTTCAAGATCGCCTTTTAACTATATGGTTATAACGGAATGTTTCCGTGCTTTTTCTTAGGTAATGTGGCCACCTTATTTTCTAACATTTTAAAGGCAACGATCAAACGAGATCTTGTATCTTCAGGTTTAATAACCTCATCAACATAGCCTCTCGAAGCAGCATTATAGGGATGAGCAAACATCTCAGCATATTCCTGCTCTTTCTCTAGCCATTTATCTTGAGGGCTGCCCGCTTCCTTAATTTCATTTCTGAAAATGATTTCTGCAGCTCCTTTTGCTCCCATAACTGCAATCTCGGCACTTGGCCATGCATAATTCATGTCAGCACCAATGTGCTTAGAATTCATTACATCATAAGCCCCACCATATGCCTTACGCGTAATTACCGTAATTCTAGGAACGGTAGCCTCAGAAAATGCATACAATAATTTTGCTCCATGACTGATAATACCATTCCATTCTTGATCTGTTCCAGGTAAGAATCCAGGTACATCTTCCAATACCAGCAAAGGAATATTAAAACAGTCACAGAATCGTACAAAACGAGCTCCCTTCACAGAGGCATCGATATTTAGAACACCAGCAAGGTAAGCAGGTTGATTAGCTATAATACCGATAGATTTCCCGCCTATTCTAGCAAAACCTACTATTATATTTTCCGCATAGTCTTTATGTACCTCGAAGAATGAACCCTCATCAATTACACCGTCAATGACCTCCTTCATATCATAAGGCATATTTGCATTGGCAGGAATTATATCATTTAGTTGCTCTCTCTTCTCCTCTTCTCCATCATACGGTAAAGCAGCTGGATCCTCCTCACAGTTCTGAGGCATATAAGACAACAATTGTTTAAGTTTTTCTATTGCTTCAACCTCGTTGGAAGCAGTCAAATGAGCAACCCCAGATTTAGTAGAGTGTGTAGAAGCTCCTCCTAATTCTTCAGAGCTTACCTCCTCATGCGTTACCGTTTTAACCACATTTGGACCAGTAACGAACATATACGAGGTGTCCTCCACCATCATAATGAAATCAGTAAGCGCAGGTGAATACACTGCCCCGCCAGCACATGGCCCCATAATAAGAGACAACTGAGGAATAACCCCAGATGCTTTTGTATTTTTATAAAATATATCCGCATAACCACCAAGAGAAACAACCCCCTCTTGAATACGAGCTCCACCAGAATCATTTAACCCTACAACAGGCGCTCCATTCTCCATTGCAAGATCCATAATTCTACAGATCTTTTGTGCGTGCGCCTCAGCCAATGACCCTCCCATTACGGTAAAGTCTTGAGCAAATGCATAGGTAAGTCTACCTTGAACATACCCAAAACCAGTGATTACACCATCACCCAAAAATTTGGTTTTATCTAGACCAAAATTTGTTGAGTGATGCGTAACTAACATTCCTACTTCCTGAAAAGTACCTTCATCAAATAGAAAATGAATTCGTTCTCGGGCAGTTAATTTTCCTTTTTTATGTTGACTCGCAATCCTTTTTTCTCCTCCGCCTTTTAAAGCTTCATCTATTTTGGATTCAAGTATTTGAATTTTAGTCTTCATATTTTTTTATTTAAACAAATTCAATCAATAATTGATTCTTTTCAACTGTATTTCCATTCTCTACAGCTATCTTTTTGATCGTGCCATCAGTTGGGGATTTCAATACATTTTCCATCTTCATAGCTTCCAAAACTATCAATGCGTCTCCCTTCTTGATTTCTTGTCCTTCTACAACTTTCGTTTCCAGAACAAGACCAGGCATAGGTGCTTTTAGGTTGTTCACCTTTTTAACCCCTATATTTTCAAGCCCCATTTCCTTCAATAGAGCATCAAAAGGATCCGTAATCTTCACAGAATAGTTATTGCCGTTCACCTTTAGGTTAACAATTTTATCCTCCCAAATTACCTCAACAATATCTACCCTAAAGGATTTATTGTTGCGAATAATGTGGAAACTTTGCTCCCCGACACGAATGGAATCAATTTCGAAATTTTCATCATTCAAAATACCACCAACGGCATTTTTCCACTCAATTTCATATTTTTTATCCCCTAACTTAGCTGTATACATTCGAAAACATTTGATTGATTCGCTAATTTTCTAAAAAAACAAAAATACAGTATTTTTTTCATCTTACCTCTTAAATTAAAAAGCCTAACACCATTAATTAAATTTGAAGAGTAATAATAAATAATTAGATTTATAACTAAGTAAAACAACCAAACAGAAGTTTTTGATAATTAGCTATTTAAAATAAAATTAGACCCATACATGATGCGTTCTTTATTTGCAATTATACTATTAGCCTCCATGCTTTCTTCGTGCCTTACCAAAAACGTATTGTTAGAAGAGTGGGTTATAGACGATAACACAAGTCTTTCATCAGAAAAATATAAAGCAAGTTCTACTCTCTTATATGATCTTCATCACATGGAGCTCCACTTAAGTTTTGATTGGGGGAAAAGTAAAGTTATGGGGAAGGCTACACTAAGACTGAGTCCATACTTCTACAGTTCTAATGAATTAATACTAGATGCAAAAAATATGACCCTAGAAAAGGTCTATTTTGAAAACGACAGTGACCAACTTTTAAACTACAGTTACAGCGATAATAAGCTGATTATTTCACTTCCAAAGTATTTCACGAAAGACGAGGAATTCAGCCTTACAATAGAATATAACACCATACCGGGTAATACAAAAACCCAAGAAGGCAAAGCTATAACAGATTCCAAAGGATTATACTTTATAAATCCAGCAAATAAGCCCGGAGGCTTTATGCCACAAATATGGTCACAAGGCGAACCGGAATCCAATTCCATGTGGTTTCCTACTATGGATAGCCCCAACCAGAAAATGACCCAAGATATATACCTAACGGTTGATAATAAGTACATCACCCTGTCCAACGGAGCCTTAATTTCATCTATACAAAATGAAGATGGAAACCGAACAGACCACTGGAGACAAAACAAAGAAAACGCTCCCTACCTAACCATGATTGCAATTGGTCAATTTGAGAAAATTAAAGATAGTTGGAATGGAATAGATGTTGACTACTATGTTGAACAACCATATGACTCAAGAGCTAAAGAAATATTTGGAAATACCCCTGAGATGCTGGAGTTTTACTCTAATAAGCTCGGTGTAAAATACCCCTGGGATAAATATGCCCAAATTGTAGTCCGAGAATATGTATCAGGTGCTATGGAAAACACATCTGCTGTTATTTTTGGAGACTTCATGTATGATACCAAAGAAAAATTAAAAGGTAAAAACCATGAAGACATCATAGCTCATGAATTATTTCACCATTGGTTTGGTGATTTAGTTACTTGTGAGTCCTGGGCTAATCTACCCCTGAATGAATCATTCGCAACCTATGGAGAATATTTATGGAAAGAGTATAAATATGGACAGATGGCAGCGGATTACCACCTCCATTTGGACTATACCAACTACCTAAGAGAATCCAAATATAAAAAGGAAGACCTGATCCGATTCAACTACACCAATATTCTAGATATGTTTGATAACCATTCGTATGCAAAAGGTGGTAGAATTCTACATATGCTTAGAAGCCTAATTGGAGAAGAGGCCTTTTTCCAGGGTTTGAAATTTTATCTCGAGGACAACGCCTATCAGACGGTTGAAATTCATGACTTGAGAATAGCCATGGAGAAAACATCAGGTAGGGATCTAAATTGGTTCTTTAATCAGTGGTTTTTATCATCCGGACATCCTGAACTGAACATCAACTATTCTTACAATAAGAAGGAGCTTATAATTGAAATAGAACAAATGCAAGACCTTACCACTACCCCATTGTATCGACTGCCAAGTTCTATTCAATTTTATACAAAAGGAAAGTTAAGAAGGGAGCACATTACCCTAACAGACAAAAAATCCATTTTCAAATTTGAGTTAGACAGCAAACCCGAACTAATAGACTTTGATCCAGACAGAATATTGCTAACCACGAGAGAGGATAATAAAAACAGAGAGGAACTACTCCAGCAATTCATCCAATCAAACCGTTTTGAAGCAAAATACGAAGCTTTTAGTCGCTTAACCACCGATCCAGTGTCTAGAAACAAAAAATTGCTTAAAATAGCCTTAAAAGATCCCTTTTGGAAAATTAGGGCAAATGCCATTGAATATTTGAATAACTCCTATCACAATAGTAAAATTCATTACAAAGATGACATGGAAGAATTACTAAAGAGGGAAGATCACCCACTGATTATATCATTAGCAAATACCTTCTTAAATTCGTTATAAACAAAAAATCCCCAATAGTTAACTATTGGGGATTTTTATAAATGGATTACTTTACAGTTTCCATAAAGATTTCAGCAAGCTTTTCATCTACGTCTCCGTAGCTATTTTTATAATCTTCCATACTCCTTTTAATTACGTCCAAAGCCTCCGCTTTTCCATATGTATGGGTAATTTCAATTGTTGGTTTTTCAGAAGACTCTCCAGGGATTTCTTTATACGTCTTGAAATAGTGTCTCAAACGATCCAATACCTTAGCAGGTAGTTCAGAAATATCTTTCAAATCACCATAGATACTATCACCTTTTAATACGGCGATAATTTTATCATCTGCCTCTCCTCCATCTAACATACGGAATCCGCCGATTGGAATACAAGGAACAATAACATTACCATGGTTGATATTACGTTCAGTTAATACACAAATATCAACTGGATCATTATCTCCATCAATATCCATATTACCTGTACGCTCTCTACTCAATTCAGCAACTTTTTTGTCACAGTACGTTTTTGGAATAAATCCATACAAAGCTGGGAAATGATTCGAGAACTTCTGAGGACGATCAATCAACATATACCCTGTCTCTTTGTCTACCTCATACTTAATAGAGTCTGAAGGCACTACTTCAATAAAAGCATTTACTTCCTCAGGCGCATTTGCTCCTGGCTCAACCCCATGCCATGGGTGAGATTTATATCGCTGGCTAAAAACTTTAAAAAGTTCTTTCAAATTCTCCTTATCCATCATATCCGATTTATTCACTTAACGCTAAGTTCATACCCATTTGAACATAATCTTAAAGCGTATATTCTTTATCAAAACTTAATCTCCCTCATTTATAGGAAATTCCGCAAATATACTACTGTTGAAGCGAAGCACCAAATTTAAATACTTACACCTCCATAAAATAAAAAGCCCGTTACAAGTGTAACGGGCTTTTTATATCTATACTGGTAATTCTAATTTACAATCTTAACAACATGATCTGGACCATCCGCTTCAGCTTTTAGGTAATAAATACCACTAGGGAATGCATTTAGATCTATAATAAATCCATCTTCATTCTGAAGCGTTACATCCAAAACAATTATCCCTGCTTCATTGGTTAAGTAATAATGTAAGACAGATTGTTTTTGTTCAAAAATAACAACAAATTTTCCACCTCTATCTTTCGCACTCCCAACATACTTACTTCCTTTATGTTTAACTTCTGGGAAGTTTTCCATAACGGCAACGGTAACACATTCACTAGTATCTACACAACCTCCAATAGTTGTTTCCAATGCATAATTTCCAGTTCCTATAACCTTCATCCAATTTTCTGTCTCATCAGGAACAGGTAAATTAGTACCACAATTGATCCAACGGTACGTAGCTCCATCAATATCTTCTCCTACTAAAGTGTCCATTACTATAATCACTGGTTCCTCACTTAAACTGTAGAAAGATAAAGTTGTCTCAACAATACTATCACAAGTATTTTCTGCCTTTAAAGTGTCCAAATAAACACCTTCAGAAGAATAGGTAGAAGTTCCAATTGAATATTCGCTTCCACTACAGATAGAAATATTTTGATTTGTACTGATCAAAGCTGATACCGTTAAGTCTGTATAGACAATACTATCACAAGTATTGTCTGCAGTTAGCGTATCTGTATATTCTCCTGATTCCTTATAAACTGAGCTTCCCACTATCAAGCTATCACCATAACACAATACAAGACTTTGATTCGTACTGATCAAAGCTGATACCGTTAAGTCTGTATAAACAATACTATCACAAGTATTGTCTGCAGTTAGCGTATCTGTATATTCTCCTGATTCCTTATAAACTGAGCTTCCTACTATTAAGCTATCACCATAACACAATACAGAACTTTGATTCGTACTGATCAAAGC
>MAAC01018851.1_pt1 | contig 54676 bp, 61 predicted proteins | sample 1115981 | NCBI WGS metagenome assembly MAAC01 (sample SAMN04961126, study PRJNA320927) | seawater metagenome | isolation source: sample BD02T64 sea water enriched with oil for 64 days | place: USA:Gulf of Mexico | collected 2013-07-27 | reverse complement strand
GAATGAAGGTCGCATTGAAATATTACGTGTGCTTCATCACGCTCAGCAGTGGCCAAAAGCCGATTAATCGGCTTAAGCCGTGAAGAGTAGTTTTAGGCCGAGAGATACAATTAATAATAAATGTGGGAAGGCAATGGTAGGTCTTAAGGCCTGGCCAAAATACTCTTTAATCAGGCCGGCACTACTCGGCCGGTTTTGTAAGTAAAGGCTGTTGAATTGAAAAGCCACTCCATCACAGTGTTGCAGCGTGTGGTCATTCGATAAATAAGCTTCCAGCTGTAAAAGGCGGCTATCAATACGCGCTTGAAAGGTTTTCCAAATAGCATCCTGCAGCCATAGAATGAGTAGAAGACATAAAATAAAAGCGGAGAGATGGTCGGTAAAATAGGCTACGGCTAAAACCCCAATGTTTGCTAGCTTAATTAGCAATGAGTACTTTTCATAACTATCAAACTGCTTCTGTAATAGAGACCATTCTGCGGCAAGATGGGATGTTTGCATGGGATTCTTCGGTTCTTTGTTTAGTGATTCTATAAATAGGGGAGTTTGAATTTTATCTTACTTGAATTATTTTGGAGTAGGTGGGCGATTTCTAGAATAAAGTGCTGAACCCTTTGCTATCATTTTCCGCGATCAATGGTGTTAAAATAGGATAGAAATATTGCGTATTATTTATAGCGTTTGGTAATGCGCGTAAGCTGTTTGTGGCAAGGAAAGACCTGACCCCATTTACTGTGTAAGCTGTTTGTGGCAAGGAAAGACCTGACCCTATTTTCTTCAGGAAAGACCTGACCCTATTTTCTTCTTTACTCTTTGTGGAATTTAATTGTTACTGTCGCGGTTCTAACTTGATACTAGGGGTTTATATGATCATACTTTACGCTTATTTTATCTATATTCTCAGGGTAATAATCAACCATAAAAAAGTGATTTAGAAAGGAATAAAATCTTTCCTCACCTTCTGGTTTTAAAACACATTTAATGATTTCATCGCCAGGTAGATCTATTACCCCCTGAGCAATCAATTTATTTTTAATACTATTTACCTTAATCGTGAGATCAGTATCATTACAAAATTCAGTTATGTAATACTTGAAAGCCTTTACAAAAAACCATTCACTAGTAATAAATTCTAATTCTGATCCTTGAAGTGATGCTAATAGCCCATTACTCTCCTCGCTTGTATAAAGTTGTGTATAGAACCTCGTTAGAGTACTTAAAATATCATTAGGGAGAATTTCTTTTTCGGGGGCAATAATCCCCCAGTATGGCGCTCTATCAAAAAGTGAAATATTGCTACTTACATGTACCCCAAAACATGCAGCCATAACTACAAGCAGGTTGCATTTTGTTGCGACATTAAGCGCCCTAAAATACGGTTCTAATTCGTTCCAACTAACATTTTCTCCAGAGTTTAATGCTAAGCCTTTTTGGTCTGAAGTACCATGGACTTCAATTTGTAGAATAGGAAACACATTGTTTATTTTTGCATCCTCAGTTAAAGATTCAATATGAGTCAACAATTCTTGTTTATTTGATATTTTCAAGCATTCTATAACAAGGCCTTTATCATGAAATACTTCTAATAAACTAAGGTCGTGCGCTAGCAATTCACCTGTTTTCTTATCCGTATCAGCCAAAGATTCAACTATGGAAATTTTATTGAAGATCAACCTGCTCAAATGAAACCTCTAACTTGTTGATAACAGGAATCAGCATTCCCGTTAATTTCCCTATATAGCAGGACTCCAATTCCTGTTAATCCTGCAATAAAGATTAAATCGAGAGTCGGCTTACCCTTTGCTAAGTTCCTCAAGTCTCCCCCTAACCTGCTCCAAGGAATACCCTGCCTTAGCTGCCGTCGCCAATAATTCATCGGCAGTCTTATCTTTCGCCTGAGAAAGCATCCACAAAATAGTGCAGCGAGTACCCGTACGGCAGTGAGCAAATATAGGGCCTTCATTGTCAGCAATGGTCGCGCCAAAGTTTTCGATATTTTCATCCGTGATTGCCGTACCCACCACGGGCTGATAAATATATTCAATGCCGTGGGCCTTCGCCTCCGCCTCAATTTCCGCCGCCAGTGGCTGGTCATCCCCTTCGCCATCGGGTCGGTTATTAAGAATCACTTTAAAACCTAGAGCGGCAATGGCGGGGATATCGTCTTTGCTAATTTGGCTGGCAACGTGAAGCTGTGGGGTGAGTTGTTTGTTATCCATTTTATTCTCTCTTTCTTTGGCGGAGTGGGATGGAGTTAATTAATTAGGCGCTAACTCAACTGTCTTTTAAACGCAGGCTGTCGAGGTTTTTCTGCAGTAGTTGCAGGTGTTCTTCAAGTTGTGGCCCTTTCTGTTGGGCAACGCCGATGGCCAGTACGTCGATAACTGCGAGGTGGGCGATGCGCGATGACAGGGGCGTGTAAATTTGAATGTCTTCTTTAACATCAATGGTGATGGGGATGGTGGCGGCCTCGGCAACTGGTGACTGGCTGGGTGCCAGGGCGATGACTTTTGCGCCCCGGGTTTTGACCAGCGCAATGGAGTCGAGCAGCGCTTTGGTGCGCCCCGACTGGGAAAAGGCAACGACCACGTCATCGGGTGAGAGGGAGGTCGCCGACATGTTTTGCAGGTGGGGGTCGGAGTAGGCAGCGGTCGCTAGTTGCAAACGAAAGAAGCGATGCTGTGCATCAAAGGCGACGGCGGCGGAGGCGCCAAAGCCGTAGAACTCTACCCGCTTGGCGGCGCACAGTGCCTGCACGGCGCGGTCGAGCATTTCAAGGTCGAGGTTGTCGCGTACCTTTAATAAGCTATCGACGGTAGAGTCGAAGACTTTAAAGGAGTACTCGGCGGTGGAGTCGCTATCGGTGACGGCAATTTGGCCGATGCTGGGGCTGGATGCGAGCTGTTGGGCGAGGGCGAGTTTAAAGTCCTGAAAGCCATCGCAACCCACGGCGCGGCAAAAACGCACCACGGTGGGCTCGCTGACCTCGGCCTGTTCGGCGAGGTCGACAATGCGCATGCGGATCACTTCATCGGGCTGAGCCAGCACAAACTGGCCGACCTTGCGTTCCGATTTACGCATGGCCTGGAGTTCATTGCTGATAGTTTGTGTGAGTGCTGCGGGCTTCAAGGCCGATCTCCGAATTATTTCTTTTTAAATTGTAAATTATTTACAGTGGAAAGTATTTTTATCAGTGCTCAACGTGACGTTGCAAAAGCAAAGGATGCCCTTTGCTCATGGCCGTAGGAGGCATGGATGCCGACACCGACGACTGCATGGATGCAGGAGGTAGAGCGACGCAGGAAGCCAAAGCCGAGCTTACAGGGAGGTATTTACAGCGTGTCATGAGTGAAGGGTATTCTTTGCTACTACTTATGTCGTTAGTGAATACAGCCTAGGGCAACAAGTATCGACAAGCGCGAGCACGTAATCTGCTAGAATCCTGCCCCCATGGATGTTACCTCAATAATCGATAGTCTTAATGCCGCCCAACGCGAGGCGGTGACCAGTGCCAACGCCCATCAGTTGGTGTTGGCCGGTGCCGGTAGTGGCAAAACTCGGGTGTTGGTGCACCGCATTGCCTGGTTGATGCAGGTCGAGGGTTTGTCGCCCTACCAAATACTCGCGGTGACCTTTACCAATAAAGCGTCGCGGGAAATGCGTGAGCGTATCAGTGATTTGATCGGCTTTGCGCCCCAGGGTATGTGGGTCGGCACCTTTCACGGCCTCGCTCATCGGCTGCTGAAAATGCACTGGCGCGATGCCGGTTTGCCCGAGGGTTTTCAAATACTCGATGCCGACGATCAGCTGCGTGTCGTCAAGCGGGTGTACACCGCTTTGAATATGGATACGGAGAAGTGGCCGCCCCGCCAGGCGCAGTGGTATATCAACGAGCAAAAAGATGAAGGCCTGCGCGCCGCCCATATTCAGCAAAGCCCCGACCCGTTTTCGGTGGCGATGCTGCAAATTTATCGCGGTTACGAAGAGGCTTGCCAGCGCGGTGGCCTCGTTGATTTTGGCGAGTTGTTATTGCGCGCCCACGAGTTGTGGCTGAATAAGCCGGAGCTGTTGGCCCATTATCAAGATCGCTTTCAACATATTTTGGTGGATGAATTTCAGGACACCAATAGTATTCAATATGCCTGGTTGCGCGTGTTGGCGGGTAAAAAACTGGGCATGACGGCGGTGGGCGACGACGATCAGTCTATCTACGGCTGGCGTGGTGCGAAGATTGAAAACATTCAAAATTACACCCACGATTTTGAGACGGTAAGCACGGTGCGGCTGGAGCAGAACTATCGCTCCACGGCGACCATTCTAAAAGCGGCGAATGGGGTGATCTCGCAAAATGCCAACCGCCTCGGCAAAGTCCTGTGGACCGATGGCGAAGAAGGCGAGAAGCTGTCGCTGTACGCCGGCTTTAATGAGCAGGACGAGGCGCGCTTTATCGGCGAACGCATTCAGGACTGGATTGCCAAGGGTAATATGCGCAGCGATGTGGCGATACTCTATCGCTCCAACGCCCAGTCGCGGATTCTTGAAGAAGCCCTGCTGCGTCTGCAAATCCCCTATCGCATTTACGGCGGCCATCGTTTTTACGAGCGCCTCGAAATTAAAAACGCCCTCGCCTATTTGCGCCTGTTAATGAATCGTCACGACGATGCGGCCTTTGAGCGGGTGATTAATACCCCGACGCGCGGCATTGGTGATAAAACCGTACAACGTTTGCGCGATACAGCCCGCGCCGCCAATCAGTCCATGTGGGCGGCGGCCGAAAGCGAAGTCGAGAACTTACCGGCCCGTGCCAGTAATGCCGTGCGCGGATTTTTGGCGATGGTGGCGGAGCTTGCCGAGGATTATCAAAGCCTGACGCTGGATGGTCTGACCGATCAGGTCTTGGAGGCGTCGGGCCTGCTGGAGTTTTATCGTCGCGAAAAGGGCGAGCGCGGGCAAACCCGTGTCGAAAACCTCGAAGAACTGATTAATGCCTGCCGGGCCTACGAAGCGCCCGACCCCGATACCCCCGCCCTGCCCCAGTTTATTGACGAAGCCGTGCTCGATGCCGGTGAGCGCCAGGCCGAAAGCGATGAAGACGCCATTCAGCTGATGACCCTGCATTCGGCCAAGGGCCTGGAATTCCCTCTGGTGTTTATGGCCGGTATGGAGGAGAACCTCTTCCCCCATAAAATGTCGCTGGAAGAATCCGGCCGTCTCGAGGAAGAGCGCCGCCTGTGTTACGTCGGCATTACTCGGGCGATGGAAAAGCTCTACCTGACCTTTGCCGAGACACGGCGGCTGTACGGGCAGGAGAGCTATAACCGGGTGTCGCGTTTTATCCGCGATATACCCAGCGATGTGCTCGAAGAGGTGCGGCTGTCGGCCAATGTCTCTCGCCCCACCAGCTTTGTTAAAAAGGCGACGCTGAGTGACGACGGTGCAGGCTCGGGTTTGGTCCTTGGACAGCAGGTGATGCACAAGATCTTCGGTGAAGGTGTGATACTCAGCTTTGAGGGCAGTGGCCCCAATGGCCGAGTGCAGGTGAACTTTGCCAATGAAGGTACCAAGTGGATGGTGTTGCAATATGCCAAGCTACAGGCGGTGTCCTGATATTCATGCCGCAAAAGAAATGAAGACTCTTCGCTCGTGACCGTAGGAGGCATGGATGCCGACACCGAGCGTACAGGGACGTATTTACAGCGTGTCATGAGTGAAGGGTGTTCTTTTCCTCGGTTTTGTCAGCAAAATAAGGTCAACAAAAAAATGATAAAAAAATTAGCAATCAGTGCCCTGGTACTTTTATTAGCGGCCTGCGGCGAACAACAGGCGGCAAGCTCCTTTGAGGGGGGCGCTGCCGTTGCAGAGCAAAAATCCTTCGAGTGGAAGTTGGTCACTACTTGGCCGAAGAACTATCCCGGCCTGGGGATGGCGCCGGAAAATTTCGCTAGGCTGGTTGATCGCATGAGCCAGGGTCGCCTGAAAGTGAAGGTCTACGGTGCTGGGCAAATGGTGCCGGCGCTGGAGGTCTTCGATGCGGTCTCCCAGGGCACGGCAGAGATGGGCCACGGTGCGGCCTATTACTGGAAGGGTAAAACCCCGGCCTCGGTGTTTTTCACTTCGGTGCCTTTTGGCCTCAATGCTCAGGAAATGAACAGTTGGCTGTACCACGGCGGTGGCATGGAGCTGTGGCGCGAAACCTACGAGCCCTTCAACCTGGTGCCCTTTGCCGGGGGTAATTCTGGGGTGCAGATGGCGGGTTGGTTTAATCGAGAAATTAACAGCCTCGAAGACCTACAGGGTTTGAAAATGCGCATACCGGGCATTGGTGGTGAGGTGATCACCCGCGCCGGCGGCGAAGCGGTGACCATTCCCGGTGGCGAGCTTTACACCGCCATGCAAACCGGCGTGATCGATGCCACGGAGTGGGTTGGCCCCTATAACGACCTGGCCTTTGGTTTTCACCAGGTGGCGAAATACTATTATTACCCGGGTTGGCATGAGACCGGCTCAACCCTGGAATTGATCATCAACAAAGACGCCTGGGAATCTCTACCCGATGACCTACAGGCCATGGTGGAAGCGGCGGCGCGAACGGTGAATCAGGACATGCTCGACGAATACACGGCGCGCAACAATGCCGCCCTGGTGCAGTTGGTCGACGAGCACGGTGTGCAATTGCGCCGCCTGCCGGACGATGTGCTGGTTAAGCTGAAGACCATCACCGCAGAGGTACTCGACGAATTGGTGGCCAATAATCCGCTGGCGCTTAAGACTCGCGACTCGTTGCAGGCCTTCCAGGCCCAGGTGACGGACTACCACGAAATATCCGAGGAGGCCTACTATCGGGCGCGTCGTTTGGAGACAGAGTCCACAGTACAACCGTAAATTTTTGTGATTGGCGGCTTTTACTGCTAAAAATAAGGTCACGTTAAGCTTTTTTTCTCGTTAAGCCCCTGCAAATGGGGTGTTCAAGGAGTGAGCCGTGACCAGGATTATTTCTATCTTCAAGAATAAACCCCCCGCCTATTACGCCTACCGGCGCCCCGGCCCCGTGTCTGAGGGTGCCTGCTTGATGTTGACCTGCATGGGTTTGCACTGGTTTCCGGCTTTGCAGTGCTGGACCAATGCGCCGGATAACTGGATGGAGGAGCAGGTGCAGGTACTATTGAACCAGCATGATAGGCGGCGATTTTAAGGTGCCAGGAAAAGGCTGCCCCAGAGCTTGACTGGGGGCAGCGCTTGTTTCTCGCGCTCACGGGGTTTTCTGAGGTGAGTGCTTACTTACCGTGTTGCCTTCTATAATCTTGAACCTCTTCGGCACTGGGCAGCTGCATTAGCTCTATCATTATCCCGTCCGGGTCCTCAAATATAATCGCCTTTACCGTGCCATAACCTTTGAGGGGTAAATCCAGTGGTTCGGCGTAGCACTCTATACCCTCGCTCTGCAGACGTTCATAGGTGGTTTGTAGGCTTTCGCCGGTGACCTCGAAAGAGAGCAGGAAGACACCGGGGTCGCCGGGCCTGCTCGGGCCATTTTGTTTTGCCGCCGGTGGATCAAATTCAATTAACTCAATCTCGCCAACCATGCTCTCGCCCTGCTGCAGAATCACCGAGCGGCCGACGGTACCGGGTTTAAGCTTCAGTAGTTTTTCGGTAATGGTGCCCTCCAGGGGCATATCCAGGGTGAGGTGGAAACCGAGTACCTTGGTGTAAAAAGCGATGGATCTATCGAGATTTGTTACCGTGAGTGCAACGTGGTGAATTTCACTGATGGCCATTGTTATCTCTCCTTCTTATTAATTAGTTTGAGACCGAGCCGAGCATATACCCCTCCTCTAATCGTTTGTAGTCCTGAATAACTTAGCTCTAACTGTGTCGCGGTAGCGCCCGGGGGGGACATTGAAGTGGCGTTTGAAAAGTTGCGTTAGAAAGGAAACATCCTGATAGCCACAGCGATTGGCGATTTCGGCCAGCGAGAGGTTGCTGTGTTGCAGTAAATCCTTGACGGCATTGAGCCGCAATTCTTGCAGGTAGTTGAGGGGGCTGTGGCCGAGGGCGTTTTTAAAGCGCCTATTAAAGGTGCGTAGGCTCATTTCAAATTGCTCGGCCAGGGCGGCGATGTGAATGCTTTTGTGGAAATTGTCCTGCATCCAGATCTGTGCCTGCACAATTTGTTCGTCCGCGTGCTGGGTGGCCTCCGCGCTGTAGTAGTTGGAGGGCTCAAAGGAATTGCGTATTTCGTGGAAGAAATTACGCTGCACAATATTGGCGACGGCGCGCCCATACCAGCGGAAGACAATATTCACCATCAGTTCGGCAAGAGCGTTAATACTGGCGGCACAGTAGAGATTGTCGGCCCGGGTAATAAAGTATTGTCGGGTCAGCTCAACCTTGGGGTAGTCGCGCTGAAATTGGTCAAAATAATGCCAGTGGGTGGTTGCGGGCTTGCCATCGAGCAGTCCCGCCTCGGCCAGATAGCAGCAGCCGGTGCCGACGGCGCTAATAATAGCACCGCGCTCGTGGTGCTCAATTAACCAGGGTAAGAATTCACTGTGGCGGCGAATGATGGGTCGTGGATTGCGCCAGAAACCGGGGATATGAATTAAGTCACAGCGGCCAATATCGTCGATCGATGCCGTGGGGCTGAGCTTGAAGCCCGATGAAGTGGTGACGGCTGCACCGGAGAGGGACACCGATTGAATCTCAATAGCTCGGGCATCGCGGCGATTGGCCAGGGCGGAACCCGAGGCCGTGTTGAGGATTTCTATCGGCAGGGTGGCGCTACTGGCCAGTATATTTTCGCTGAGTAGCACGGCGACACGGTAGGGTCCGGCCATAAGAGGCTCCACTTCTATATTTTGGCTGAAATGCCATAGCTAATGGCCACTATAGCCATTAATGGTGGCTTGCGTACAGCTTACACTCGCCAAGTTATGTTCAATCAATAAATTAAGGTAGCGATAAACGATGTCAATATTGCCCGTTATTGTCGGATATGGGGGGGTAAACCCCGCCGGAAGAAGCTCATTTGATCAGGCCTATCGGCGCATGGTGCTGGAAAATTTGGCTCAGGAAGAGCAGGACAAAACCATCGCCGGCCTGGCTTGCATGATGAAACTGGTGAGCTGGAATGGCTCTGCCTATGAAGATGATGCTGGTAAGAGCCTCAGCCTCGGTGAAGTTTCGGCGCGCTACACAGAGGAGGTTCGCGACAAGACCTTGATTCGGCGTATCGAAGCCAATCACTACGATCCCGATGCGGCCTTTTGTCAAAAGACCGTGGTCACGGATGGCGGCGAAGAAACGATGACCTTTCGCACCACCAAGAAAAGCCTGCCCGAGGTGATACCAGAAAACTGGCAGGTCAGCCATGCCGACGATGGCGCGGTGGAGGTCAGTATTAGCGGGAAGCAAGAGTGGCGCCTGCCGACCACGCGCAATATGGCGGTCAAGGCCGCGGGCCAGCTCCCCAGTGGTTTTGAGCCCGGTGAACTCTATAAATCGCGCTTTCAGCCCCGGGGTTTACAGCTGGCACTGTTTGGCGCCACCGATGCGGTGCGCTCCGTTGGCATTGACTGGCAAACCATTTGCGATGCAGTGCAGCCCGATGAGACCGGTGTCTATGCCTCCAGCGCCATGGGGCAGCTGGCCGATGAGGGTCTCGGTGGTTTAATGACCTCGCGCCAGTTGGGCGGCCGACCAACGTCGAAGCAGGTGCCGATGGGCTTGACCAGTATGCCCGCCGACTTCGTCAATGCCTATGTACTGGGCAACCTCGGCCACACCGAGTCGGTGGCCGGTGCCTGTGCCAGCTTTTTATACAACCTGCGTGCGGCGGTGAGCGATATTCGCAGCGGCGCGCGCCGTGTGGCGGTAGTGGGTTGTGCCGAGGCGCCCATTCTGCCGGAGATTATGGAGGGTTATACCAACATGACGGCTCTGGCGACCGAAGCGGAAATGACTGCCCTGGGCGATGGCGACCCCCGCCGCTACAGTCGCCCCTTTGGCGAGAACGCCGGTTTTGTGATGGGCGAGTCGGCGCAATACATTGTACTGATGGACGATGCCCTGGCGATCGAGCTGGGGGCCGATATCTTTGGCGCCGTGCCGGATGTCCATGTCGACGCCGACGGTGTTAAAAAATCCATCTCCGGCCCCGGGCCGGGCAACTACATTAGTTTTGGCAAGGCGGTTGCCACCGCGCGCAATATATTGGGTGAGGAGGCGGTGCGAGAGCGCAGCTTTGTGATGGCCCACGGTTCGAGCACACCGCAGAACCGGGTCACCGAGTCGGTTATCTTTGAGCGCATTGCCGAGGCCTTTGGCATTAGCGACTGGCCGGTATGTGCGGTCAAGGCCTATGTCGGCCACTCGCTGGCGCCGGCCAGTGGCGATCAAATCATGGCGGCCATTGGTGCCATGCGCCACGGCCTGATTCCCGGCATTAAAACCATGGATGCGGTTGCCGATGATGTCTATCAGCAGCGCTTGCACTTCCCGTTGAATGACTTTGCCGCGGAGAAGGATGTCGCCTTTATCAATGCCAAGGGCTTTGGTGGCAATAATGCCACCGGGGTACTGTTTTCTGGTCGCGTTGCCGAGCAGATGCTCGCCAAGCGCCACAGTGGTGATTGGAGTGACTACTGCCAGCGCCGCGAGGCGACGCGAGAGCAGGCGGCCGATTACGAGGAGCGCGCCGACCGTGGCGAGTTGGCACCAATCTACCGCTTTGGTGAGGGCGTGATTGGCGATGATGAGGTGGAGATTTCCGATCGTGCCATCAGCCTGCCGGGCTACGGTAAGCCCGTGCCCCTGACGGGTGAAAACCCCTACGACGATATGCTCTAGTTATTTAGGCCATTACCTGCGCTATTGAGGGCAGGTAATGGCTTTCAGGCGAAGTATGGACCCCTGCTCTACTCGTCGTTCTCGGCCAGGTATTGATCTTTTAGCTTTACATAGTTGCCGGCGGTATAGGGGAAGTAGTCAATTTCGCTCTGACTCAGGGCCCGGGCTTGTTTACAGGGGCTGCCAAAATAGAGGTGACCGCTTTTTAGGGTTTTACCCGGCGGCACTAGAGTGCCCGCGCCGATAATCACGTTATCTTCCACTACTACACCGTCCATCACGGTGGAGCCAATACCCACTAAAATGCAATTGCCCAGGGTGCAGCCGTGGAGGGTGACATTGTGGCCGACAGTGACATCGTCGCCGATGGTGGTGGGCCAGCCGCCGGGGTTGTAGTCGCTGGCGTGAGTGATGTGCACCACGGTGCCGTCTTGAATACTGCTGCGCTGGCCGATGCGAATCGAGTGCATGTCGCCGCGAATTACCGCCCCGGGCCAGACCGAGCTATCGTCGCCGAGCTCGACATCGCCGATCACCGTTGCCGCCGTGTCGACAAGGCAGCGCTCGCCAAGTTTTGGAGTGTGGCCGTTAAAGCTGCGGATGGCGGATGTGGTGTCACGTGACATGGCTGAGGTCCTGGAAGTGGTTTGAACTGTTATTATAGCGGGCTTTATTACTGGCTTTGAATGGGAGTGCGCTATGGCTGAAGTAATTAAGCGCTTTATTGCCGGGGCTGTTTGCCCTCGTTGTGGCGAGATGGATAAGCTGGTGGTCTATCGCCAGGACGAGCGCGATTATCGCGAATGTGTCAGCTGTGACTTTGCCGAGGAGATGTTGTTCACGCAGCCTTCGCCAGAGCTTGAAACCCGCGCCAATCGCGATTTAGACAGGCAGGCGATCAAATTTGTCGATGCCAGCGCTAAAAAATAAAGATACAGGCTGGGCTTAGTGAATATTGAGCGGTGTGGGGCTGCCCTGCTCCAGCAGTAGGTTGACGGCCAGGGTGTCGGTGAGACAGGGCCAGTGATTGACTTCGACCCCCCAGGCAATTTCACGACTGGCGCTGTGGTCGAGCGCGCCGCTGTCGAGGCGCAAATAGTCGCGTTCTAATTGCTCTGCCGCTTCCTCGGCAATAAGATCCAGATGGTTGGCCTGGGGTTCGCCGATCAGCTGGTGAATGATCAGGTTGGAGCGGGTCATATCCATGGGTATTAAGGGCTCATCGTACTGCGCCACGAAGTGCTCGTTGACCTCCTCAATAACCCGATGGGCAATATAGGCCTGGGCCATCAGGGTCACTAAGCCCTTGTGCTCATGTTGCTTGGTGGCGGGCTTGTCAAAGACCTCGATACAGGCGTTGGCTACCGCATTCGTGTGTTCACGGCAGTTGGCGTTGCTGCCAATCATGCCCAGTACATCGACAAACTGTGGCACATGCTCGGTATAGCACACCACGAAGTCAAGCAGTGCCGCCTCGGCATTGTCGAGGGGCATTTTAATGGCGCGGTGTAGCGATGGGGCTTTGCGGGCTAATTGTGCGGCGAGCAGGCCGTTCTCCTCCTCCAGGCGTTTGGCTTGTTCAATATTTTGGCGAAGGTTGATGGTGTTCATGCTTGAAATCTAGTCAATAATAACAAAAAAGCAAATTGGATCTATGCTGTAGGCTTGTGAGTATAAAAGGCTGTGTGCAAGTCGCTCAACCCCGGCTAGTTGACTTATATCAAGTGCTTGACACACCAGGTCAGAACATAGCGCATGAATGGCTCTATCGGCGGTGACGTTTTGGCGGAGCTTCTGATACAATGCGCGCCGCATTGGGTTTACCCGTGCTGTGCTGTCAACTATTTTAGACTGTGACAGTCGCAGAATAGGTGGTAAACGGCACTGTGAAAAGCGACAAAATGTCGCAGGTGTTCCCGCAATAAAGAATCAAATGCGGGACATGGTGAGGGGTTCAGATATCAGTGCGGGCCGATCGGTCCGCAATGATAGTTTTCTTGTATTTCTGAACAAGATCAATATAGCAAATCGGAGAAAATTGGTAATGGTATCTAGAGTAAAGCAGCTTGTCGTGTATGCGCTAAGCCCGCTCTTGCTGTTGTCTTTTGTCGGGCAGCTCGCCCAGGCACAAGATGCACATGCAAGTGGCTGGAGTTTGCTGAATATGACAGAGGGTGTCACCGGTGTCAGTCACGATATCTATGACTTACATATGACCGTGGTCTGGATCTGCGTGTGGATCTCGGTAGTGGTTTACGGTGTGATGTTTTACAGCATGTTTGCCCATCGCAAATCGAGGGGTGCCAAGGCGTCAAACTTCCATGAGAGCACAACGGTTGAATTGTTGTGGACCATCGTTCCGGTGCTGATTCTGATCTGGGTAGCCTTCCCTTCAACCAAGGTGTTAATTGATCTCTACGATACCAGCGAAGCCGATATTGATATCAAGGTCACCGGCTATCAGTGGAAGTGGCAGTACGAGTATCTCGGCGAAGGCGTCGAGTTCATGAGTGAGCTGACCACTTCTGAATCCGCTATTTATAACCTGGAACCTAAAACAGAGTTCTATCTGTCTGAGGTCAATGAGCCCCTGGTATTGCCAGTGGGTAAAAAGGTGCGCTTCCTGCTGACCGCTAAGGACGTTATCCACGCCTGGTGGGTACCCGACCTGGGTGTTAAGCGGGATGCGGTGCCCGGCTTTATCAACGAAACTTGGGCCAAAATCGATGAGCCCGGTATCTACCGTGGTTTTTGTGCCGAGTTATGCGGCAAGGGCCATGCATTTATGCCCATCGTAGTGAATGCCGTTTCCGAAGAAGAATATAAGGTTTGGCTAGCAGACAAAAAAGAAGCTGCCGCAGCGATACGCGAAATGGCCAAGCAAACCTTCACCTTTGAAGAGTTGATGGCCAAAGGTGAAGACGCTTACAACCGCTCATGTGCAAGTTGTCACTCCGGTGATGGTGAAGGCATCCCTGGTGCGTTCCCGGCTCTGAAAGGTAGTGCCATTGCACTTGGCCCCGTGGCCAAGCACCTTGAGGTTGTGGTTAACGGCGTAGGCGGCACTGCAATGCAAGCCTTCGGTGGTCAGTTATCAGAAGTCGACTTGGCAGCGATCATTACCTATGAGCGCAATGCCTGGGGCAACGATGTCGGTGACATGGTTCAGCCCATCGACGTACTTAAATTCAAACAAGGCCAATAGGGGAGGAATTAATATGGCACACGGTCCCGCAAAAGGTATTGGTCGTTGGTTGTTCGCAACGAACCACAAAGACATAGGTACGATGTACCTGTGGTTCAGTTTCTCGATGTTTTTACTCGGCGGTGCGTTCGCGATGATTATTCGCGCCGAGCTCTTCGCTCCGGGCATGCAGCTGATTAAACCCGAGTTTTTTAACCAGATGACCACCATGCACGGTTTGATCATGGTCTTCGGCGCGATCATGCCCTCCTTCGTGGGCCTGGCGAACTGGATGATCCCCCTGCAAATTGGTGCTCCGGATATGGCCCTGCCGAGGATGAATAACCTCAGCTTCTGGATTCTACCCTTCGGTTTTGCCCTGCTGGCTTCCACGTTGTTTATGGAGGGCGGTGCGCCTAACTTTGGCTGGACATTCTATGCACCACTGTCCACCACATACGCGCCCGACACGGTTAACTTCTTCATCTTTGGTGTTCACATTATTGGTGCTTCATCGATTATGGGCTCCATTAACATCATTGCCACGGTGCTCAACCTGCGCGCCCCTGGCATGACGATGATGAAATTGCCACTCTTCGTCTGGACCTGGTTGATCACAGCCTTCTTGTTAGTTGCTGTAATGCCGGTTCTGGCTGGTGCGGTTACCATGATGTTGATGGATATCAACTTTGGTACCAGCTTCTTCGATGCTGCTGGTGGTGGTGATCCGGTCCTGTTCCAGCATATCTTCTGGTTCTTCGGTCATCCCGAGGTGTACATCATCATCTTGCCGGCCTTTGGTGTGATTTCTGAAATCATTCCCACCTTTAGCCGCAAGCCGCTGTTTGGTTACTCCTCGATGGTCTATGCAACGTCGGCTATTGCCTTCCTGTCGTTCATCGTCTGGGCTCACCACATGTTTACCACGGGCATGCCAATCGCTGGTGAGTTGTACTTTATGTACGCCACCATGCTGATTGCCGTACCGACGGGGGTGAAGGTGTTTAACTGGATTACCACCATGTTCAAGGGTTCACTAACCTTTGAAACGCCAATGCTGTTTGCCATTGCCGTGGTCATCCTGTTTACCTTTGGTGGTTTCACCGGCCTGATGCTGGCGGTTGCGCCGGCGGATATTCAGTACCACGACAGTTACTTTGTGGTTGGTCACTTCCACTATGTGATGGTTGCCGGTGCGGTCTTCTCCATGTCGGGTGCGGTTTATTACTGGCTGCCCAAGTGGACCGGTAAAATGTACGATGAAACCATGGGTAAAATGCAGTTCTGGATTGCCTTCGTCGGTTTCAATATCGCGTTTATTCCCCAGCACTTTTTGGGATTGGCGGGCATGCCGCGTCGCTATGCCGACTACGCGCTGCAGTTCTCGGACTGGAACATGGTCTCAAGCATCGGTGCCTTTATGTACGGCGCCGCGCAGCTGATGTTCCTCTACAATGTGATAAGTACCATTGTCTCTGGCAAGCCTTCTACGGAAGAAAAAACCTGGGAAGGGGCGCAGGGTCTGGAATGGACACTGCCATCACCGGCACCTTTCCATACTTTTTCAACACCACCCAAAGTTAAATAGGGCGGGAGGAAGTAGAGCATGTCAATCAACGCGACACAGAAAATCACCTTGAAGTTAGTGGTGGCCGCGATTGGCATGTTCGTATTTGCAGTCTTTGTGATGCCCCCTTTGTACGATGTCTTTTGTGAACTCACTGGCATTGGTGGTAAAACCAAAGGGCAATATCAGGGCGCAGCGGTTGCTGTAGATGGCGAAAGGGAAATAAAAATTCAGTTTGTCGCGACCAACAATGGCGCCATGCCCTGGGAGTTTTCCCCCGTGGAATATCAGGTTCGAGTGCATCCCGGGGAAAAAAAGGCGGTCGAGTTTTATGCCAGAAACCCCACGGCGAGGGATATGGTTGCACAGGCCGTGCCCAATGTTACGCCCAATAATGCGGCCGATTTTTTTCATAAAACAGAGTGCTTTTGTTTTAACCAACAGCCCTTGAAGTCAGGTGAAGAAACCAAGATGGGCCTGGTGTTTATTGTTGCCCCGGAGCTGCCGGCCAGCGTGACCACCATTACCCTGTCGTATACCCTGTTTGATGTCACGGACGCTACAGAAACCGCGGTGGCGGCGAACAACTAATTACCTGTCAGTTACCGCGTTGAGCAACGCGGAGTATTGGAGATATAAAATGTCAACAGAAAGTAATTACTACGTACCCGAAGAGAGCCGCTTGCCGGTGCTTGGTGCCTTGGCTCTGGGCTTGATGGCGTTGGGCGCTGGGCTTTTGCTCAACGATGGTGCTAGCGGCATACTTTGGGTCGGTACCGCCCTGCTAGTTGCAGTTATGTATATTTGGTTCCGCACGGTGATTCGAGAAAATATCGCCGGTATGAACAGCGATCAGTTGAAGCGCTCCTATGTGTGGGGCATGAGCTGGTTCATCTTTTCGGAAGTGATGTTCTTTGCCGTTTTCTTTGGCACCCTCTTTTATGTTCGCACTTTAGCGCTGCCCTGGTTGGGTGGTGAGGGCGATAGGAGCGACATGATTCACTTGGTATGGCCGGAATTCACCGCCCAGTGGCCACTGATGGAGACGCCCTCTCAGGCCGCTGGTAGTAATGAATTCATTGGCCCCGAGCATAATATGAGCTTTCCGGGTTGGGACAAGATGTTCCATTGGCTACCCCTCTGGAATACCATTATTCTGCTGACCTCAAGTGTGACCGTGCATTTTGCCCACCACGCTATCAAGCACGATGACCGTAAGAAATTTAATATCTGGCTGGCAGTAAGCGTACTTCTCGGCATTATCTTCCTCTTTCTGCAGTACGAGGAATACCACGAGGCCTATACCGAAATGGGCTTGACCCTGGAGTCGGGTATTTACGGTAGCACCTTCTTCATGCTCACCGGCTTTCACGGCTTTCACGTCACCATGGGTACCTTTATGCTGTTAATTCAGCTGATTCGTGGCTTGAAAGGGCACTTTAGCGCCGATGACCAATTTGGCTTTGAGGCCTCCTCCTGGTATTGGCACTTTGTCGATGTGGTTTGGGCGGGCTTATTCTTATTCGTCTACGTCCTGGCCTAAGCTAGCGTTATTGTTGCCCATAAAAAATGGCCAGGTAATTCCTGGCCATTTTTTATGGGGTAAAAAGATATTTAGTGTTGTTTATGCTTGGGTTCAGTGATCACCGGCGTGCCATGTTGGCCATGAATTTTGTTATCCCAGGGTGCTTTACTGAAAAGCTGACCGGTGTAAAAACCGTACACGATAAGGCCCATCATCACAGTGGCGAGCGTAATGCGCGTACCCAGTGAATACAGTGTACGTAATCTTGAATTATTGAAATCCTTGACCAAAAACACCAGCCCGCTACTTAGGCTGATCAGAATACCGATAAACAACAACACAATGGCGACTTTAAGCCACATTACAAATCTCCGAATACTTGGGGTTATTATTTAAGCACATATGACCAGCTCTGAGCACGTAAGCCCTAAAGAGACATTTCGTTGGCACTGGAACTGGAAAGTGCTGGCTTTTACCGTGTTTTTTTTACCGGTAACTCTCAGTGCTGGTTTTTGGCAGTTGCATCGGGCCGAGGAAAAAAGAGAAATACTCGCTGCTCAAGGGGCCTTGCATAATAAGCCGCCGGTGCTGTTTTCCAGTTTGCGAAGCGGCCTTGAAGAGTTAAATGATGGCAGCGACGGACACCTGGCCCAGCGCTACCTCCGTGTTATCGCAGATGGCGAGTTGCACCCGCAGCAGGTCTTTCTTATTGATAACCGCGTGCAGGGTGGTCGACCGGGTTATGAGGTCTTGCTGGCGATGAAAGTGGTGCTGGCGACGGGGGAAGCCACCTGGTTAATGGTCAATCGTGGCTGGCTTGCCGGGGGCCTTGATCGCAGCCAGTTGCCCACTATCCCCGCAATGCTGGGGGGTGAGAAGGTCTCGGGTTATTTGTATAAACCCCTGGCTGAGCCCCTGCTCTTGGCCGCTGATATTTGGGCTGCCAATGTCTCGCCCCTGGTGATTCAGCATTTTGACCAAACTAAACTCGAACACTACCTTGGCGCAAGCGTCTATCCCTACATGCTGAGGCTTGAGGAAAGTCACCCCGGTTCCCTGCGAGTCGACTGGCTCATTGTCAGTGCCCAGCCAGAAAAACACACGGCTTACGCGGTGCAGTGGTTTACCATGGCCCTGGCCCTGGTGATCTTAACGCTGTTTGCCAATTCAAATGTTGCCATCTATTTTGTTCGTCGTTCAGCGCAGGCTGGGGATGAGTAAGGGAATGAAGTTAAGCGTAATGAGCCCAATCAGATGAATGAAACGCCCAGTAAAATGACCAGTAAGCTGCCCCTTATTTTGATTATTGTAATCACCATCGCAGTGATGTTGAGCGGTTTTCTACTGATGCCCACGGACGATGGTGAGCGCAATCGTTTATTATCCATCCTCGGCACCAGTAATCGCGGCGCCTTATTGCAGCCGGTTGTATCAATGGCGGACATGCCCTTGACCGACCAGCAGGGTGATCCCTGGTTGTGGCAGGAGCAGGCCCCCAAATGGCGCTTGTTACTACCCTTCGTGGGGGAATGTCAGGAGGCCTGCCGAGAGTTTTTGTATATCTCGCGGCAGGTGCATGTTCGACTCGATAAAAAATCGCAGCGGGTGAAGCGTGTTTTCTTAAACTTGGGTGCCCCCCTCGATGCCGAGATGCAGGAGTTTTTAAGTCGTGAGCACCCCTATTTGGCCGTTGTGCAGGGTGATGAGGCGACATTTTTGTCATTGATTGCCGGCGGTAATTCGCTCTGGTCGGCGTCGGACTCGCGTTTGTTTGTGGTCGATCAGCAGGGTGTGGCGATGATGTATTACACCCCGGAGCACGAGGGCAGTGATTTACTACGTGACTTAAAACACCTGATTAAATTCTCTCCGGAGCTGTAAGCCCATGGCTCTCAAACCAATACCTGTGCCCAAGCCGGGCTACCGTCTAGCCCTGTTAGCCACCTGTCTCGCCACCGTGGTGGTGATGCTCGGCGCTTTTACGCGCTTGTCGGATGCTGGTCTCGGTTGCCCCGACTGGCCCGGCTGCTATGGTCATCTCACGTGGCCGACGGAGGCAGAAGAGCTTGCCCAGGCGGATGCTCTCTACCCCGATATGCCGGTCGATACCGATAAGACCTGGCCTGAGATGGTACACCGCTACTTTGCCAGTAGCCTGGGTCTGTTCATTATCGCCTTGAGCGTGATTGCCTGGCGTCAGCGTGAGACGCGGGACTACCCCTTTCGTCTGCCACTTTTTTTACTTTTTTTGGTGGTCTGGCAGGGTATGTTCGGTATGTGGACGGTGACCCTGAAGCTCTGGCCTCAGGTGGTGACTATCCATCTTTTGGGGGGGTTTAGCACTCTGTCCCTGCTCTGGCTCTTTACTCTGCGTTTGAAAAATCAGTGTTGGGCCACCGATAGCGATAGTTGGCGGCAATTACAGGGGCTGCGGCCGGCATTAATTGCGGCTGTGGTGATCGTTTTTATACAAATTGCATTGGGTGGCTGGATTAGTTCCAACTATGCTGCAGTTGCCTGTGTCGATTTCCCCACCTGCCGAGGCGAGTGGTGGCCGGCGATGGACCTGGTACAAGGTTTTAATGTGACACAGGCTATTGGCCCCAATTATCTTGGCGGCTTGATGGATAGCGAGGCCCGCGTGGCGATTCATATGGTGCATCGCCTCGGGGCAATTATTACCAGTGCCTACCTCCTGGTTTTCAGTTTTTATCTTTTCAAGGTTGCCCACTGTGGGCTGCGCCGTATGGCTGTAGCGATATTGGTGGTGTTGGCGGTGCAGGTGGGTTTGGGTGTCACCAATGTCTTGTTGGTCATCCCCCTTCCCGTAGCCGTGCTGCATAATGCCGGTGGCGCCTTGTTATTACTGAGCCTGGTTACCCTGGGTACTAAAATGTGGATGGCGGAAAAACCCGCCGAGCAGGATTGAGATGAGCACACTAGAGTTGGAAAAAGAAAGACCCATTTGGCGCGATTACCTCGAGCTGTGTAAGCCGAATGTGGTATTGGTAATGATTGTCACCTCCGCCATCGGCATGTTTATGGCGGTACCCGGCATGGTACCGGTGGATATATTGATACTGGGTAATCTCGGTATCGCCCTTTGTGCGGCCTCGGCGGCGACGATTAATCACCTGGTGGATCGTCGTATTGACCTGAAAATGGCGCGCACCCTCAATCGACCGGTTGCCACGGGGCGTGTCGGTTCGATGCAGGCGGTGGTCTTTTCCTCGGTACTCGGCGTTGTCGGCATGGGCATTTTGCTGAACTACATCAACGCCCTGACCGCGTGGCTGACCATGGCCTCGCTACTGGGTTATGCCGTGGTCTACACCCTCTACCTGAAGCGTGCCACGCCGCAGAATATTGTGATTGGCGGGCTTGCCGGTGCCGCCCCGCCACTGCTGGGCTGGACGGCTGTGACCAATGATGTGCACGGCTACGGCCTGCTCCTGGTACTGATTGTCTTTATCTGGACGCCACCCCACTTTTGGGCGCTGGCTCTGCACCGCAAAGACGAATACGCCAAGGCCGATGTACCCATGCTGCCGGTAACCCATGGTGAGAAATACACCAAACTGCACATTGTGCTCTATACCGTGCTACTGATCATTGTCACGGTACTACCCTATCTAACGGGTATGAGTGGCTGGCTGTATCTGCTCGGTGCCCTGGTGCTGGGTGGCGGATTTTTATATTGGGCGATTGTGTTGATGGTCAGTGACAAACCCAATCTGGGCATGGCGACCTTTAAGTATTCCATCGTTTATCTGTTGGCTCTGTTTGCCATCATGCTGTTCGACCACTACTTGGTAGTACCACCTGTTTTTAATATACCCGGTTAATGAGTTAGTAAGTATAAGGAGTGAAAGTGGCCGATGATGCTGCGGTAAAACGCAATATACGCCTGATTGTTGTCGCGGTGGCGATCTTTGCCGCCTTTGCAATTTACTCCGTGGGCAGTAAATTGTCGGGCCCGCGGATTTTAAATAAGTATCAGCTGCGTGACTATGGTGCCAGAGTGCTTGATGAACCGGCGCCACTGGCCGAATTTGCCCTTACCGATCAACACGGTGAAGACTTTGGTTCGCAGCAGGTCTTAGGCCAGTGGACCATGGTGTTCTTCGGTTTTACCCACTGTGGCGATATTTGCCCGACCACCATGGCGATATTGGCGCAGACCTACGGCGCGCTGAAGGTGGAAGATAAGGCCGATCTACAGGTTGTCATGGTCACCGTTGATCCACAGCGTGACAGTGCCGAACAGCTCGGACAATATCTGGCGCGCTTTGATAAGAGTTTCCTCGGTTTACACGGCACGCCAACGGAGCTGATGAGTTTCGCTCGGCAGCTGCTCGTCGCCTACGAACCCGAATTGACAGGCGAGGATGACTATCAGGTTTCACACAGCGGTAATTTGATGTTGATTAACCCACGTGGTGAATTGCACGGCTATTTTCGCCCCCCCTTTGTACACGGCAGTTTGCGTGTCGCCTGGCGCTCCATTCGAGAGACATTTTAGCCAGCACCTGGCTCAGTCTGTTCACCGATCTGTTGTTTTTATTCTCGTAGTGCGGATTTAGCCAGACATAGACAAATGCTGCTGCAGCGGGAATAATTCAAGCGGCAATATAATTACAATAAATTGGCGCCGGTTTTCAGCCTGGTGGTAAGAAATACCGGTCCCGCTACAAGGGAGTCTCGTTATGAAATTTGGCGTACAAACACTGTTTGGTGGGCCAGTGGCATCACAACCGGAATATATTATCGGTACCGCGAAAGCCCTGGAGGAAAGGGGCTTTAGTAATATCTGGGCCGCTGAGCACGTGGTTAATTTCCCCACTTACGAATCAAACTACCCCTACAGCGACGATGGTGTGCCACCCTTTGGTGCCGATACGGGCATCATTGAACCCTTTACCGTGCTGACTTTTTTAGCGGCTCATACCTCAACCATTAAATTGGGTACGGGCATCACCATTTTGCCCCAGCGCAATCCCGTGTACCTTGCCAAACAGGCGGCGGATGTCGATGTGCTCTCCGGTGGACGCATGGTGGTGGGTATCGGCACGGGTTGGTCGGCGGAGGAGTTTGGTGCATTAAATGTGCCCTTCGAGCACCGGGGCAGCCGCACTCGAGACTATCTGCAGGTGGTGCGCAGCCTGTGGTGCGACGAGATCTCCAGTTTCGAGGGTGAATACTATTCCCTGCCCGAATGTGTGCAGGGGCCCAAGCCGATACAAAAGCCCCATCCACCGATGTTCTTTGGTGGTGAAAGCAACCCTGCCCTGCGCCGTGTGGCCGAATTTGGTCAGGGCTGGATGGGTTATCGTTTGACGCCGGAATCCCTGCCCGAGCGGCTCGATAAGTTGTCGAAGATGTTGGCCACTTACGATCGCTCGCTGAGCGATATCGAAATTGCCATTTCGCCCTACGATATGGCCTGTGATCTGGATACGGTAAAGCGTTTTGCCGATCTCGGCGTCGAGCAAATTATCCTAGTGGGTTTTGCCGACAGTCTCGAGCAGATGGAGCAGACCCTGGATAGTTTTGCCGAAACTCTGGTGGTGCCAGCGGCCAATATTTAGAGCGCTGCACACCCTCCCCCAATGTTAACTACAAGGTAATAATATGGCCGCTTATGTCATTGTCGATGTCAAAGTTACGGACCCCGAGGCCTATGAGGCCTATAAAAAACTGGCCCCTGCCGCCATCGAGGCTTTTGGTGGTGAGTACCTGGCCCGTGGCGGTGCGGTCGATGTATTTGAAGGTAATCGCACGCCCAATCGCACGGTGATTTTACGCTTTGAATCGATGGCCAAAGCTAGAGCCTGGGTCGACTCGGAGCAATACCGCGAGGCACGCATGGCGCGACATAAATCGGCGGTGTCCCAGATGATGGTGGTCGAGGGCGTTTAGGCATACCACGAAGCACCGGGGGATAACAGAATGATTAAGGCCTTCGATCACGTCGCCATCCCCATTCAAAAAGTGGATGAGATGATCACTTTCTATCGTGCCCTGGGTTGTAAAGTTGGGGATGACTTCGGCAAGCGTTTGTACTCGGTCAACTTTGGTGACAATAAAATTAATTTTCACACTCCGGCCCTTTGGCAGTCGGACAGGTTTTCGCTGCGGGGGCCAGCAGCACAACCGGGTTGCGGTGATTTTTGCTTTGTTTGGGGCGATAGCGAGACCGCATTGCATGACTTACTGGCTCAGCTCAAGGCTGAGGTTGAGGAGGGGCCAGTGGCGCGAGTTGGTGGCCGTAGCGGTGGCAGCAGTGTCTATATTCGCGACCCGGACCAAAATCTGCTCGAATTTATTGTTTATCCCACTTAGGAATTTTGTTGCTTAACTCTGCTTTATTGAATTTCTATGTATGACCTGTACTCCTGTAACCGCGGCGACACGGCGCGCTTCATCCTCGGTAAATCGGGAGCTAGCAAGCTCTATGTCATAGGGCTCAATCCGAGCACGGCGAATCGGGAAAAGGCTGATACCACTGTAGCGAAAGTTGAAACAGTGGCCCGGCTCAATGGTTATCAGGGCTTTGTGATGGCCAATCTCTATCCGCTGCGTGCGACCGATCCGCACGATCTACCCCATGCGCACAATGGACGACTACTGCGACGCAATATTCTTGAGATTGTTGATAGTTTTGGCGAAGAGCCGCCGGTGATGTGGGCCGCCTGGGGAGTGAATATCGGCTCCCGCCCCTATTTATTAAAGGCCTGTATCAAGCTTCATCGAGAGGCCGTTAGTCGGGGTGGGCGCTGGCTACACCATGGAAAATTGTGCCGCAATGGCCACCCCAGGCACCCCTCTCGGCTTTCCTATCAATGGTTATTTACCGACTTCGACATGTCGGCTTATCTCGCCGCCATCGCGTAGGTGTGAGACTGGGCTGTGTTGGGTGAAAGTCTCACAGCACCATAATGGCATCCATTTCTACCTGGGCATCACGGGGCAGAGATTTGACGCCAATGGCTGCTCGGGCCGGATAGGGTTCGCTGAAGACTTCAGCCATTATTTCATTCACGCGGGAAAAATGAACCAGGTCGGTGAGGTAAATATTCAACTTAACAATACTGGCCAGAGAGCCGCCAGCGGCCTCACAAACGGCATTTAGATTGTCAAATACCTGTTGAATTTGCTCGCCGATATCATCGGATATCATCGTCATGGTTGACGGCAGGAGGGGGATTTGCCCGGAGAGGTAGACAGTATTTTCGACCTTAATGGCCTGAGAATAGGTGCCAATCGCCTCCGGGGCATGCTCGGTGTGTATCACGGCTCTATTGGGCATGGGCTTGGTCTCTCTTTGTGCTTTGTGTCGTTAAAGCTTAATTTTTTATGCGATACACCGCCTGTACGGATTTCAGGCCGCGAATTCTACGCATGATGTTGGCCAGGTGGATACGGTCTTTGACGCTGATAATCAAATTAATATTGCTGGAGTGGGTGTCGTGTTCCTTAATATTAATTTGGTCGATGTTGGCATCTTGTTCGGTGATACGCGCCGCGAGGGTGGCGACTATGCCCCGGTCCGAGTAGACCTCGAGTTTAAGCTCGACGGGGAACTCGCCTTTGACAGAGGGTGACCAGCTGAGGGGCATACACTTCTCTGCATTGGAGCGGACATCGCTGAGATTTTTACAGGAGTCGCGGTGTACCACCAGGCCGCGGCCGGGGCTGATATGGCCGAGAACCAGGTCGCCGGGTATGGGGTGGCAACAGCGCGCATAGCTGGTGATCAGACCGTCGGCATCGTCGACTAAAATGGGTGAGTCGAGTTTCGGTGATGGGGCTTGACGCTTGTTTTCCGGTACCAGTACATTGGCAACGGCATAGGCGACGCGGTTGCCGAGGCCGATTTGCTGCAGCACGGATTCAAAGGTTGCGGCTCCGGTTTCCTTGAGCAGATATTTGATTTGTGATTTTTTAATCTCTCGATACGTAGAGCCAAAGCTGTTCAGTGCGCGGTCGAGCAGGCGCTTACCGAGGTCGACCGATTCGTCGTGCTGCTGGGTTTTCAAAAAATGGCGAATAGCGCTGCGGGCCTTGCCGGTGAAGACGAAGTTTAGCCACGAGGGGTTGGGCTGGGCGCCGGGTGCGGTGATAACGCGCACGCGCTGACCGCTTTGCAGGACATCCGACAGAGAGCTGAGCTGGCCGTTAATTTCACAAGCGACACAGGTGTTGCCAATTTGCGTGTGCACGGCGTAGGCGAAATCGACGGCGGTGGCACCGGTGGGCAGCTCGATAATTTCTCCCTGGGGCGAAAAGACATAGACCTCGTCGGGGAATAAATCGGTTTTCACATGCTCGATAAACTCGAGGGAGTTGCCGGCCTGTTGCTGTATTTCAAGCAGGCCCTTGAGCCAACGATTGGCGCGGCGATCATTGCCCTGTGCACTTTCGATACCCGTTTTATACAGCCAGTGGGAGGCGATGCCGAAATTGCCCAGGTCATCCATTTCTCGGGTGCGGATTTGCACTTCAATGGGCACCCCGTCGAGGCCTACCAACACGGTATGTAGGGATTGATAGCCGTTGGATTTGGGAATGGCGATGTAATCTTTAAACTCGCCGGGAACCGGTTTGTAAAAGTTGTGTAAGACCCCGAGGCTGCGATAGCAGTTATCGACATTCTCGACGACCACGCGAAAGGCGAACACATCGGTAATGTTTTTAAAGGAGCGATGCTTGGTCTTCATCTTCTGGTAGATGCTCCAGAGATGTTTCTCGCGGCCTGCGACCGTGGCCTCGATTTTGTCGAGGCCGAGTTGTCGCTCTATCGCCTGTTTGATGTCGGCGACCAGCTCGTTGCGGTGACCGCGGGTTTTGCTCAAGGCCCGGGTAATGCAGCCGTAGCGCAGGGGGTAGAGTGCGGCAAAGCCGAGGTCTTCAAATTCGATGCGGATGTCGTTCATGCCCAGCCGCTGGGCGAGGGGGGCGTAAATTTCCAGGGTTTCACGGGCGATGCGCCGGCGCTTTTCGGGTTTCAGTACGCCGAGGGTGCGCATATTGTGTAGGCGGTCGGCTAGCTTGACCAGGATGACGCGAATATCGCGGGCCATGGCCAGGGCCATTTTTTGAAAGTTTTCGGCCTGCTGCTCGGCCTTGGAGGCAAATTCGATTTCGCTGAGCTTGCTGACACCATCCACCAGCTCCGATACCGTTTTACCAAAGCGCCAGCTGAGCTGGGTTTTGGTGGCGCCGGTGTCCTCGATAACATCGTGGAGCAAGGCGGCCATTAGGCTTTCGTGGTCCATGTGCATGTCGGCGAGGATGGAGGCGACGGCGATGGGGTGGACGATATAGGGGTCGCCGCTTTGTCGAAACTGGCCGTCGTGACTGCGCTCCGCGAATTTGTGGGCGCGCAGAACTTTTTTGACTTCAGGGGGTTCGAGGTAGGAGGTGAGCTTGTCGTTGAGAAGTTCGAGCGCTTGCAAGTCTTTCCTCCTAATAGATGACTTACTCTTCGACGAGGGGTGGGGCAGGGTTTTCTTCGGCGTTGAGGTTGGCGGTCAGCATATCCAGGGAGAGCAGTTCGTGGCTCTCTTCTTTTTCTTCAAGAATACTGGCATCAATGAGGCCTTCTTCGATTTCACGCAGAGCGACGATGGTGGGCTTGTCGTTTTCCCAGGGCACCATGGCCTCTTTTCCGCCAACGGCTAATTGACGGGCGCGCTTGGAGCCGACGAGAACTAGCTCAAAACGGTTTTTAACATGATCGAGACAATCTTCAACGGTGATTCTAGCCATTAAAACTTTACCTTGTGTATAACGCGATTAAATTTCTACTCGACCGACAATTATAGTGAACAATAAGATTTTATAACAGTAGTTCTTTTAACAGGGCCTGGTGCCGGCTCTGTTGCCGTTTGCGCAGTAATTTAGCACTGCTGGCAATTAGCGCCAGTTCGTCGAGGGCGGTGGCAAAGTCATCATTAATGATCAGAAAATCGGCAGCGGCGAAGTGAGACATTTCGGCCTCTGCTTCGGCAATGCGCTGGGCAATCACCTCTGGTCCGTCCTGACCGCGTTGGGTGAGTCGCTCCAGTAAAGTGTCCTTGCTGGGGGGTAGGACAAAAATACTGACGGTGTCGGGTAATTGTTGATGAATTTGTGCAGCACCCTGCCAGTCGATTTCGAGAATAACATCGCAGCCGCTGGCGAGGGTGTCGTCAACCCACTGCCGGGAAGTGCCGTAGTTGTTATCAAATACTTCGGCGTGCTCGAGAAAGGCTTGCCGGCCGAGCATTTCTTGAAAGAGTTCTTTTTTGACGAAGTGATAATTCACGCCGTCAGCCTCTCCGGGGCGCATGGGCCGCGTGGTGTGGGAGATGGAAACCCGAAGGTTGGCTCGTTTCTCGAGCAGAGCGGCGACGAGGCTGGTTTTGCCTGCCCCGGAAGGTGCTGAGATAGTATAGAGGGTGCCGCGCTGGGTCATCTTGGGGAGTGTCTCCTGCTATTCGAGGTTTTGAACTTGTTCGCGAATTTGTTCTATCAGTACTTTTAGCTCGACCGCGGAATGGGTGGTAGTCGCGGCCTGGGACTTGGATGACAGGGTATTGGCCTCGCGGTTGAATTCCTGCAGTAGAAAATCGAGTCGCCTGCCGACCGGTGCTGTGCTGTTGAGAGCGCGATAAAACTCCTTGAGATGGGTCTCAAGTCTATCGAGTTCTTCGTCGGCATCCCCCTTGTTGGCCAGGTAGAGTAATTCCTGCTCCAGTCTTCCCTGATCTAGCTGGGCGCTGATCTGCGCCAGTTTATCACGCAGTTTTTGCTGTTGTTGTGCCATGATTTGCGGCAGCACTGCGCGGATATTGGCGACCTCGAGATTGATTTTTTCCAGTCGTTCGGTAATAAAAGCTGCCAGGCGCTCGCCCTCACGGCTGCGAGCCTCAATAAGCTTTTGTAGGGCGCTGTCGTAAACTTCCAGTGTTGCCGCTTGCAGGGCCTCAGAGTCGATACTGTCCTCCCGCATGATACCGGGCACCCTCAGTACATCGCTCGGCGATAGAGGAGCGGTTGAGCCTGGCATTAATTGCTGAATTTCCTGGCAGGCGGCGAGGTATTGGCGGGCGTTCTCGAGGTTGATGGCGCTGTTGTGGCCCTGGGCGAATTCGATGCGCAGGCTGCCGTCGACCTTGCCGCGCTGGATGAGCCGGCGTAGCTTTTCTCGATAATCAATTTCGAGGTGGCGCAGGGTTTCGGGCAGTCGGAAGGTAGCTTCGAGAAAGCGCTGATTGATTGAGCGCAGTTCCCAGGTCAGTGTGCCCCAGGGGTATTTGGCACTGGCGCTGGCAAAGGCGGTCATACTTCTAGGCATTTTTGCTCGGGCTCGATATTGCGATCAGCGCCTATGTTAGCAAACACCGGGGGCAACTCAAGGGACTAATTTCGTTACAATGGTGGCTCTTGAGCGCGGCGAGTATGGCCTGCTCGCTCAATCTCGTTTTAACGTCTAATCTCAACAAGGAATATCTTATGTCGCGCCCCAGTGGACGCCGTCCCGAACAACTTCGTAGTGTCAAAATCACCCGCAATTTTACCCGTCATGCCGAGGGCTCGGTGCTGGTGGCGTTTGGCGATACCAAGGTAATTTGTACCGCCAGTGTGACCCCCGGGGTGCCCCGTTTTCTACGTGGTAAGGGGCAGGGTTGGGTGACGGCCGAATACGGTATGTTACCGCGCTCGACGAATTCGCGCATGGACAGGGAGGCGGCGCGTGGTAAACAGAGTGGTCGCACGCAGGAAATTCAGCGTCTGATTGGTCGCTCGCTACGCGCTGCGGTGGATATGAGTGTGCTCGGTGAAAATACCATTAACATTGATTGCGATGTTATTCAGGCCGATGGCGGCACACGCACGGCGGCGATAACGGGCGCCTATGTGGCCCTGGCCGATGCCGTTGAGTATTTGTTGAGTAAAAAGCGCATTAGCAAAAGTCCGCTGCAAAGTTTTGTCGCCTCGGTTTCTGTCGGTATCTACAAGGGCACGCCGGTACTCGATCTCGATTACGCGGAGGACTCCCAGGCTGAAACCGATATGAATGTGGTGATGAATAGCGAGGGTGGCTTTATCGAGGTGCAGGGCACGGCAGAGGCTGCACCCTTTTCTCAGGAGGAGTTCAATGCCATGCTCGAGCTGGCCAAGCGTGGCATTGCCGATCTGGTTAAGGTTCAGCGCATGGCGCTGGCGCAGAATTAAATAGCCTGCGCAAAGTTGTCGAGCTCGTCGTTACAGCTCGTGTAGGTCGTAGTCGATAATCACCGGGGTGTGGCTGGAAAATACCTTGGCTTTATAGAGTACGGCGTACTCGACCTGGTTGACTAAAGCTTTGGAAATAATCTGGGTGTCGGTGCGCCATGCGTCGCCGTCGCCCATCTCACCCGAGGGCCACCAGCTGAATTCATCGTTGTCGGTGTTGGAGATGCGAAAGGCGTCGGCGTAGCCGATATCGTTGTAGAGCTGGTCGAACCATTGGCGCTCTTCGGCTAAGAACCCCGGCTCCTGGCTGTGGCTGTCGGCGTTTTCCACGTCGATAGCCTGGTGGGCGATGTGCCAGTTACCACAGAAAATATAATTTCTACGCTTGCGTGTAATTTTTAAAAGTTGGTTTTGTAGCCCGGTAAAAAAACGGCTTTTAATTTCTCGCGCGGCGCTATCACCTGCGCCTGTGGGGGCTAACAGACAGGCGATACTGGTGTGGTCGAAATCGGCCTGTAGATAGCGTCCATCCATATCTTCCCCAGAGGTGAGGCCGAAGCCGAACATGATGGCCTTGGGAGCCTTGCGGGTGTAGATGGCAACGCCATTGGTCTTTGGGCTGGGCGAATCAAAAAAGTAACTGAAATAGCCGTCTAGCTGAAATGCGGGGTTATCTTCAAGCTCTGGGGCTTGAGCGCGCAGATCCTGCAGGCAGATGATTTCTGCATCTTGCTCTTTTAGCCAAGCGAATAAACCTCGTTCGCAAGCCTGATGAATGCCGTCAACGCAAGCACTTATTAAACGCATATTCCTGCCTTCTATTTGTAGCGATGTATGATACCTTAAGCGGCTAAACAGGGGAAAATGTTAAGTTTAAATTCTTTACTATCGCGTGAACTCAGTCAGAGTTCTCACTTATGCACATTATTGAATCGAATAGATGAAAAGTTATCAGCGAGAGTTTATCGACCTGGCGCTTGAGCACCAGGTATTACAATTTGGTGAGTACACATTAAAGTCGGGGCGAGTGAGTCCCTATTTTTTTAATGCGGGCAATTTTAATACCGGTCGAGCCCTGGCGATAATGGGGCGTTGTTATGCCCAGGCAATTGCCGAGAGCGGTGTCGAGTTCGATGTTATTTTTGGCCCAGCCTACAAGGGTATTCCACTGGTTGCGACGACGGCTGTCGCACTTTCAGAGCTCTACGGTCGTGATGTGCCCTATTGTTTCAATCGCAAAGAGGCGAAGGTCCATGGTGAGGGTGGCAATTTGGTGGGCGCCCCCCTGGTGGGCCGGGTGTTGATCGTCGATGATGTCATCACTGCTGGTACAGCCATTCGTGAAGTTCTGACCTTGATTGATACTGCAGGAGCAAAGGTATCCGGCGTTTTGGTTGGGCTGGATAGAAAGGAGCGGCGCGAGGGCGGCATGTCAGCGATACAGGCCCTGGCGCAGGAATACGCCCTCACTGTGAAGAGCATCATAGATATTTCCCATATCATGACTTACGTTGGTGAACAGTCGGCAGGTGCTGCGACGTTGGAAGCTGTATCTACTTACCAACAAAAATACGGTGTCTAATAAAAATGGCTTCGAGATAAGGTTAATGGCAGGTTTGCGACATTTTTCTGTGCTTTTACTGCTGCTGGTCTGGGTCAGCAGCAGCTATGGTGCCGGTAAACCAAGGCTTTACCGCTATATTAATGGCGAGGGCGTTGTCGTTATCGATGACAAAATCCCGCCGGCTTATGTTGTCCAGGGCTATGATATTCTTAGTTACACAGGGCAGTTACTGGACACGGTTGAGCCTTCGGTTCCACAGAACGCGGTTGAGAAGGCCCTGCGTAAAAAGGCCTTGATTGCCCGTGAAAAGGAAGACCGTTTTATTCTTGTCAGCTACAGCTCGGTGACAGAAATTCAAGCGGCTATGGCGCGCAAGCTACAGCAGCTCGACCGGGAAGTAAAAGCGATAACGACCAATATCAAGGGTAGTAAAAGGCGTATTGCCTTTGAGCAGCAGCGGGCGGCGAACTATCAGCGTGGCGGTCGGCAAGTACCTGATAATGTTAAAGCTACACTGCAGGAGCTCGAGGCCGAAGTTAAAAAATCTAATAGCCTGTTATTGCTCAAAAGCGAAGAATACGAAAAGACAGAAGACCGCTATCTGGGCTATATAGAACGATTTCGTCAGTTGAAATCTCAAACTGAGGCCGTGCAGGAAAATTAGTTCTCAACGCGATAGATGGCCTTGGCGAGAGAAGACCATTGTTCTTGCCAGTGAGTTGTTGGCAGGCAAGTAAAATTACTGCGCACAAATTGGCGTATTTTCCCCTCCGCGATAACGAGCAGTAATTCGGCAGCGGCCGTGGCAACGAGGTGTGTGCGGCAATTTTCCCGCAGCTCGCCCTCTCGTAAAATTTGTTTAATTTGTGATTCTATGCGCGCGAAGAGCTGGTTGACTCTGGCGTGTAAGCGTTCCGTTTCGCCGGTTAGTGCATCGCCGGTGAGGATGCGGGACAAGCCGGGGTTTTTTTCTGAAAAACTTAGCACCAAGGTGATGATCATTCGACAGCGCTCTCGCGTGTCGGGAGCATCTTTGCTGATGGCGTTAATGCGGCTAAATAGCGTGTCTTCAATAAAGTCGATCAGACCTTCGTAAATTCTCGCCTTACTGGGAAAGTGTCGGTACAGAGCGGCTTCGGAAACCCCTACTTTCTTCGCCAGTGCCGCCGTGGTGACTTTTTTGTGTGGGGCTTCTTCCAGCATCGCGGCCAGTGCCTGGAGGATGGTGTCGCGGCGAGAGGGGCGGGCTTGAGCCGCAGAGGGAGAATCTGTCATGAAAAGGGAAGGTCTCTAATAAAAGTGGAAAAGTCAGATGGAAAGGGTTTGAGGTATTAGTCGTCGCGATTGGTAATGAGCGTGCCGACCCCTTCGTCGGTAAAAATTTCCAGTAACACGGCGTGGCTGACGCGGCCGTCAATAATATGGGCGCTGCGAACATTGGCCTTTACGGCATCCAGGGCGCAGCGGATTTTGGGCAGCATGCCGCCACTGATGGTGCCATCGGCAATTAATTCATCGACCTGCTCGGTGGATAGCCCCGTCAATACCGTGCCATCGCGACCTTGTAAGCCGGCGATATTGGTTAGGAGTAGGAGTTTTTCGGCCTGTAGAACCTCGGCAATTTTTCCCGCCACCAGGTCGGCATTAATGTTGTAGGAGTTACCATCGTCGTCGACTCCTATGGGCGCGATCACCGGAATAAAATCGCTGCTGGTCAGCATATCGATAACGCTAGTGTTGATATGCTCCACCTCGCCAACATGGCCGATATCGATGATTTCTGGCGCTTCCATCTCGGGGTTGTTGCGAGTCACCACCATTTTCCGCGCGGTAATTAATTGACCGTCTTTACCGGTAATACCAATCGCCTTACCACCGGCATGGTTGATTAAACTGACGATTTCTTTGTTAACGGCCCCACCCAGAACCATTTCGACAACATCCATGGTTTTGCTGTCGGTGACTCGCATGCCGTCGACGAAGTGCGACTCAATACTTAGTTTGTCGAGTAGCTCGCCTATTTGCGGTCCACCGCCATGGACGATGACGGGGTTTATACCGACGAGCTTCATTAGCACAATGTCTCGTGCAAAACTTTGTTTCAACTGTTCATCCACCATGGCATTGCCGCCAAATTTAATGACCAGGGTTCGCCCGGTAAATTTTTGGATGTAGGGTAGCGCCTCGGTGAGAATGTTGGCGGTTTGCAGCGCCTTGTCGCGAGATAGAGACATGGTGGTAGAGAACTCCGGGGCCCTTGTTTAGTAACGAGGGCGGTTGGTTAAAAGGGCAGCTTGGTATCGGGTAATAGGGGCTGCAATTTTTGTTTTAACAGGTGCTGTAGTCGGGATAGCACCTGCTGGTCGTTGGCTTCAAAGCGCAGCGTTAAATGTGCAGAGGTATTTGAAGCGCGAATTAAGGCCCAGCCCTCGGGGTATTCCAGGCGTAGCCCATCGATGGTGATACGCGTTGCCTCGGGGAAAACGCTTTCTGCGAGTTTGTCGACGAGGGCAAATTTTTCGCTTTCGGTAACGGCTATACGCAATTCGGGTGTGGCGATACTGCTTTCAAAACCGGCAATGATTGCGTCGAGGCTCTGTTCGCGCTGGTCAATAATTTCAATTAAACGCGCTGCGGCATACAGACCGTCGTCAAAACCATACCAGCGATCATTGAAGAAAATATGCCCGCTAAACTCGCCACCGAGAGGCGCTCGTGTTTCTGCAATTTTGCGGCGTATATTGGAGTGCCCGGTTTTCCACATGACGGGATGCCCGCCATAATTGCCGATCAGTTGGCTTAGGCGGCGCGTCGACTTAACGTCAAAGACAATGTCGCTTTGCGGGTGGCGGCCAATGACATCGCGAGCAAAGATCATTAATAATTCGTCTGCCCAGACGATGTTGCCCTCTGCCGTAATGGCGACGAGGCGATCACCGTCTCCATCAAAAGCGAGGCCCAGGTCGGCGCCCTCGTGCTTGACGATGGTAGTGAGATCCACCAGGTTGTCGGTAACGGAGGGGTCTGGTGAATGGTTGGGAAAGGTGCCATCGACGTCGCAGTAGAGGGGGATGACCTCGCAGCCCAGGGCTTCAAACAGTGCCGGCGCCAAGGGTCCGGCAGCGCCATTGGCACAGTCGATAACCACCCGCAACTGTTCTGAGCTGGGCTGAATATTATTGACCAGTGTCTCGGTATATTCATTGTGTATCGATAGCTGTTTGAGTTCGCCCTGGCCGTTTTTCCAGATGCGAGCCTCCATCGCCATTTTCAAACTGTTGATCTCGGCACCGGAGATCACCTGCTGGTTGTAGTAAATTTTGAAGCCGTTATCTTCTGCCGGGTTGTGGCTGGCGGTTACCATCACTCCTGAATCTACAGCGTCGATCGTCGCCAGGGCAAAGTTAAGAAGTGGCGTTGGCACTAGCCCCAAATCGATCACATTACAGCCGGTGGAGAGTGCTCCTTGAATGAGAGCCGCCTTAAAGGCGGGGCTGGAGGTTCTGCCATCGGCGCCAACCAGTATACTTTGTTGACCGCTGTTGATCATGTCGGAGCCAACGGCTTTCCCCAGGCGCAGAGCGAAATCGGTGTCGATTTGGCTGTTGGCCTTGCCTCGAATGTCGTATTGCCTGAATACTTCGGCAGTGGTATCCAGGTCTTCACTCGCTGCTGTCTTTGGTGTTGTGGGGGTGGGGATGGAAGGCGCCGTTTTGTGCTGGAAAAGTTTCTCTTTGATCAACTGATTGAGCTCTGCCGGTGTCAGATCGCCCTCATTTAGGTCGTACTCTTTCCTGTGTTGGCTCAATTGGTAGCGCACCAACAACACGAGGAGTAATAGGCCTATGACGAGCAGGGCGATAAAGCAGATGCTGAAGTAGAAAAAGGGCTTGGGGGTAGAGCGCACCAGTTTCGCCGAGGCGGTATAACGCAGCTTCCAGTCGGCTCGATCTTTAATGGCGGTGTTTGCCTGGAACGATGTAGTGGCGCCACCGCTGGAAACAATGACCTGGGGTGCAAAGCCTCGTGTGTATTGGAGTAGTTCGGTTTTACCCTGGGTGGGATCCAGTTCGCTGAGCAGGGAGTGGAGCTTTTGTACGGATAAATGAGCGATTAAACTGCCGACAACCTCTCCGCTATCGGCAACAGGTGTGGCATTGACGATTAGCCAGTCATGGAGCTTGACGGCGGTCGGCTCGAGTTGCTTACCGGCCATGGAATTTTTGGCGAGAGTGATGCCGACAAAGTTTTGGGTCTCGGCGAAATAGGGGCTGTTGACGGAAACCAGCTTGATTTCAGCCATTTCAGGTAATTGGTAGTGAAGCAAGTTTTTAAACTCGTTGATCTGTTTAGCATCCTCTGCTTTCAGCAGATTAATTAAAGTTCGATCATTGACTATCCGCTCAAGCTTTTCATCCATTGCCTGGAAGTAGCCTTCGATCTGTTTTGCCTGTGTGTTGGCGAGTGATGTGGCTTGTAGGGTGATAGCCTTGTGCCAGGGGTTTATGACTAGCTTGCTATGCAGCAGCTGGTTCAAATAGACGGTATAAATAATAATCAGTAGGGTGCCAGCGAGCACGACGGGTTTTTTTATAGCGGCATGTAAATCTGATGATAGCTTCATGTTCACCCTTGTGTGACGAAAGTTGCCGGTTTTTTCAAGGTCGCGACGAATTTCAATGTGCGGTTTTTAACAACGCGGCAATGTGCTCGATAAGCTTGTGAGCGAGTGTGTTTTTATTCATGATCGGCAAGGCTTTATTGGCACCGGGCTGCACCAGTAACACGCGGTTGTCGTCGCTATTAAAGCCGATGCTGGTGTCGGAAACATCGTTGGCAATGATGAGGTCGAGATTTTTCTTGCGCAACTTCTGCGTCGCGTAGTGTTCTAGGTTTTCAGTTTCGGCGGCGAAGCCCACGGTCAGGGGGTGCTTGGCAAGGCCGGCAACGGTGGCGACAATGTCGGGATTTTTTACTAACTGTATGTGCATGTCGTCGTCATTTTTTTTGATTTTTTGTTCGGCGACGCTGGCGGGCCTGTAGTCGGCGACGGCGGCGGCGGCTATAAAAATGTCCGCACCTTCGACTTCGTGCAGCGCCGCTTCGAGCATCTGAGCTGCCGATTCGACGGCAATGGTTTTAATGCGCTCCGGTGGTGAGAGCTGTACCGGGCCGCTGATGAGTACGGTGGATGCTCCCGCTTCCATAGCGGCAGAGGCCAGGGCATAGCCCATTTTGCCGGAACTGTGATTGGAAATATAGCGTACCGGGTCGAGGGCTTCCCGCGTTGGCCCGGCAGTGATAACGACTTTTTTACCTTTGAGCAGGCCGGAGGTAAATAAGTTGCCGGCCATGGTCGCCAGTGCTGCGGGGTCCTCCATGCGACCCTCTCCAACATCACCGCAGGCTTGATAACCCACAGCCGGGCCAAAAACAGGCAGGCCTTGAGAGCGTAGTTGCCGCAAGTTTTTTTGTGTCGCGGGGTTTCCCCACATGTGCATATTCATTGCCGGCGCTACGGCGATAATACCGTGGCTGGCAAGGCATACCGTGCTGAGCAAGTCACTGCCTTCGCCGTGGCAGAGGCGAGCGATAAAGTCTGCGCTAGCCGGGGCGATCAGGATGAGGTCGGCCCAGCGGGCCAGTTCAATATGGCCCATCGCGGCTTCGGCAGCGGTGTCGAGCAGTTCCAGGCTCACAGGGTTCCCCGAGAGGGCCTGTAGGGTCAGAGGGGTAATAAACTCGGTTGCAGCGGGTGTCATTGCTACGCGAACTTCCGCGCCATCGCCTTGCAGGCAACGGATTAACTCGGCGCTTTTATAGGCGGCGATGCCCCCGGTAACTCCGAGTAACACCCTTTTATTGCTTAGTGAGCCCATGCCCGTCCTTTTAAAACCACTAAATGCCGCTAAGATAACACTTGCCAAGGGAATTTCGAAGAAATCAAGGAAGGTTTGCGATGGCGATCAAACATTGGCCAGAGGGGGAGCGCCCTCGGGAGAAACTCATCAATCAGGGCTCGCGTGTGCTTTCCGACGCCGAGTTGCTGGCGATTTTTTTACGCACCGGCATCGCTGGTCTAACGGCGGTCGATTTGGCGCGTGATTTACTGACTCGCTTCGGCGGTATCTCGGCACTACTGAATGCCGATCTCGATACTTTTTGTGCCATTAAAGGGCTGGGTCCGGCAAAGTTCGCCCAGTTGCAATCGGTGCTGGAGCTGGCTCGGCGTCATCTCGGTGAGCAGCTTAGTAGAGAGCAGGTATTTACCAGCCCCGAAACGGTCAGGCAGTTCGTGCGCACCCATTTTCAGGGTTATCAGCGGGAGGTCTTTCTTTGTTTATTTCTCGATACTCGACATCGCTTGATAGCTGCGGAAGAGCTGTTTCAGGGCACTATCGATGGTGCAAGTGTTTATCCTCGCGAGGTGGTGAAGAGAGCGTTGCAGCACAATGCCGGCGCGGTGATCTTTTCCCACAACCACCCCTCCGGTGTTGCCGAGCCCAGTGGCGACGATGAGCAGATTACTCGGCGCCTCAAGGATGCTCTGGCGCTGGTTGATATTCGAGTCCTCGACCATATCGTTGTCGGCCATTGTGAAGAGGTATCTCTGGCTGAGCGCGGCCTGTTATAAGGGGCTGAGAGAGGCAATATGGGCCCCGGCGGCAAATTTAATTTGATTCAAATGCCTCGCTCTGGTATAAAGCACGGCTCTTTTCACCGGCACGCTGTTCCCGCTCGCACGAGACGAGCAGAGATGGGTGGTAGGGCTGGTCGTCACGACTCCAGAAATTAACAGTTTATTCAGATTAGATAGAGGCAAAAAGATGTCCAGAGTGTGTCAGGTCACCGGTAAGCGTCCAATGAGCGGGAATAACGTATCCCATGCAAAAAACAGGACTCGCCGCCGGTTTGAGCCCAATCTTCATACCCATCGCTTTTGGATGGAAACAGAAAAGCGCTTCATTAAATTGCGTGTATCGAGCAAGGGCATGCGCATTATCGATAAGCTCGGCGTAGAGCAGGTTATTGCCAACATTCGCGCCGATGGCGGCAAGGTCTAAGGAGAAATAACATGGCTAAGTCAAATAGAGATTTAATTAAGTTGGTATCCAGTGCCGGCACTGGTCACTACTACACCACCAGCAAGAACAAGCGCACCATGCCTGAGAAAATGGAGATCAAAAAATATGATCCCGTCGTTCGTCAGCACGTTGCCTACAAAGAAGCGAAAATCAAATAATCTGATTTTCATTTTTGGTGAATAAAAAGCCCGGTATTGCCGGGTTTTTTATTGCCTGTTCTCTTTACTACTGGTTAAAAAAGACTTGAGGCTGGATAGTCATGCCCGAACTGCCTGAAGTAGAAACCACCTTGCGGGGTATTCGCCCCCATTTATTGGAACAGAAAATACAGCAGGTGGTGGTGCGCCACCCTAGCCTGCGCTGGCCAATACCCGAAGACCTGCCCGACTTGCTGGCGTGCAAAACCGTTGAAGAGGTGAGCCGGCGCGGCAAATACCTACTACTGCAATTCCCCCACGGTCACGTGATGATACACCTCGGTATGTCGGGCAGCTTGAGCCTTACCGCTCGGGGGACGGCAGCGGGTAAGCACGATCATGTTGATCTTGTCCTCGAGAGTGGCTGGATATTGCGCTACAACGACCCACGCCGCTTTGGTTGCATACTCTGGATCGAGGGTGAGCCCCTTGAGCACTCTCTACTCGCCAACCTTGGCCCGGAGCCACTGGGCGATCATTTCGATGATGACCATCTTTATCAGCGCTCACGGCGCAAAAGCCTGGCGGTGAAAAGCTTTTTAATGGACAGCAAAGTCGTCGTCGGCGTGGGTAATATCTACGCTAATGAAGCGCTGTTTCGCAGTGGCATACACCCTCTGCGCAAGGCGAATCGTATCTCTGCGCGTCGTTACGCGCGTTTATCAGCGGTGGTGCGAGAAGTACTGGCTGCAGCCATCGAACAGGGTGGCACAACGCTGCGTGACTTCGTCGGTGGCGACGGCAAGCCGGGTTACTTTAAGCAGGAATTACAGGTTTATGGCCGTGGCGGGGAGGCCTGTGTTGAGTGCTCGACCACCTTGAAGGAGGTGCGCCTGGGGCAACGCAGCACGGTGTATTGCCCCCAATGCCAGCGCTAGAGCACTGACAGATTTAGCTGAATTTTTCGCTCAGCGCTTTCACAACATGGGGCGGCACAAAGGGAGAAATATCACCGCTTAAAGCCGCGATCTCTCTGACCAGGCTGGAAGAAATATAAGAGTGCTGTTCCGAGGGGGTCATGAAAATGCTTTCAGCAGCCGGCGACAGGGCGCGGTTCATATTGGCCAGCTGAAATTCATATTCGAAATCGGAAACGGCGCGCAGGCCCCGCAGTACCGCATCGCCTTCGCAATCTTTTAGGAAGTTGACCAGCAGGTAGTCAAAGCCTTTGATTTCGACATTCTTCAGGTGTGACAGTGCTTCCCTGGCAAGGTCGCCTCGCTCATCTAGAGAGAACAGGGGCTTCTTTTTTTCACTGCGGGCAATGCCCACAATCACGTGGTCAAACAGCTTGCAGGCCCTTTCGATCAGGTCGATATGACCGTTGGTGATAGGGTCGAATGTGCCAGGATAGACGATTGTTTTCATAATAAGCGCTCCAACGCGGAGGCGCATGGTAAACAATTTGTTGATCTAGCTCAATTGCCCGGGGGGAGCATCCGCTTCGAGCTGGTGCGATGAAGGCTCAGCTTGTCTGTGGTAGAGGTAGCAGGCGACATCGCCGGTGGTTTTATGGCGCTGCAGTTGCCAGTCGGCGGGGATGAAAGTCATTGTTTGGCGCGCCGGAGCTTCGATGTAAATTATCGCCTCGGGCGCTAGTAGGTGGCTTTGCTGGGCCAGGGTGTCCACGGCCTCGCTGAGTAAGGGAGAGTCGAAAGGGGGGTCGAGAAATATAATATCGAAGGGCTTGTCATCGCGGGGGTAGCGTTGTAGCCAGTTTAAGGCGTTATCGTTAAGCACTTTTGCGGATTTTAAACCCAGTAATTCAATATTGTTGCCGAGGGCGCGGGCCGCCGTGCTATTCAATTCAAGTAAAGTGACTTCATCGGCGCCGCGTGATGCGGCCTCCAGGCCCAGGGCACCAGAGCCGGAAAAAAGGTCGAGGCAGCGAGCGCTACGCAGCTCGCTGGCCAGCCAGTTAAACAGAGTTTCACGCAGGCGGTCCCCTGTGGGTCGCAGGCCGGCTACGGCGGGGAAGCTGATGCGTCGCCCGCGGCACTGTCCTGCAATGATACGCACCTGACCAGTTTTTTGTTGGCGGCTGGCTTTACGAGGCAATCGGCGGCTCCTGATTGTGGGTAAAAATGCTAGGATACACAGCTTGTCGTCGTACTGGAAAAATTTACAATGTCCTCTGAGCAAGAGTCTTCGCCAAAACCTGAAAAACGGGGTTTGTTTTCCCGCTGGCGTCGTAAAAACAAGGCCGTTGAGCCAGAGAAGTCAGAGGCTGCTGAGTCGCAAAATGCACAGGTGGTCACGCCGCTAGAACAGCAGCCAGGCTTGCCATCGGAGTCTCTTAAAAACCCTGAATTGGTCGAGCCGTTGGTAAGCGCCGAGGTTGAGACCACAGCGCCCGAGACTCAGCCTGCGGAACTCGAGCCGGCTGTTGAAGCGCCAGCTGCGGAGCCGGTGCCTGTTGAAACCCCGGTACAAAATCCGTCTGTAGCCCTTGTCCAGCCAGTATCTCCTGTAGAACTGCCAGTACCTGAAAAGGCAGAGGTGGAGTATCGGGATGTTGTATCGGACGAGCCCCAGGCTAAATCTGAAGACAGCAAAGCTGAAAAAAAGAAGCGCCCCAATCGTTTTAGCCGTGCCTTGTCACGTACCAGCGCTGGCCTGGGTGCTTTTTTCCTCGGTCGTAAAGAAATTAGTGACGAATTGCTCGAGGAGCTGGAAACCCTATTGCTGATGGCCGATGTCGGTGTCGATGTCACCACCGAAATTATCGATCAACTAACGGCCCGGGTGAAGCGTGGCGAGCTCAATGATAGCGATACTCTCAAGGCGGAGTTGCATCGCGTGCTGTTCGATATTATCAGCCCCTGCGAGCAAGCCCTGGATGTTTCCGGCAAGCAACCCTTTGTGTTGCTAGTCGTTGGCGTCAACGGTGTGGGTAAAACCACCACCATCGGCAAGCTGGCGCAGCGTTTTCAGCGTGAGGGTCGCTCGGTAATGCTCGCTGCAGGCGATACCTTTCGCGCGGCTGCTGTTGAGCAGTTACAGGTCTGGGGCGAGCGCAATGAGGTGGCTGTTGTCGCTCAGCACACCGGTGCGGATAGCGCCTCGGTGATCTACGACGCCGTCGAATCGGCCAGGGCGAAAAATATTGACGTATTGATTGCCGACACGGCAGGTCGTTTACACACTAAGTCCAACCTGATGGAAGAGCTGGAAAAGATCAAGCGGGTGATGGCCAAGCTGGATGAGGCCGCGCCCCACGAAGTGTTATTGGTGCTGGATGCTGGCACCGGCCAAAATGCCCTCAATCAAATGCATGAGTTTAATCAGACGGTGGGCATTACCGGTCTGGCCTTGACCAAGCTCGATGGCACCGCCAAGGGCGGTGTAGCCTTTGCCCTGAGTCGCCGCTTTAGTGTGCCCTTGCGCTATGTTGGCCTGGGTGAAGGTGTTGATGATCTGCAGGTGTTTCGTGCCGAGGACTATGTCAAAGCGGTGCTGTCGGAAGTAGACTGATGATCCATGATTGAATTTGACAATGTCAGTAAGCGTTACGCGGATGGCCACGAAGCGCTGAGTCAGGTGAGCTTTGCCCTCGATACAGGGGAAATGGCCTTCCTCACCGGTCACTCCGGTGCCGGTAAAAGCACCCTGCTAAAGCTGATTATGTTGATGGAGAGACCTTCTGGGGGGCAGTTGCGGGTCAATAGTAAGAACCTCAATCGTCTCCACAAAAGCCAGATACCTTACTACCGGCGGCGTGTTGGCGTGGTGTTTCAAAACCACCAGCTCCTGTTTGACCGCAGCGTTTTTGACAATGTCGCCCTCCCCCTGCAGGTTTCCGGTGTCGAGCGGCGCGATATTGAACGGCGGGTGCGGGCCGCCCTCGACAAAGTGGGGCTGCTCAGTAAAGAAAAGCTCAACCCAGTGCAGTTATCCGGTGGCGAACAGCAGCGTATAGGCATCGCTCGGGCGGTGGTGCATACGCCGCGTATACTCCTCGCGGATGAGCCGACCGGCAACCTCGATCCCGAGCTCTCTGCCGAGATCATGAGCCTGTTTGAAGACTTTAAAAATGTTGGTGTCAGCGTGTTGGTGGCGACCCATGATATTGCCTTGATTTCGACCCTGAATGAAAGAGTACTGACCCTGGACCACGGGCGACTGTCGGAGGCGGCGACGCTTGTCCCGGCATAAGCACGACACCGCGGTGCCACAGTCGTCTCGGCGCAGTGGCGCGGTGGAAAGTCGCAGGAATTTGGGTTCGCTATTGCGTGCCTACTTCCATAATCACCAAAAAATTGCGGCTGAAAGCTTTGCCCGCATAGTTGCAGAGCCCTTGCAAAGTGTCATGACCATGCTGGTTGTGGCTATCGCCCTGTCTCTGCCGGCCATGCTCTACGTTGGCGTGTCGAGCTTGCAGCAACTCAGCGGCAGTTGGGACAGCAGCGCGCAGATGACCCTGTTTTTGCAAAAGGGCGCTAAGGATCAAGCCATCAAGAGTTTAATAACACGACTTGAATCTAATGATGAACTGGCTGAAATCCAGTATATCTCCCCCGTTCAGGCCCTCGATGCCCTGCAAGACAGCGGGGGCTTTGGTGGGGCGCTGACCCTGCTCGATGAAAACCCTCTGCCACCCGTGCTACTGGTGGTGCCCATTGCCGATATCGAGGGCGATGTGCCCAGAGTTGAGCTCTTGGTGCGGACGCTGTCCTCACAGCCGCTGGTTGATGAGGTGCAGCTCGATATGAAATGGCTACAGCGCATGCAGCAGATTCTCGATATTGGCCGGCAAATTACTTTGCTATTGGGTGGGGCGCTATCGCTGGGCGTGTTGCTGGTGGTTGGTAATACTATCCGCCTGGCGATCGAAAATCGCCGTGATGAAATTCTAGTGGTGAAGCTGGTGGGGGGCACCAATAGCTTTGTACGGCGGCCCTTCCTCTATATTGGGCTTTGGTACGGTGCCTGCGGCGGGGTTATTGCCGGCCTGGGGGTGCTGCTGGCGCAATTTTGGTTGGGTGCCACTGTGTTGCGTTTGGCGGCGCTGTATCAGAGTGATTTTACCTTGAAGGGCCTCGGCTTCGATGGGGTGCTGGTTCTCGTCGCTCTGGGCGGCGCTTTGGGGCTGGTTGGCGCGGCGCTAGCTGTGGGTCGGCATATTGCCCAGCTGGAACCGTGATTCGGTAGTCAAAACAGGCACTTGAATGAACTTTAAGGGCCTTTTGCTATCCCAGTTAAGGATGCTAAACTGCAGCGCTGATTTAAAGAGGTTGTTATGAGTACGAGTCTTCAGTCTATTCAATGGATGGCGCCAGGGGGGAACCTCGGGGCCTATATGCAAGGTGTGAGCACAATTGCGATTCTTTCCGTTGAGGAAGAAAAGGCTCTTGCCGAGCGCCTGTATTTTGAGGACGACGTCGATAGTGCTCGTCAGTTGGTGATGGCTCATTTGCGCTTCGTGGTGCATATCGCTCGCTCCTACAACGGCTATGGTCTACCGCTGGCCGATATTATTCAGGAGGGCAATGTCGGCCTAATGAAGGCCGTTAAGCGTTTTAACCCCGAAAAGGGTGTGCGTTTGATCTCTTTTGCCGTGCACTGGATCAAGGCGGAAATCCATGAGTTTGTCCTCCGCAACTGGCGCATCGTCAAGGTTGCGACCACCAAGGCGCAGCGCAAGTTGTTCTTCAATCTACGTGGCGCAAAAAAACGCCTGGCCTGGCTCACCAATGATGAAGCCAAAGCCATTGCGGAAGACCTCGGGGTTGAAGTCAAACATGTGCGCGAGATGGAAAAAAGGCTCTCCGCTCGAGATGCTGGCTTTGATGCCTCGGCCGATGATGATGACGAGAGCGCCTATCAGGCTCCGGCCCTCTATCTCGAAGACCACCAGGCCGATCCGGCCCTGTTGGTTGAGGATGCCGATTGGGAGAGTGACAGTCAGGCTCGCCTGGCCACGGCCCTTGGCGAGCTGGATGAACGTAGCCAGGATATTATTCGCCAGCGTTGGTTGGGTGATACCAAGGCGACCTTACATGAACTGGCCGCTACCTATGGCGTGTCGGCGGAGCGTATTCGCCAACTCGAGCAAAATGCCATGAAAAAGGTGCGCAATTTTCTCGAGGCCTAAGGCCTATTATGGCAAGTTAAGCCTGGCTTGTGGGTAGTTAAAGCTCTTAAAAAAACCGCGAATTTCGCGGTTTTTTTAAGAGCTTCGCATAGCCCCTACAGTTTCTTCTTCCCCTCTTATCATTAGGTAGCATACAGTGAGTTCAAACTATATTGGCAGTCGCATGCTGCCGCTCTTTGTTGCAATTAACGGTTTCCTGGTCGTCGCACTAGGGGCCTTTGGTGCTCATGGTTTAAAGGCTCTGGTTGCCCCCGAGGCGATGCATTACTGGCAGACAGGTGTGCGCTATCACATGTTTCATGTTGCGGCTCTATTGGCCTGTGCCTTCGTTGCCTCGACCTGTGAGGCTCGCCCTCGGGCCGCACGCTGGGCGGTGCTCGCGGCCTGTCTGTTTTTATTGGGCATATTGTTTTTTAGTGGCAGCCTCTACCTATTAGTCTTGCTCCAGAAGGGCTGGTTGGGTTTGAGTGCGGCAATCGGCGGTGTGTTTTTCCTACTGGGTTGGGCCAGCTTGACGATTTGTATCTTGCGGCGGTGAGTGAAGTCAGTGGCTGAAGCAATTAATTTTCGACCCGAGTACAAGAAAAAATCTATTCGTAGCTATGTGCTGCGCAGCGGCCGTATGACGGAGGGCCAGCAGCGTGCACTGGAGCAGCATTGGCCGCGTTTTCGTCTGAGTTTATTTGCCGGCCCTGTTGCTGACTGGCCCAGTGTCTTTGGCCGCGAGGCTCCGGTGGTGTTGGAGATCGGCTTTGGTATGGGTGACTCTCTGCTGGCCATGGCGCAGAGCGAGCCCGATAAAGACTTTGTCGGCATTGAGGTCTATCCGCCCGGTGCCGGACGTCTGGTTAATCGTGCGGCGGAGCTGGGTTTAACGAATCTACGTATTTATCTTGCCGATGCCATGGATGTGTTGAACGACTGTATTCCCAGCGCTAGCCTGGACAGGGTGCAACTCTATTTCCCCGACCCCTGGCATAAAAAGAAACACAATAAACGACGCATCGTGCAACAGGCCTTTGTCGAAAAAATTTGTAGCAAGCTCGGGGTGGGTGGTCAATTTCATATGGCCACCGATTGGCAGCCCTACGCCGAATATATGGTCGAGGTCATGGCCGAGGCTGAGGGCTTTGCCAATTTGGCGGCTGAGGGGGTTTATTCACCGCGCCCCGACTATCGCCCCGTTACCAAATTTGAAAAACGTGGACAGCGCCTTGGCCATGGGGTTTGGGATCTCCTCTATCGTCGCCTATAGTCATGGCGGGAGTGGAGTGGTGTTTGGTTGATGACATCGGGTACTATTGCCTCAGAAAAAAATCCCGGTAGGGTGTATTGCTAATACAGAGGAATGTTCAATGAAGCTCAAAAAAATGAAGTATTTACCGGTAGCGCTGGCAACATCTTTGCTGTTGCTGGGTTGTGAAGAGGCTAGCCAGCCAAGTGCTGAGGCTATGGTAGCGGCGCCAGTGGCTCTGGAGTCGGAAATGCAGAAGGTCAGTTATATTATGGGCATGAACATCGGCTCACAAATTAAGGGTGAGGCCTTTGAGGTCGATATCCCTACTCTGACGCTGGGTTTGACGGATGCCGTGGGCGATCTGAAGCCTAAACTTACCGAGCAGGAGGTTAAAGCCGTGATCGAGGCCTTCCAGGCCCGAGTAATGGCTGAGCAGGAAGAGAGCGCAAAGCTGGTGTCCGAGACAAACTTGAAAGAAGGTGCGGAATTCTTAGCTGAAAATGCTAAGAAGGACGATGTGGTGGTGCTGGAAAGCGGCCTGCAATATAAAATTCTTGAGGCTGGAACGGGGGTTATTCCGGCGCCGGAAAATACCGTCGAGGTGCACTATAAAGGTACTTTGTTGGATGGCACCGAATTTGACAGTTCCTTTAAGCGCGGTGTGCCAGCACAGTTTGGCGTCACTCAGGTGATACCCGGTTGGGTTGAAGCGCTGCAGCTAATGAAGGAAGGCGCCAAGTGGGAGCTGTATGTGCCGGCAGGCTTGGCCTACGGTCCGGGTGGCACGGGCGGCTTGATCGGCCCCAATCAAACGTTGATCTTTGAAGTGGAATTGTTGAAAGCTTCGGTGGCCGATGAAGCTGGCTAGGGCCAGCAAATTCAGTCCTTGTGGAAAAAGCCCTTAAGGGGCTTTTTTTTCGTGCCGAATTTGCCATTAGTAAAGTGCTTTAAAGAATTTTTTCTAAGTAGACCAGTAGGGTCGGTAACGTTAGCGCCGTTAGTACCCCTGTCAGACCAAGGGCTAAGCTGGAAAAGGCACCGCAGAGGGGGCCGATATCAAAGGCCCGTGCCGTACCCACACCGTGGGCGTTGATGCCGAGGGTAAAACCCTGCAGGCGCTCATCTTTAATGCCGAGCATGCCTAACAGTGCCGGTCCGACGATGGCGCCGACGACACCGGTAAAAATCACGACACCAGCCGTTAGCTCCCCCAGGGCGCCAATTTCCCTGGCGATACCCAGGGCGATGGGGGTGGTGACGGATTTTGGGGTGAGAGACAGCAGTGTTAATGGCTCGGCGCCGAATAAATACGCCAGTGTAACTGCGCACAGGGGTGAGACGATGGCGCCAAACAGTAGGGTGAGTAAAAGGGGTTGGATGAGTGCGCGAATACGCTTGAATTCTCGGTTGAGAGGAATTGCTAGTGCCACGGTGGCGGGGCCAAGTAGCCAGTAAAATACGCTGTTGGCGCGCTGGTAACGGCTGTAGTCGATATCAAAACTGTAAAGCAGGACTGCGATTAGCAGGCAACTACTCACCAGTGGGTGCAGCAGCGAGAAGTGTCGGGCTTTCTGAAAGGCCCACAGACCGGCGCAATAGGCACAGAGGGTGAGTGCCACCAGGCCCGCAGAGAAGAGTAGCTCCATTGGCTCGTTACTCAAGGGGTCGGTCATTCTTCAGCAATACCGCGCGTCAATGCTTTTAGCGTGAGGCCGGTTAAGGCGATCGATAGCAAAGTGCCGCCCACGATCGCAGCGAGTATGGCGGGCCACTGTTGCTGCATCGATTCGGGCAGGAAGAAAATACCGAGACCGGCGGGAATAAAAAACAGTGACAGCAAGCCGATCAAGCGACCGGCTGTTTTCACCAACCAGTCCGGCGGGCCAAGCTGACGCAGGGTGAAAAACAGTAGTACCATACCCAATACCGGACCGGGCACGGCGATGGGCAGTACTTGTGCGAGGCCTTCCCCGAGCAGCTGAAACACGACTAATACACTGAGGCCTTTCAGGTAGTCGAGGGCGTTGTTCATCATCGACAGGCCATTAGCTTTTACGCAGTAATTGATAACCGCCGAGCAGGGCCATTGCCGCAAAAGCGAGTAGCGTCCAGGCTGGTATGCTGAGGCTTAAGAAGGTCCATTGTACCTCGGCGCAGTTGCCGTCACCGCTGAGCAACATCGGCAGTGCTTCGCTGATGGGCAGGGCGTCAAATAGATAGTCGGCGGGGGGGCCGCAGGCGGGTACCTTTTCTTCGGGCAGGTTTTGCAGCCACAGCTGGCGAAATGAGAAACCACCACCGGCCAGTGCACTCAGGCTGGTGGCTGCGGCGTAGCGTTTTTGACCCTTAGCGTGGGGGTTATGAGCAAAGGCGAGTAGAGCGATCAAACCGGTTAAAATAACAAAAACCCGCTGTACGATGCATAGATAACAAGGGTTGAGGTCCATTTGATGCTGCATATATAGAGCCACCAGAATCATGCTCGTGGCCACTAAAAACAGGTATAAATTCAGCGTGCGGGTCTTCGGTATCATCGGCAGTTCCTTGTCGCGAGAGTGGCTGTAGTCGGGGTTAAAGGCGCAAGACGCAGTTGTTGGGCGTGGCTGAGTAGCCGGGCCATAACGATGCCGAATACCTGCTCGAGTTCTGCATGGCGATTGACCATTTCGGGCCAGGCCTCACCCAGCGGCAGAGGCCGCCTCAGGCGTTCGCCAACTCGGTTGAGTATTTTCGGCATCAGGGCATTATCAGCATAGCTTTGCAGCCAGTGAATACCGGCCGCGCGTTGGTTGAAGTGCTGAGCGCGGATAGGTAACCAGGCCTTGCAGGTGTCGAGGTGGCGATAAAAGCGTTGGCAGAAGTCATCGAGGCTCAGTGCGTGATATTCCTGCCAGCGAGTTGCTAGCACATGGTCGAAGGCGATATCGACAATAATACCCGCGAAGCGTCGCCACTGGGGCGAAAATGTGCCAATCAGGTTTTGCACTTCCGGCTGCGCATCGGTGTAAACATCTAACTTGCGGTGCAGGTATATGCCCTCTTCGACGGCATTGGGGTATTGGCCCCGCAAAGGGCCTTTAACAAAATCACCGAGCAGGCCGCCGACCTGTGTATCAAGATTGTCGCCCGAGAGAAGAATGTGGGCGAGATAGTTCACGACTCTAGAGAGAATTGATACTGCTGATAATAGGCGCTGAGAAAGTCGTCGAAACTCAGGGTGTCGGACGCTTCGATGGCCTTTTGGTCTTCCAGCGAGTGGGCGGCAAGGCTGATAAATTGCTCTTCAATGGCGGGGTCGAGTTTTGAGTCGAGAAAGAATTCGCGATGCTGTTGGGCGTGGCGCAGGGCCGTTTGGAAATAGGTGCTGCCGCTATTGTGCACCTCGTCCAGCAGCTGCGCAGCGGGTGTGAGTTCGGGTTGTTGCAGGCGCTGCTGCAGTGCGGTGATGGCCTCGCTATGGGCGCTGCCCCCGTGACTTGCGTCGAGGGCCTGGGCGATGGGTTGTAACTGGGTAAAGAGTTCGCCAGCCCATTCCTGCAGTGAGGTTTCGCCATCGCCCCGACTGAGGCTCAGCCCCGGTTCGCGGCCGCGCTCGACAATCTTGCGCTGGTTATTGAGGATCTGGCCGTATTCGCGATTATCGGTTTGCGGACTGTCTTCTAAGAGGCAATGCAAGAGGAAGACATCGAGAAAACGCATTTGCTCGGCATCGATGCCGACCGGCAGATAGGGGTTGAGGTCGACACAGCGCACTTCAATATATTCCACGCCGCGCTGCCACAGGGCTTGCAGCGCCGTTTCGCCGCCCTCGGTGGTGCGCTTGGGGCGAATGGTGCTGTAAAACTCATTTTCAATTTGTAGTAAGTGGGGGCTGAGCTGGCGGTATTTACCAGCGGGCTCTTTAACCCCAACGGCTTCGTAAGGGGAGTAGGGTGTGGTCAATGCCCCACGCAGGTTTTCAATATAGCGGGGCAGGTTGTTGTAGCAGACAATGAGTGATTCCTGAGCGCTGCTTTGGTAGCCGAGGTCGCCCATGCGCAGGGAGGTGGCATGGGGCAGGTGTAGGCTGTGATCATCGGTGCCCATGGCTTGCAGGCGATGAGCCCTATCCTTGACGAAACTGCGGCAGACCGCCGGTGCGGCACCGAAAAGGTAGAGCAGGAGCCAGAAGTGGCGGCGGAAGTTACGAATTAAATCGAAGTAGCGCTCGGTTTTGAAGTCTTGCAGCGAACCCGAATAATTGTCGCTTTGTCGCAAAATCTGCCAGCATTGCTCGGGTAGGGACCAGTTGTAGTGAATACCGGCAATGGTTTGCATTAGCCGTCCATAGCGGTGCCCGAGCCCGCGGCGGTAGATGGTTTTCATCTGCCCGATGTTGGAGCTGCCGTATTGGCCGAGGGGAATATCCTGATCGCGGCCCAATACGCAGGGCATGCTGTTGACCCACAGCAGTTCGTCACCGATATGGCGATAGGTAAAGCGGTGGATGTTGTCGAGACTTTTCAGTACCGCGTCGATGGAAGGCGAGGGTGCGGTGATAAATTCGAGTAGGGATTCGGAAAAGTCGGTGGTAATGCTGGGGTGGGTCAGCGTCGAACCGAGGGCCTTGGGGTGTGGTGTACTGGCCAGTTCGCCCGTTGGTGTGACCCGTAGGCTCTCTTTTTCGATACCGCGCTGAATGCCTTGCAGAAGGCTTTGGTTTTCGGTGCGGCTGAGGGCGCTCAGGCGTGTGGTGAATAGCGACAAGTGAAACCCCCAGGCTTAAGCAGCGGATTGTTTTTGCGGTAACAGCGGACGCTTTTTGGGTCCCGCCTCGCAGGCGACGACTCGGGCGCGCAGATCAGGGTTTTTGGCATTGACCTCAAGCAAGTGGTTGAGGGCGACGTCTTTGTGGAGTGAACAGTAGACTTCTGCAGCACTGCAGTCGTCACGCCACTCTAAAGCTTTTGTCAAAAAGTTATCGTTAATATCTTGCAGTACAAAAACAGCCATGGTTTCTCAATTGGGCGCGACATTGTAGCAAGTGTAACCGATCAATCCGTGGCGGCAAATAGTCTGGTACAGCGGCGTGGCAATAGACCGACTACCCTGCGAGGGGGCTAATGATTGCTGTTAGAGAGTGGTTCTGAGGGCTTATGCCTTCGTTCTTGGGAAGGTCAGAGTTGAAGCTACACCCCGGCTGTGAGGCATTGACAGAACGGGTTTTGAGTGAGGGTGTCGATGTATTGTATGCGGTGCATGCCTGGCAGCTGAAATAGAAGGAATGAAATTGGCCTGGTGACTGTTGGTGTATGGCTAGCCTCGTCTCCCCTATGCCACTGCGAACAGTTGAAGATGAGGGTCTGGTATGAGGCCTTGTCTGGACAGCGCTATAGATAGCGGGAGTATTGCCAGGTGTTTTTGTTCGCTAGCTGGGAGAAGCTTGATGGTGATCAATTGGAAGGCTGGGTGCCGTTGCAGACTTGAACCGATTATCGTTAATTAAACGATCGTTTATCTGTAAGCTGTTGACATAATTACACAAAGCATGGATTATGCCGGCCTACTTACTCGCCAGTAGCTTTTTTGCCTGGTGGTTACGTTAGCTTTAAGTAATTTTATTAAATCAAAATGATGAATCGGGAGTAACAGATGGGCGTTGCTGAGAGTGGAAATATTGGTGCTGCGGTTGCCGGTGGAAAAAGGAACCCACGGGTAATTATTGTTGGTACGGGTTTGTCGGGTGTTTGCATGGGCATTCGCTTGATGGAAGCGGGTTTTACCGACGTGACTTTATACGAGAAAGCCGGTGGCCTGGGCGGTACCTGGTACTCCAACTTTTACCCGGGACTGCGCTGTGATGTGCCGTCTTATTATTACCAGTACAGCTTTTCTCCTAGCGCTAGCTGGAGTCACCGCTTTTGTGGTGGTCCCGAGATTCAGCAGTACTATGAAAATACCGCGAAAAAGTACAATGTCTTTGAGCGTATTAAATTTAACAGTGAAGTAACGCACTCCGAGTTCCGTGGCGGCAAATGGCACGTTGATCTGGAGAATGGCGATACCGACGAAGCGGATATCTTGATTGCCTGCTGCGGTATTTTGGTACGGCCGAAGTATCCTGAAATTGCTGGCATGGATGATTTTGAAGGTAAGATCCTGCACACTGCCCGCTGGGAGAAAGATATCGACCTGACGGGTAAAAATGTCGCCGTTATCGGGAATGGCTCCACCGGCATTCAAATGATCAAGCCGCTGACCGATATTTGCAAAAAGGTTTACTCCTTTCAGCGCACCCCCCAGTGGATCGTGCCAGTACCGAATCGTAAGTACTCCAAGCTCAACGAGAAGATGCTCACTACCTTCCCGGTTATTTCCAAAGTGTTCCATCATTCCATTAGTTACTTTATGGAAACCATCATGGGCACCGGCGTGATTAAAGACGGTTGGGCGAGAAAGATTGTCGGTAAGGCCTGCCAGTGGAACCTGAATAACGTCACTGACCCCAAGCTGCGCAAGGCCCTGACGCCCGATTATGTCGCCATGTGCAAGCGTTTGGTGATGTCCTCAGAGTTTTACCCTGCCATTCAAAAGCCCAATGCCGAGCTGATCTCCGAGCACATTGAGTGCTTTGAAGCCAAGGGCATTCGCACCAAAGATGGTGAGCTGCATGAAGTTGACGTGGTTGCACTGGCCACTGGTTACCATGCCGGCGAGCACATGATGCCGATGACCATGAGCGTTGAAGATGGCCCCACCCTCGAAGAGCAGTGGAAAGATGGTATCTATGGCTACCGCACCGTTGCCATGCCCGACTTCCCCAACTTCTTCATGGTGATGGGTCCTAACAGCCCCGTGGGTAACTTCTCTCTGGCCGCGATTGCCGAAGTGCAGTCGGGTTACATCATGAACTTTGTAGAGAAGTGGGCCAACCGTGAATTTGACAAGGTCAGCCCCAAGCGTGCGGCAACCGATCGGTTTGTTCAGGATATGAAGGACAATATGGAAGGTACCGTTTGGCTGACCGGTTGTGATAGCTGGTATCTGGATAAGAACGGTGTGCCGGTCTCCTGGCCCTGGACGGCGGGCAAGTTCCGCAACGACCTGAAGGTGCCGGACTACAGTGAGTACGAAATGGAGCGTTAAGCGCGACTAATCAACACTGTGACCCGGAGGTGATTGCCACTTCCGGGTTTTTTTTGCCTAAAAAATGACCAGACGGTCGAGTTTGGTCGAGCCGCTGTCTCTAGATACTTGGTGTTTCTCGCGGGGAGTGGGCTATGATGAGGCAACAAAATTGACCAATAACAAGAGTGAGGGGGTAGTGTGTCTGGAATTATAAGCTACGGTGCTTACGTGCCGTATTATCGCTTAACACGTAAGGCCATTGGCGGCGGCAGGGGCGAGCGAGCCATTGCCAGTCATGACGAAGATTCGGTATCGATGTCGGTTGAAGCGGGGCGCGGTGCCTTAGCCGCCAAGCCGGCGATTGATACGCTGGTGTTTGCGACCAATAGCGCGCCCTATGCCGAGAAACTCAATGCGGCGGCGATTTGTTCGGCCCTCGACTTGCCGGCACAGGTGAATACCATCGAATTGGCCAACAATACTCGTATGGGTTTGGCAGCCTTATTACTCGGCACTGACCTGGGCAAAGCCGGGCGCACCTCGCTGGTGTGTGCGGGGGATATCGTCGTTGGTGCACCGGGTGGTGCCCGCGAACGCGATAGCGGCGATGCAGCGGTGGCTTTTGTCACCGGGCCGGAAGAAAATGCTATCGCCCGTGTACTGGGTCGGGCATCAACCACTTCAGAAATACTCGATGTCTGGCGCCTGCCGACCGATCGTTTTGCCCGTCAGTGGGAAGAGCGCTTTGGTATTGAAGTACTTGGTCCCATCAGTATCGACACGGCGCAGCGCGCACTGGCCGATGCCAATGTGGCGCCGGAAGCCCTGTCAACAGTGGTTCTCGATGCCACCAACAGTCGCGATGTTGCCGGCGTACCACGGGCTCTGGGCTTAAAGCCCGAGCAAGTGGCCGATATGCTGGCGGGTACAGTGGGCCGCAGCGGTGTTGCCCACGCCGGTCTGGTGTTGGCGCGGACTTTAGACCAGGCACAGCCGGGGGATAAAATCCTCGTGCTGTCGACTGCCGATGGCTGTGATGCCATGGTGTTGGAAGTGAGCGATAAGATTGCCGAGGGGCGACCCGAACGCAGTGTCGATCAGTGGCTGGCATCCAGCAATAATGAAATTGCCTACAATACCTATTTGAAGTGGCGTGAAATCTTGCCCTTCGAACCGCCGCGCAGACCCGATCCCGATCGTCCGGCGGCGCCGATTATGAAGCGCAATGAGCGTTGGAAGTACGCCTTTTTCGGTAGTCGTTGTGGCCAGTGTGGTCAGGGCCATTTGCCGCCACAGCGGGTCTGCCTCAAGTGTCGCTCAATCGACGAGATGGTTGACGAACGCTTTGCGGATGCGGCCTGTAAGATCACCACTTACACACTCGATCATCTGGCCTACAGCTTGCAGCCGCCGGTTGTTTCCACCGTGGTGGACTTTGACTGCGGCGGACGTCTGGCCTGCGAATTGACCGACGTCGATCCGGGTGATGTCGCCATTGGCGATAAGCTGGAAATGACCTTCCGTCGTTTCTACACGGGTCAGGGTGTTCATAACTATTTCTGGAAAGCACGGCCACAGCGCTAGGGGGTGATGTATGGCAAGTAACGGAATTAAAGATCAGGTTGCGATCGTCGGTATGGGTTGTACGCCCTTCGGCGAGCACTGGGGCAGAGATGCCGCCGATATGTTAATTGATGCGGCGAGCGATGCCTATCAATCGGCAGGTGTTGACCCTGCGGATGTCGATGCCTACTGGCTCGGTACCTTCGCCAGCGGTATTTCTGGCATGGTGTTTTCGGAGGCCTTGAAAACACCCTATAAGCCGGTAACGCGACTGGAGAATATGTGTGCTACAGGCAGCGAGGCGATTCGCAATGCGGCCTATGCCGTGGCGAGTGGCGCCTATGACCTGGTGATGGCTGTGGGTGTTGAGAAGCTCAAAGATGGCGGTTATTCAGGCCTGGTCGTGCCGGGCCCGGATGGCGATGGCACCGAGTCGAGCATGACGGCACCGGCGATGTTTTCACTGCTGGCACCGGCCTACTGTGA